>Ga0075424_100005541_pt1 | contig 12071 bp, 11 predicted proteins | sample SoiMethybrSBSTD3_FD_75301 | JGI IMG/M metagenome (GOLD analysis project Ga0075424, IMG submission 75301) | Bulk soil microbial communities from a Populus tree surrounding site in Tennessee, USA - Soil MetaG P. TD hybrid SBSTD3 | ecosystem: Environmental > Terrestrial > Soil > Tree plantation... | reverse complement strand
AGAGCGTGAACCACGGCGCCGAGGACCTCGTCGTGTACGCCTACGGCATGCCGCCGGAGTCGGAGAACGCCGAGATCCTCGAATCGGCGGTCTGAGCGCCGGCGCGGCCTGAGCGGCGGAGCATCGCGAGGACGGGCACCGTGAGCGCTGCCACCGTGAGATAGGCGACGGTCCGCGAGGTGCCCTGGGCGACGGCCCCGACGGCGACCGGCACCACGGTGAAGCCGCCGGCCCACACGACCCCCATGAGGCCCGTTGCCGCGACGTGCGGCACGCCGGCGGCGTCGGCGCCCGCAGACGAGAGCGGGAAGATCGCGCTGCCGACGAGGGCGAAGAGCGGGCCGCCGATCACGAGGATCCCAAGCTGGACACCCGTCGTCGGCTCGAGCGCCAGGATGACCGGGATGACGACGATGCACGAGGCGGTCAGGAGGCCGACCTGCTGCGGGCCCACGCGATCGACCAGCCGGCCGCCGAGCGGTCCGGCGACGGCGCCCAGTACGGCGCCCGCTCCGATCGCGGCGGCGATCACCGCGACGGTCGTTCCCGTCGCTCCCAGGCGGAGCGGCACGAGCAGGTCCACGGCGCCGAACGTGAGCAGGTCGACGAGCGTGAGGGCCAGCGCCGCCCGGGTGGCCGGCTGGCGGAGGGCTCGCGCCAGCGCGTCACCCAGCCGGGACGGCGCGCCGGTCTGGCGGCCCGCCGGCGCGACCGCGGACAGCCCCACACCCACCAGGCTGACCGCCGCCACCAGGCCGAAGGCCAGCCCCTGTCCGGCCCAGGCGGCAAGGGCGCCGACCGCCGGCCCGGCGATCGAGCCGGCCGACAGCATGCCCATGACGATGCCCGACTCCCGCCCGCGCCGCCCCTCCGGAGCATTATCGGTCACCCACGCCATGGAGGCGGTCCAGATCGACCCGCTGGCGAAGCCCTGCACGAGCCGGGCGGCGATCAGCACCGCGGCGCTCGGGGCCCAGGCGAAGATGACGGTGGCGACGGACATGAGCGCGGCCGAGAAGAGGGTGATGCGGCGCGCGCCGATGCGCGGCACGAGGACGACGCATCCCAGCGACACGAGCGGCACCGAGATCGGGTACGCCGCGATGACGACGCCCGCCTCGAACGTCGAGAGCCCGAACCGCTCCACGTACCGGGGAAGCAGGGGAATCACCGCCAGGTACAGCGATGCGTCGACGAACATGAGGACGCCGACCGCGAATGTGATCCGGCGGTGGCCCTGCACAGGGCCAGGCTAGCGGGATCGCCTCACCCAGTCGGCGGTTCAGACGGACGCGTTCGAGTGGTGCTTGAAGCGATCGCAGGTGCGGCTGATGCCGATCCACCGAAACGCGCAGCCCACGCCGCCAGGTTGCGGGTGCCTCACCAGAATCAGTGAAGATCGTGCCCTTGTCGGCGGGCTCAGACCAGCGTCACGGTCACGCCCGCGGCCCGGATCGCCTCGACCTCGCCCCGGTCGGCGGCGATGTCCGTCACGACCTCGTCGGCCACCTCGAGGCCGCAGATCCTGGCGAACGCGACCTCACCGATCTTGGAGCTGTCCGCCGCCACGATCACCCGCCGCGCCCGCTCGATCAACGCCCGGTTGGTGTGGGCCTCGACCTCGTGATGCGTCGTGAACCCGGCCTCGACGGCGATGCCGTCGACCCCGACCACGACCAGGTCGAGGTTCAGGTTCGAGAGCGCGCTCTCGGCCAGCGGCCCGACCAGCTCGTAGGACTCGGTGCGGGCCACGCCGCCGGTCACGACGAGCCTCAGGTTCGGGCGCACCGCGAGCTCCGACGCGATGCTGAGCGAGTTGGTGACCACCGTGAGCCGCTCCCGGTCGGCCAGGGCGCGCGCCACCTCGGTCGTCGTCGTGCCGCCGGTCATGCCGACCGCCGACCCGTCCGGGATGCGGCCGGCGACGGCGCGGGCCACGCGCGCCTTCTGGGCCTGGTGGCGGGCGCTCCGGTAGCGGAGCGGCAGCTCGTAGAGCACGCCGTGGGCGACCGCGCCGCCGTGCGTGCGGTTCAGCAGGCGCTGGTCCTCCATGAGCGCCAGGTCGCGGCGGACCGTCGCCGCCGACACGCCGAGCTCGGCGGCCAGGTCGCCCACGTCCACGGAGCCGTTCGCCGAGAGGCGCTCGACGATCGCCGCGAACCGCTCCGCCTGCCGCATCCGGCCAGTCTACCGGCCCAAATGCGCAAGAGGAGCGTTGCTATCTGCGCGTTTACGGCCTAAAGTCGCCCGATATGAGCGCAATCGAGCAGGAGGTCGCAAGCCAGCCCGCGGTGTGGCTCGAGGCCGGGCTGCTCGACACCGACGGCCTGCTCCCGCCCCGCGGCGCCCGCGTGGCGGCGATCGGCTGCGGCACGTCCCTCTACATCGCCCAGGCCTACGCCGCCGTCCGGGAGGCGGGCGGGCACGGCGAGACGGACGCCTTCCCGGCCTCGGAGATCCCCGCCGGCCGGGCCTACGACGCCGTGCTCGCCATCTCGCGATCGGGCACGACGACCGAGGTGCTCGACGCGGTGGCTGAAGCCGGGCGGCGCACGCGCACCGTCGCGGTGAGCGCCGTCACCGGGAGCCCGCTCGCGCAGGCGGTGAGCCGTGCCGTCCTCCTACCCTTCGCCGATGAGCGCTCGGTGGTGCAGACCCGGTTCGCCACGGCGGCGCTCGTCGTCCTGCGGGCGCACCTGGGGACCGACCCCGGCGATGCGGCCGCCGCGGCCGCGCGGATCCTCGACGAGCCGCTGCCCGTCGAGCCCGACGCCTACGAGCGCTTCCACTTCCTCGGCCGGGGCTGGACGGTTGGACTGGCGTCCGAGGCGGCGCTCAAGCTGCGCGAGGCCGCCCGGGCCTGGAGCGAGGCCTACCCGGCGATGGAGTACCGGCACGGGCCGATCGCCCTCGCGGACGAGCAGACGCTCGTGGTGGCCATCGGCGACATCGACGCCGCGCTCCTCGCCGACGTCCGCGCGACCGGCGCGACCGTCCTCGATCCCGAGCCCGAGCCGCTGGCGTCGCTCGTGCTCGCTCACCGGCTCGCGATCGCCCTCGCCCACGCGCGCGGGCTCGACCCTGACAACCCTCGCAACCTGACACGATCGGTGGTGCTTCCATGAGACGCGTGCTCCTCCTCGCCGTCCTCGCGGCGGCGGTCATCGCCTCCGGCTGCGGCGGCTCGGGATCCTCCGCGAGCGGCGGCAAGGTCAACATCGTGCTGTGGCACGGCTACGTCGATGTCGAGGGCAACGCGCTCAACGCCGCGGCCAAGCGGTTCAACGCCACGCACCCCAAGATCCACGTCACCGTCCAGAACTACGGGAACGCCGACTACGCCCTCCAGAAGGTGCTGACGGCGATCCGCGGTGGCTCGTACCCCGACATCGTCTACCTGTACGGCTCGTGGGCGGCCAACATGGCCCGCACGCCCAAGGCGGTCGACGTCGCGCCGCTTATCAAGGCCGATCCGTCCATCAACTGGAACGACTTCTGGCCCGCCGAGCGCCAGGCGGTCACGGTCGGCGACAAGATCGTCGGCGTGCCGGCGCTCGTCGACAACCTCGCCCTGGTCTACAACAAGAAGCTCTTCGACCAGGCCGGGATCCCGCATCCGACTGCGGACTGGACCTGGGACGACCTGCGCGCCGCGGCCAAGAAGCTCACCGACCCGAGCGCGAAGCAGTTCGGCTGGGCGTACGTGGCCGACGGCAGCGAGGACACGGTCTGGCGCTTCGACGCCCTGCTCTGGCAGGCGGGCGGCGACATCCTCACCCCGGACGGCAAGCACGCCGCGTTCAACTCCGAGGCGGGCGTGAAGGCCGCCACGCTGCTCCAGCAGATGGCCACCGTCGACCACTCCGTCTACCTCGACAACGGCAACGGCAACTACGCCAACCTCTTCAACTCGGGCAAGATCGGGATGCTCTTCACCGGGCCGTGGGACCTGTCCAGCTTCCCCGACGTCGACTACGGCATCCAGATCCTCCCCGGGGACGTGAACCACAACACCATCTCGGGCCCCGACCAGTGGGTGATGCTCGACAACGGCGACGACCGCCGAAACGCGGCGTGGACGTTCCTCAAGTGGTTCACCTCGGCCGACGAGGCCATGCGCTGGTCGATCGCGACCGGCGACCTGCCCATCCGCGCGTCGCAGACCCGGACGCCCGACTACCCGAAGTACACCGCCAAGTACCCGGGCATCGACACGTTCGTCCAGAACGAGGAGAACGCCGTGAAGGCCCGGCCGGTGATCCCGACCTACAACGAGATCTCCCAGGCGATGGGCCAGGCCATCCAGGCGGTGCTGCTCGGGAAGGCCGAGCCGAAGGCCGCCCTCGACCAGGCCGCCCAGCAGGTCGACCAGATCCTCGCGCAGGGGTCGTGACCCGAAGGCTCCTGGGATCGGAGCACGCGGCCGGGTGGCTCTTCGTCCTCCCGGCCGTGGTGCTCATCGGCGTCTTCGGGATCATCCCCATCGGGTGGGCGCTCCTGCTCTCGTTCCAGCACAACGACCTGCTGACCGCGCCGACATGGGTCGGCGCCGCCAACTATCGCGAGCTCGTCCACGACCCCGTCTTCCGCGACTCGATCCGGCGCACGATCATCTACACGCTGCTCTTCGTGCCGCTCTCGGTGGGCGGCGCGCTCGGGGTGGCGCTGTTCCTCTACCGGCCGATCCGGCTCTCGCGCTTCTACCGGACGGCCGTCTTCGTCCCCGTCGCGACCTCGACCGTTGCCACGGGCATCATCTTCAACTGGCTGCTCGACCCGACCTACGGGATCGCGAACTTCCTGCTCGGCAAGGTGGGGCTGGGGCCGTACGGGTTCTTCCAGGACCCCGACCAGGCGCTCTACGCCATCGTGGCGATGACCGTGTGGGGCTGGCTCGGGTTCGACGTCATCATCTACCTGGCCGCGCTCCAGGGGATCCCCCAGGACCTGCTCGAGGCCGCCGAGCTCGACAACGCCGGCCGCTGGGGGACGTTCCGGCACGTCATCCTGCCCCTGCTCTCGCCCGCGACGCTCTTCCTGATCGTGTGGTCGACGATCAACGCGCTCCAGGTGTTCGACGAGATCTACGTCACCACCCGCGGCGGGCCGCTGCACGCCACGACGGTGCTCGTCTACTACCTCTACAACCAGGCCTTCGAGCTCTTCCACGCCGGGTACGCGGCGGCCGTGGCGGAGGTGCTCTTCGCGATCACGCTGGTCTTCTCGATCGCGCAGCTCTGGATCGGGAACCGGCGGGTGCACTACACGTCGTGAAGAGCTGGCCGTTCAGCCCCCGTCACGTCGTGCTGATGCCGCTCGCCGCGGTCATGCTGCTGCCGCTCGTGTGGATGCTCGTGACGTCGGTCGAGACGCTCGCGGAGTCGCGCCACTTCCCGCCGACGATCGTGCCGTCGGGGATCCACTGGGAGAACTATCCCAACGCGCTCGACTCGGCCCCGTTCGGGAGGTTCTTCGCGAACAGCCTGGTCGTCACGCTGGCGTCGGTCGCAGGCAACCTGGTGTTCTGCAGCCTGGCGGGCTACGCGTTTGCGCGGCTTCGCTTCTTCGGCCGGGATGTCATCTTCATCGTGCTCCTGGCGACGCTCATGGTGCCCTTCCAGGTGACGATGATCCCGACGTTCCTGATCGTGCAGCACCTGGGCCTCGTGAACTCGCTCGGGGCGCTGATCGCCCCCAACCTGGTGACGCCGTTCGGGATCTTCCTGCTGCGCCAGTTCTTCCGCACGCTCCCGGTCGACCTCGAGGAGGCGGCCCGGATCGACGGCTGCTCGCGGCTGGGCGTGCTCTTCCGCGTCGTCCTGCCGCTCTCGATGCCGGCGCTCGCTACGCTCGGGATCGTCACGTTCCTGTGGACGTGGAACGACTTCCTGTGGCCGCTGATCGCCATCTCGTCGACTGACCAGAGCACGGTGCAGCTCGGCCTGGCGTCGTTCCAGGGGGCGCACCAGACCCGCTGGACGCTGCTCATGGCCGGCAACGTCGTCGCGCTTGCACCGATGCTGCTCGTGTTCGTGTTCGCACAGCGCTGGTTCGTCCAGTCGATCGCGGCGACGGGCGTGAAGGGGTGAGCGAGGTCGAGTTCCGCGGCGTGACGAAGCGGTTCGGGGACGACACCGTCGCCGTCGAGGCGCTCGACCTGGACGTTGCCGACGGCGAGCTCATGGTGCTGGTCGGGCCGTCCGGCTGCGGCAAGTCGACCGCCCTTCGGATGGTGGCCGGTCTCGAGCGCCCGACCGCGGGCTCGATCCGGATCGGCGGGCGGGACGTCGACGGCCTCTCGCCGGGCGCGCGCGATGTCGCGATGGTCTTCCAGAGCTACGCGCTCTACCCGCACATGACGGTGCGCAGGAACCTGGCCTTCCCGCTTCGGCGCCGCAACATGGACAAGGCCGAGATCGGGCGGCGGGTGGCCGATGTGGCCGAGATGCTCGAGCTGACCGAGCTCCTGCACCGGAAGCCGGCGCAGCTCTCCGGCGGGCAGCGCCAGCGGGTGGCGATGGGGCGCGCGCTCATCCGCGAGCCGGTCGCGTTCCTGCTCGACGAGCCGCTCTCCAACCTCGACGCCAAGCTCCGGTCCGAGCTCCGGGCCGGGCTGAAGCGCCTTCACGCCCGGCTCTCGACGACGATGATCTACGTCACCCACGACCAGGTCGAGGCGATGACGCTCGGCGACCGGATCGCGGTGATGGACCGCGGGCGGCTGCTCCAGGTGGGGACGCCGGAGGAGATCTACGGGCGCCCGTGCAATGAGTTCGTCGCCCGCTTCGTCGGCAGCCCCGCGATGAATCTGCTGCCGGGGCCGGCCGTCGGGGAGGGGGCGAACGTCACGGTCGGGATCCGGCCGGAGACGCTGCGGCCGGCGGCGGAGCTCGCCGGCGGGCTGGCGCTCGAGATCGTGGCCGAGGTCGTCGAGCCGCTCGGCAGCGACGTCTTCGTCCACGGCCGCACGGACGCCGGCGAGGAGGTGGTCGCCCGCCTTCCCGGAAACGCGCGCGTCGCAGCGGGCGAGCGGGTGGCGCTGGCCGCCCCCGGCGCCGACGTGCACCGGTTCGACGCCGAGACCGGCGCCCGCCTCAGATAGGCGGCGCGGGGAACCCAGGGTTCCCCCGCGAGCCCCCTCCTTAAGGACTGGCGGATTGTCTGGGTGCGCTCCGGCGAAGAGCGCGGTCTTCGCCGGAGCACGACCGCCCGGTGCGCGAAACATCGTGCCCGGTACTAATGCTGCACCCCCTCGCTGTTGCATCTGCGGTGCTATCGCGCCTGCTGCAACAGTGGAGCCAGACCCCCGGGGGGCCGGCCCGCGGCTAGGCCGGCCGGACGGTGGCGTCGGCGGCGAGCTGTTCGGCGCGCGACCGGTCGAGACGGCCGGCGCCGGGGAGCTCGGCGTTCGCCGCGCCCGCGCCGAGCGCGGCCCGGAACGCCTCCGGCCAGCCGGCTCCGCGATCGAGCGCGACGACAAGGCCGGCCAGGAACGCGTCGCCGCTCCCCACCGGGTACGGGCCGGTCGCCGGTGTCCGCCCGTCGAGGACGATCCCGTCCGGCGCGGCCAGCACGGCCCCGTCCGCGCCGCGCGTCACGATCGCCGCGCCGCCGCTCTGGCGGTGGAGCTCCTTTGCCGCGGCGAGGGCGTGGTCGAGGCCGGTGGCATGCGCGGCCTCGGCCGCGTTCAGCTTGACGATCGCCGGCCCGGCGTCGATCCCGCGGTCGCGTGCGTCGAGCGCCACGCGGCCCGAGCCCATGAGCCGCTCGTAGCCGTCGGCCGGAGCGCCGACCGGCAGCGAGCCCGACAGGGTCGTCCATGCCACACCGGGCATGAGCGACGTGACGAGCTCCTCGAACCCGGCCCACTCGGGCTCCGACACCGGGTGCCCGTGCTCGTAGAACTCGGTGAGGCCCTCGATGGCTCCGGCGACCGAGAGCGACGAGCGCGTCTCGGCCTCGAACCACACGGCCCGGAGCGGCACGCCCTCCGCCTCGAGCTGCTCGGCGATCCAGCGGCCCGCGTGCCCGCCGAGGAGCGCGGCCGCGGTCACCTCGCCGCCCAGGGCGGCGGCGCTGCGGGCGACGTTCAGGCCCTTCCCGCCCGGCACCTGTGCGAACTCGGCCGGGCGGTGGATCTCGCCCGGCGTCAGCCGCTCGACCGCGAACAGGCGGTCGACGGAGGGGTTCGCGGCGACGCACAGGATCACCGCAGCGCCTCCTCCGCCTCGGCGCGGGTCGGCTGGGCGTCGGTGCCGCCGAGCGCGCGGGTCGAGAGCGCGCCGCAGGCGCACGCCAGCGCGAGCGCGTCGTCGATCGCCGCGCCCCGAAGCCACGCGGCCAGGAAGCCAGCGTCGAAGCTGTCGCCGGCGCCGGTGGCATCGACGGACTCGACGCGCACGCCCGGGTGGCGCACCTCCCCGTCCGCGGTGCGCGCCGCGGCGCCCTCAGCCCCCCGTTTCACGACCACGAGCGGGCACCCCGAGGTGTCGAGCGCGGCGCTCTCGTGCTCGTTCACGAAGAGCAGGTCGAGGCGGGGGAGAAGCTCGGGCAGCCCGGCACGCCACTCCCCGGCCGGGTCGTCCTGCGGGTCGAGCGAGACGGTCACGCCGGCCTCATGGGCGGTGGCGACGAGCGCCGGGAGCCCCGGCCGCAGCCCGTCGAGCAGGAAGTAGGAGGCGATGTGGAGATGCCGGGCCCGGCTGAGGACGGCCGGGTCAACGTCTGCGGAGGAGAGCGCCGCCATCGCCCCCTTCGAGGTGAGGATGCCGCGGTCGTCACCGCGTGAGAGCACGACCGTGAGACCGGTGGGTGCATCGACGCGCCGCACGCCCGAGACGTCGATCCCGCGGGCGGCGACCGCGTCGAGCACGAAGTCGCCGTGCGCGTCGCGCCCGACCGCGGCGACGAGCGCCGTCTCGAGCCCCAGCCGCGCAGCACCGCTGGCCGTGATGGCGGCCGACCCGCCGATCGTGAGCACGGCGCGGTCGACCAGCTGCTCGCGCTGGCCGAACGCCGGCACGAGGTCGCTGCCGGTGAGGACGATGTCCGGGTTGCAGTCGCCGAGCGAGATCAGGTCGGCCATGACGCCAGGTCTATCCCACCACGGCGAGGAGCTGCTCGAGCCGGCGGCGGGCCTCGCCGTGCAGGAACTTCTTGCGCGCGGCCCGGTCCATCGCGACCCCCTCCTTCCAGACCGAGCGGCCGGCGATGAACCCGGACGCCCCGCCGGCCAGCGCCGCGCGGAGCTGGCCCACGAACGTCTCGTGGTCGACACCGGCCGAGAGCAGCGCCCACGGCGCCTCGAGGGCATCGGTGATCGCGGCGCAGGCGGCCTCGCCACCCGGGTACTCGAGCTTGAGGTAGCGGGCCCCGGCCGCCTCGGCCAGGAGGGCGCCCCCGCGGATCAGGTCGCCCCGGCGGCCGGCGAACGCGTCCTCGGCCTCGTCGTCCAGGCGGTATGTCAGCACCTCGACCACGAGCGCCAGATCTCGAGCGGCACAGTCCGCGGCGACCGCGCGGATGACCGCCGCGTTCGGCCCGTCGGCATCCTCTCGGTCGGCCCGCAGGCGCACGAGCAGCTTCGCGCCCGTCCCGCCGAGGCGGCGGACGCCGGCCGCCCCATGGTCAGGCAGGAGCTCGACCGCCCGCAGCCCTTCGGGCGTGCGGATCGCGCCGCTTCGCTCGAGCGACACCAGGAGCCCGGTCCGGGCCGGGAACGCGCCCTGCTCGAGCACGTGCGGCAGGCCGAGCTCCGGATCGAGCAGGACCGCGGGCGCGAGCGGCGCCAGCGCCTCGACCAGATCGAGCTTGAACTCCTGCAGCGACTCGGGGTTGGAGGAGAGGCCGGCGGCCGTGCGAGCCGCGACGAGCTTGGTGCGCTGATCGGCGGCCAGGACGCCCAGATGGCCCGTTGGCGTCGAGAGCTGGTCGAGCGCGCGTCTCTCGGCCACCGTGAACATTCTTGCTCGTTTCTATCAAATCTGGAACACTTTCGCGCATGACGCGCATCGCGTTCGTGGGGGCAGGGAGCGTGGAGTTCACCAAGGACCTGCTCGGCGACCTGCTCTCGTTCCCCGAGCTGACCGACGCGACAATTGCGCTGCACGACATCGACCGGGAGCGGCTGGACGCCGCCGAGGCGATGGCCCGCTGGACGGCGTCGGCCCTGGGCGCGCCCGCCACGATCGAGGCCCACCTCGACCGGCGCGCGGCGCTCGCCGGCTGCGACCACGTGATCAACATGATCCAGGTCGGCGGCCACGCGGCCACCCTGATCGACTTCGACGTCCCCAAGCGCTTTGGCCTGCGCCAGACCATCGGGGACACGCTCGGGATCGGCGGCATCTTCCGCGCGCTTCGCACCATCCCGGTGATGCAGGGCATTGCGCGCGACATGTTCGAGCTCTGCCCGGACGCCTGGCTTCTCAACTACACGAACCCCATGGCGATGCTGTGCTGGTCGGTCTACGCCGGGACGCCGATCAAGCGGGTCGTCGGCCTGTGCCACTCGGTCCAGTGGACGACGCGCGGCCTGGCCGAGCTGGTGGGCGTGCCGTACGAGGAGGTCGAGTACCTCGGCGCGGGCGTGAACCACCAGGCCTGGATCCTCCAGTTCCGCCACCGGGGCCGCGACCTCTATCCGCTGCTCGACGAGGCCATCGAGCGCGATCCGGAGCTCCGACGGCGGGTGCGCGTCGAGATGTACCGGCGGCTCGGCTACTTCCCCACCGAGTCGAGCGAGCACTCCGCGGAGTACCTGCCGTGGTTCATGCGAAGCGACGAGATGATCGAGCGGTTCCGGGTGCCGGTGGACGAGTACGTGCGCCGCAGCGAGGAGAACCTGCGCGAGTACCAGGCCATGCGGCGCACGCTGGCAGAGGGCGGCTCGTTCGAGATCGAGCGCAGCCTGGAGTACGCCTCGCTGATCATCCACTCGATCGCGACGGGCGAGCCGCGGGTGATCTATGGGAACGTGCCGAACCACGGGCTGATCTCGAACCTGCCGCTGGGCGCGTGCGTCGAGGTGCCGTGCCTCGTCGACGGAAACGGCGTCCAGCCTACGGCCGTCGGGAGCCTGCCGCCGCAGCTCGCAGCTCTGAACCGCACCTTCCTGAACGTGTGCGAGCTGACGGTGCGGGCCGCGCTCGAGGGCGATCGCACGCATGTCGTCCACGCCGCGCTCCTCGACCCCAACACGTCGGCCACGCTCTCGCCGGAGCAGATCGAGCAGATGGTCGACGCCCTCGTCGAGGCGCACGGAGATGCCATGCCGGAGGGGATCCGGTGATGCTGCGCCGCGCCGGCGCATTCGCCGCAGTCGCCGTCCTGGCCGGCGCGGCGCAGCAGCCGGCGGTCGCCGGTGCCGCCCACGCGCGGCAGGCGATCCCACCGCCGGTCGCCGTCGGGCAGGCGCGAATCGCCGGCATCCTGCGCGATGGGAGCGTCGTCCACGCCCGCGGGCTGCGCTGGCACGCCGGGCATCTCCCCGCGGGCGACCGGCTCCTCAGCTTCGCGGTGGCCTACGAGTGGCTGGCCTGCTCGCCGTCCGGCGGCCGCTGCCGGCCCGGCGGCGGCACCACGGCCACGCCCTTTGCCGCCTCGCACTACACGGTCGCCCACGCCGACACCGGCCGGCGGCTGGAGCTGGTCGAGACCGCGACGGAGGTGGTCGAGACCGACGCCGCGACGTTCTCGTTCCGGGTCGTGCGCGCCAGCCGCCACGTCCTCGCCGGGGCCGTGGCGGCGGCCTATCCGCGCGGGCGCGCGCCGGCGACGGCGTTCATGAACGGCCTGCCGCCCAAGAGCACGGGATCCACGAGTGAGCGCCTCACCGTCTCGGCGCCGCACTGGAACGCCGCCGACGGCCGGCCGCGGCTGCGCTACCGGATCGACGGCCATGCCTGGCGCGATGTGCCGCGGCGCAAGGTCGTCGCCACCGGCCCGCTCGGCCTGGGCTCGCACGGGATCGTTGTGCGCGCCTCGAACTCGGCCGGCCGGACGACGCGCCGGTTCGCCTGGCGGGTCGTGCCGCTCCCGGCGCCGGTCGCGTGCCAGGGGACGTGCTGGGC
>Ga0075424_100005540_pt1 | contig 12072 bp, 11 predicted proteins | sample SoiMethybrSBSTD3_FD_75301 | JGI IMG/M metagenome (GOLD analysis project Ga0075424, IMG submission 75301) | Bulk soil microbial communities from a Populus tree surrounding site in Tennessee, USA - Soil MetaG P. TD hybrid SBSTD3 | ecosystem: Environmental > Terrestrial > Soil > Tree plantation... | reverse complement strand
AGGAGGCCGTGGTACGAGTAGCACGCCGGCAGGATCATCGTGTCCACCATCTGCGCGAGCGTGTGGAGCTCGATGAGCATGTCCTTGACGTACCGCTCCAGCTTCACGTGATAGCGGGAATCGATCTCCGGCTTCGTGAGGATGTCGAGCTTCGTCAATACCGTGCGCGCGTTCTTCGTCGTGAGCTGCGCGAGTGCTTCGGGCGTACGGCGCAGGTTGAGGAGGCCGCGCTTCTTCGCGTCGTCCACCCACTCCTGCGAATAGTTGTTGCCCTCGAAGCGGACCGCGGCCGTCTCCTTGAACGCCTCGCGAACCACTTTCATGACGGCGTCGTTCACATTCTTCGTGCGCTTGAGCGTCTCGCGGAGCTGATCGGTCAGCTCACCGATCGCCTCCGCCACCGCCGCATGCAGCAGCGTCACGGGGAACGCGATCGACTGCGACGAGCCGACGGCGCGGAACTCGAACTTGTTCCCGGTGAACGCGAACGGTGACGTGCGGTTGCGATCGGTGTTGTCCTTCTCGATCTCGGGAAGCTTGGCCACGCCGAGCTTGATGAGCTGCTGCTCGGCGCCTTTGCCCGCTTCCTTGCCGGCCGCGATGTTCTCGATGAGACGCGTGAGCATCTCGCCCATGAACACCGAGATGATCGCCGGCGGCGCTTCGTTGGCGCCGAGGCGATGCTCGTTGCCCGAGGTGCCGATGCCCGCGCGGAGCAGGCCGGCGTGCTTGTGCACACCCTTGAGCACCGCGGCGAGGAAGATGAGGAAGCGAATGTTCTGATGCGGTGTCTTCCCAGGCTTGAGCAGGTTGGTCCCGTCGAGCGCGTTGTCCGACGTGATCGCCATCGACCAGTTGCAGTGCTTGCCCGAGCCGTTGATGCCGGCGAACGGCTTTTCGTGCAGCACCGCCTGCAGGCCGTGACGCAGTGCGACCTTTCTCAAGGTCGCCATGACGAGCTGGTTGTGGTCGACCGCGATGTCCGTCTCCTCGAAGTTCGGCGCCATCTCGAACTGGCAGGGCGCGACCTCGTTGTGACGCGTGACAATCGGCACGCCGAGCTTGTAGAGCTCCGTCTCGACTTCGGAGATGCACGCCTGAATCCGCTCCGGGATCCCGCCAAAGTAGTGATCCTCGAGCTGCTGCCCGCGCGGCGGCGGCGCGCCTACAAGGGTGCGGCCGCCCATCACCAGGTCGGGGCGCAGCGCGAAGTGGTTGCGGTCGATGAGAAAGTATTCCTGCTCCGGCCCGAGCGTCGTGTGGACGCGGATGATCCCGCTGTCGCCTAACAACTCGAGCAGCGCGATCGCCTTCTCGGAGAGGATGTCGCTCGAGCGGAGGAGCGGCGTCATCTCGTCGAGCGCTTCGCCGTTGTAGCCGATGAAGACCGACGGGATGCATAACGTGCGCGCACCGCCGGACTCGACGATGAACACCGGGCTCGCCGGGTTCCACGCCGTGTAGCCGCGCGCCTCCCACGTCGCGCGGAGTCCGCCCGACGGGAAGCTCGACGCATCGGGCTCGCTCTGAATGAGCTGCGAGCCCGAGAACGTCTCGACCGCCTGACGCTGATCGTCGAACGAGAGGAAGGCGTCGTGCTTCTCCGCCGTGAGGCCGGTCATGGGCTGGAACCAGTGGGTGAAGTGCGTCACCCCGCGGGAGATCGCCCACTCCTTGATGACCTGCGCGACCGTCGGCGCGATCTCGCTGTCCAGCTTCTTGCCGTGGCGGATGGACGCGAGGAGCGTCGCGTACACGTCCTTCGGCAGCTTGGACCGCATCTGGCGCCAGCCGAACGTGTTGACTCCGAAGTAATCGGAGGTCGGTTTCGCGGGCGCGGTACCGTTCTCGGACGCGTTAGGATGGGCAGGCTTGAGGGCGGATCGGCTGGTGATGGCTTGAATCGCAGCTTTCCGCGGGGTCGAGCTGGTTGATGGCATGCGACGGACTCCCGGGCGAAAGGACGTGGGCAGGCAGCACCGAAAACGACAGGCGGGCCTAACGTCGCGACATCACGAAGTTGGGCCCGCGTGTTCTGAAAAACGTGCAGAAACGACAGAAACCGGACTGCGCTGACCCCAGAATCTAGCCGACTCTTGGGCTCATGCGCAAGAAATCATGCGTTTTGTGCACGTTTGTGCTAACAGTCACCAGTCAGGCCCGGCTCCCCCTGGAAGCCAGGCGGACGCCGTCATCGGTACCGGCGATGCGTCCGATAGCGCGACGGGTTGCGTAAGGCGACCGGTGCGGATGGCCAGCGCGGGATCGCGATAACAGGTTCTCCGCTCGGCCGGAGTGCGGCCAACGCCAACGCTGCGAGGCCCGTCCCCGCGAGGGCGATCGAGACCGCAACGGCTGCGCTCGCCTGACCGGCGTCAAGCCCGAGCTGGACCAGCGCCACCAAGGCGACCGCCAGGATCAAAGCGAACGTCGCGGCAGCCAGCTCGCGAGCGCGCGGGAACCCGCGGATGACTCGTATCGCAACGACGGCAGGAACGGCGGTGAGGGCCGCTGCCTCGAGCACCGACGGCGTCACCGACCAGACGAAGATGGAGTCGACGGCGAGCAGGGCGAGGGCGGCCGCGGCCACTCGGCCGGCTGCGGAAACGGGAGCAACCTGCCAGGGCGAGTGATTCGGAGAAGGCTGCATAGACGGCAAAGACGGCAGTGGGACGGGAAGATTTCGGGAACGATTGCAGTCAGTACGGGACCACTGGCCAACAAGTCTCACATTCCGGCGAAAAACAATCGCGATGGGCGGAAATGTGGCGGGAAGGTGTGAGCGGTGATCGACACGCCGGGCTGCGCTTCGGGTTATGTTTAGGGCGTGCCAACTGTATGCGAATAATTGGCTTGGACTACGAAGAAGGAGACGAGAATGGCACACCCAGCAATCGATTTCGAACGGGCCGGCGGCGTTGACCTCGACCGGCTGGAACGGAGCCTCAAGCTCGAGGGAAGGCGAGTCGGCGAAGGCCGATACTATGTAGTAGGAGGCGACCACGATCACTGGGTCGACCTCTACACCACGGCGATACCGCGCTGCGACTGCGGCGACCACCTCTGGCGGGACCGGATCTGCAAGCACATCCTCGCCGCCCTGCTCCGCGAGGGAAACGACACGGTCGTCCGGGCGCTCGGCTCCCTGTTCGAGCGCGTGAGATCCGCGGCGTAGCGCGTTGACACGGTCGATACGCAACGGGTAGCATACCGAACCACACGCATCAGCGTGGTCGGCGATGGAGTTCGCCGTCAACCGCCGCCAACGGCTAATGACTCCTACGCGTCACCTAACGCGTGGGAGTCTTTTCATTTCCGCGCGGAGCTCGAGGCCCTTCATGAATCTGGTCTGGTACGTGGCGGTCGGCAGCGCGGTCGGAGGAGCGTCGCGGTTCGCGCTGTCGAGCTTCATTCAGCAACGTGCCGGCACGTTTCCGGTCGGCACGCTCATCGTGAACATCACCGGCTCGCTCATCCTCGGCTTTCTGATGCGGTATGCGCTCGGCTCCACGTCCGTATCGGCCGAGACACGCGCGCTGCTGACGACGGGTTTCTGCGGCGGGTACACGACGTTCTCGACGTTCAGCTATGAGACGATCGCGCTCATGGAAGACGGTGACTATCGGCGCGCGGGCATGTACGTGATCGCGAGCGTGGTGCTGTCGCTCGCAGCAACGTTCCTCGGCATCGCCGCGGCGAACGCTGTCCTCGGCGCCAGGATGAGATAGGCGAGGTTCCACATGCATGGATTCACGGGCGAGCGCACGCTCATGCGCATTCACCTGGGCGAGCGTGACAAGGATCCGAAGTCGGGGAAGCCGCTGTATCAGGCAATCGTCGAGATGCTTCGCGCGCGGCAGTATGCAGGCGCCACGGTATTTCGGGCGATCATGGGGTTCGGCGCGAGCGCGCACGTGCGCACCGACCGACTCGAGGTGTTGTCGCTCGATCTGCCGATCGTCGTGGAGTGCGTCGAGACCGAGGAGCGCATCGAGGCGATCCTGCCGGAGCTCGATGAGATGATCGGCGGCGGCCTCATCACGCTCGAGCGGGCGCGGGTGATCATGTACCGACCCGGGAAGGAAAGCGGCCGTTCTGCGCGGTGAGCTGGCGTGCAAGGCTCGCGTCGGTGCAGATATCTGTCGGCCACTGATTGATCGAGGTCGCTCCATGGATGCGCCGTCTCAGGACACGCCGTCGCGCCGATATCAGGACGTCGCCCGACTCTTTCGTACGTACGGGGCAGAGGAGAGGATGCAGCTCGTGCCGCGGCCGGCGACCATCGAGGAAATCGACCGTGCGGAGCGTGAGCTAGGTGCGCGGTTCCCGATGAGCTATCGGTGGTTCCAGCTGGAGTTCGGCGACTTCGAGCGCGGGCCGCTCGACATCTACACGGTGCACACGCCTCACGAGCCATACTCCAAGCACATCATTGACGCGAACCTGCAGGAGCGAACGGAAGCAGGGCCGCGACTTCCGGCGCACCTCATTGCCTTCAGCGATAACGGTGGCGGCGATCTGCTCTGCTTCGACACGACACGATCCGAGGGAGTTGAGTGCCCTGTCGTGTGGTGGAATCACGAGCTGGACGACGACCAGGAGGCTGAGGACGCGGCGCCGTCGTTTCTCGATTGGATCGAGCAGGAGCTTAAGGAGATGGCGGCGGAGGAGCGGCCGTCCGTTCTGGACGTGCTTCCGGACATCTACAAACGATGGATGGACGAGTGGGCACGGCAGTTCCGCAAGTAAGCTGAGAATATCCATCCGCTCTGGCGTGGAGCGGCATCCGTTCTGCGCTGGAAGCGGGCGTGCCTGTTCGAACGAAGCGTGGTGCGCGCGCGGCGCGCGAGAATCCGGCGAAGCGTCGCTTCGACATCCACACCGTGCTCCTCCGAATCCGCGACGCTGTGGCCGAGCATGCCCCTGCGGCGATGTTCGACCTCGCGGAGCGTGGGTTCAAGACCGTCTTTCAGCAGCTCGTTGCGTGCATCATCTCGATCCGCACGCTCGACGAGGTCAGTCTGCCCGTCGCGATCCGGCTGCTGGAGCGGGCGCCCACGCCCGAGAAGATGGCGAGGCTGTCACCGGCGCAGATCGATGCGCTCATTCGCGCGAGCAGCTTCCACGAGGGCAAGGCGGTTCAGATTCGCGACATCGCGCGTCGGACCGTCGGAGAGTTCGGTGGGGAGCTGCCGTGCGACTTCGATGTGCTGACGTCGTTTCGCGGTGTTGGCCCGAAGTGCGCGAACCTGACGATGGGGGTCGCGTGTGGTGCGGAGCGGATCAGCGTGGACATCCACGTGCACCGCGTGACGAATCGGTGGGGTTACGTGGAAACCACGTCACCCGAAGCGACGATGCGGGCGCTCGAAGGGAAGCTGCCGCGGAAGTACTGGATCGAGATCAACCGTCTACTCGTGCCGTTCGGGAAGCATATCTGCACGGGGCATCTCCCGAGGTGCTCGACGTGTCCGGTGCTGGAGTACTGCCGCCAGGTTGGTGTCGTCAATCATCGATGACGCGCTGCCTAACGCGCATCACTCGGCATGAGTGATACGATGGCGTCGATGATGGTATCGGGTCGATCGAGCGCGATCTGATGCCCCGAGTTCTCCGCGACGACCAGGCGACGCTTGGGTGCCGCCGCGACGATTGCCTCGTGGCTGACTCGCCACGCGCGGTCCTCGCGCTCCCGGTTGTTCCACATGGACCGCGACGACGTGATGACCACCATCGGAGCACGCATCTTCGGCTCCGCGACTCGCGCGGTGTTCAGCAGGGTATCGAACGTATTCACGAGGCGAGCGATTGCGCGCTCGCGATCATTCCGCGGCTCTGTGATGTGCGGGACGGTGGAGTACACGAAGTCGCCCGTAGCGTCGACGAAGCGCGAGTTCATCGGGTCCACGAGGACGACTCCGGCGACCTTGTCTCGATACAGGTCAGCGTGCACGACAGTCATGAGACCGCCGTACGAGTGACCGACGACGATCCGTCGGGATGGTGCGCGTAACCGCTCGACCACGATCGCCGATTGCCTGACCTGGGCGATTGGATCGAGGGAGAGCGGCCCCAGTTCACTGTCGCCGAACCCGGCACGTTCGTATGCAACGACCGTAGCGCGCGTACGCCTGGCCACCACCGAGTCCAGTCCGCCGTAGCTCGAGAGCGTCGCGGCGCCGCCGGTCTCCATGAGGATCGTGACCGGGACGGTGCCCCGGTGGATCCGGCAGTGAACGCGGTAGCCGCCGACGTCCACCATGGTGTCAACGGCTACAGGTGTCGGCGTCGACGTGGACCCCTGGAGAAGGAAGGCGGATGCGACGAAGAGTGCGAGCATGATCTCATCCTTCAGGAAGGGTCTGTGTCTTACGAGGCAAGCATCTCGGCGGTTTCGTGATCGGGGAACCGGCGCACCTGCCTAACGACGCCAATCCCAAACACCGCCAATCCCGGACAACGCCGATCCCAAAGGGCGCAACCGCGAAGGGCGAAGAGCGCGCCGTATTAGCCGTTGCGCCGTCTCGTTCCCCATCGGTTCGTCCCACAGGTATGATCTTCGTGCATGTCTTCCATGGACGCCGATCGTCGATAGATCTTCCTGCATCCAGAAGCTTCGAGAGGAAGACCGTGTCGATTCCCACCAGCACGCCCAGCGCCGCGACGTTTTTTCGTTGGGCCGACGTCCCGGAAGAGCAGGTCAAGGCAGATCTCACCCGACGACTCATCAGTGGCGACCGCGTGATGATCGCGACCGTCGAGCTGGAGCGCGGATGCATCGTACCGAAGCACGCGCACGTGCACGAGCAGATCAGCTGCGTGCTCGACGGACACCTGAGACTCACGGTGGGTGACGACGGCGGCGTGTCGTACGACGTGCGCGCAGGCGAGGTCGTGCTCCTCCCCTCCAACCTTCCGCACGCCGCGGAAGCGCTGGCGGACACGCGGGTGCTCGACGTCTTCAGCCCCCCACGCGAAGACTGGCTGAACCGAACCGACACGTACCTCCGAAATCGCTGACGTCGTGGCGCGGGCGGCCGCCTAACGAGTTGTCTCCTTCGGTGGCGGCATTTCATGCTGCAGCACGCCCGTCGCGTGCCGCTTCGCGAAGCGCTGCACGGCCTCGAGGGTCGCCATGCAGAACGCGGCCCACGACAGCCCGATGATCACGCCGGCCAACACGTCCGACGGGTAGTGCACGCCGAGGTACAGGCGGCTGAAGCAGATCATGGCGACCATGACCCCGGCGACCGCGAGCGTCGCCAACCGCGCGACGTGCCTCTTCTGTAACCGCGCCGCGAGGTAGGCGACCGTCACGTACACGACGGTCGCGCTCATGGCGTGGCCCGACGGAAACGACCAGCTGGCAGCCGTGGTCCCCCACTCGAAGATGTGGGGGCGGGGCCGCGAGAAGCCGACCTTCAGGATGTTGTTGAGGCCAATACCGCCCGCCGTCGCAACCAGCAACAGAGCGGCCGAGTAACGGTGTTGGGTGAGCCACAGAAAGAGTCCCGCGATGCTCACGATGCTCAACACCACGATCCATGTGCCGAGCATCGTGACTTCCAGCATGAGACCCTCCACCCACGGGATCTGATGGCGTTGCATCCACCGAAGGACCGCGTCGTCGAACGCCTGCGTGTGGCCGCCGCTCACCAGCTTCGCGAGCTCGGCAAAGGCATAGGTCCCGAACACCGCGATGAGCGCGCCGAACACGAGGAACATGCCGACGGCGGTACCGAAGGAGTGTGCGTGCCGGTAGGACACGCGGAACCCTCGGAAGAGGACGTCCCACACGGGTCGGAGTCGTCCTCGATCTTCGCGGCGGCGTTCGGCGGTAGTTGTCATTGCGTGAGGTAAGTGGGTCAAGCCGACCTCGGCCGTTCATCTCCAGTCGAGGGACGTCACACAATTGCACGCGCCGTGCTTACAGGCGGCCGCTCACTCGTCCCGACAGGAGAAGACGGCAGTTGGCAACAAGCTGCAAAGAGATATCAAACCCGAGTACAATTCCGCCGCTTGCCGGGTCCGAGGTACTATTGAGACAACAACTCGCCGGCACGGAGGCGCCATGCAGCTAGGGATGGTGGGGCTCGGGAAGATGGGCGCGAACATGACGACCCGTCTGGTTCAGGGCGGCCACGAGGTCGTCGCGTTCGACCGTAGTGCGGACGCCGTTCAGGCCGCGGCCGGACAGGGCGCGCGAGGCGCCAACGCGCTCGAGGATCTCGTGCGGCAGCTCAAGGCGCCTCGTGCCGTCTGGGTGATGCTGCCCGCGGGCGATCCCACCGAGAACACGGTTCGCGCGCTCACGGAGCTGCTCGCCAAAGGCGACACGATCATCGACGGCGGCAACAGTAACTACAAGGAGTCCATCCGGCGCTCGGCAATGGTCGCCGAGCACGGGCTCCATTTCGTCGACGCCGGGACGAGTGGCGGAATCTGGGGGCTCAAGGAAGGCTATAGCCTCATGGTCGGTGGGCCTAACGAGGCGATCGAGCGACTGCGGCCGATCTTCGAGACGTTGGCGCCGGCGAAAGACAAGGGGTGGGGTCACGTCGGGCCGGCCGGGTCGGGGCACTTCACCAAGATGGTGCACAACGGGATCGAGTACGGCATGATGCAGGCGTACGCCGAGGGGTTCTCGATCCTCAAGCACAAGAAGGAATTTGCCCTCGACCTGGCGCAGATCGCCGAGTTGTGGAGGACGGGGAGCGTGGTGCGCTCGTGGTTGCTCGATCTCACGGCCCGCGCGTTGCACGATGACCAGGAGCTCTCCGCGATCGCGCCGTACGTGTCCGACTCGGGCGAAGGACGCTGGACGGTCACCGAGGCGATCGATCTGGATGTACCGGCCCCGGTGATCACGCTGTCGCTGGTGCAGCGGCTCAGGTCACGTGATTCCGAGTCATACACCGACCGGCTTCTGTCGGCGCTGCGGAATCAGTTCGGCGGGCACGCGATCAAGAAGAGCTAGGGAATCGGGAATCGACAGCGGAAGAGGCGTTAGGCGCGGGCACGCAAGCCAGGGGAATACGATGGCGACGAAGGCGGGACGACCGGGTAGACTGAAGGGACTACAGCCTCGCGAGGGGCACGAGCGGGTGGGCGAGCGGCCGGTCCACGGACCGTGTACGTTCATCGTCTTCGGCGGGACGGGTGACCTCGCGCGGCGGAAGATCCTCCCTGCGCTCTCGCGCCTTCGACATGGCAGCCTGATCGACGACGCCACCACGATTCTCGCCGTCGCGCGGGACAAGGGAATGGATGACAGCGGCTTTCGTAACGTCGTTCGCCAGGCCGTAGAAGATGATGGCATGGCCGCAAAGGAGATCGAGGACTGGGTCGAGAAGACGGTCTTCTATCAGGGGATCGGCGGTGGTACACCCGAGGACTTCAAGGCGGTCGCGACCCGCATCGCACAACTGGAACGGGACCGCGGTCAACCGCCGAACCGCGTCTTTTATCTCGCGCTCCCGCCTAACGTCTTCCCGTCCACGATCCAGGGGCTTGGCGAGGCAGGGCTGAGCCGTAGCACGACCGGAGAAGGCAACGGCACGAAATACTGGACGCGGCTCGTGATCGAGAAGCCGTTCGGTCGCGACCTCCAGTCGGCCGAGGCGCTGAATCAGCTCATTCACAAGTACTTCGACGAGTCGCAGGTCTACCGCATCGACCACTATCTCGGCAAGGAGACGGTGCAGAACCTGCTCGTCTTCCGCTTCGCGAACTCGGTGTTCGAGTCACTGTGGAATCGCGACCACGTCGAGAGTGTCCAGGTCACGGTCGCCGAGGAGCTCGGGGTCGAGGGCCGCGCGGGGTACTACGAACAGGCGGGCGCCGTGCGCGACATCCTCCAGAACCACGGGATCCAGCTCGTCTCGCTCGTCGCGATGGAAGTACCAGCGATGATGACGGCGGAGTTCATTCGCCAGGAGAAGGTGAAGGCGCTCCGATCCATCAAGTCCATCACGCCGAAGAACGTCGTGCTCGGTCAATACGCGCACGGTGAGATCAGCGGGCAGACGATTCCGGGCTATCGCGAGGAACCGGGCGTCGCGCCGAATTCGCGAACGGAGACGTTCGCGTCGATCAAACTCGAGATCGACAGCTGGCGGTGGCAGGGCGTGCCGTTCTTCCTCCGGACCGGCAAGCGGCTGAAGAACCGACTGACCGAGATCGTGGTGAAGTTCCGCAAGCCGCCGGTGTGGATGTTCACGCCGTTAGGCTCGCCGGAACTTCACCGGAACACGCTGCGCCTCACGATCCAGCCCGACGAAGGATTCGCGCTCTACTTCCACATCAAGGCGCCGGGCAAGCCGCTCAAGCTGGAGCGCCTGCCGCTCGACTTCTTCTACAAGGAGCGGTTTCAGGAGCTGCCCGAGGCATACCAAACGCTCCTGCTCGACGTGATGGAGGGGGACCAAACGCTGTTCGTCCACGCGGACGAGGTGGAGGCTGCGTGGAAGCTCTTCACGCCGATCCTCGACAACACACTCGCGGTGTCGTTCTACGCCGCGGGATCGTGGGGCCCGAAGGAGTCGGATGAGCTCATGCAGCGAAACGGGCAGAAGTGGTCGAATCGGGAATAGGCGGCGCGGCGAAGGCGCGCGCCCGGGAACAGGGAACCGAGGCACTCTACCGGGACGCATGACAAGCACGGGCGGACGAGAAGTCCAAGGGTTCCCTGACCTCGAGGCGCTCAGCGCTGCGGCCGCCGAGTCCATCGTTGCCATCGCGCGCGAGAGCGTCGAGTCGCGCGGGCGATTCTCGATCGCGCTCGCTGGCGGGAACACGCCAAAGCGCACGTACCAGTTGCTCGTCGAGCGCCATCGAAGCGAGATCGACTGGCCGCGGTGGCAGGTCCTGTTCGGCGACGAGCGCTTCGTGCCGAGCGACGACAAACGCAGCAACTATAAAATGGCGAGCGACGCGTTCCTCGCCGACGCGCCGATACCGGTCAACCACGTCCACCCTATTCCGACCGACACGCCGACGGTGGGCGATGCGGCCGATGCGTATGAGCTGGTGCTCCGAGGAGTGCTCGCGGTGAACGGCGGACCGCCGGCCGGGATCGATCTCGTGCTTTTGGGGGTCGGCCCCGACGGCCATACGGCGTCCTTGTTCCCTGGCTCGCCCGTGCTGGCAGAGCGAACGCATTGGACCCGCGCCGTCGAGGCCCCGATCATGGTGCTGCCGGCTGTACCGCGAGTCACGCTCACGCTCCCGTGCCTGAACGGTGCCCGGGATGTACTCTTCCTCGTTGCTGGTGCCGACAAACGCCCAGTCGTCGCCGAGATCCTCGAGGGCGGCGAGGCCGCCCGACGTTACCCCGCCGCCATGGTGAACCCGGCCGGCCGCACGTTGTGGATGATCGAGCAATCGGCGATGCCGTCCAACGCCTAACAGTCAACGTCGAATGACCATGTCAGTTCTCTCACCGGCGGCGCGTGCCGCCGCGTTGCTTTCCGCCACCGCACTCCCCATTTCTGCGCAGCTCCCGTCCATGCGACCGGATGTCGGCGGCATCGAGGCCGCGGTCACGTCCGACCATGTGCTCGCGTCGGCCGCGGGGATGGACGTGCTGAAGCGAGGAGGAAACGCGGTCGATGCGGCGATCACGATGGCCGGCGTGCTGGCCGTCGTCAGACCCCACATGAACGGCGTGGGCGGCGACAACTTCATGCTCATTCGTCTCGCGAAGACCGGCGAGATCGTCGCGTTGAACGGGAGCGGACGGGCAGGCAGCAAAGCGACGCCGGCGTTCTTCCGCGAAAAGGGGATGACTGCTGTCCCCGCCTCGGGCATTCTTTCGGTGTCGGTGCCTGGGGCGGTCCGAGGTTGGGCTGACGCACTTCAGAAGTACGGGACGATCACGCTGTCGCAGGCGCTCCAACCCGCGATCCGCTACGCGGAGCGTGGCTTCCCGGTGTCGCCGAGACTCAACGCCGACATCACCGAATCGAAGAAGAAGGTCACCGCCGATCCGGAGCTCGCGCGCATCTTCCTGCCTAACGGCGAAGCCCCGCCGGTCGGCTCGCTGCTCAAGCAGCCCGAGCTCGCGCGGACGCT
>Ga0075424_100005536_pt1 | contig 12075 bp, 7 predicted proteins | sample SoiMethybrSBSTD3_FD_75301 | JGI IMG/M metagenome (GOLD analysis project Ga0075424, IMG submission 75301) | Bulk soil microbial communities from a Populus tree surrounding site in Tennessee, USA - Soil MetaG P. TD hybrid SBSTD3 | ecosystem: Environmental > Terrestrial > Soil > Tree plantation... | reverse complement strand
TTCACCGAACATTTCGCTCGATGCCGCGAAGTAAAAGCGCGCACGCGGGCTGACCTCGTGAACGCACGAGAGCATGTAGTGCGTGCCGTTGATGTTCGTATTGATGGTTGAAAACTCGTCCTCGAACGAATAACTGACGAAACTCTGCGCCGCCAGGTGGTAAACCTCATCAGGCTGGACCGCTGCGATTACCTTGTAGAGACTTGGATAGCTTTCCAGCGACGCAGGATGCAGCTTCACACGGTCCAGCAGTTCTCGAATTCGCCACAGCCGGTGCTCCGGATCCTCCAGTGCGACACGCCGCACGATGCCGTGCACTTCATAGCCTTTATCGACCAAAAGCTCCGCAAGGTAGGAACCGTCCTGACCTGTAATACCCGTGATTAAAGCAGTCTTCATGCGCGGGTGATTATAAGGGCAATGACGACCAGCACAGTAAGGATTGTTATTACGGCGCCAATCGTAAAGCTCATCGGGCGAAATTCGAAATGCACGTCGTGCGAACCCGCAGGCAACAGGATTCCGGTCAGCGCCGCGTCGGCGCGAAGCACGGGTACATCCTGGCCATCCACACTTGCCTTCCATCCGGGGAACCACATCTGACTCAACACTAGAGCCGCGTCACTCGACGTTGTCACGCGAAATGAAAGGTGATTGATCTGAAAATCGCTCATTTCCATCTTGCTGCTGAACGGCCTGGTATCCGTTTCAGTGCGGAGCGTTTGCCACGCCGGGACTTCCGAGAGCACTACCGATCTTTCGGGATCGAAGGATGCGTTTCTGATGCGTTCGAGGCCGGCGGCAGGATCGCCCACAATTTCAATACCCGATGCAGGAACAGTAAACGCGCGTGGTAGTGCGTGTTTGTTTTCGAAGATGGCGACGTACCCATTATTAAAAACCTGACCGAAGCGGTCGTTTGCAGCGAACTGAGGAAACTCCGGCGCTCTCGGAGTGAGCACAAAGTATTTCGCGCTTAACATATCGAGCCTGCGATCCGGCGATTTCAGGACGGCTTCAGGAATGTATGAAATGGCATCCCACCGATTTTCGCTCAGACCCTCTGCGAACATCCGTGGCAGGCTTGGCGAGACCTCGTAGCCGTCTGCCGAAGGAATCTCATACATGAGATTCGCATTTGCCGGGTACGGAAAACTTCCGCCGATGGCAATACGGTAAGGCATCGCGTCGCCCTGCTTCGACAAAAAATCGAAAGCGGGCGCGGGCGGGAATATCTCCTGGGTGCGCGCGAAACCCATGTACCCATAGCTGAACGTGATCAGATCAAACGCCGCGAGACCGCACACTGCAACCGGAAACAATCGTCGAAGGCCACCGAACAATCGCCACGTGATTGGAATCGCGCCGAGTATCAGAAGCGATCTCGAAAATGACGGACGCCTTGCGAATTCAACTCTGAACTGCGTCGCCGCCTGTAGCTTGTAAACGAAGATGAATGCGACGATAAATGCGCCGCTTACAAGGCACAATGCGATCCGGCGGCGCGAGATAAAAGATTCGCGTTGCAATACCGAAATGCCGAGTCCGCCAAGCGCGGCCACTCCAAAGTCCGCCAGCAGGATCATCCTCTCGTTCTTCAAACCGCCAATGATCGGCATATGCGCGAAGATCCAACGTATTGGCTCGGCACCATACGCGACGGCAAGGCCCACCAACGTTATTGTTCCCAGCACCACCACGTGGCGTCTCGGTTTGTGAAACACAGCCAGGGAAGCTGCAAGCAGCGTGATCATTCCAACGTACGACGCCGCTTGTGGGACCCAGACTCCAGCAGAATTGGGGCCTCGCAACGCATCGCGTGAGACCCATGCCAGCGCTTGATGCAGTGGCAGTGGCGGCCAATCGAATATGAAGGCTTCATTCATTTGGCGCAGCCACTCGAGTGTGGGAATGATTTGAATGGCCGCGAGTCCCACTGCTATTACGCCTGCTGCGGCAAACGCGAAGGGAAAGGGCGCATTAAGAATCCCGGCACGGTGTCGAAGCGACGTCAGCCATAGGCCTGCCGCCAAGATCATGCCGGCCAGGGTCAGATGAGCGGCAGTTTCGGGGTGTCCGGCGAGTACCGGCATTGCGAATGCGAAGGCCGCAAGAGCTATCGAGACGCCGGTGCATTCGCGTTCGAGCCGAAGGACGGCATAGAAGATCAACGGCAGCCAAATCGCCGCGTCGCCCAGCGGCTGTCCCTGCCATGCTGTGATGAAGCCGCATGACGCGAAAACAATTCCCGAAAAAATTGCACCTGTTCTCGTGCCGTCGATGGATCGCACGAACAGCGTCATGAACAGACCGGCAAGAAGCATCCTGACGAGAAGGCACAGAGTCCAGGCGACTGGCAAAGGCAGTACGTAGTACAAAAAGTTTGGCGGGTAAAAAAGAGAACTCTGCGAGTCGGCCTGGAATGGAACTCCGCCTTGAAAGTAGGGGTTCCACAAAGGCAGCGTTCCCGACTGGACAGCTCGCGAAGCGAAAGCGCGGAAGGGATAAAAAGACGTAATGAGATCGCCAATGTCGGCGTATGGTTGCCAGGGCTCGAACCTTGCGATGCCGTTCCACGCCGGGAACTGAAGAACGATGTCACGAGGAAAGGGGATTTTCCCGGCCAAGGCCGGTAAGTAATTGATCCCGGTGAGCAGAGCAAATGCGGCAACAACGAACAGCCGGAACGAACGCTCGGACTCCAGGTTTCGTATCCCTCGCACTGGCCGCATTCTAATGCATTAGTGCTAGAATCACGCCCGAAGATGCTCCTTTCGATAGTGGTTCCCGTTTATAACGAGGTCGAGGTGCTCCCCTCGCTTCTGGCTGCGATCCGCGGTGCAATGGCTGGTACGCCTCACGGCTACGAACTCATTCTTGTGGATGACGGCAGTGTCGATGGGACAACCGACGCATTCAAACAGGCTGCAGCAGCGGATCCTCATATCAAGGCATTATTCTTCAGCCGTAACTTTGGCCATCAGGCGGCGATCACAGCCGGATTGGATTTCGCCTCGGGCGATGCCGCCGTGGTGATCGACGCTGATCTTCAGGATCCGCCAGAACTGTTTCCCGAAATGATCGCGCTTTTGCAGCAGGGCTATGACGTGGTATCCGCGCAACGCCTCACCCGCAGCGGCGACGGCATTGTGAAACGATACACAGCCGCCATGTTTTACTGGATCATTCGGAAGACCGTCGATAAACGCATTCAGCCTGAGGTCGGCGATTTTCGAATGTTCAGTCGTCGGGCAGTAGTCGCGTTAAGGCAGCTTCGGGAACAGCATCGTTTTATGCGTGGTATGGTCGCCTGGCTTGGTTTGAAGGAGGCCATCCTTCCATACCACCGAAAGCCCCGGCTGGCCGGAACAACAAAATATCCGATGTGGAAGATGCTCCGCTTCGCATGGACCGCGATTTCCTCATTTTCCGCGTTGCCCTTGCGGTTGAGCGTTTTTTTCGGGTTGTTCGTTGCCGGTTGCGGCTTCTGCTATGCGGGCTATAGCGTTTTCGCCGCACTTGTTCTAAAGGAAACCGTCCCGGGTTGGACGTCGCTCGTGGTTCTCAACATCATCTTCTCCGGAGCCAGTCTTATTGCCATTGGTCTCGTCGGTGAATACGTATCTCGGATTTATGAAGAAGCGAAAGGTCGGCCGTTATACGTGATCTCCGACAGCGCCAACGTTCGGGTCTCGGGACCACACATCGCCAAGGCTGTCATCCTGCCTCCGGGCGAACCGGAGGCTGAGTATGAACAAGCAACGCGAAAAGCCAATCGGCTTTAACGCGTACGCCAGCGACTACGCCGAACTGATTCGTGATCCCATCCGGCAGAAATTCGCCGCCTCAAATCAGTTTTTCTATGAGCGAAAGCTACAGATCATTCGGGGTTTTTACCAGAGCCGGAATCTGGATACGCACAAGCTGGACTGGATCGACGTAGGTTGCGGCCAGGGCGATTTGCTGCGGCTTGGACGTCAGTATTTTAAGTCGGCGGCCGGATGCGATCCTTCCGAAGGTATGCTGGAGTCATGTTCGGATCTGAATGTGAGACCACAGCCCTCCATGGTGTCGCTGCCGTTCGATAGTGAGAGCTTCGACTTAGTTACCGTCGTGTGTGTGTACCACCATCTGCCTCTTGATCAGCGGTCTGTTTTTACGCGCGAAGTGTTTCGCCTGCTGAAACCAGGCGGGATTTTCTGTAACGTCGAACACAATCCGCTCAATCCGATTACGCGCCTGATCGTATCGCGCACACCGGTCGATGCGGACGCGCAACTGTTGCGTGCAGCAGAGAGTTGTAAGCTGGTTCGTGCAGCCGGAGGGACAGTCCTCAAGACTCAATACTTCCTGTTGTTTCCCCAGTTTCTTCACAAATACGCGGGTGTGATCGAGGACTGGCTAAGTTTTGTGCCCCTCGCCGGTCAGTATGCCGTGTTCGCCCAACGCTAAACTGTCATCTCCGAATCCTTCGAAATCAGTTTTTTGCCGAACCCCTGATAATATTGCAGCCATGTCAATTGTCAGGGCGGCGAAGATCTCGAAGTGTTTTCGGATCTACCGGCATCCGTCCGATCACTTAAAAGAACTGCTCAGCTTTGGCAGAAGGCGATTTCACGAGCCGTTCTGGGCGGTCAGTGGCGTCGATCTGGACCTGCCGCGCGGTTGTTGCCTCGGCATCATCGGCGAGAACGGCTCCGGAAAAAGCACTCTGTTGAGAATGATCGCCGGCGTCATTCGTCCCACTTCAGGTGAAATCGAGGTTGGCGGACGCGTGTCCGCACTACTGGAGCTTGGCGCCGGGTTCAATCCTCAATTCACCGGGCGTGAGAACATCTTTCTCTATTCATCCATTCTGGGTTTCACGGATGCCCAGACAAGAGACCGTATTCCTTCGATTGAAAAGTTCGCCGAAATCGGAGACTTCATCGATCGGCCGGTGAAGACGTATTCCAGCGGGATGTTCGTCCGGCTTGCGTTCGCTGTCGCCATTCACATGGATCCGGACATCCTCATCGTCGACGAAGCATTGTCGGTCGGCGATTTCTTCTTTCAACAGCGTTGCATCCGCAGGATCCAACAGCTGAAGCATCAGGGCGTGACGATCGTATTCGTTTCTCATGATCTTGACGCGGTGCGAACCCTTGCTGATCGCGCGATCTGGATGGATCACGGAAAAGTTCATCTCGAAGGGAAAACGGATGAGGTCGTTTCGAAATATCTGGCTGCGATGGTCACACGCGGCAGAGAAGAGGTTATGGCCGAAGTGATCGGAAAACCTCTTCCTGTGTCGGCGGACCTCGACATATCAGACGAGGCGACTACAAGAATCCCGAAGTTTCTGGCACATGTTCCGAACATCGATCACCGGTACGGAAATGGAAAGGCGCAAATTACGGGAATTGGCGTCTTTGGGAATGAGGGTCATCCCGTAGCCGGTATCGCGCAGGGCAATCGCATCTGTGTGCGCATTTCGGTGGAGTTTCGCGACGACGTGCCTCAGCCCAACGTCGGCTTCATGCTTCGTAACAGGCTCGGCCAGGATGTGACCGGCACCAACACGATATATGAAGGAATGAAACCTTCGCCTGCGCGCGCCGGTGACCGTCTATCGGTGGATTTCGTTATGGATCTGCCGGTGCTTCATGCGGGGTTTTATTATTTTTCGCCCGCTGTTGCAGACGGAAGTCTGGATCAGTACGAAATGTGCGACTGGATCGAGAATGCGTGCGCAATCGAGGTGATCGAACACACGACCACGTACGGACACATGCGGATTCCAACGCGCGTGCGCATCTTCACCGTTGTTCGGGAGACGTCGCAGGTCCCGTGAGCCTTCGCAGCCGATCTCGGAAATGCCGGATTCTCATGATGAATTTCCATGCGGAGCTCGCATGGATTGCTTCGAGTTGCTGACTCGCCACATTGAACTGCTTTTGAGTTGATTGGAGAATCGCAATCAGTTCGGTTCTTTCCCTCTCGAGCGCATCAACATGTTGCATGCGCCATTCCAGCGCTCGTTCGTCGGATGCCGCTTTTTCCTTCATGTCGGCCAGTTGTTGCCGAAACCACTCCAGACCTTTATTTAGCTCCTCAAGAGTTTTATTGAGTTCCTCAATCTGATTGCCGCGCCAATTGACCGCTTCTTCCAGAGAGCCAATCGTCTTTCCCTGGTTCGCAATGGTTTCCTCGTGCCACTTTTCGCCGCTCCTGAGCGAGGCGATCGTTTCGTCGCGCCAATCCACGGCCCTTTTGTTTTCCCGCAGCATATTGTCGGATTCATCGATCAACACGCTGCCGGTTTGTACAACCGGAGTTGAGTCTGTTGCCAGTGCAATGAAATACAGCGGAACGCGTTTGTCTCCGGGAATGAACTGAAATTCGGATTCACCACGATGAACCACGACTTCCCGAATGCCGGGGGCGTTGACCGTGCCGATGGGCCAGATGTTTGAACTTGGATGCACTCGCTGGCCGAGAAAACTGACGTTGCGAAAGTATGTTGTCAATAATTTCTGGAACTCATCAAAGTAGAGCTCCTTCATGTGAAAGGGATTCTCGTCTCGCGCTTCATCGTGATAGGTGAGCTTGTTTGGCGTGGACACAATGAAGAGGCCATCCGGCCTCAGCAGCCGCTTTACTTCCTGCAAGAGCTGATCGTGACCTTGAATATGTTCGATCGCCTCGAAGCAGACGATCACATCGAAGGAATGATCGTCTGTTATAGGAACGGCCGAAATCGATCCCTTCAGAAACTGAACATTCGCTGAACCATACCTGGATTGCGCATGTTCGATGGCCTTGTCATCAATGTCGATTCCAGTGACCCATAAGGCTCCTGCATCCGACATCATCTTCGAGCCGTAGCCTTCGCCCGATGCAAGATCGAGTACGCGCTTGCCTTTCACAAACGTCGCCGAATACGCGTACCGGTGCAGATGCTCGTATGCAATCAACGACTGATCGAGCCACGGAAGAAAACGCTCACCGGTCCACTCGAGCATCAAAATTCCTTGCGCGAAAGAGTGGCAACTTCGTAGCCGCGAGGCCTGCGGCCGGTTGCCAGAATTTCTTTGAGTTTGCGATCAAAAGTTTGCTTCGAACATTCCGCTTTCACGCGATCCAGGCCTGCCTGTTTCAATTGCATCCAAAGTTCTTTGTTCCGATAGAGCTCGACACATTGCTGCGCAAACGAGGCGGCGTCTGTGCCGATCAGAAGCTCCACGTTATTTTTCCATCCGAGTTGCGTGGCAACCAACTCTGTCGCGACCACGGGCAACCCTCGCGCGGCCGATTCGTGAATCTTGTGGGGAATTCCTGCGGCGTACCTGGTGGGCGCGACGAAGACTCGCGCATCGCCATACAATTTCGTCAGATCCTGCATCAGGCCGTTGACTCGAACGGACGGTCCCGCCAGTTCGCGAATGCTGCCGGAAGTGTTGTAACCGACAATATTGAATGTGACGTCGGCCCCGAGGGCATTCTGGATCAGCGGAAAAATCTCTTCGAGGAACCAGATCAGCGAGTCTCCGTTGGGACTGGCCTCCTGGTGAACCGCGCCGACGAAAAGAAATCCATTTCGGTCTTCAAATGCACGCTCAACCGGCGCCGGCACGAGCATATGTCCGAGGATGTGAACGCGCTCGATGCCATGCGCCTCGAAAGCTCGTTTTTCCGCATCGGAAACCGAGACGACGCAGTCGGCAACCGCAGTTGTGGCCACTTCTTCCTTTACGATGTCATTCAGTTCAGCCTGTGAAAAGGGCGTTCCACGCAGCTCGTGCAATGTCACTTCACGACCGGCAAAAATCGCTTCAGCGTCATAGACGATCTTCACCTTTTCGAACCAGTTCGGGTTTTCACTGACGATTCGTGCGAACTGTTTCATGTTGTGCGGGCGGCTGACAAAGATGGTGTCGTAGTAGCCGATACGGTTGCGGAGGAACGCTTCAAGCAGTGGAGGTCCGTAATCGGTCATTACTTCCACTTCGCGAGGAATGTCCGAGTAAACACTCGACCATTCTTCAGTCATGACAAACATGGGATAAAGCGTTAGAAAGAATCCCTGTTCGAGCATCGCGAGCAGAATCGTTCTCGAGCGCGGATAGCCGGAACCGCACCAGGTATGTGGCACACGGTCATCGAGAAAGAGAATTCGTTTCTTTCCGCCTCTCATACGCGCCTGCAGCGTGAAGCTCAGGTCCGCCGGATATTGTTTAGACAGCGCTTCGCTATGGCGATTCCGAAACAAAATCTGGTGTGCACGGTGGAGGTCCGTTGCTTTTGTTACCGAGGCGGAACTGGCGAATTCGTAATGAAGGAGCACAGCGTCAGGATCAAAGACAACACGCAGTCCTCGTTCCGATAGCCGCATGCAATAATCCGTCTCTTCGTAGTAAGCGGGTTTGTACCTTTCGTCAAACCCGCCCATTTGATTCCAGAGTTCGCGCGGCGTCAGAAGAAAGGCGCCCGAGCAGTAGTCCACATCGCGCCGGAACATGTATGTCGGCGCAAACGGATCGTCACCGCGGCCATACCCAAGACATGACCCATCGCGCCAGATGATGCTTCCGGCTTCTTGGAGCGTACCGTCGAGAAGGATTAGCCGGCCCCCCACGGCTCCGATGTCGGGCTTGCTTTCAATCGTCGTGAGCGCGGAACGAAGGGCGCCGGGCATAAGCTGGGCATCGTTGTTCAAAATGAGAAGGTATTTACCACGTGCTTTCCGGGCCGCCTGATTCACCGCCAACAGGAAATTCACATTTTCACTGTTGCGAATGATCTGTGGTCCATGCAAACGATCAAGAAGCTTTGAAGTGTCATCGGACGAAGCATTGTCGACGACGATGATTTCCAGGCGCTCCGACTGATTTTCCGCAAGTGAGCGCAGGCACGCGAGTGTCAACTCGGCACGATTGTAGAGAACGATCAGAACTGAAATTCGAGGGTTCTCACTGGATGGGAGTTCAAGCGTGGAATTCGAAGCTAGAAAACTTCGCAGTTGAACCTGATACAACGCGCTGAATAGTTCTTTCAAATCCAGGCTGGATTGCTCCGACTCTGGTTCCTCCGCCTGTAGCGGCGGGCTATTATCGCCGGTCTTTTCCACGGGTTCGGTCTTTCCCACATCGCCACTGAGCCACGCCTTCAACCATCGCAATGGTGCAGTCAGGCGCCAGGACGGCGACTTCAGAAACTGCTCGAATACCCATTTTTGATCGGCGAGTTCGCGCTCTGTGACTTCGAGTTGTCTCCGAAGCGAGCGGATGAGCTCATTTTGCTTATTGAGCGGCGAACTGCTTTGGGACAATTCGGAAATTCCTCCAGACAATGATGGGCGGCGACCCTTTTATCAGGTGTATCCCGTTGCTCATGACGGCAACTGTTCCGTCGCCTTCGAGGTCATATTCTATTTTGCTATTCGATGGAAGTCGCATCGGAAACTCACGTTCCGGCTCACTTTGCTTATATATCGGCCCATTGGGGCTCCATACCGCGCCGGGCAGGGGACTTACTTCAGCAACTTCGATCCGGTCAAACGGCGCGTGCGACAACGTAAACGGCACGAGGCCGAGCGTGCTGTCGTGAAAACCCGCGCCCGCGGCGGCATTGTAGGTTCGGACAGGAAATCCGCTGTTCGTTTCGAAAGCCTTCAACAGCATCAACAATTCCGACTCATAGTGATACAACTGGTGCCTCACGATGAGATCTCCCGGTTGAGGCCGAGAGTCTTTTGCAGCCAGTTCCTGGCTTCCCGTCTGCTCGAGATAAAACCGCAGTCCGGACTCGGCCCCGCTCCATACTCGAAAACCCTGCTGCTGGAGTGGCGTGACGGTGCTGTGAACCCAGTCGCGATAAGAATTGACGAAAACGAAATCCGCATAAGCGAGTACGAACGACAGGATTGCAGTAGGAATCAACATCGCAATCAGGCCACGTTCGCTCGCTTCGCCAAAGATCACGAGATAGAGTGGCGGAACGGCGAGCAGGATGTACCGAGCGTTGATCATATCGCCAACGACGATGAAAAAAATGAGTACCGCCGGGAACCACAGCATGAGAAACGCTTCGCCATGGTTTTTTCCAGCAGAAACAAGACGCTTCGCTCCTGCCGCAAATGCAGCGAGAACCGCGAATCCGGATGAGGCTAGTGCGATGTACCACAGCCGATACCCAAGCAAATCCCACGATACGAATAACGTCAGCAAAAAAGCGAGGGCCACACCTCCAATCGCGATCCACCGCTTTGCGCCGACGATCCAGGGAAACATTGCAACGCTGCCAAGAAAACTCAACGTCGCAAGAACGTTTCGAACGTGCGATCCGTGCATTTCGAAATAACCAACAGTCCGTGCCAGCGGGAATTCGCCGAAATGAATGGTCATTGCGACGAGCCACACCGCCAACGCGGCCGGCGCGGCTGCGACCGCTGCTAATTCTTTGAACGGCCGATGCGCTGCGATCAAGCCGAGGAAAAAACATCCGAGCGGTACAAGGGCTGTATAGCCCGTACCCACAGCAAGGATGAAGCATAGGGATGCGAGCGGCAGATGCGCACGCCGGCCCTGGGCATACCCGAAATACAACGCAAAGCCGACAAGTAAAAACGCGAGCATCGGGATGTCCATCATCAGCGTTGGACTGTAAACAAAGAACGCCGGGCTGAACGCCAGCATCAAGGCAACCAGGAAAGGGTGCGGAGTAAAACGCCGGGCGAGGTTGTAGAAGGCGAGAACGGCTGCGATCGAAAAAACCGAGAACGCCAGCCGAAAGGGCACTTCGCGGAATGAACCCATTGCCGAATACAGCAACGCGAGGAAGTACTCGCCCACGGGCGGGTGAGTGTGTGCAGCGAAGTTTGGGACGACTATGCCGAAGAAAGTTTCGGGAGTGTCCTGAGGAAACATCCAATTGGTCTGAGCTGAGCGGGCGATCTGCAGATAAATATGTTCGTCCAGGTACACCGCCCGCGAGACAAATGGAACGACGCAAACGAGAACGATCGCGGCGAGCAGCAGGTAATTCCTCATGAACTTCCGACCTTGTAGAGCCGGATCATGTCACCGTTCGGGAGCGGAAAGGCATCGACGATGTGAAAGTGATCTGGACGATCCAGGATGTACCGGTTGATCTTTTTCAGGTCCGCGGACACATTTGATGCCCAGCCCTGATCGTTCTCCGACATCAGAATGAAATCATTGTTGGAGATGACGCCCTCGTCAAAAAATACGATGCGGTTAAAAACCACGGGTCGTTTCGACAGGGCGATATAGAACTGGAAAGCCCCCCAGTCAAAGCGCGGAATATCGGGAATCATTCCCAACCGAACCATCTTCCCGTCGTCTGCGGTTACCTTCGCGAGAACGCGTTCGACTTGCCAATCTTCATGTGCAGGTGGCCCCCATAGTTCGAAATAGTTTTGCCTGTACAGATTCCAGTCCCAGGAAAGCGGTCCCTTCACGCCCTGCAACAGAACAGCATTTGGCGGCAATCGCCGGATCCCAAACGAAACGAGGTAATGCTGAAAAAGCAGCACGGGTATGAACCATGCGATCAAAGTTTCTTTTCGCTCACATGCCCGCGCCGAAATCAACGCAACGGCCGGCAGCATCGGTGCGCTGTATCGCGGATCCTTGTTCTGAAACAGCATCAAGCCGATCCAACCCCCAATGAGCCACAGAACAATGGGAATCCAGCCTCGATCGAACTTTCGCGTCAAAACAATCGCGCCTGCGATGAATAACAGGAACAGGGGCAGAAACAACTGGTAACCTTCGAGCGCACGAAGATAAAAAACGACCGCCTGAAAGCTCAGACGCCCCGGATCTCCTTCGCTGACAGCCCCGGCACTGTTGATTTGAGCAAGTTGTTGCAGCGACCGGCCCACAGGTACATACCAGTACGCCGCGATCAATGCAGCAATACCCGCGGCTATGCCGGCGTTCTTTAGGTTTTTTCTGGCAAGCCATGCGGCCGGCAAGACGACAAATAACGGAAACGTCCATTTCGTCAGAAGGCCGAGTCCGCACACGACGCCGAATGCAATCGAGGCTTTGCGATTCGAAAATTCTTCAG
>Ga0075424_100005534_pt1 | contig 12078 bp, 13 predicted proteins | sample SoiMethybrSBSTD3_FD_75301 | JGI IMG/M metagenome (GOLD analysis project Ga0075424, IMG submission 75301) | Bulk soil microbial communities from a Populus tree surrounding site in Tennessee, USA - Soil MetaG P. TD hybrid SBSTD3 | ecosystem: Environmental > Terrestrial > Soil > Tree plantation... | reverse complement strand
TTAACCCCTACCGGGTTGATCACCACGAGCGCACAATCGAAGGTAAGGGTGGGCGGAACAGGAGTTGATCATGCCGACATTTGGCGGTCATGTGTGCCCAGGCGAGCGGCTACGCAGACTCTCGCCGCATGAGTGCAAGGCGTGGCTGTGCAGCCACCATGAGGGCCGGTTGGGATATCAGTCTGGCCGCGGTCACCGCTCGGTCGTGGTCTCCTATGCCGTCGCCGGCGATCAGATCTTGGTGCGGCTGCCTGACTACAACGACATCGTGCACTATGCACCCGGTGCCGAGATCAGCCTCGACGTCGACGGAGGTACTCCAGCTGCTCATCGCGAGACGGTCAGTGTGACCGGCACCGCCGCGTTGGCGGGGAGTGGCCAGCGCCCGCTGATCGATCAGGCGGCATTTGAAGAGGACTGGCCGTCTGACGTACGGACCTCGGTGATCTGCCTGCCTCTCAACACCGTTGAAGGCTTTGAGCTCAGGGATTCATAGCTACTCAGACTTTCTCGCGGCCTTCCCCCGAAAGGGGTCGCGGACGACACGAATCCCACCCGGTTTCATGTCGTCCGCGACCACTTTCTGACATGTGATCATGACAGCATCCGCGGTCAAGCTCTAGAGTCCAAGATCGTGACTTCACCTCGATGGACTGCTACTGACCTGCCCTCCCAGCAGGGCCGTGTCTTCATTGTCACGGGTGCTAACAGCGGGATCGGACTTCCCACGGCAAGGGCACTTGCCGAAGCCGGCGCACATGTCGTCCTCGCCGTACGCGACGTGGCCAAAGGCGAGACAGCCGCGGAGTCCCTTTCCGGTGACTATGAGCTACGCCGCCTTGATCTAGCCGACCTGTCCTCGGTACGCGCGTTCGCCGACTCCTGGCAGGGCGACATCGACGTACTGATCAACAATGCCGGAGTCATGAGAACCCCCGAGAAGCGCACGGCGGATGGGTTCGAGTTGCAGATCGGGACGAACCACCTCGGCCACTTCGCGCTGACCAACCTGTTGCTGCCGCGCATTACGGATCGAGTCGTAACGGTCGCCTCCGGCGCCCACCGCGGCGGCTCGATTTCGCTGGACGACCTCAACTGGCAGCGCCGCAGATATCGCCGCTGGCCCGCGTACCAGCAATCGAAACTGGCCAATTTGCTGTTCACACTCGAGCTGCAACGGCGACTAGCCGCCGTGGGGTCGCCGGTTCGTGCCCTCGCGGCGCATCCGGGCTACGCGGCAACCAATCTTCAGTTCCGCAGCGAGAGTCGCCTGGAGGACCGGGCGGCTGCGATCGGAAACCGGCTGTTCGCACAGTCCGACGAGGCCGGAGCGCGGCCGACCTTGTTCGCAGCAAGCCAGGATCTGCCGGGGGGGAGCTACGTCGGCCCGGACGGTCTTTTCGAACAGCGCGGCTATCCAACATTGGTCGGTCGCACTGCGGCCGCTTCAGACGTGGAAATGGCAAAGCGGTTATGGACCCTCTCCGAGGAACTCACGGGAGTCACGTTCCCGCTCGCCGCCGCGAGCTGATTCAATCTGTGCCGTTTGTCGGAGGGTCGTCGTTGTCTCGTCTCTCCAGGTCCGCCAGCGCAGTCCAGGCCAGCAGCGTGGCCTCCTTCTCGTCTTTGCGCCAGGGTGGCCCGAGCGACGCACCAATTGCCGTCACCATGCGTTGCAGAGATCCGGCATCGCGTCCCAATCCATCAGCGGCGGATGCCGCCACGTCACGCGGATGGATGAGCGTCACCGGGAGTCCCGCTTCGTCCAACGCATCGGCGATCGCCTCGCCATAGAGCTCGCCCTCCGCAGCGTGCATTCGCACGTGGGCAGCAAGGACGTACGCGACATTGCTGTGCCGGACATTGCTGTGCCGGACATTGCTGGGCCAGCCGCTATCCGGACGTCCAAAGCCACTCTTTGGGCCCGCTGCCGTCGTAGCAACTCCCGCAGCCAGCGGCAGGTATCCATTCGAGCGCAGCTCGGCGACGAAACAGGCCACTTCCCTCCCAGTCACCTGAGCCACGACTCGTTCAGCTTTGCGTACCAGCGCCTCGGCTGCGTGCGGCTCGAGCTCGACTGCGGCGTGGTAGATCTGCGCTGGCACTTGGGCTTCGTCAGTAAGTGCGACCACCCGCCGCTCGACCACCTGGGGCGAGACAAGGTCACCACCGACAGCGACGGCGACAGCCCAGCCGGTATGCGGCCGAAAGCCCAACGTGACATGCACGATTGAGACGCTAGCTGTCGCCGCCGACAAGCGCCCTGCCAGCCAGCGTCAAGCTGGCAGGGCGCTGATCGTCTTACTTGTACGAGACCGTGGCGCCGGCTGCCTCGAGCGCCTCGCGCGCCTTATCTGCTGTCTCCTTGTTGACCTTCTCCAGAACGGCCTTCGGGGCGGCCTCGACCAGATCCTTGGCCTCCTTCAGACCGAGGCTGGTGAGCGAGCGCACCTCCTTGATCACCTGGATCTTCTTTTCGCCGGCTGCCTCGAGGATGACATCGACCTCATCGCTGCCCTCCTCCTCGGCCGGCCCGGCTTCGCCACCAGCGGCGGCTGGAGCAGCAGCGGCAGCGGCAACCGGAGCGGCCGCAGTCACGCCGAAGGTGGTCTCGAATTCCTTGATGAACTCGCTGAGCTCGATCAAGGTCAGCTCCTTGAAGGCGTCAAGGAGCTCTGTGGTGCTGAGCTTCGCCATGATTGGGCGTCCTTCCTAGTTGTCTTCCGCAGCGGGTGCTGCCAGTGGTGCTGTCGCGGGCGCTGAGCCCGCTTCAGGTGCAGCTGAGGCTGCAGATGCTGCCGCGTTGGCGGCGAGTTCTTCGTTGGTTGGCTCGCGGGTGGTCTCGGCGGCGAGTTCTTCGTTGGTTGGCTCGTGGGTGGTCTCGGCGGCAGGTCCGGAATTCGTTGGCTCTTCCTGGCTCGTCGCCGTCGCTCCGGCGAGGAGAGTCGGATTCTCGGTAGCCGCCTTCTCCAGGGCAGCGAACAACCGAGCAGCCTCCGAGAGTGGTGCCGACACCAGCGAAATGGCCTGCTGCAGAACACCTTGTAGGGCACCAGCGACCTTCGCGAGCAGGACATCGCGCGACTCAAGATCGGCAAGCCTTCTGACCTCGTCGGAAGTCATGAACTTGCCGTCCAGCACCCCGCCCTTGATCACCAGTTGCGGATTTGTCCGTGCGAAGTCCCTCAGACCCTTGGCAACCACGACTGGGTCGCCGTCGATGAATGCAATCGCCGTCGGTCCGACGAGATGCTCTTCGATCCCATCGACACCGGCCTCGCGGGCAGCGATTGTCGTCAGCGTGTTCTTCGATACCGAGTAGCTGGCGTCTTCCCCCAGAGAGCGGCGTAACTCCCTCAGAGCCTTCACCGAGAGCCCGCGGTACTCGGTCAACACGACACCTGCCGAGCTGGAGAACCTGCTGGCCAGCTCAGCGACGGCCGTTACCTTGTCCGACCTCGCCATGTCCTTCCTCCCACTTCGTCACGCACTTCGTCTGAAGCGCTACCGAAACGGGCTGGCGCGGCCGTCGAGATGAAAAGGCCCTTTGCGCAGGCGGCAAAGGGCGACCGGGAAACCAGCAGTCTCCCACCTCTTGACTCACCTACGCGGGCCGCCCGTGCTCTCGTACGGACACTTCGGGTCAAGCGTGGAAGCTCAACCAACCAGCGGTCTTCGGCAGCCAACCACTGTACCGACCACCCAAAGTGGCAGCCAAATCGCGCTGGTCAGCGCCTCCGTCGGTGATCTCATCCACCAGCACCGTTATCTAAACGAGATCAATTTTGGCCATCCGCAGTGTCAAATGTCTCGATTTGATAACGTAATGAGGTTGTCTCACTCGCGGGGAATCGGGGAGGATCTGAGGGCTGCAGCGTCCCTGGTGAACGGTGGCTGGTCTTTTTCTACCCGGCGTCAGACATGTGGCTCTCTACGCGGGCAACGGCAAGGTGATCCACTCACCGCATCCAGGCAAGAAAGTGTCCTATATCAAGATGAAGTACATGCCGTACGTGGGCGCACGCCGGCCCGCCTGACCCTGACCAGCTGCGCAGGGGGCGCAAGTGGTCACAGGCGACAACGGAATCCGCCGCCTCGTGTCGTTTGTGACCACTTGCTGTGAGGATGGATCGATGCATCCTTGCGTACGCGAGGCCCGGGAGTCTGACATCGATCGAATCCGCCAGCTGATCGTCGATCTGGCCACGTACGAACGGGCAGCCCATGAGGTGAAGACCACAACCGAACAGCTTCGGGTCGCACTGTTCGGACCGCAGCCTGCTGCGTACGCGCTCGTAGCCGAGATGGATCACGCGGTGGTCGGTTTCGCCCTTTACTTCCGGAACTTCTCGACCTGGGAAGGAGTCCATGGGCTCTATCTCGAGGACCTCTACGTCATGCCCGAGTACCGCGGCTCGGGCCTGGGAAAAGGTCTGCTGCTGTCTCTGGCCGAGCTGGCGGTCGAGCGGGGTTACGCGCGGCTGGAGTGGGCCGTGCTCGACTGGAACCAGCCCGCGATCGACTTCTATCGCGGCCTCGGAGCGGTTGCGATGGACGAGTGGACCGTCTATCGGCTCAGCGGCGAGGCGCTCAGCGCTGCCGGCGGCACTGTCTGACCTATCGAACCGGAGCCCCTCACTCTGCGAAGCGACTTAGCGAAATAGTCCCGCCGATCGCCAGCACGAATCCAGCTATTGCGAGCGGCATGAGGCGCGGGGCGAATGTGTCGCCGAAGAGCGCGATGCCGATCAACGAGGGAATCACGACCTCGAAGACAAAGGTGATCGCGGTTACCAGTGTGACTGCGTCGCGCTGCAGCGCCACAGTGAAGAAGCAAATTGCGATCGTGCCGTGCACCAGGATCGCCCAGAGCAGCGGGTTGAGCAGCAGGGACCAGGAAAGGTGGTCCGCGCCGATGCCGCGGGAAGCCAGAGCGACGCCGGCGAACCCCAGGCCCGCGGCGCAGGATAGGACGATGGTCGACGGGCGCCCCTTCATCCGGAAGCCGATGAGTCCGATGATTGCGGGCACGATGGCAGACAAAAGAATGATTCGCTCGTCAACCAGCGGAATCCGCGCCGCGGCGTTGGGGACCGCGGTGACGCTGAGGAAGATCAGGCCGGCGCCGAGCACCGCCAGTGATGTCCAGTCCTTCCAGGACAGGTGAGCGCCGCGCAGACTGGCGATCACAGCTGTGACTCCGACACTGGCGGCGACAATTGACTGAACCAAGAACAACGGAAGTCGCTGCAGAGCGAGCACGTTGCCGGTGAACGCGAGTGTGTCGCAGGCCAGGCCCATGAGATACGGGGCCTGTTTGATGATCAGGGCAATCCCGGTCAGCCCGACGATTTTGGCGGCCCGCTTGGCGGCGATCGACTGGAGGACTGACGAAACTCCGTAGCCCAGGCAGGCGACGATTGCTCCAAACCAGCTCAGCACCAGCATGCGAACAACCTCCGAACAGACCGAACCTGGCCTCTAACCAGGTGCTCGGCGCTGCGACCACCGGCGTTGGAAGGAAGTTACTCGGATTCCGGACGCGTCTTGTTGGCGTCGACCGGGATTCCGGGTCCCATGGTCGTGGACAGCGTGATCTTGCGGAGATAGCGACCTTTGGCTGCGCTTGGCTTCAACCGGACGATCTCGTCGAGCGCCGCAAAGTAGTTCTGCGACAGCTGCTTGGTCGTAAAGGAAGCTTTGCCGATGATGAAATGCAGGTTGGCGTGCCGGTCGACACGAAACTCGATCTTGCCGCCCTTGATGTCGCTCACCGCTTTCGCCACGTCGACGGTGACTGTTCCGGTTTTGGGGTTCGGCATCAGCCCGCGGGGCCCAAGGATCCGGCCGAGGCGACCAACCTTGCCCATCAGGTCAGGTGTCGCCACGACCGCGTCGAAGTCAAGGTAGCCCTTGGAGATCTTGTCGATCAGCTCATCCGAACCCACCTCGTCGGCACCGGCGGCGATGGCATCCTCGGCGCGCTCACCGGTAGCGAACACGAGTACCCGCGCCGTCTTCCCGGTGCCATTGGGCAGATTGACGGTGCCGCGAACCATCTGGTCCGCCTTGCGCGGGTCGACACCGAGCCGTACTGCGACGTCGACAGTTTCGTCGAACTTGGCTTTGGTGTTGGCCTTGGCGAACTCCACCGCCTCGGTCGGGGTGTACAGCTTTCCCGGGTCGATCTTCTCGGCGAGCGTGCGATAAGACTTACTGCGCTTCATAATGCTGGTCCCTTTCTGTTCCCAATTGTTTGGGGGCCCAATTTCTTGGCGGCCAGTTGTGGTCCGAGCCGCGCCGGCTCTGCCACGTACCTTCTTGGTCTTTGTTGCTACTTGTCAGGTGGTTAGTCGGCGACAGTGACGCCCATACTGCGGGCGGTGCCTTCGACGATCTTCATTGCTGCATCAAGATCGTTCGCGTTGAGGTCCGGCAACTTCGTGGTAGCGATGTCACGTACCTGATCGCGGCTGATCTTGCCGACCTTCTCCCGATGGGGCACACCGGAGCCCTTCTGTACCCCAGCAGCCTTCTTGATCAGCTCGGCCGCCGGCGGGGTCTTGGTGATGAAGGTGAATGTGCGATCTTCGTAGATGGTGATCTCTACCGGAATGATCGTGCCACGCATCGCTTCCGTCGCAGCGTTGTAGGCCTTGCAGAACTCCATGATGTTGACGCCGTGCGGGCCTAGCGCGGTGCCGACGGGAGGAGCTGGAGTGGCGGCGCCGGCGTTCAAGGCGATCTTGACCAGCGCGGCGACTTTCTTCTTCTTGGGAGGCATTTCTCTTTCTTGATCCTTGTCGTGGTCGTGTGGCGGTCAGTGCGACCGGTGCTTGCAGTGTGCTGTCGTGACGCTCAGACCTTCTGAATCTGCGGGAAGGTCAGATCGACCGGAGTTTCGCGACCCAGAATTTCCACCAGCGCCTTTAGCCGCTGGTTATTCACGTTGATTTCGGTGATGGTGGCGTGGACGCCGGCGAACGGCCCGTCAACCACCATGACCGAATCCCCGACAGCGAAGTCGGCGACCTCGATCTTCTTCTTACGACGGGCGGGGCCCTCACTCGACGCGGTCGCCGCCGCGACAATGGCCGGCGCCAACATCTTCTCCACCTCATCAAGGCTGAGCGGCACCGGAGAGTTGGAGTGTCCGACGAAACCGGTAACGGATGGAGTGTGGCGTACGGTCGACCAGGATTCGTCGGTCAGATCCATCCGAACCAGCACGTAACCCGGCAGCACTGTTCGCCTCACCTGTTTGCGCTGACCGTTGCGGATCTCGGTGACTTCCTCGGTCGGCACGATGATCTCGTAAATGTAGTCCTCCATATTGAGGGAGGACACCCGGTTCTCCAGGTTCTGCAGCACCCGATTCTCCATCCCGGAGTAGGTGTGCACGACGTACCAGTCGCCTGGCTTGGCCCGCAGGTCCGAGCGGAACGCTTCAAGGGCATCGTGGCCGGCGTCAGACTCCTCCTCAGATTCGACCTCGACTGTTTCCGGCTCCTCATCAGTGGTGGGGAGACCACCGAAGTCGAGCTCGAAGTCCTCCTCCGTCGCCCCGTCGACAGGAGCAGTGCCAAAGTCCAGGTTGATGTCGACGTCGTCTTCGCGGCTCGCCGGGTAACTGCCCAGGTCGATATCGAAGTCCTCTGGCGTCTCGGCGGAGGCCGAAGATGCAAGGCTCTCGAGCGTCTCGGCATCCTGCTGCGGTTCGTCGGGCACGTCAATATCTCCGTTACGTGGTTCGTTGCTCATCAGCTAAATATTCTGAAGATTGCCCAACCCAGGCCAAGGTCGAGAAGACTTACATAGGCGATCACAAATATCACAAAGACCAGCACTACGACGAAGTAGTTGATCAGCTGCGGGCCAGTGGGGTAAACGACCTTGCGAAGTTCGGCGATCGATTGCCGGACGAACTTCACCGGCGTCGTACGCTCCCGTTTGACCGGCTGGTCGCGCTTGTTGGTCGGAGCGCCCTTAGGCGCTCGAGCGGCGCGACGGGTCTCCGCGGTCTTGGAGCCGGCCCCGGTAGTCGTTGCTGCAACAGCCGCAGGTTCTAATACCTTCCCCGATTCTGAATTTTCATTCGGGTCCTCATCGGTCGTCTTGCTGCCGTTCGTCGCAGTCCGGGATGTCTTGGGATCGGCGCCGTTCTGACTAGCGCCCGACAACTCGGCAGAGTCCGCCTCGGCGGTCGACTCGACCTCTTCCTTGTCTGCCACGCTACGACCTTCCCTGCCGCGATCTGTCTGCCTCCACCTGCAGGGCAAGAGGGACTTGAACCCCCAACCTTCGGTTTTGGAGACCGATGCTCTGCCAATTGAGCTATTGCCCTTCGCAGCCCTCACCGGATGCTCTCATGTGCCCGCGAACCTCCATGTGGGCACACAAAAACAATGGTGACTGGCCACCAAACCAAAGAGTCTACTGACGATTACAACGAGAGTCGAACGGGCTCGTTAATCGGTTGTTCTTGCGAACTAGCGATGAAAAGGTGCAGTGCATGACCGCCATGACCCGTCCGTTCTCGCTGGCTCCTTCAGTCATACTGTGCCAGCAGACCGGCCGGTGGCGCGCTCATGCACCCGCCCGACAAGCATGATCAGCGCCTTCGTCGCAGGCGTTGTAGCCGGTCTAGCCGTCGCGATGCCGATCGGCGCTGTAGGAAGCTACCTGGTCGGGCTCGGCGCTCGCGAGCGCATTCCTGTCGCGGCGGCGGCGGCGCTTGGCGTCGCCTCCGTGGATGGCGGGTACGCGGTCGTTGCTGCGCTGGGCGGGGCGGGGTTGCAGGATCTGCTGGACGAGGCCCTTGACTGGCTGCAATGGCTGGCGGTGATCGTCCTCGCCGCGGTCGCAGCTCGCACGCTGCACCACGCGGTTCGTCGCTATCGCGGCAACGGCAGCAGGAACCTCGGACGACTGGGGGGGCTCACTCCGGCGCGGGCCTACATCAGCCTGGTGGCAGTGACCGCCCTCAATCCGGCCACGGTGATCACCTTCGCCGCCGTCGTCATCGGTCGATCCCACAGCGCGGACGACGCGGGGTGGCAAGCGGTCGCGCTGTTCGCGATCGGCGCGTTCGTGGCATCGGCCATCTGGCAACTGCTCCTCACGGGTGGCGGAAACCTGCTCGGCCGGCTGCTGAGCGGTCGCCGAGGACAACTGGGAATCTCGGTCTGCTCAGCTCTGATCATGCTGGGCTTAGCCGTCGGCTTGCTGCTCAGCTGACCCTGATGAAGACCGGGCATCGCCGAGCACCTTCTCGGTAGCGGCAAGCAAGACACACGTGGCGAGGCCATCGATGGCGGCGGCTACCTCGTCGGGAGACGGAAAGCTCGGTGCGATTCTGATGTTCCGGTCGCGGGGGTCGTTGCCATAAGGAAAGGCTGCGCCGGCGCCCGTCATGGATATGCCCGCGCCCTTGGCCAGCTGCACCACGCGGGCCGCCGTGCCGTCGGCTACGTCGAGGCTGACGAAATACCCGCCGTCAGGATCGGTCCAGGTCGCTCCCTGGTAGTCGCCCAGGCGCTTGCTCAGGATCGAGGTCACTTGGTCAAACTTCGGAGCGAGAATCTCGCGATGCCTCCGCATCAGCTGGTTGACGCCATCAGCACCCATCAAATACAACGCGTGACGCAGATGGTTGATCTTGTCGGGTCCGATGGTCCGCTTGCTCAGATTCTTCAGGTACCACTCGACATTCGAGGGCGAGCTTGCGAAGAACGAGACACCCGCGCCAGCGAAGGTGATCTTCGACGTCGAGGCGAAGAGGAAGACCCGATTCGGATGGCCGGCCTCCGCCGCCATCGTGAGCACATCGAGCGCGGGGGTCTCCACGTCGGTCAGGTGATGCACCGCGTACGCGTTGTCCCAGAACATGCGGAAATCGCCTGCCGCCGGCATTTCGAGCAGCGCCCGAGTGACATCCTCGGTGTAGATCGCGCCGTTGGGATTGGAATACATCGGTACGATCCACATGCCCTTGACGGATGGATCCTCGGCGAGCAGCCGTCGCACCTGGTCGAGATCGGGCCCATCCTGAGTGAGCGGAACCGAGATCATCTCGATGCCGTACTGCTCGCAGAGAGCAAAGTGCCGGTCGTATCCCGGAACCGGGCAGATGAACTTGACCGGACTGCGTGACCACGGCTCTACCGAGTCCACAGTCCCCTTGAGCAGCGCGTACACCAGCGCGTCGTGCATGATCGACAAGCTGGAATTGTCCCCTGCCACGAGCTGGTCGACGGGCACGTTGAGCAGCGGTGCAAAGATCGTCCGGATTGCCGGCAGTCCCTGAAGGCCGCCGTAATTTCGACAGTCAGTACCGGTCGAGTCCAGGTAATTGCCCTCCCCGGGCAACGTCAACAGCTCGTTGGACAGATCGAGCTGCGGCGACGAGGGCTTGCCCCGGGTCAGGTCGAGCTTCAATCCCTTGGTCAGCAGCGCGTCGTACGCGGCGACCTGCTCCTCGTGCAGCGCCGCCAGCTCGTCGTGACTGAGGTCGGACAAAGACATCATCGGTTTCGCTTCCGGTACGAGATCTGGGCCGTGCGCGATTCTAGTGTCGGGTCCTCGACCCTGCTTCTGAGTATCAGGGCTTCTGAATATCGGGCTTCTGGGTATCAGGGACTTCCAAATGTCCGGCGGGGATGGGCGGGATCCACCGAGCGAGCCCCCAGCGGCTGCAAACTAAGGTCGAGTTATGACAACGACGTCGAGTCCAGTCTCAGCCAATCTCGCGACTTGGGTGAAGCAACGAGCAGCCAGCGACCCCGGCCTCCCAGCTATCAAACAGGGCGAAACCATTCTGAGCTATGCCAGCCTGGATGCGGCCGTTGCCCGATTCGCGACGACTCTTCGTCATCGCGGTGTCCGAGTCGGTGATCGGGTCGCGATGATCATGCCGAACGTGGCCTATTTCCCGATCGTCTATTACGCGATACTGCGGATCGGTGCCATCGCGGTGCCGATGAACCCACTGCTCAAGGCCGGTGAAACCTCCTTCGTCTGGCGTGACTGCGGCGCAGAAGTCGCGGTGGTATTCCCGTTCTTCGCCGAGGAAGCCGCGAAAGCAGGGAGTGTCACCGGGACCGAGGTGATCATCACTGTCCCGGGCGATTTCGATGCTGAGCTGGCACAAACCGAGCCGACCGAGCAGGTTGCCGAGCTTAGCGGCGACGAGACTGCGGTGATCTTGTACACCTCCGGTACCACCGGACAGCCCAAGGGTGCCGAACTCACTCACGCCAATCTCAGCAGCAACGTTCGCACGACGATCGAGACGCTGCTGCCGATGGGGCCTGGCGACGTGATCTTCGGCGGCTTGCCGCTCTTCCACTCGTTCGGCCAGACAGTGGGCCTCAATGCCGCAATGGCCGGTGGGGCCTGCTTTACCTTGCTGCCGAAGTTCGATCCGGAGCAGGCCTTGTCGATCATCTCCGCCGATCGGGTAACGATCTTTCTTGGCGTACCGACCATGTATGTGGGACTGCTCGCTGCGAAGAACAGGGAGCACTTCGATACGTCTTCGCTCAAGGTGGCAGCCTCAGGCGGAGCGTCACTGCCGGTCGAGGTATTGCGCGGCGTCGAGCACGCGTTTGGCTTCAGGCTCCTCGAAGGTTACGGCCTCTCCGAGACCTCACCTGTCGCCTCGTTCAACCACCCCGACCGGCCCGGCAAACCCGGGTCGGTGGGGACGCCGATCCGAGGAGTTGAGTTCGGGCTGCGCGACGAGGAGGACCGGGAGGTCGCCGATGGTGAAATCGGTGAGATCGTGATCCGCGGCGAGAACGTCATGAAGGGTTACTGGAACCAACCAGAAGCGACGGCCGATGCCATGCGGGGCGGCTGGTTCCACTCGGGAGATCTGGCCCGGCGCGACGACGACGGCTTCTACTTCATCGTCGACCGCAAGAAGGACATGATCATCCGCAATGGCTACAAGGTCTATCCCCGCGAGGTCGAGGAGATCTTGTACGCGCATCCAGCAGTGGCCGAAGCAGCGGTCTTCGGAATCCCGGATGCCAGCTGCGGGGAGGAGGTCGCCGCGTTGGTGACGCTCAAGGAGGG
>Ga0075424_100005533_pt1 | contig 12079 bp, 10 predicted proteins | sample SoiMethybrSBSTD3_FD_75301 | JGI IMG/M metagenome (GOLD analysis project Ga0075424, IMG submission 75301) | Bulk soil microbial communities from a Populus tree surrounding site in Tennessee, USA - Soil MetaG P. TD hybrid SBSTD3 | ecosystem: Environmental > Terrestrial > Soil > Tree plantation... | reverse complement strand
GCGTTTCGCGCGCTCGGCGACCAGCACTATCTCGCCGTCGCGTTGATCCTCGCCACCAGCATCACGATCTTCGTCATTGCCTACGCCTACTCGCGCATCATCGAGCACTTCCCCTTCGGCGGCGGCGGCTACATCGTCGCGACGAAGCTATTGGGCTCGGCGTTCGGCGTCGTCTCCGGCTCGGCGCTCGTTGTCGATTACATCCTCACGATCTCGGTCTCGATCGCCGCCGCGGCCGACGCGATCTTCAGCTTTCTGCCGCACGACCTGCACGCGTGGAAACTGACCGTCGAGTTCGCCGCGATCGGCATGTTCATGCTGATGAACATCCGCGGCGTCAAGGAATCGGTCACGGTGATCGCGCCGGTCTTTCTCCTTTTCATCCTCACGCACGTCGTCGTCATCGTCGGCACGATCGCGCTCCATTTCGGCGCGATCCCGCAGGTCGCGGGCGAAGTGCGCGCCGGCTTCGCGCACGGCGTCTCGACCTTGGGCTGGGGCGGTCTCGCCGCGCTCTTCCTCTTCGCCTACACGCGCGGCGCCGGTACGTACACGGGCATCGAGGCGGTCTCGAACGGGCTCCAGATCATGCGCGAGCCGACGGTCGAGACCGGCAAAAAGACGATGCTCTACATGGCGACCTCGCTCGCGCTTACCGCCTGCGGGATTCTCCTCTGCTATCTGCTGATCCACGCGGTGCCGGTCGAGGGCAAGACGATGAACGCCGTCCTCATCGAAACCTTCGCCGCCGGTTTTCGCTGGGGCGCGCTGCCGCTCGGCCACTGGATCATCGTCCTCACGCTCGCGAGCGAGGCGGCGATTCTTTTCATCGCCGCGCAGACGGGCCTCATCGACGGCCCGCGCGTCATGGCGAACATGGCGGCCGATTCCTGGCTGCCGCACCGGTTCGCGCATCTCTCCGAGCGGCTCACCGTTCAGAACGGCGTCGTCCTCATATCGACCTCCGCGGCGCTGACGCTTCTCTACACTGGCGGCGAGACGAGCCTGCTCGTGCTCATGTACTCGATCAACGTCTTTCTCACCTTCTCGCTGTCGGAGTCCGGCATGGTGCGGTATTGGATGCATCACCGGAGCGAATATCGCGATTGGAAGCGCCACATCTCGATTCACATTACGGGTCTGATCCTCTGTCTCTCGATCCTCGCGGTGATGATCGTCGAGAAATTCAGCGAGGGCGGCTGGGTCACGATGGCGATCACCGCGGGCTTCATCTCCCTCTGCTACGCCGTCAAAACGCACTACGACCGCGTGCGCATGGCGCTGAAAGGACTGGACGAGACGCTGATCAATATCCCATTCCGGCCGGACCTGCGCCCCGTGCCGTCGAAGCAGCCCGGCGCGGCGACCGCGGTCATCATCGCTCGGGGATTCGACGGCGTGACGATCCATACGCTGCTCAACATTCAAAGGCTGTTTCCGAACCATTTTAAAAATATCGTCTTCGTCTCCGTCGGCGTCATCGACTCCGGCCGCTTCAAGGGCGCGCGCGAGATCGACAATCTCAAGAAGGCGAAAGAAGAGGACATGAAGAGCCTGGTCGAGTTCGCGAACGCGCTCGGCTGGTACGCCGAATCGCGCTTCACGCTCGGCGTCGATCTCATCGCGGAGCTGGAGAAGCTCTGCAACGAGGCGGTGCGGGATTTTCCGACGGCGGTCTTTTTCGCCGGCAAGCTCGTCTTCGAGCGCGAGTCGCTTTTCTCGCGCCTGCTGCACAACCAGACGCCGTACGCGCTCCAGCGCAGGCTCTATTTCAGCGGCCACAATATGATGATTCTGCCGATCCGCGTCTACATCTCCTCCGGTCAGGCGCCGGCGGTCACCTGAGAGACCGTTCTTATGGCTCCAAGTTTTATCCAAATTTTAGCGTCTTCGCCGCTGATTTTAATTTGGCGATCGTTCGCGGCGCGCTTAGCATTGAATTGTGAAGACAACACGGAGGATTCCAAAATGTTCGACCTGATTTTGATCGCCGCGACCGTCGTCTTTTTCATTCTGTCGTGGTGGTACGTCAAAGGCTGCGACCGCGTCTAGGAGAAGGCCATGGGACTCGAATATCTGCTCGGACTTATCGTTTCGTTCGCCATCATGGGCTATCTGATCGTCGCGCTTTTGTGGCCCGAGCGCTTCTAAGGAGTTGGTATGACAACTGTAGGTTGGCTCCAGATTCTGATCTTTTTCGCCGTCATTTTGGCTTTGACCGAGCCGATCGGCATCTGGATGTTTCGCATCTTCGAGGGCGACCGTCAGCCGCTCCGCGCTTTGCTCGGCCCCGTCGAGCGGTTCCTCTATAGGCTCTGCGGTATCGACCCGAAAGTCGAGCAGGACTGGAAGCAATATACGCTCGCGCTGCTGCTCTTCAGCATTATCCCGCTGCTCGTGACCTATGCGATCGAGCGGCTGCAATTTTACCTGCCGCTCAATCCGCAGGGGTTCGCCGGCGTCGGGCCAGACCTCGCCTTCGGCACGGCATCGAGTTTCACGACCAATACGAACTGGCAGGCGTACGGCGGCGAGTCGACGATGAGCTATCTGACCCAGATGGCCGGGCTCGCTTGGCACAACTTCATCTCCGTGTCGTCGGGCATCGCCGTCATGCTGGCGATCGCGCGCGGCCTCACCTACCGGCTGCGGGCCGACGCGCCGAAGACGATCGGCAACTTCTGGGTCGATACGATCCGCGCCAATCTCTACTTTCTGCTGCCGATCTCGATCGTCTTCGCGCTCGTCCTCGTCTCGCAAGGAGTCATCCAAAATTTTTCCGGCTATATCGACGCGACGACGTTGGAGGGCGCGAAGCAGACGCTGCCGATGGGGCCGACCGCCTCGCAGATCGCGATCAAGCAGATCGGCACCAACGGCGGCGGCTTCTTCAACGCCAATAGCGCGCATCCGTTCGAGGGCGGCAACCCGCTGGCGAATTTCCTCGAGATGGTCGCGCTCCTCGCCATCCCGGCCGGACAGACCTACATGTACGGCCGCATGGCGCGGAGCCAAAGACAGGGCTGGACGCTCTTCGCCGCGATGTCCGTATTTTTCTTCGTCGGGGTTACGGCGGCCTATTACTATGAGACGCGGCCGACCGGCAATCCCGCCGTGCAGAATCTCCCTGTCGACGCCTCTTCGGGAAATCTCGAAGGCAAGGAGATCCGCTACGGCATCGCGAGCTCCGTTACGTGGGCGACGGCGACGACCGACGCCTCGAACGGCTCGGTCAATTCCATGCATGACAGCTTCACGCCGCTGGCGGGCCTCGTGCCGCTCGCAAACATACAATTGGGTGAGGTGATTTTCGGCGGCGTCGGCGCCGGGATGTACGGCATGCTGGTTTTTGTCCTCATCTCGGTCTTCATCGCCGGACTCATGGTCGGACGCACACCCGAATATCTGGGCAAGAAGATCGAGGCGCGCGAGGTCAAGCTCGCGATGCTCTACGTGCTCATCTTCCCGCTCCTTATCCTTTATTTCTCCGGCTGGACGGCGGTCGTCCCCTATGGGCTTTCTTCGCTCAACAACGCGGGGCCGCACGGCCTAAGCGAGATTCTGTACGCTTACAGCAGCGCCGCCGGCAACAACGGCTCCGCCTTCGCCGGGCTCAATGCGAATACGCCTTGGTACAACATCACGCAAGGCGTCACGATGCTCTTCGGCCGCTTCTGGATGATCATTCCGGTCATGGCGATTGCGGGCTCGATGCTCGGCAAGAAAGTCTCGCCGCCGAGCCTGGGGACGTTTCCGACGGACGGAACGCTCTTCGTCGTGCTGCTCGTCGGCGTCGTCTTCATCGTCGGCGCGCTGACTTTTTTCCCCGCGGTATCGCTTGGCCCGATCGTCGAGCACTTCGTCGCGCAAGCAGGAAAGGTTTACTAAATTTATGGCCGATTCGAAAAAACGCGAGCTCTCGCTGTTCGCCCCGGAAATCTTAAAGCCCGCGGTGTGGGAGAGCTTCAAGAAGCTCGCGCCCCATCTCGTCATCAAGAACCCCGTCATGTTCGTCGTCGAGATCGGCAGCGTGCTGACGACGCTGATTCTTTTCCGCGATTTGTTTGCACCCACGCCGCAATCGCAGCCGATCTGGTTCACGGCGAACGTCGCTGTCTGGCTCTGGTTCACCGTCGTTTTCGCGAATTTCGCCGAGGCGGTGGCCGAGGGGCGCGGCAAAGCGCAGGCGGCGAACTTGCGCAAGATGCGCAAGGAGACGACCGCGCGCCGCGTCGTCAAGGGAAAAGAAGAGCACGTCCCGGCGTCTATGCTGCGCAAGGGCGATGTCGTCGTCGTCGAGGCTGGCGAGTTCGTCCCCGGCGACGGCGAGGTGATCGAAGGCATCGCGTCGGTCGACGAATCGGCGATCACCGGCGAGTCGGCGCCGGTCATCCGCGAGAGCGGCGGCGACCGCTCCGCCGTGACCGGCGGCACGCGGGTGCTGTCGGACCGCATCGTGCTGCGCATCACGACGAACCCCGGCGAATCGTTCCTCGACCGCATGATCGCGCTGGTCGAGGGCGCGAAGCGCCAGAAGACGCCGAACGAGATCGCGTTGAATATTTTGCTTGCGGGCCTCACGCTCGTCTTTCTCTTCGCGTGCGTCACGCTCGTGCCGCTGGCGCTCTATTCCAATATCGCGATCTCGGTCACGGTGATCGTCGCGCTGCTCGTCTGCCTGATCCCGACGACGATCGGCGGGCTGCTGTCAGCGATCGGCATCGCCGGCATGGACCGGCTGGTGCGCAAGAACATTCTCGCGATGAGCGGCCGCGCCGTCGAAGCGGCCGGCGACGTGGATACGCTGCTGCTCGACAAGACCGGCACGATCACGCTCGGCAACCGCATGGCGACGGAATTCATCAGCGCCAAAGGCGTGACGACGGCGCGCCTCGCCGAGGTCGCGCAGCTCGCCTCGCTCGCCGACGAGACGCCCGAGGGACGCTCGATCGCCGTGCTGGCGAAAGAAAGCTTCGGCATCCGCGGCCGCGAGATCGCCGATCATCCCGTATTCATCCCGTTCAGCGCCAAGACGCAGATGAGCGGCGTCGACTTCTCCGACAACGGCTCGTCGCGCCGCATCCGCAAAGGCTCCGCGACGGCGATCCGCACGCACGTCGAAACTCTGGGCGGCTCTTTCCCGGCAGAGGTCGGCAGCGCCGTCGATAGCGTCTCGCGCCAGGGCGGCACGCCGCTGGTCGTGTCCGACGGAGGACAGGTGCTCGGCGTGATTCAACTGAAGGATGTCGTCAAAGGCGGCATCAGGGAGCGCTTCGCGCAGCTCCGCCAGATGGGCATCAAGACGGTCATGATCACTGGCGACAATCCGGTGACGGCGGCGGCGATCGCCGCCGAGGCGGGCGTGGACGACTTCATGGCGGAAGCGAAGCCCGAGGACAAGCTCGCGCGCATCCGCCGGGAGCAGGCGGGCGGCCATCTGATCGCGATGACGGGCGACGGCACGAACGACGCGCCGGCGCTCGCGCAGGCCGACGTCGCAGTTGCGATGAACACCGGCACGCAGGCGGCGAAGGAGGCCGGCAACATGGTCGACCTCGACTCCAACCCGACGAAGCTTCTCGAAGTCGTCGAGATCGGCAAGCAGCTCTTGATGACGCGCGGCGTCCTAACGACGTTTTCGATCGCCAACGATGTGGCGAAATATTTCGCGATCATTCCGGCGATGTTCGCCGGAGTTTATCCGGAAATCGCGCCGCTCAACGTCATGCATCTCGCGACGCCGCTGAGCGCGATTCTTTCGGCGGTAATCTTCAACGCGATCATCATCGTGCTGTTGATCCCGCTCTCGCTCCGCGGGGTGAAATACCGCCCGCTCGGCGCCGGCGCGCTGTTCGCGCGCTCGCTTTTCATCTACGGCCTCGGCGGCATCATCGCGCCGTTTGTCGGCATCAAGCTGATCGACATGATTCTCCAGGCCATCGGACTGGTGTGAGGCCGAAGAGGGATTAGTTCGGCCGTGGAAACGAAAATGAAAAAGCAATGGAAAATAGCCATACGGACTACGATCGTAACGATCGTCTTGCTCGGCGTGATCTACCCGTACCTCATCACGGCGCTCGCGCAGATGCTGTTCCCCGCGCGCGCGAACGGAAGCTTGATCACGGACGGAGACGGTAAAATCGTCGGCTCTGAAATTATCGCGCAGCCGTTCATGAATCCCGCCTACCTCCAGCCGCGCCCTTCCGCCGCGGGCGAAAAAGGCTGGGACGGCACGTCCTCGGGCGGCTCGAATTTCGGCGTGACGTCGAAAAAACTCCAGGAGCGCGTCGCCGCCGACGTAAAACGGCTGAAGGAAGAAAATCCCGATCAGCCGGCGCCTATTCCAGCGGAACTGGTGACCGCCTCGGCGAGCGGCCTCGATCCCGATCTCTCACCGGCCGGCGCGCTGTGGCAGGCGCCGCGCATCGCGAAGGCGCGAAAAACCTCGCCGGATAAAATCACGGCGATCATCAACGCCGCCGTCGAGGGCAGGATGCTCGGCTTTATCGGCGAGCCGCGGGTGAACACAATCCGCGTCAACCTCGAGCTCGACCGGCAGTTCGGCCGGCCAGCCCCTGTGCCGGGTCAGGATCGAAAGGAAGAAAAGAAGGACGAGAAAAACGAAGCCGCGGCCGCCGCAGCCGCGGCGCAGAAGCAGTGAGGCGCTTATGAAAAAGATCGAGGCGCTCGTTCCGGCTTTCAAGGCCGACGAAGTGAGGCAGGCGCTGACACCTTACAAGCTCCGCTGCCTGACGCTCATCGAAGCGCGCGGGGGCGGCAGCGATCAGACGCAGGTGCAGGAATATCGCGGCGTCCAGTATGCGCAGGACACCTACCAGATCAAGCTGGAGTTGATCGTGGACGACGACCAGGCGGAGACGATCGCCGACACGATCGTCTCCGCGCTAAAAACCGGCGCGCTGTGCGACGGCGAAGTCTGGGTGCTGCCGATGGAAGCAGTGCTGCGCGTGCGCGTGGGAAAACAAAGCGCTCTCGCGCCGGTGGCGCAGCCGACGCGATCGCCGAATATCTCCTTGAAATCGCTATGGATGCAGTTTCGGAGCAGCCGAACGCCGACATAAACGATGCTGAAGTTCACCGTCCAGCGCCCGTTCGATCCGAACAACGCCTCGCTCAGAAGGCTGCTGGAGGCGCACGTCGTTTACGAGCGCATGACGGCCGCGAAGAAGTTCGGCCTGCATCTTCTCGCGGTGGTCGGCGTGATCGTCTGGCTCGGCGCGGAGTGGCCGCAGCTACTGCCCGGCCGCGTGCTCGATTCCGCGCTGGCGGTCTGGGCCGCGCTTCTCTTCTTCTGCGTTCTGGCGACCGTCGAGGAATGGCTTTGGCACCGCAAGGTCTCGCGCTACATCGACGAGCAGCAGACCCAGCGGCGCAAGGTCGGATGATCGCGCCGCCGCCCTTCTCGCCTTTCCCCTGTTCATGCGAAATAGGATATAATCATTTCTCCTATGTCTGACACGCGTCCAAATCCCGACGCGATCCTGGCCGGGCTCCGCGAAGACCCGGCGGGCCGCGGCCGCTTGACCGTTTTCCTCGGCATGTGCCCGGGCGTCGGGAAGACCTACATGATGCTCGAATACGCCCGGCGGCGCATGAAAGAAGGCGTCAACGTGGTGGTCGGCGTCGTCGAGACCCATAAGAGGGTCGAGACCGAGACGCTGCTCGCCGGCCTTCCCGTCGTGCCGCGCAAAACGATCGAGTACAAGGGCGTGACGCTCGAAGAGATGGATCTCGACGCCATTCTCGACCTCCATCCCGAGCTCGCGCTGGTCGACGAGCTGGCGCACACGAACGTCCCCGGCAGCCGCCATCCGAAGCGTTACCAGGACGCGCTGGAACTGCTCGACGCGGGAATCTCGGTGTACACGACGGTGAACGTGCAGCACATCGAAAGCCGCGTCGATGTGGTCCGGCAGATCACCGGGGTCACCGTCCGCGAGACGGTGCCCGACTCTGTTCTCGACCGCGCCGACGAAGTGCAGCTCGTCGACTTGACTCCGGAGCAGCTGCGCGAGCGCCTTGAAGAAGGCAAAGTTTACATGGGCGAGATGGCCGAGGCGGCGTCGGCTAATTTTTTCAAGCTCGAGAATCTCGCTGCGCTTCGCGAGATGGCGCTGCGCTTCGCCGCCGACCGCGCCGATACGGCGGTGCGCGAAGCGATGCGCGAGCGCAAGATCAGCGGCCCATGGAAAAGCGGCGAGCGGCTCCTCGTCGGCATTTCCCACGATCCTCAGGCGGAGAGCCTGATCCGCTGGACGCGCCGCGTCGCCGGCGAGCTCAACTGTCCGTGGCTTGCCGTTTATATCGAGCCGAACAAGCCGATCGACGGCGCGGCCAAGGATCGCCTGACGCGCAATTTATCGCTCGCGCGTCAGCTCGGCGGGGACGTCGTCGTGACGTCCGGCGAAAACGTGAGCGAGGCGCTGCTGCGCGTCGCGCGCGAACACAACGCGACGCAGATCGTCGTCGGCAAACCGACGCGCTCGTCGTGGCTCCACTGGCTCACCGGCCGCTCGCCCGCCTACGATCTCATCCACAACAGCGGCTTCATCGACATCTACGTCGTTCAACCGGAAAAGCGCGCCGCCGCCGAGCGGCCGAGTTGGCGGCGTTTTTCAACCAGCGCGACCGCGTCGGAATTCATGGCCGCGGCGCTGCTCACACTGCTTGTGACGGGGATTTGCCTCGCCATCGAGCCGCTGGTTGGATATCGCGCGATCGCGCTGGTCTATCTGCTGCTGGTCGTGGCGGTCAGCTTCAAGCTCCGGCGCGGACCGGTGTTATTGGTCGCGGCGGCGAGCGCGGTGCTGTGGAATTTTCTTTTCATACCGCCGGTCTTTACCTTCTTCATCGACACCTTCCACGACGTGATGATGTTCGCGATGCTGTTCATCGTCGCGCTGGCGATGGGCCATTTCACGAGCCGGCTGAGGGCGAGTGAGGCGGCCGAGCGGGGGCGGGAGCGCCGGACCGCCGCACTGTACGATCTCGCGCACCAGGCGGCGCTCGCGCCCGACCTCGACTCCGGCCTCCGCGCCGCTGTGCGGCTGATCGATTCGATTTTCGGCGGCAAGTGCGCGCTGTTTCTCAGATTGCCCGACCACACGCTCTCACAGGAAGCCCATCCGGCGAGCTCCTTACTTCTTTCCGAGAAGGAAAAAAGCGTCGCCGTCTGGACTTTCGGCCACCGCACACCTGCCGGACGGTTCACGGATACGCTGCCCGATTCCGTCGCGCTGCACCTGCCGCTGCAGGCGCGCACCGCGGTCATGGGGGTGCTGTCGGTCAGCCCCGGCGAAGGAAAATCCTTCGATCTGGCGGAGCGTGAATTGCTCGAAGCCTTCGCCGCGCTGATCGGCGCGATTCTGGAAAAAGACCATTTCATCGAAGCGTACAAGCGCGCCGAGATCATCGAGACATCGCAGCGGCTTTACCGCGCGCTGTTCGACAGCGTCTCGCACGAGCTCAAGACGCCGCTCGCGGCGGTGCAGGCGGGGCTTGACGGCCTGGAGCGGCAGATCGGCGGCGAAAAGCCCGCGGCGACGCTCGCGGAGATGCGCGCGGCCGTGCGGCGGCTTCGCCGCGTCATCGACAATCTTCTCGACATGACGCGCATCGAAGCGGGCGTGATCGAGCCGAAGCTCGACTGGTGCGACGTGGGCGACCTGGTCCACGAGGCGATCGCGCTCGCCGGCGATGCGCTCGCGGCGCATAACGTCGAGGTCGAGGGAACGGAGGGATTGCCGATGGTGAAGCTCGATCAGCCGCTGATCGAGCAGGCGCTGTCGAACATTCTACTCAACGCCGCGGCCTGGAGCGGCGCCGGGACGAAGATCGTTGTCCGCGCGCGCGTGAGCGAAGGGAAATTCGTGCTTTCGGTTTTCGACGAAGGACCGGGGCTGCAGAACGGCGATCTCCGCCGCGTGTTCGAGAAATTCTACCGCGCGCCCGGCGCGCGCACCGGCGGCACGGGGCTCGGGCTCTCGATCGTCGAAGGGTTCGTGCGCGCGCACGGCGGCAGCGTCCGCGCCGCCAACCGGTTGTCCGGCGGCGCGGAGTTCACGCTCGAGCTTCCGGTCGACACGATGCGCGCCGAATTGGGAGAACTCGCATGAGCGAGAAAGCCACCGCCCTCATCGTCGACGACGAAGTGCAGATCCGGCGCCTGGCGCGTGTCGTCCTCGAAGCGGACGGCTATCGCGTGCTGGAGTCCGAGAGCGGCGAGCAGGGACTGGCCGATATCGCGCTGCGGCGGCCGGACGTGGTGCTGCTCGATCTCGGCCTGCCGAAGCTCGACGGCGTCGCGGTGCTGAAGCGCCTGCGCGAGTGGAGCCGCGTGCCCGTGCTCGTGCTTTCGGTCCGCGACCGGCCCGATGACAAGGTCGCCGCGCTCGACGCCGGCGCCGACGATTACATCCCGAAGCCGTTCGAGGCCGGCGAATTGCTCGCGCGGCTGCGCGCCGTGCAGCGCCGCGTCGGCTCGGAAAAGGACGAGCCTTATTTCCGCGCCGGGCATCTCGGCATCGACTTCGCCGCGCACACGGTCACCGTCAAAGGCAAAGAGGTCAAGCTCACCGCGACCGAGTACGCCATGCTGAAGGTCCTCGCGCAGCACGCCGGCAAGGTCGTCACGCACAAGCATCTCCTGCGCGAGGTCTGGGGGCCTAACGCGGAGCAGCAGTCGCAGTACCTCCGTGTTTACATGACGCATCTGAGAAAAAAGATCGAGACGCCCGGCGCCAAGGACAAGCTCCTACGCACGGAGAGCGGCATCGGCTACCGCCTGGTCTTGCCCGCAAAAGAATAGAAGGAAAATTGCCGCGACGCGCTGGGCGTCTATGGCTTGCCCGGAGGCCGGCCGAGGAGCGCTTCGGCGAGCGCGAGATCTTCCGGCGTCGTGATCTTGATATTGCGCCGATCACCTTCCACGACCACGACTGTCTTGCCCAGCCGCTCCACGAGCATCGCATCGTCGGTCGCTTCGACGCCGGCGGTCTCCGCGCCGCGGTGCGCCTCGCGCAGCAGCCCGACGCGGAACGCCTGCGGCGTCTGGATCGCCCAAAGCGACGCGCGCGACGGCGTGCCTTCGATGCGCCGCTCCGGCGACACGAGCTTGATGGTGTCCGCGACCGGCACCCCGACAACCGCCGCGCCTTCTTTCGCGGCCGCGTCGATACAGCGATCGATGAGCTCCGGCGACACCAGCGGCCGCACGGCGTCGTGCACGACGACGATCTCGCAGTCGGCGTCGACGACATCGAGACCGCGCGCGACCGAATCCTGCCGCCGCGGCCCGCCGTTTTGCAGCGTCCATTCGAGCCGGCCGAGATCGCTTCCGCGGAGCAGACGCTCGAAGCGCGACCGCTCTTTTTCCGCCACGACAACGATCGCCCTGCCTGCGCGCGACGCCGCGAAAGCGGCGAGCGTGTGGAGCAGGACGGGCCGGCCGCAGAGCGGGAGCAGCGGCTTCGGCGCGCCGGCGCCCATCCGCTTTCCTTCTCCCGCGGCGACGATCACGGCGTTGATGCGCATCGGACCTCTTTAAAATGAAAAGGCCGGGGGAAATTCCCCCGGCCGTGAAAAACTGTCGCTTGTCGAAGCCGGAAAATCAATGCGTGAAGATATGGCGCAGCTCCTCCATGATCTTGTCCTCGGAGTGCGAGCGCGCGATCGAGAGCTCTTTCACCAGCAGATTCTTGGCGGTATCAAGCATCTTGCGCTCGCCGAAGGACAGCTCCTTGTCGCCCTTCAAGACGAACAAGTCGCGCAGCACCTTGGCGATCTCGAGGATCGATCCGGTCTTGATCTTTTCGGTATACTCGCGGTAGCGGCGGTTCCAGGTTTGCTGATCGCTTTCGATTTTTTTCTGGCGGAGGACTTTGTAGACTTGGGATACCATGTTGCGGTCGATGACTTTTCTCAACCCGACCGAGTCGACGTTGTCGACAGGGATCATAATTTTCATGTCGCTGTCGAGAATTCTGAGCATGTAAAATCTTTTTTCTGTGCCGGAAATGACCTGGCTGCGGATCGCTTCGATCTGCCCTACGCCGTGCGC
>Ga0075424_100005532_pt1 | contig 12080 bp, 16 predicted proteins | sample SoiMethybrSBSTD3_FD_75301 | JGI IMG/M metagenome (GOLD analysis project Ga0075424, IMG submission 75301) | Bulk soil microbial communities from a Populus tree surrounding site in Tennessee, USA - Soil MetaG P. TD hybrid SBSTD3 | ecosystem: Environmental > Terrestrial > Soil > Tree plantation... | reverse complement strand
TCAATGCAAGCAATTCTGCCAACTTTTCCAAGGTATACATTAGGAGAATAGGTTTTGATAGTAAAGGAAGATTACTTGAGGCATCATAAAATTCTCTGGCTTGACGTGCTGTGTTGGTAATGCGTAATATCAAATCATCATTAATATCCTCTTTCGATATTAATCTGGGAAAGATGATGTCTTTTTTATAACTTTTTTCTGTTGGAACTTTATTCTTAATATCACTTATTGTTTCAAAATCAGGTTTTTTCTTTTCTAATGTGGGAATCTTATTTTCAAGAAAATTTTTAACAAAAAATTCACTTTCAAATTTTGAAATCTTAGACCATATCTCAAACTCAATATTATGACAACGAACTAATTCACTTGCGTCCAACCTGAACATTTCGTGAGCCATGTAATTACAACCACGAATTGAAATTCGTGATTTTTATTCATTATTGTCTATGTACTGAAAGGTACAAATCAGTGAGCGTGATTAGTACTGATAATGGCTGACATTACGGAAACGGAAAGCAAATTCCTAAATGAATTAGTTATGGACTGCATTACATACAGATTAACAGAAAAAGAAGCATTAGAGTATATAGAAACAAGATTCAAAGCAATTTCCATATCCTCATACAAGTTAAGAAAAGCACGTGTATTGTCTGATGAAACAACAAACGTTTGGTTAAATCATTTTACAAGGATAGGTTTTGTCAAGAATCATCAACAAGACATTGAAACTATTAGAAAGTTAAGAGATGATTCAATAAGACAACTATTCATCGAACAGATTAGCAAACCTAGAGATGAATACAAGATATTAAAGTTAAAGGTAGACATAAGAGACAACACGCAATTGTTAAGTGAATTGAATCTAGGAACGCCTATCATATCAGCAATTAAAGCCAAGTTAGAGCAAAAGCAAATTGACAGCAATACCAAAGCAATTCAAGTTAGCCAATGACCTTCTATTAGGTGGCAATTCTACAAGTCAAAAGTTTGTAGATTTACTGGATGTTTTTGTTGATAAGCCGTTTTGGATTGAAGACAAAGACAAACATGATCTAGAGTTTTTAATAACAAACGGTCAATGTTGTTTTAATCATATCATAGGCTTACCAATCAAGAATAACAAAGAGTATCCAATCTTTGACTATGAACTTGATGTCGTTGACAGAATAGAAAAGCACAGAAATATCATGATTAAAAAGGCAAGTGGGATTGGAGCAACCGAGTTAATTCTAAGATTTCTGACATGGAAGATTTTAGTCAACGACGAACTAGAGCATAAATTAATCATGATTGTTTCAGGGACATATCAACAACATGCCTCTGATGTGAAAGTCAGGATGGAAAATTTATTCAGAAGGAAATTCCCTTCAATCCAATTAGAATCTAAATTCACTGATTTGTGGATAAAAAACACACACATCAAGATATTTCCATCAAGGAATGTCAAAGACCTTAGAGGTTATACTGATGTATCTTATTTGTTCGTTGACGAAGCCGATCATTTTGAAGATTCTGTTATTACGGAATTACAACATGCAATTACAAGATATGAAGAAAAAAGTCAGTGCACTACTATAATGGTATCAACACCTAACGCTCCAATGGGTTTGTTTGAAACCATTGAGAAAGATCCTAATTCCAAATATCACAAGATTGCCTTACCGTATCAGGTCGGTTTAAACAAGATATACGATCCCTTAGAGATTGAAAAGAAGAAACTAGAACCTGAATTTCCCAGAGAGTATGAATGTAAGTATCTAGGTCGTGTTGGTAACGTATTCACGCAATTGCACTTGGACAATTGCATCAACCAAGGTACAGAATTTAGCACTGACAAGATTCCAGTTTCACAATATACATTAAAAAGTGTTGGAGTTGATTTTGGATTTTCTAGTAGTTCGACTGCTATCGTTACCCTTGAACATATCAAACCCAAGACAGACAGGGACATCATTAGAGTCGTTGATTCCCATTTAATAGACAAAGGTGATCCTAATCAAATCGTAAACCTATGCTGGGATATCTTTAAGAAATATGGCTTTATGAATACAATTTTCTTTATTGATGGGGCAAATCGTGCAATGGTCAACCTGCTTAAAATCAGGTGGGATGAAAGTTTGAACTGGGAAACAAGTGATGCAAGTCCAGAAATCATGAAAATAATCCCTGTCAACTTCAACACAGAGCATAAGAACATGATATCAAATCTTCATGCTGTAGTATCAAAAGGATATTTGGCAATAGAACCAAAACACGACAAATTGTTGACTTCATTAAGGACTGCCTATGCAACGGAATTAACACTTGATAAAACTCAGACATCATACAATGATTTATTGGATGGATTAAGACTGAGTTTAAGGGGTTATAAAATCAAATAAATAAAGTCCTATTGTTACCGCATTTCCCCCTCTTCTCCTCAGGAAAACGCTACTGCAATAGACCTAATTATCCTTCTGAAATTACTACTGCTTGCTACTTAGATGGTGGTAATGCTGAAGTTATTTTTCATCCTGCCGTTTTATTCCTCGGCATAAATAACGATTCAGGTTCAATCTTCGCCATTGCAGCGGCAGATGATGAGGTTACATTTGATTGGGAGTGCAACGGTGACAAGGTTTGCATTGACGGCGGCGTTTGCAATGCACAAATTATTGCATAGTTAACGCTAAGTATCTTTATTGCTCTTTTATCAGATGATGGCAGTTTAAAGAAGTCTATTACTTTCTGCTTTATATCAGCCACTTTGTGCGGATCGTCTTGAACCTTTATATCAAGTTCTGTATTAACAGTAACATTAATCCTCTGGGCTACACGTGGATCCGTAATCGCAAATATTATTTTATCCCAATGCTGTACATTTCCCTCTGGGCAAATACTTGTCTGTACATTTAATCCTGGTTGTGTAGTTATATCACTCTCCCAAACGAATTGACCAAAAGCATTAGGTTGCGACGCTAAAATAGTATTATATGGAGCATGTCCCAAATTATACAAATTATGGAAATCGGTAGCAAGCAAATTACCAGCGCTGTCAGTGTCTATTCCACTAACATTAACCGGCAAAGTAAATACATTGCCTGTCGGTGCACAATCACCTCCTGCAGCAGAGGGAGGATTGTATTCATTAAGGTGGTTCCTATTATGATCTGTATGAGTAAGTATTTTTCCATTGACTATTGCAAACGTACCTGTAACCTCACCAGCAAATGGCACATCACAGGAGGTTAATACTGTTCCAGTATTACTATCAATTTTGAATACCTTCGCTACTGGATTATGTCCAACCTGTATAGGATAACTACTTATTGCCCACAGGTATCCACTATCGAAGTCTAGGCCTGATATTCCGCTACCGTTGAAACCAAATGGATCAGGTATTGTAGTTAAATCTGGTCCACCAGTTGGTGCTATTTTATGTATTTTTCCATCACCGTGGAACCCTTCTATAAGGAATGTATACCAAAGATTAGTCCCATCAGAAGCCATTCCTCTACCATTTTCCATGCTGAGAGTTGGAACCCTGGATATAGTAGTAGTAGTATCTGTAGTAGGATCAAAATGATGTATTTTTGCAATAACTGCTGCTTCTATTCCCCAGACTTGGGACGAAGTCCCTAAATGCGTAGCGTATACACTTCTGTTACTTATTGTTGGAACTAAGAGTAATAGTGCAGCAAGCGCTACTATTAGAGGAATTATTAGTTTCATTTTAGAAGATTCTTATAGTAGATTACTTACTTAAGTTTTGTAACATATGATTCCGTCATATTAATCTGAAAAATGTGATAGAAAAATGATATAACCGCTTACGCTACAGAATATTCACTTGATAAGGAACAAACTTCTTACAATGATTTGCTTGACGGGTTGTGTTTAGGTCTTAAAGCCTACAAAATAGAATAGGATCGAATAGATTGGCTTAACCGTACGGAACTTGTACCGAAATTACTTTATAATACGATAACATTCTTCAAATGTCGTACTTTTGTTTTGCAGGCATTCTGCATAACGAGAAGCCCCTTCTTGTCCTTCTCTTTGTACTTGTGAAGTTAGATTATTAATTTTCTCATTGATTATAGTCCGCTCGACATTGTTTTTAGTTTGATTATCCCTAACTGATATACAAGTTTGACCCTTAAAAGTTTCAGGTAGAAAGCCCTTATCAATTAAATCCTGTAGTGGATTAGGACGGTCTGCATGCTGAAAACAGTAATTTAATAATGCGTCAAGGGATTTTCCAAGGGTTTGTTTTTCTTTAAGACTTTCTTGAAGTGTTGCAAGTGTTTTCTCGTTTTCTGAGGGCACATTTTGACCGTGGCTATATTGCGTTGAAACAAGTCCAATAGTTAGACTAATAGCAACACTTACCATTAATAGGATAGTCCATTTTTGAAAGTCATAGCATAGACTCATTTCTTATTCATATTTCCCAGATTGATAACCTGCTAGGTAACCATTAATGTAATGATGTATTTCATTGGTGGTAGTTTTATCCAGCATAAATGAAGCAATCTTATATTTCAGTTCATCCCTTGCGTCATCGCTGAGCTTAAAATTATCATTTATTTCTCCCTTCATTTCTTCCTTAAAGGTTTTGACGTGTCTTTCTAATATTTCACTAACTTCCGCTCTTTGCTCTGGTGAAAGGTCTCCTATACTCATTTCTTTTTATGGCATCTTTTGTAAATATATTACATTTTTAAGTGATTGGGCATTTTGGGACGCTGCTTTTATTTCGTATCCCTGTGCTGCATAATACGCTAGAGTATTTAGTCCATCTTGTTGATTACATAGATTATCATTTACACCACCTATACTTAAAATCACAACTTCCTCACTATGAAAAAACACACACTTTGTAGATAAGGGATCAAATGCTTCTTGTCCATGTGCTAAATTGAAGATAGACATCAATGTCAACACTAAGGCACTAGCACAGAATCCTAAAATGAAATCTCGACAATTCATTTTATTTATTTACACTCCCTATAATGCATTTAACCTGTAACTCATTTCAATAATCTACGGACAATTAAGTTAGGATCTTATTATCCATTGCTCACACTATGATCAATATTTCTAAGATTAGTGTTCATATAATAACTTTAGATAGTTTAGGCGCTTTAAGACTATCATTAAAGGGTTATAACATTAAATGAAGAGGAGGAAACTAACTAAGCAATTGTTTAACTACACGATAAATGCATACGTTACAGCCCCTATTGCGAAAGCGCCTAGAGCCCCATAAATTATCCATTTGAATATTTTTCCTTTATCCAATTATTATCTACAGGTGCTAGAGAGTGTATTAATTTTGCATATGACTCGATCACTTATCGCATGATAAGTAATCCTTATTAAAGAAATGATTAATGTGTTCGATATATGCAGATGAGCATAACAAAGGATCCTGAATTTGCTTTAAAAATTAAACATGAAATGAAATATTTGTTCGTTTTTATAATTGCTATAGGTGTAGTTATCGTGCTCATACATGTAAATATAGTTACTACTGATGACTACACATATATTGGCACAACCTCAGCAGTTTTGTTGGGATCATCTGCCTGTATATCCTTGTTCATACTACTTTCAAATCCCAGAAAATCAGAATTCCATTCTTTCTCCATTTTATCTCTTTTAAGAAAAATACAAGTAGAGAAATTTAAGTGGCTTTTCCTAGGAATAACTCTCTGGGCCCTTGGTGAATTTACCTACACGTATTATCAGTTAGTATTAAATACGGATGCTCCGTACCCAGGTCTCGGGGAAATTTTCTATGAAGCAGGCTATGCACCTATAATTCTATTTACCTACAGATCATTCAAGACTATGAACAGAAACGGAATAATAAAACGCAAGGTGATTGTGTTTGTAGTAACACTCGCATTTGTATTACCTGTAATATCAACTATACTAACTTTTAGCCAGCAAGAAGATTATCAATCCAAGTGGCCTGAAATTGTGATTAGTGCGATTGCTGGCTACTCCGATGCTTTTTTATTATCCCTTTCAATTCTCATCCTATCGAAGTTACCTAGAAATAACCCTTACTTCTATCACTGGATATTATTTGCCGCTTTCATGATATTAATGACTATCACAGATTTTTTCTATACGTATATTGCGATTGTTGATGAAGAATTTCTTTCAAAGACTGAAGTGATATGGGAAGCGATGTGGGCTTTCGCCTATCTATGTATTCTTGCCTCATTAATTTGGTATTACAAACTTATTCATTTATTAAGCGAAAACACGGAGAATTTGACAGAATACTATGTAGCGAAATATCAGAACAATATCTCGGTCGAAGACAAAGGTGAGGTTCCAGAAGGGGATCAATTGCATACAGAAAAGCCACATAATTTCAAATTGGTTGAGAGTCGTATTGATGAAACAATAAATGGCACAAAAGGCGACATTACTATTTTTTTCTCTAATATAAATACCTTGAAAAGAAAAGAAACACAAAGTATCCTAAAATTTTTGCAAAAAAAATCTATTTCAAATATTTTAGTAAGAATTCTTTTTCCGCTCGGTGTCGATGATAGAATTATTGATAGTTATAGCCAAGTCGCTCATGTACGGATGTTTGAAAGAAAAATTGAGAATAGTAGGATCATCATAGTGACTGACTATAGTAAGTTGCTAGTAGTTTCATCTACAGATCCAATCGATTATGATAAGGAAACAACGTATTCTGTAACATATTCTGAAAGCAAAGAGATAGCCTATACATACGTAACAATATTCGAAAAATTATGGTTACTTCAGACCGTGACGAAATTGGAGGTAAGATAAACATCATTTGTCAGATGTTCATACTTGCCACTAGTACCCAATTTATTTTCATTTATTATCCAAAGGGACTAGGGTATTATTTTTAGTACGTTTAACCTTATTCAAGGATTATCATCACTTGTAATCTTGTAAGTCCCCGTTTTGTTCACAATTTCCTTCGTTCCGTTTTGATAAGTGATTGTTTTGCCCACAGTTTCTTGCGTTTCATTTTCATGTTCTATCACATCTACCACTACATTAGGAATATTTCTTAATGCATTTGATAGGTTTTCTATTCCCTCAATTTGTTCCTGTGCTGATACGTCTTTCGCATTACTGAAATCTGTACCTGCTGTAACTATAAAGTCAGTTTTTGGGAATTCTGTAGTCGTACTGCTATGTTCATAAATCTTAAAAGTTGATTTTTTCTAAGATACAAAATCCATCGAATTAGTATCGCTTATTGTGGTATCTGTTCACTGTAACTTAGCAATGTTGAACCCTTCCTTAATTCCTGTTTCAATTGTTCATCATTTATCCAGTCCAGATCCATATCTTTATCCTTCCTTTTCTTTTTGCTTAACTTGCGAGAATCCACACCTAGAAATGCCTTGCCTTCATCAAACGGGTTTTCCACGGTTGAAACCACGTCCTTTATCTCTGATTCTTTTTGTAGTTCATAAACTGGAACGATTAAACCGCACTCGTGGCATTGACGCCATTGGTCGTGATCTGCTGGAATTGGTTCACCTTCAGGGTATATTCTATATCTTAAAGGAACCTTGAAACCATATTCTAGGCAATGCTTACAATATGATTTTTTAGTATCGTCATTATCACCGTCGATATAGTCACCTTCATTGAAGTCTACTATTTCTATATGTGAGCGTTTGATAGTCAATTAATTAAGTAATACTAAATAAGAAATCTTTAAAAAGTTAGTCCTACTGTATTTTTGTGATGTCTAAGGGTGAAATTGATACAAAACCTAAAACCGAAATTCAATTTAATTTTAACGAAAAGTCATTTGAAGCATTTACGAAAGAAGGTTTAGATCTCCCTCATGACGTGCGATTTGAAATGGAAATGATTTCTAAATTCAAAGCCAAAGCCAAGCCCCCAATTCAGATTATCATAAAAACAATGAATAGAAGATCCGTCGTTACGTATGACAAGGACGGCAAGGCAATACGGAAAGAATATTTGACATATAGAGCAGACTATCACGGTAAGGATTGGCTGGATAATGATATTTGGATTCGGTCACATGAACATGGACATTTTAAAAAACCTAAAATCAGGACTATTATGGAAATGAATTATGAAACTGGAGAACATACCCCTAGAAAAGAACTTAATGGCTCAACTGATGAATATTATATTGAACTAACCGATAAAAACAGGAAAGAGATTATTGAAGATATTATAAACAATAGTAACGGCACTATCATAGATGAAATATTATTCTACGGACATTTCACAAATTCACGTCTAGGTCCATCCTTTAGATGCGATAAATACACATATGATCAATTCATTAATTCATCAATGGAAGAATTAGAGAGTCTAGGACGAAAAGAAGGAGGACCTCAAGGGAATGCTCCACGTCCTAGCAAAGACAAAAAATCATACATGAGTTAAGATAGATTGATATGGATATTTTTGAAAGACTGAAAAAATTAAGTGAAAGTCAAAGAAAACCCGCTTCCTACATTTATCTAGATGAAAACACTGGACAAATCAACGAAATTCCATTATCAAAAGATATGGCAGGAAGTGCTTTGATGAAACAATACAAAAATCCTGCTAAAGAAATTCACGAGTTCATGTTTGGAAACTAGAATTTTTTTAGAATTTTTTATTTTATATGTCGTAAAATAAATGATTAGATATGAATGATATTGATAAAAATAATCCAATTGCAGAAGCGTTAAAAGAACTCGACGAGCAAGATGGTAAAATAAGAAATGGAATCAAAATTAATCACGAACGATAATCTTTTCACTTTCTTTCAGTGTTTTGATAAAGCGGCGCTTGAGTGGTTTTATCTTGATTAATTTGATTTTGCTGATAACGAAGGGTATTTTTAATAGAAATTAAAATAAATTTTTAATAACGAAGATACAAATAACTTGACAAATTAATATTTTAAATAATCTTATAAGTAAGCGTGCTTCATACGTCAGATGTATAATCATTTTTCAATAGGAGCGATAGAAGAAGGTCATTTTTCTGTTAACTAACAACAGAATTGTTAGTATAGTAGATGATGATATTTATATTACTAAACTGTTTGATATCGCCTTACGCGAAAATATTAATGGAATTTCAGTTTTCTCTTTCACTGATCCTGTCAAGGCATTTGAACATTTTACAGAGAACAAAGAGAACTATGCACTAGTTATTTCTGATCTAAGAATGCCAGGTCTTAACGGCTTAGAATTACTCAAAAAAGTAAAGACTTCGAATTCCAAAGTAAGAACGATATTGATGAGTGCTTATAATTTTGAGGAGGAGGAATTGTATCAGGAATATATGATAGAAACAGTGATAAACTCGACTATTGCAAAACCCGTGACAATGATTAGGCTATACCAAATAGTCCGAAAAGAATTAGATGCTTCATTAAAACGGGCATAAGTAAAAGTCGTAAAATTTGCAAAAATTGCAAAATATAGAATGTATGAGGCAATTGTGATTGAAAAATATTGTAATGAATGCCTAGCAAGAATCAAGTCATAGATCTTTGAATCATACCTAGTCGATACGGATGCTGTTTATTTGTCCTACTAATTTTTGCATCTTTGTCAATATTGGTGCTAGTTTGGTATTCGTGGTTACGACATCTTTGAATTCCTCTTCAATGTCTGATTCCTCTTGATCTATATCCTCAATAATTCCATCAGTTTCTTCAAGGTCATCCTTAGTTTCCTTCACACTATCCTTGAGAACGTGTGTAATCCTTGACTGCAATGCCCCAGCAAGATCGTGCAAAACATCGGGATACACAAAAGTAGGGACTTTTATAGCACGGTTATAATTTCTTGTTGGGAATTCATAGGTTAGCATTTTAACAATGTATTCCCAGAACCTTTGGTTACCTACTTTACGGACAACACTATCAAGTTCGATGCGTTTTGTTCGCAAATACTGCATATTCTTTTTAAAAGTTTCGTTATCCTCATCAGGTGACGCTCCCATATTTAGCAATCCTTTCCAGTGTCTATATCCTGTTTTTTGATCTCGTCTTGTCGGTTTCTCATTATTGTAATCTTCTTCAACATCCTCTCTGGTGAGTCCAAAATAATCAACGGTGTCAAAACCTATACCAAGTCTAGGAACGTCTGGGAGATCCCTAGCCATACTTAAACCAGAAACATCAAAATCTGTAACCATCGCAATATTAGCACCTGTCTGCTCGGATAACTCGGTCAACCTACTCGCATATCTAGCGACAAATCCAATACTGTTTAAGATTGCTATTCCAGCCTTATCAGCAAATGGTCTTAACACTTCAGCCATACCTTCTTTCTCTATTAAAATTATGTCTGTTCCTTTTTTCATCAATTGCTCCAAGTTTTTGAAACCGACGCTATATTTTTCACCCCTGAAATAAAGGGAAGTTCTAGCCTGTGCGAATATACCAATCTCTTCTCTGGTAACACCCATTTCTTCACAAATCTGTTCTATCTTCTTGACTTGGTTTGAACGAAATCGCTTACCTGCTTTTGATGGATTAATTCCAGCGTCTATGTATCTGGGTCTTGCCTCATAATAGACCCCGCTTTGTGTTAGCAAATCCGTCCTTATCAGATCGGGATTTGCGTCAACTGCTTCCTTGCGTTCCCTTAAAACCTGTCTGAGTATGTCAATTGCTCCAGTATGAGCACTTGATACTTCGCTCATAATCGTGGTTCCCAGTTATTCTTTATCTTCAAAACATGATGGAATTAGATACTTGTGAGTTTTAATTCCCTTTCGTGATAGACGTTCATTAATTGAATTTATTTTATTTACCTGTTCCTGATCCTCATTGTCGTTTATTTCCAAGTCATTCTCAGCCTTCAATTTGATTAATTCAAGCAAATCACTTAACATTGAAGTATTCTCATTGACCTGATTTTTCAGACTTGTCATTTCGTTCTTTTCACCTTCAAGCAATTCGACTTTAATCTTTAACCTGTTTTCTTCATTGATTGTCAGGTTGTTAACTGCCTTCATGTATTCTTGATACAATTCTTCGTCTTCAGATCTAACATAGAAAGGATCATTACCTTTCAGTTTGTGACCTTCAAGCAACCATCTTACTTCAGTCGGTACACCTGATTTCCTTAGTTGATTAGTGAAAAACTTCCTAAAACCATGAACAAGACGAACCTCTTTTGATCTCGTATTAGAACGTTTAGTAATGTCTTTTAATTTCGATTGCATAGTGTCTCTAGCAATAGACCGACATCTAGCAATAGCAAATTTATCCTTTATATCAAATTGTTCTCTAATTAGGTAAGAATCATCATTTATTTTTTCACCATATCTAGAACGCATATCTAAGTAAGAATCAATCGCTTGTTTACATTCAGGTGTGCAAAAAGTTACATATTCATCCTTTGTATTTTCATAGGCGGTTATCTTGTTGTTGCTATTGTCAATATTACCGACTTTTAATGTAGGAATTGCCCCTATCCTCATTCCAGTAGAAGCCAATAGCAAAACAATTACTCTAGTTCTTTCATCACAAAATTCTAATATCTTTGAAATTTCTTCATGAGTGTATGGTCTATCCTTCCTTACCTTTGTTTGTTCGGGCATAAACCTAGTTATCTTGTCAGTTTTCAAGTCTATATCATTTATCTTGTAAAATGCCAGCACGCAAGCAACATAGTTTTTAATTGCCCCCCAGTTCATACCTTCATTTTTTCGATTGTTGATAAAATCTATAATCTGTCGTTCAATCTTTTTTGGGTCTTTTTCTGATATTATATCGTTGACGGTTAAACCTGTTAAATGTTGGTATTTCTTAAAATATGCTTTATATTTTCCCTTTGTGGCTTCTGATTTAATTGAATTAAAAAATAATTGAATTTCTTCGGGTATTTCGCCCCCCGCATCTTGCTTCGCTATTTGCACACTTGGAAGGTATTTTTAGGCTTATAAAAAGGTGGTATATACCACTTCATACTGCCATATGAGGTTGGTAAAATCTCTCAAATACGTTAACATAGTTCTCATGTGCTAGTGTTCTTTTACATTGGTACGGTACATGTCAAAAATCATATTTGATACTAAAATAGTAGAAA
>Ga0075424_100005530_pt1 | contig 12082 bp, 6 predicted proteins | sample SoiMethybrSBSTD3_FD_75301 | JGI IMG/M metagenome (GOLD analysis project Ga0075424, IMG submission 75301) | Bulk soil microbial communities from a Populus tree surrounding site in Tennessee, USA - Soil MetaG P. TD hybrid SBSTD3 | ecosystem: Environmental > Terrestrial > Soil > Tree plantation... | reverse complement strand
GTGTTTCAAATGCAAAATTTCGTTTGTAAGTTATTGAGTCTTCGTTCGACGCCGACGCGAAAATTGCCAGAAATTACTCGTTTGATTCCTTTTTCAACAGCCACGCTTGTTTACGCCAGTCATCAGAACGGGCATTCCCTATCCCGCCGTGCTGTAGACAACTGGTAGACTTGCCGCCTTGAACACAAGATCAGTCGATGAGCTAGAACCAGAGCCCAGTAGCGACCGTCACGCTAGTGCGATCGGAGGGCGGGGCATTGCCGATGCTGTCATCGTGGGAGCAGTCGGGTACGTCGCGTCGGTGCTTTTTCTGTTGCTTAGCATGTTTGGGGCGTACTCGACCCCTTCTGTCCACTCGCGTCTCCAATTTTATCGGCTCGATTCTGGCGCCTACGTTCTGGCCGGTCGAGGCAGCACTTTTTTCTTGACATCCCTTTTTAGAACTCATTGACGGACTAGCCCTCGGCCCTCCTTCGATCATTTACCCTGTACGTCTGTCTTGAGGAGAAGTGCGCCGTGCCCTTGGTCTCAATCCAGAACTCGCCCCTTGCCGGTGGGCCTGCGGAGATCTATTACCGGGAGTCCGGGGCGGGAGTGCCGCTGGTATTCCTCCATGGAGGTTGGGGATACGAAATTTACCCGCTCGACGAACAGGCGCAAGCCATTGGGGACTTTCAAGTTCTGATCCCGGACCGCTCTGGCTATGGGCGGTCGACTAAACCTGCCGTCTTCGGTCCTGACCTGCACAGGCGAGCGGCTGAGGAGACACTGCTGTTTCTCGACGCCCTGGACATTCGTCGATGCATCTTTTGGGGACACAGCGACGGGGCGGTCATCGCGGCAATAATTGGTATCAGCGCTCCCGAGCGTTGTATCGGGCTCGTGCTGGAGGCGTTTCACTACGACCGCGAGAAAGTGCGCTCGCGAAGTTTCTTTCAAACCATGGCATCGGATCCGGAATCATTTGGCACGCGAGTCATCGACATCCTGAAAAAAGAGCATGGCGACAGATATTGGAGTCAGTTGTTGCGCAACGAGGGACAGACATGGCTCGACATTGCTCGCTCGGCGAACGGAGGTACGCGCGATCTTTTTGACGGTGGCCTCTCGAAGTTGGGCGTCCCCACGGTCTTCATTCACGGCACGCAAGACCCCCGCACCGAACCGTGGGAACTGGATGCCGTCCGGCGTGAACTGCCGCATGCCGACATGCACGTAATCGCTTCTGGAGGACACAGTCCTCATTCCGAAACTGCATCCTCGGGGGAATTTACTCGCCACCTGGAAGATGCACTCACGCGGTGGTCGAATACCGAGCTCTCCACAAATATCGGCGTCACCTGAGGGACATCGACGAACCTGGGGCACCCGGCTTTCTGGGGACGCTATCTTGGGAGTGGGACGCAACAAGATCACTTCGGTTCCACCTCACCCCACTCTGAAGGGAATGTCATCCCGAGCGAAGATAGAGGCGCGGCCACGCGCCGAAGCGAGTCGAGGGACCGCGCGCCTGCTTGCGGTATCACAGCTGCTTTGGATCTCCCTGTCACGAGTGCGAGCGAAGAAACTTACTGCACAGGGTCCGCGCAAAATGGATCGTCAAGGTCTGCACTGCCGCAGGCACTCACGGGGTCCTTCGACTCGCCGTCGCGTTCGCTCCGGCTTCGCTCAGGATGACAGGTCATGCGCTCAGAGCGCCCCAAAACTAAAACCGCTCTGATCTAACTTAACCAGAACGTCTCGGAACCTTCCTCACGGCTTGGAACCCACCTGTTTCAGGGCCTCTTCTGTCGCAGCCAGCAGCGCGTCGGCGCCCACGGGCTTGCCGGTGGCGTGCTCCATCCACAGATCGGGCGTGACGCGGCCCATCTTCGCCATGCGCTCGAATTCGGGGCCGATGCTGCCCGTCTTCTTGACCTGTTCTTCGATCTGAAAGGCGATCAGGTGGCCGATGGGGTAGTCGGGGAGGTAGAGGAAAGAATCGATCATGTGGGAGTAGACGGCGAGCAGTACGACATCTTTCTTTCCGAATACCGGTGCGAAGAAGCGGTTCCAGTTGTCTTTGGCGATTTCTAGGGTTGCGGCGCGCAGTTCTTCCGGCTTTGCCTCGGGATGGTCGTACATCCAGTGCCAGACGGCCATGTCGACCAGCGCCACGCTCGCGATTTCATAAGTGCCCCAGAAGTCGTGGACTGTTTTCAGAGCCTCGCTCTGGGCATCAGGCTGGGTTAGTCCGAGCAAAGCCATGTCCTGTCCCTGGAAAACGAAGGCGAGCGCTTCCGTGAAAGCAGTGTTCGGCACACCTTGCAACAGTGTGTAGTCCACGTCGTTCAGAGATAAGGTCTGCTCAACGTTGTGTCCCATTTCGTGAACGGCAACGTTGTATCCCTTATAGTTCATGCCGCTCTTCTCGATGCGCGTACGCAGGTGAGCTTTCTCGGTGCGCATCTCGGCGCCCATGGCGTGTCCGGAGCCGCGGGCGGGGTCGACAATGATGTGATCCGCGATGTATTGGGCACGATCGGGTGGGAAGCCAAGCTTCTTCAGCAGATTCGGGATGTCCGCCCGGTAGGCCTCGGCATTCGGATATTTTTTCGCAACGATTTCGTCCAGTTGCGCCTCGGTGTACTTGCTGCCCGGACGAAACCCGCTGTACCAGATATCAAAGGGTTCAAGCGGGCGGCCGAGTCGCGATTGAATCAGCTTGGCCACCTGTGGCACTAGCGGCGAACTGACAACCTGCTCGAGCATGGCCTGCAGCCTCTCTTCGGGGATTTCGCGGTCTTCGTTGAAGCGACGTTCAATCAGGCTGGGAGCGGTGGGCGAGTACTGATCGGCGAGTCGTGCCGCACGATACGTCTTGAGCAACATCGCGTAGCGCGTTGAAGGCTCAGGAGCATTCGTGACTTTCAGATTCTCAGGGGCGGAGGAAGGCGCGTCATTTGCAGCGGCGGCCTTTACTTCGTTTGTCCAGGGATTCCAGTCTACATGTGGATTGTCGACAACCGCCTGCGGGATAGTTTGTGTGATGATGCGTTCCATTACCTGTTGAATTGTGCGCTGCTTGGCCAATCCATTCTGCTGATCGGCGTAGTCAGCCTTGATCTCGTCGCGTAGATTCCAGTGGCTGAGCAAGCGCATCTTCGGTGGGAAGAGTCGCTGACCTTTGTCATCGACGAGGTGATGCATCCAGATGTTGTAGCCGGCGATGTAGTTGTCGGATTCGGCCGCCGCACGAGCGATCGCGAGGCTGACGTCGGCAGGAATGCGCTTGGCAAAGCGCTGCGCAAGGCGAGTTTCAGCCCATTGCCGGCGCGTCCACTTGGGACCTTCGTTAATACGTTCTTCCAGTGTGGTCAGCGGAAAATTGAGCAAGACGGTGAAGGCCAGTTTGTTCTGGAAGAAATCGTCGAGCACGTGCGCAGCGGGATCGTAACCGCCGAAGACTTCATCGTAAGGACGGACAGGGCCGAAGTCGAGATCCTGCTGGTTACGAAACTCGCGAGCGATTTCGTGCATGTGCCCGTCGAGTTGTTCAAGCAGCCGCTGGAAGCGGTCGAAGAGCGTATCGAGGGACGCCTGATCGCCGGCAAAGTTGGCGCGCACAAAATCTTCGAACACGGCGATGTCGCCATCTTCCGGGCGCCAGAACTCCACGACCTGATGGAGTCCTGTGCTAATGCGGGGTTTCTGGACATCGCCGTATTTCGTGACCAGTTCGGGCTGAAGCCTGGTCATAGAAGCTTTCATTTCTTCGGCGGTGATCGTTGGCGGAGTGAGTACGGATGATTGGGCCATGAGTATTTCCTTTCGCGCCTGAGATGATATGAATGTGGTAAAGGCGAAAATGATTAACAGGGACGGGATGCGATAACGCATGAGTCCTCCGGTTAGCGTTGAGCGAGTCCTTACCTCCGAGCAGTTCTTTCCCGCTAACCCTTGAGTCGCATTTCTGCTAGGGCAAGTGCCCTCGCGACGGCCGGCGGGACGCCGGCGCTACATTTACGACTTCACCTTGTTCACCGCGGATTCCGGCGGCGGATACGGCAACGAATCACGGAACTCGGCGACGTCCACTGGCGCAAAGTCTGGGAATGGCAACTGGCCCTCCTCGCGCCATTTCCGCACTTCCTCAGCAGCCTTCTCCGCTTTCTCCTTCTGCAGACCGGAGTCGCGTCCCAGGTAAACCGTCTGCGACGGAAACGCGAATCCCGTGCCCGCTTCGGACACAATGTCCATCAGGCGCAGCAGGATGTCTTCCTGTATCGCGGTGAACTCGCCGAAGTCTCGCGTCAGCACGTAGCTGAAGACCTCCAGGGTCAGCCAGCTGTCGGCAAAAGCAATAAAACGAATGCGAGCGCTCGCGGTTTCGATCTTGGGATGCTCGTAGAGTAGTCTCCGCGCGCGGGCCAGCACGTAGCGCAGCTGATCCGGGGTGGTTTCATAGCGCAGGTTCAATTTCGGATTGAACAGGATCTTGTCGCGGCGCGAGAGGTTCTCCACATTCATCGTGGCGAGCGAACCGTTGGGGATCGAGAGTTGTGTGCGTTCGACAGTGCGAAGACGAGTGGAGCGCAGGCTGATGTCTTCCACGGTCCCCACGCGCCCGCCGATGTTGCATGTATCGCCCACACGGATAACTTCGTCGCTAAGGAGCGAGACGCCGCCAAAAAGGTTTTCAATCGTCTTCTGCGCACCGAACCCGATGGCCAGCCCGCCTATTCCCACTCCGGCCAAGGCCGTGGTCATGTTGAAGCCGAGCACTCCCAGCACGGTAATCGCGGCGAAGATCACGATCACGACCTTGAGGATGCGCTCACCGAGAAGCGCCAGCGAACCGGTGCCTGTGTTGCCACGTGCGATCGCACGATCGCGAAACCGGTCCATGCCACGAGCGAACAGACGCAGCGTCAGCCAGGCGACGGCAATGATGAGAATCACTCGAGCCGTCATGTAGTAGTAATGTCGGTGCAGGAGCGGGAGACGCAAATAGCCCACCAAAATGCGGTGAACCATCGTGCCGACGACCAACCAGGTCGGTGCGGAAACGTGCTTCCACGTCGTCAGCAGAGGCTGCTTGCGATACCGTCGCCAGAGCACGCGGGGATACACGAACAACTCCATCAGCAGCCAGGCGATTCCTGCTGCAACTGGAATCGCGAGCAGCAACGCGATCCAGAGCCACAGGGACATGCCCAGGAACTGCGTCTTTACCAGTGGAGCCGGGACGTGTGTCTCGACCTGATGGGCCTGGACCAGTTCATAGATCTCCTGAACTCTCGAAAGCGTGTCCGCCGAAAACAGCCAGATCTTGCCGGCGTTGGGATCGTTGACACGAACCAGAACGACGTCGACTTCTGTATCATCTGCGGAAAGAGTTCCGATCTTCAGCCGGTCGGGAAACGTTCCCGATGGGTTGCTGTCGGGGATGCCGATCGATCGCAGGCTGCCTAGGAAGGCGCGGTCGAGGACCGTCTTCAGCTGCGTGGCTAATTTTTCCCCCAGCGCGTCGCGTCGCGCGGCGCTCAGTTGCAGATAGAGCGCAGCCTTGCCGTAGTTCTCGACTTGTACAGCCTGAAGAAAACCGAACAAGGTCCCGTTGGGAGTCTGCCGGCCGAGAGGATCGACTGCAGCCGAGTCATTGGGTTTGGACTCATTAGATGTCTGAAGAATTTGGGAGATCGAAACTTGTCCCCGAGCGAAAAGACTCAGCGCAAGGCATATTGCGCAGAGAGACAGTCGTTTGAGGAAAGAAGCCATAAGTCGAGACCCCCGCACGCCTCTCAGCGCGCTCTACAGCCGAAGCGGACGCCCTCGGGACAGCCGGCAAGACTTGTACTGAACTTGCCGAAGTATGCGGCGAGAAATCCATCAGGTGCGTTTTGGTCGATATACATCCGTGCTCGTGCCGAAGAAAACTTCGGCTGCGTTCATTACCGTTTCCGACAGTGTGGGATGCGGGTGAATCGTCAGTTGCAGATCTCCCGCCAGGGCCGCCATTTCGATGGCCAGCACGCCTTCGGCGATTAACTCGCCGGCTCCGACACCCACGAATCCAACGCCCAGAATCCGCTCGGTTTTCGGATCAAGGATGAGCTTCGTCATTCCCTCAGGACGGTCGAGCGTGATGGCGCGGCCCGACGCGCCCCATGGGAACTTGGCCACGGAAATTTCACGTCCCGCTTCTTTCGCTTGTGTCTCAGTCAACCCGGCCCAGGCCACTTCGGGATCGGTGAAGACTACAGCAGGAATTGCGTGTGGCTCGAATGCCACTTTGCGTCCAGCCATCGCTTCAACTGCCGTACGGCCTTCATGCATGGCCTTGTGCGCCAGCATTGGTTCGCCCACGACATCTCCGATCGCAAAAATTGCGGGGTCGTCCGTCTGCAGTTGCTTGTTTACTTGAATGAAGCCCTTGGGATTAACGCGCACACGCGTCTTTTCCAGGCCGGGGATTTCAGAGTTTGGCTTGCGTCCGACCGACACGAGAACTTTATCGAATACTTTCTCCGGCTCTTTGACGTCGGCTCCGTCGAAGGTCGCACGAATGCCACCGCTCTCCTCTTTGAGAGACTTCACGGTGGTGTTCAATAGAATCCCTTCGAACAGCTTCTCCAATCGCTTGTGGAGCGGCAGCACAAGGTCGCGGTCGGCGCCCGGTAACAACCCCGAGAGCATTTCAACAACCGTCACTTTTGTTCCGAGCGCCGCGTAAACCGATCCCAGTTCCAGCCCAATGTAACCTCCGCCGACCACCAGCAATGTTTTTGGGATGTCCTGCAGATCGAGTGCGCCGGTAGAGTCGAGCATGCGCGGACTGTTGATCTTAAGAGTGGGAATCACCGCCGGACGCGAGCCGGTCGCCAGCAGGATGCGGTCAAAGGTGAGCGATTCCTGGCTACCGTCGGCTTTCGTAACACGTAATTTCGTGGAGCTGTCGAATCCCGCCTTGCCTTGGATGTATTGCACCTTTCGCTGCTTCGAAAGTTGCCCCAATCCCCCCGTGAGGCGTTTGACTACGCTCTCTTTCCATGCACGCAACTTGTCGAGATCGACCTCTGGAGAGCCGAATTCGATGCCCCAGTTCTTCGCCTGTTCGGATTCTTCAATTAGCTTGGCGACGTGCAGCAATGCTTTCGAGGGAATACAACCGCGGTACAGGCACACGCCACCGGGGTTGATCTCCGGATCAATCAGCGTGACCTTCATGCCAAGGTCGGCGGCCAGGAAGGCAGCCGCGTAACCACCCGGCCCGCCGCCCACAACCGCAATGTGCAAGTTGATGTTTTCTGCCATTCGTCTATTAGGTCCTTTGATGTTGTATCAGGAGATGCCTTCAGACATACGGCAAGGCTGCTCTGTTCGTGCGCCCTCAGGCACCTTCATCCCTGAACCGACAAGAGGAAAGGTTGTTCGAATGCTTCCGCGATCCAGCGCAGGAAGCGGGCTGCATCAGCGCCATCAATCAGGCGATGATCGTAGGAAAGCGACAGCGGCAGGATCAGCCGCGGCTCGAATTTCCCGTGGATCCATTCCGGCTCCATGCGGCCGCGCGACAAGCCAAGGATCGCGACTTCGGGATGATTCACAATCGGCGTAAATGCCGTGCCACCGATGCCTCCAAGATTGGTGATGGTAAACGTACCGCCCCCCATCTCTTCTGGTGAGAGTTTCTTTTCGCGCGCTTTTTTGGAGAGCTGGGAGAGTTCGGAGGCCAGTTCCACGATGTTTTTCTTGTCGACATCGCGGATCACAGGGACCAATAGCCCGCGATCGGTATCGGTCGCGACTCCGACGTTGATGTATTGCTTGTATACGATTTCTTCCTTCTCCATGTCGATGGAGGCATTGAACTGCGGAAATACTTTTAGAGCCGAGGCGCACACTTTCAGTGCGATTGCCGTGACGGTCATCTTGCCGCCGGCTTCTTCCGCGCGCGGGGCGAACTTCGCGCGCAACTGCTCTAGCTCCGTTATGTCGGCACGGTCGTGCTGCGTGACGTGCGGAATCGTGTTCCACGCTTCGCGTAGATGTTCAGCAGTCTTACGGCGAACGCCGCGCATCGATACGCGTTCGACCTTGCCCCACTTGGCGAAGTCGGGCAACTTCGGCTCGGCGAGACGCGCAGCTTGTGGGGCTTGTGCGCCAGCGACGGCGGCCGTGAGCGTAGCTTTCGCGAAGACCTTGACGTCATCTTCGCTGATGCGTCCGCCGGGTCCGCTTCCGGTCACGTTGTAGATATCGAGACCCAGTTCGCGCGCCAATCGGCGGACGTGGGGCGCTGCCGGCACAGGTTCCCGATGTTCGGTACCTGCGACCTTGCCCAGCTGCACAGGCATACTGAACGAAGGCAGGGGGGGCGCAGGCTGATCCGGTGGCAGCGCCTGCTCCTCCGTCTTCCCCTCAGCCTTCATCGCGAGGTGGAAGGCAAGTCGAGCGGCTTGCTGTCCGGAGACATGCTCCACTGGTTCGGGAGCGCGCTTCTCGGGCTGCGCAGTCGACGCTCCTTCCAGCGTAAAGATCACTTGTCCCACTTTTACCTTGTCGCCTTCTTTAACCCTGATGTCCTTGACTACACCAGTCACCGAAGACGGCACTTCCACAACGGCCTTGTCCGTTTCCAACTCCATGATGGGCTGGCCTTCGGAAACTCTAGCGCCCGGAGAGACCATCAGCCGTACAAGGTCGCCCTGGTCGATGTTTTCACCAAGTTCGGGAAGCTTGAATTCGGAGCCTCCCGCTTTCTGCGGAATCGACGAGGCTCGCCGCTCGACAAACGGGGCTGGCGCGTCAGTGGAGGGGCGGGCGTCCCCGCCCGCCTGGACGGGCGTGACGCCCGTCCCTCCACTTGCTGAGTCTTCGGGGGGCGCCACCGATTTGCTTGCAGAGGCACCCGAGGGACTGGTCGACTTTCCAGCGGTGGATTCCGGCGCAACGGTCTTCGCGCCACCCGCGCCGTTTTCCACCGTGAAGATGACCTGTCCAACTTTGAGCTTGTCGCCTTCCTTGACGCGAATCTCACGCACTACACCGCTCACCGACGAAGGCACTTCGATGACCGCCTTGTCGGTCTCCAGTTCCATGACCGGCTGGCCTTCCTTGATGTCAGCGCCGGGCGCGATCATCAAGCGCACCAGATCACCCTGCTCGATGTTCTCCCCCAATTCGGGCAACTTGAATTCGGTCACTTTCCAAACCTTTCTTAACTGATGGCCGGATTCGGTTTTTCCGGGTTAATGCCAAGGTCCTTCACTGCTTGCTGCACCGTGCCAAGCGGAACTTTATTTTCTCGTGCCAACGCAGTCAGGGTCGCGAGGACGATGTGTTTCGCATCCACTTCAAAGAAGTCGCGCAACGCCGGGCGGTTCTCGCTGCGCCCGAATCCGTCGGTCCCCAACGAAACCAGCCGACCCGGCACCCATTGCGCGATGCTCTCCGGCAACACCTTCATGTAGTCAGAAGCCGCGACAAATGGGCCTTGCGCATCCTTCAAGACTTGCGTGACATAGGGCACTTTGGGTGTTTGTCCAGGGTGCAACATGTTCCAGCGTTCGCAGTCATTCGCATCGCGATAGAGCTGCTTGTAGCTGGTCACGCTCCAAACGTCGGCTCCGACTCCGTATTTCTCTTCGAGAATTTGCTGGGCTTTCAGCACCTCGAACATGATGGTCCCGCTGCCGAAAAGATGCGCTCGAAGCTTGGCGTCTTTTTTTGAAGTGGGCTTAAAGCGATACAAGCCCTTGAGAATCCCGCCACGAACATCTTTGCCCTCGGGAATGCTGGGCATGGGCAGAGGTTCATTCGTCACGGTCAGGTAATAGAAGATGGACTCGCCATCGACGTACATGCGCCGTATGCCATCTTCGATGATGACGGCGATCTCGTAAGCAAAAGCCGGATCGTAGGCCAGGCAGTTCGGAACGACGAGCGCCTGAACGTGCGTGTGGCCATCCTGGTGTTGCAGGCCCTCTCCGGCGAGCGTGGTGCGCCCGGCAGTGCCTCCGACCAGGAACCCGCGCGTCCGCATATCGGCTGCGGCCCAGATCAGGTCGCCGATTCGCTGGAACCCGAACATCGAGTAATAAATGAAGAAGGGGATCGTGTTGATGCCGTGATTGGCATACGCTGTTCCCGCAGCGATGAACGAGCACATGGAGCCGGCTTCAGTGATGCCCTCCTCGAGGATCTGCCCGTCTTTTGCCTCTTTGTAGTAGAGCAGCGTATCCATGTCGACGGGTTCGTAGAGTTGACCGACATTCGAGTAGATACCGACCTGGCGGAAGAGCGCTTCCATGCCGAAAGTGCGTGCTTCGTCGGGAATGATGGGAACGATCAGCTTGCCGATTTCCGGATCACGTAATAGCTTCGACAAAAGCCGCACGAACACCATCGTCGTGGAAACTTCGCGTCCTTCGGTGCCTTTGTAGAATTCCTCGAAATGCGAGCCGGGAACACTCTTAAGAGGAGTAGCGCGGAGTTTGCGCTCCGGCATGTATCCGCCTAATTGCTTGCGCCGCTCGTGCATGTACTTGATTTCTGCACTGTCGTCGGAGGGACGATAGAACGGGGCATTGTGAAGTTCGTCATCCGGAATCGGAATACCGAAGCGTGACCGGAATAGGCTCAGCTCTTCGTCGTTGAGCTTCTTCTGCTGGTGGGTAATGTTCTTGCCTTCACCCGCTTCACCCAGCCCATAACCTTTGATGGTCTTTGCCAGAATAATCGTCGGAGGGCCCCGATGATCCACCGCCGCTTTGTAGGCAGCGTGGACCTTGATGGGATCGTGACCACCCAGCCGCATGCGGGCCAACTGCTCGTCGGAAAGATGCTCGACCATCTTTAACAGCCGAGGATCGGTTCCGAAGAAGTTCTGCCGGAAGTAAGCGCCGCTTTCCACGAAGTATTTCTGATACTGGCCGTCGGAGATTTCGCCCATTCTCCTAACCAGCAGGCCGTCGCGATCGTTCTGGATGAGCGAATCCCAATCGCTGCCCCAGATGACCTTGATCACGTTCCATCCTGCGCCCCGGAAGATCGCCTCAAGTTCCTGGATGATTTTTCCGTTACCACGCACGGGGCCGTCGAGGCGCTGCAGGTTGCAGTTCACTACGAAGATGAGATTGTCGAGACGCTCGCGAGAGGCCAGCGTGATTGAGCCGAGGGACTCAGGCTCGTCCATTTCGCCATCGCCAAGGAACGCCCACACCTTTCCACCCGTGGTCTTTTTCAGTCCGCGGTTTTCGAGGTACTTGATGAAGCGAGCGTGGTAAATCGCCTGAATCGGGCCAAGCCCCATCGAGACCGTGGGGAATTCCCAGAAGTCTTCCATCAGCCACGGGTGCGGGTACGATGACAATCCGCCACCCGGCTTCAGTTCGCGGCGGAAGTTTTCCAGCTTTTCTTTCGGGATGCGCCCTTCCAGAAAGGCCCGCGAATACATGCCGGGGGCTGCATGTCCCTGGAAATAAACAATGTCTCGATCTCCGTCTTCCGTCCGGGCCCGAAGGAAATGATTAAAGGCAACTTCGTAGAGTGTCGCAGCCGAAGCAAATGTCGAAATGTGTCCACCGATGCCTTCCTGGATTTTATTGGCGCGAATTACCATCGCCAGCGCGTTCCAGCGGACTAGGCTCTTGATACGACGCTCCATCTCCTGGCTGCCCGGGAACGGCGCCTGAACCTTCGACGAGATGGTGTTCTGGTAGGGCGTTGTTGCGGTAAACGGCAAGTTCACGCCCGCGGACCGTCGCGCGTGGAGCGACAGCTGCTGGAGCAGGCGCCCAGCCCGATCCGGGCCGCCCTTCGACAGAACGTAGTCGAGAGAATCGATCCACTCTCGGGTTTCAAGGACTTCTAAACCATCGGTTTGCGTCTGAGACACGTCTGAACTCTCCCCGCACTGAATGCTGAACCTTTCATGATATTCAATTCTTCGGAATTTTGCTTCCGCCCAGGGTCATTTTTGGGGACGAGAATCTCTCTATTGTGAAGATTCTCCGAGGAAAAATCCCACCCGCTGAATTTCCTCGTAACCTAATCATGATCGGTCGGATCAAATGTATGTGTGATCTTTTGGGGCTGA
>Ga0075424_100005528_pt1 | contig 12084 bp, 9 predicted proteins | sample SoiMethybrSBSTD3_FD_75301 | JGI IMG/M metagenome (GOLD analysis project Ga0075424, IMG submission 75301) | Bulk soil microbial communities from a Populus tree surrounding site in Tennessee, USA - Soil MetaG P. TD hybrid SBSTD3 | ecosystem: Environmental > Terrestrial > Soil > Tree plantation... | reverse complement strand
GTCATCAACTTGCCGATCTCCATGCTATAGTTAGTCAGATAAGCGATTTTGATCTTGTCGCGCAGCGACTCGCGGGCGTGAAATACCCGTCGGATTTGTTCCTTACCTGCTTCGTCCTGTGGATGCGCTTTGCCGGCATAGACAATCTGCAATCCGCCATGCTGCGTAGCGATAGCCTCAAGGCGTTCGATATCGCTGAAAAGCAAATCTGCGCGCTTGTAAGTCGCCGCCCGTCGCGCAAAACCGATGGTAAAAACGTCGCTATCCATTCCGGCGTTGGATTCCTGATTAACGTAATGAAGTAACTGTTTTTTCGCGTGCGAGTGCGCCTGCCAGATCTCCTGCCGCGGTATACCTAATGCATATCGAAGGCTCAAATTATCTTGGCGCCACCCAGGGATATAACGGTCATAAAGTTGAGCGAAAGCATCGGCGGTCCACGTTGAGGCGTGAACACCGTTGGTGATCGCATCAATCGTATACCCGGCGAACATTAATCTCGATACTTCTCCATGCTTCTTAGCAACACCATTGACGTAATGACTGAGATTAAGCGCTAGGTACGTCATGTTCAGAAGGTCGTCGCAACAAAACACGTCCTTCATTTCCTCGACTTCTCCTCTGCCCAGCACCTGATTGACAAGCTCGATCGGGAATCGATCGTGGCCGGCCGCCACCGGAGTATGGGTAGTGAATACGCATTTTTCGCGCACCGTTTGAACATCGGTTCTATCGCCCATTACTCTCCCGGCGCGCCGCGCCTCTTCATCCAACAATTCCAGGGCAAGCAGACTCGAATGGCCTTCGTTCATGTGATATCGCTCGATGTTTTCATGTCCCAGGGCACGGAGCATCCTCACGCCGCCCATGCCGAGCACCACTTCCTGCATCAACCGATAATGTTGATCGCCGCCATAGAGAAAATGGGTCAGCGTCCGATCGGATGGGGAGTTGTCCGCGAGATCGGCATCGAGAAAGTAAACCGGCACGCTGAAACCGCCGGGGCCGACCACCTCGTACTGCCACGGCCGCAGCACCACCGTTCGACCTTCGATCGTCACGCTGGCTCGCTGCGGCAACTCAGTCAAAAAATCATCCACCGCCCAATCGACCGGCTCTTCGATCTGTCGGCCATTGTCGTCAAGCCGCTGATAGAAGTAGCCTTTGCGGTGGAGTAACGTTACCGCCACCATCGGAACTCTCAAATCCGCAGCGGCTCGGATCATGTCACCGGCCAAGATACCAAGGCCGCCGCTATAAGTCGGCATATCGGAGATCAGGCCGATTTCCATTGAAAAATACGCGATCTTTCGCTGATTCATATCAAGCGGAGCGACGTCGTCACCGAAAGGAAAACGCACACGCTATGCCAATAAAAAGAGTATTAAGATGCGAGTTCCCCCTCGCGGAACTGACAATTCCGCAGCGTTGATTTCGCAGTTGCAAGAACCCATACGTGAAAATTCAGAATTCGCATCGATCCGAGACCTGAGTACGGGCATATCTATTGCTCACTTTTCGCGAGCAGCTTGGGATAACGATCATGTTGCTGAAGAGGGCTAGCGCGTCGCCGGAGAACGATAATCGGCGAGCGCGTGTACCAATACTGATTCTCGGCGCCGCGGGGAGAGATTTTCACATCTTTAACGTCTGCTTTCGCGACGATTCAAACTACGATGTCGTGGCATTCACAGCCGCACAGATTCCCGGCATCGAAAATCGGCGCTATCCTGAGGCGCTGAGCGGACCTCTTTATCCGGACGGCATTCCGATCTTTCCGGAAACGGATTTGGAAAGCATCATTGTTCGGCATGAAGTTCAGGAAGTCGTACTCGCCTACAGCGATCTGTCGCACGTGTCGGTAATGCATCTCGCGTCGCGCGCTTTGGCCTGCGGCGCCGATTTCCGCTTTATCGGCCCTGCGCGCAGCTCGATTTCGTCACGGCGGCCGGTCATCTCGGTCTGTGCCGTGCGTACCGGCTGCGGGAAAGATGCGGTGATCCGGCGCATCGCCGTATTATTGCGCGGCCAAGGTTTCCGTGCCGTTGTGGTGCGCCATCCAATGCCCTATGGCGATCTCGTCGTCCAAGCGGTGCAACGATTCGCCACGGTTGAGGATTGCGATCGCCAGCACTGCACCATCGAGGAACGCGAGGAATACGAGCAGCACATCCGTAACGGCACCGTTGTCTATGCTGGTGTCGATTACGCCGCGATTCTAGAAAGAGTCGAGCAAGAAGCGGATATTCTTCTGTGGGATGGCGGCAACAACGATTGGCCGTTTTTCAAAGCCGATTTGGAGATCGTCGTTCTCGACCCGCATCGTGCTGGTCACGAGTTGCTCTACCATCCGGGCGAAACCAACTTCCGGCGGGCGCAAGTTTTGATCGTCAATAAAATCGACTCAGCCCCTGTCGAAGGCGTAGCGCAGGTGATGGCCAACATTGCGGCAATCAATCCGGCGGCAACGGTCCAATGGTAAAATTGAGATTGGCAAGGACATCACGCAAGCGCAATTGGCGCGATGCTTGCTTCCGTGTCCAGTTTTCAGCAACAATATTTGATCCAGGTTGAAATAACGATCCAAGCCCGATCAAATATCGCGGTCGATCGACCGGAGCTGATCACGGGCAAGCGCGTGCTGGTGATCGAAGACGGGCCGACTCTGACCCACGGCGAGATGGCTTACGGCTCCGGGATGATCGCGGCACAAAAGCATGGCGCCGCCGCGATTGTCGATCCCAAACCTAATGCGAAGGGAAGTCTCATCGAAACCTTCAAACATTTTCCCTGGGTCGGGAGCGCTCTTCCCGCCATGGGATATTCAGAGGCTCAACTCGGCGATCTCGCGGCCACCGTGCGCGCAACTACTTGCGACAGCATTGTTGTCGCGACGCCGGTGGATCTCGGTCGGCTGATTGTATTGCCCAAGCCTTACTGCCGCGTCAGCTACGATCTGGAAGAAATTAGCCGTCCGGATTTGGCTCAAGTGCTCGACCATTTTCTGCTTTCGCATGTTCGATGCAATCAGTCCGAGGGATGAGCGCTTCCGAGCATCCGCAAGAGCACAGCGAACGCGGTCTCAGCTCTGCGGAAGCCCAGATGCGACTCGCCCGCGACGGCCACAACGAGATTCCCTCGGCGATTCGCCGCAATACCCTGGTCATCGCGCTGAGTGTCGCCCGCGAGCCGATGTTTTTACTGCTGATCGCAAGCGCGGTCGTTTATTTCGTCCTCGGCGATGTGCGCGAGGCGCGAAAATGATGCCACGGCAAGATCGTTGACCTTTACGACTCTAGTGCTCCGGTTGTTGAGCTTGATTACCGTCAATCGCTCCTGGTCCAGAAATATTGTGCAAATACTGCGCTCGCCCAACGCAGCCTATCGCTGGGTCATGGTCGGTGCGACGTTATTTTAATGGTAGTTCTGTACGTGCCGTTCTTGCGGAGCGCTTTTCGGTTTGTGCCATTATCTTTAGAGCATCTGGGTTTCGCAATTGCCGCGGCGTTCGGAATGCTGATTTCGCTGGTCTCATTAAGCGCTTTTCGACTCAATCGTGAAACCCGGAGCGTCTTCATCTGGCCGGCCGTAGCGACAATACGGGGCAAGTGGCGCGGGCGACCACCTTGGCCGTAACACTTCCCAGCATGACTTGCTCGAGCCCGGTACGGCCGTGTGTCGACATCACGATCAGGTCGGCTCTTTCGTCTGCGGCTTTGCGCACAATATCCCGGTACGGCACACCCACTTCGACAACTTCTTTAACTTTTAGTTGGTCGAGAAATTCTGCGCAGGATTCCTTGACAAAATCGGCCAAGCGCTGGCGCTGCTGCGGCACCAAAGCTTTGACCGGATTAAGTTCGTCGTTTTTGTCGAACCATTCGCCATCTTCACTGATCACGTTGTAAACGATCACTTCAGCGCCCTGCTCGAGAGCCAACTGCATGGCGTAACGGAGCGCCGACTGGGAGAGATTGGAAAGATCCGTCGGCGCGATAATCTTGCTCAGCTTCATAATTAACTTTCCTCGTCAGTGCTATCGAAATGCATCCAAGACAAACTCTGCGGAGTGTCTTTGCTTTATTATCACCGGCTTGCCTCAATCGCCACAGAGGCCGCAAAGCCCCAAGACGGTCCGCAGTGCATCTGCAGGATTCGAGAATGATCTGCCGCGCAGAGCGAGGAATTCTTCTTAGTTTCTTCACAGCTTCCTTCGCAATTCTGCACAAGCATCCACTTATTTTTTCATCTCTGAAAAAAACCGAGTGAAACCGCTGTTCTTTAAATCGTTTACGTGGCACAGACAGTGCACCGCGTTGAATGCATGAATCACTGCCTGCAAGCAGCAAATCCGGACGAGCGCCCATATATTAAAAACGCCCAACCCGTGCCCCTAGTTGCTCCATTTTTGCTTAAGCTCGCAAAGCACGTGGCGCTTCTTGCATGCCTGTTACTCATCGGAAAAGCTAGGGGTGAGCCGACCATCGGCCCACTCGGGATTCTTCTGGTTATTATCGGTGCCGCGCTAACCCATTCTGTCGGTCGCTGGCTCCAAATCGGCGCACCCACCGTGACCACCTTCTATGATCGCTGAGCGCCTCGATCAACGGAAGATCGTTTTTGGGCTCACGGGAGATTTTGCCCAAGCGCTGGACCGTTTGTGCTCCTATTCACCGGTTCAGGATTTTGCCGCGAAACTGCATGCGGCAAAACCGCAGCACAAAGCCGAGCGTTACAGTTACATCGGCAATGGCATCGCGGTTCCCCACGTACGGATCGACAATTTACCAACTCCGGAACTGATTCTCGGTCTCTCCTCGGAAGGATTGAAGCTCAATCATGAGCGTGTTCACGTGGTTTTGCTTCTCGCCACGCCGGCCGAACAGCCCGAGCAACATCTTCAATTCCTTCAACGCATCTCTTCCTTGCTACCGGCAATCCGAGACGAACTGCTGAATCAGCGCGACCCTCGTCGAGTGCTGCAACTCATCGCGCGCGCGGAGCAAATGTCAGCGCTGCCCACTTATCTGAATCTGACGCAGGAGCAAATCGGCTTCGAGCTTGAGACTGATCTCACCAGTGGTCTCACGTCGGCGGAAGCGCAGGCTCGCCTGGCACACTACGGCCGTAATGTCTTGAAGCGCGGCCGCCGTGACCCCTGGTATCTTAAGCTCATGCGAAATTTGTTTAGTTTCTTTGCGATTCTTCTTTGGGTCGCCGCGCTGCTTTGTTTTATACCGGGTGTTGATCTGCCGCAGCTCGGTATCGCGATCCTGACAGTCATCCTCATCAACGGTCTCTTCGCCTTCATGCAAGAATACAAATCGGATCGCGCCCTGGAAATGTTGCAGCGAATGATCGCCCAAAAGTGCCGCGCGATTCGCGACGGGACATTGTCCGAGATCGACGCCAGCGAGCTCGTCCCCGGAGATCTCATCGCGCTTGAAGAAGGCGACTTGGTGCCGGCCGATGCGCGCTTGATTGAAGCCTTTGAAGTGGAAGTTGACAACTCCTCGCTCACCGGCGAGTCGACGGCGGCGCGCCGCTACAAATCGGATCAACCCGTTTTGATTTCCGGCAAATTCCTGTGGATCGAGCTGCCGAATATTGTTTTCGCCGGCACTTCGCTGATGCGCGGCCGAGCCCGCGCGGTGGTCTTCGGCACGGCCATGAATACGGAAATCGGCAAGATCGCCAACCTCACTCAAGACATTCGCAGCGAACCGAGCCCACTGCAAAAACAATTGCGCGGCACGGTTTACTCAATTGCCGCCCTCGCCGGCGGCCTGGGATTGCTGTTTTTGTTTTTGGGCTGGTTCATTGGCGGCCTCACTTTCCTGGAAGCCTTCGTGTTTTTCATTGGTCTTTTCGTAGCCAACGTACCCGAGGGGCTGCTCCCCACCGTCACCCTTTCCCTGGCCTTGGGCGTACAGCGGATGGCCAAGCGCCACGCTCTGGTAAAAAGCTTGCCGGCAGTGGAAACGCTTGGCTGCACCACGGTGATCTGTTGCGACAAGACCGGCACACTCACGCAAAATCTCATGATGGCCACCGAAATAGCGGTGGATGGCGAGACGATCCACGTCTCCGGCATCGGCTACTCGCCACGAGGCGAATTCTCTCATGCCGGCAAAGTGCTATCCCTCAATGCGATCTCGCAATGGAGCACGCTCCGGCGTCTCCTCGACTGCGCGTTTATTTGTAACAATGCCAAGCTCGAACAGCGCGACACCGAATATCGCGTGATCGGCGATCCCACCGAAGGCGCTTTGATGTGTCTCGCGGAGAAAGCCGGGGTCCGCGGCATGCACCAGCGACTGCATCTCAACCCGTTCGAATCCATTCGCAAGCGAATGAGTGTTGTGGTGAAACCCTATCGCGAACCCGAACCGACGATCTATGTAAAAGGCGCGCCGTTGGAAACCCTTCAGCAATGCGATCGCATTCATGACGGCATTGACGTGCGGCCGCTGACTGAAGTGGAGCGCAAGCGAATTCTCCAGCAGAACGACGATATGGCCGACCGCGGCTTACGCGTCCTCGGCTTCGCCTATCGCGATGGCGCCGAATTGAACGGCGCACCTTTCACAAGCATCGAAGTTGAAACCCGATTGGTTTTTCTGGGCCTCGTAGCACTGTCCGATCCGGTGCGGCTGGAAGTGCCGGCTGCTATCCATGCCTGCCATAGCGCCGGTATCCGCGTCATTATGATCACCGGCGACTACGCCCTAACTGGCCGCAGCATTGGTCAACAGATCGGCCTTGGATTGAGCGGAACACTGCCGTCATTCAGCGGCGCGGAAGTTTCCGAGATGGACGATCAGTCTTTGCGTGACGTTTTAACCCAAGGCGAAACGATTTTTGCCCGCGTTGCACCGGAGCATAAGCTCCGCATCGTCTCCATGCTCAAACAAATGGGCGAGATTGTCGCGGTTACCGGCGACGGCGTCAACGATGCGCCGGCGCTCAAGAAGGCGGACATCGGCATTGCCATGGGTCTGCGAGGCAACGACGTCGCCAAGGAAGCGGCGCGCATGATTTTGACCGACGATAACTTCAGCTCCATCGTCGCGGCCATCGAAGAGGGCCGGGCGATTTTCGACAACATCAAACGCTTTGCCGCCTACGTGCTCAATAGCAATCCGCAGGAAATGTATCCGTACCTTTTTTGGGTCTTATTCCCCCGCATGCCGCTGGCAATGACCGTGATGGGCGTGTTGGCGGTCGATGTGGGAACCGATTTGATACCGGCGATGGGCCTGGGCATCGAGCCGCCGGAAGAAGGCATCATGGAGCGGTCGCCACGGCGCCGCGACGAAAGGATCTTGTCGCTCGCTTTCATCCTGCGCTCTTATTTCGTCCAAGGCACTCTGCTCGCCGCCAGTTGCTATGTTACTTACTACTATATGGGCTGGGTCCTTGGCGCGTGGCGACCCGGCGAGAGTCTTACAAATATGCCAGCGTCGCCCGGCGGCCTCAAGTTTGAGACCGCGTCCTACGCTTACTTACAGACTTTGACTGCTTACTTTTTCCCAACGGTAACGACGCAAATCGCCAATGTGCTCTGCAAGCGCTCGTGGCGCAGTTCGCTCTTTTCAATTAACTTCGTGAACCCTGCGCGCCGCCAAGAAGCGCTGGAAGCAATTTTGACTTGGCGTCCGCCGCACTATACGGCGCGGGTGCGCATCGATTACCACGTCAAAGGCGTCACAGAATTTGACATGGTGCGCGCCTTCTTAGCGCTCGCAGCTGGTTTGATCGCGTTGCCATTCCGTTTCGTTTCGATGCTCTTCGTTCAGTCACTGGCGCGCATCGAGCGCCCGATCATCGTTCCGTTTACCACCTGGCTCGCGCGTTTTCTCGAGCGGCACTACATTATCTTTAATTTCATCTCCAATCCGCTCATCGACCTCGGTATTCTGTTCGAACTCGTGCTTTGCTATCTCTTCTTCTACACACCTCTTGCCGAGATCTATTACTTCGCCCCGGTGCCGTGGCACGTCTACCTCTTTGCCTTTCATGGCACGGTTGTGCTGATCGCTTTCGAAGAAGCAAAAAAATACTACCGGCGGAAAGGCTGCCCGCTGGAATTTCTCGGTTGAATTCACGGGGAAAAACTATGGCTGAGCATGTCAAAAAACAGTGGTTTCTTTGTGGGAGAGCTTCTTCGCGCAAGAGGATAGCTTCCGACAAGAAATTTCGGCTTATTAGTCTCATTTTCCCGATCGTGTCTCTCCTGTTTGCTTTCTTGCTCGTTCTGCATACTGATGCGGCGAGTCAAGACCATGCGCCAATTGCGGATCAACTCATTGGCGGCGAGCTTTCTTACGTCGTTCGGAGAGGAGATTCACTCACAGGCATCGGCGCAAGGTTCGGCGTAGGCGTGGGCGTTCTCGCCGCAGACAATGACGTTTCCCCAAGCGCGCTTTTGAAAACAGGACAACAGCTGCGTGTCGACAACCGTCACATCGTACCCAATATCGTCAGCGACGGGATCGTGATCAACATTCCGCAGCGTATGCTCTTTTATCTCAAGGAAGGCCGCTTGATTCGTTCCTTTCCCGTTGGGCTGGGACGCCACGATTGGCCCACCCCAACGGGCCCATTCAAGATCGTCGCGAAAGAAGAAGACCCTATATGGGATGTTCCCCTATCGATTCAGGACGAAATGCAGCGCGAAGGCAAAGCCGTAAAGACCTGCGTTCCACCAGGCCCTGACAATCCGCTGGGCAAACATTGGCTCGGGCTTAGCATCGCCGGCTATGGCATTCATGGCACGATTGCGCCGATGAGCATCTATCAGTTCCAGACCCACGGCTGCATACGCGCGCACCCCGACGATATCGCCGGTCTTTTTGATGAGGTCTCACCCGGTACGCGTGGCCTGCTTGTTTATCAGCGCCTTCTGATCGCGAACGCCGGCGGGAGAATTTTTCTGGAGGTCCATCCCGATCCTTATAAGAAAGATGTCAAAGTACATGGTCAATTCGAAGAATTACTAAAAAGCCTACCTCAGTTTAGCATTGATCGTGAGCTCGCAACGGGTATAATTCGCAAGCAGGACGGTATAGCCCGACAGATCGGAGTTGGCAGTTTGCGATGAATCATGACAGGAACTTTTCACGTCCCAATCCTGAGCCTGTAAAAAACCGTGAGCCGCAACTGACCCGACGATGCTTCGTCAGGCTCGGCGCAATTGCGGCGACCGCCGTGCTTTTCCCTGGCGCCGCGTTCAGCGCTGACACGAGAATTCCCGAAAAATCTTTGGCGTTTTACAACACCCACACCGGCGAAAATCTAAAGTCAGTTTATTGGGCGGAAGGCCGCTATCTGGCTGATTCACTCCGTGCGATCAATCACATTTTGCGCGACCCACGCAATAACGAAGTTCATGAGATCGATACTCGACTTTTGGATCTCCTTTTCTCGCTTCGTCACGAAATCGATACAAGCCAACCCTTTCACGTCATTTCTGGCTACCGCTCCGCAGAAACCAACACATATCTGCGCGCGCACACCACCGGAGTCGCCGAAAACAGCCTACACCTGGTAGGACAGGCTATCGACATCAGGTCACCGGGGCGAGAGCTGCGCAGCTTACAAAAAGCTGCCATCCAGTTGAGAGGCGGCGGAGTTGGTTATTACCCAAAGTCGGATTTCGTGCACATCGATATCGGACGCGTGCGCTATTGGTGAACTGTTTCTACTTACTAGCACAATAGCGGCGTCTCTATGTCGGGGCAACGAGGACACGTGCATCGTCCGGCGCGATCGCCCTCTTCCCAAAGTCATCGCTGCCATAGGATACGACCGGTCTCCAAGGGAATCGCAACGCCAGCGCAATACGGTATGACGCGCGCTGTATAGTCCGTTCCCGGCCGCGTTGCATCCACTCGCGCGCTATAAGCGTACCCGCCGGCCGCGCCCACCAGTTGCCGGACTCGCTTCATCTCCTGCCGGACGGGTCCCGAGTCGTTGACTCCGTCGGCTCGATCCGGATCAACATCACCGAGATAAAGTTGAACGTCGAACACGTGCTGGTCCCCGACCGTCTCAACCCTCGCTTCGCCGAAATGCAGCATCGCCCATTTCTGGTCCAGAGAGTGCTGCCAATCGACCACTTCCCTGCCGACTGCACTTTTGTCTGCAGCGCGTGTCCGATAGCCGGTGGCAGCTGGGAGGTAGTGTTGCTCAGTGTATTCGCGCACGGTGCGGTTGGCAGAAAAGCGCGGTGTTAACCTCGCCATACTTTCACGCATGCGCGCCACCCAGCCGGTGGGAATACCCTCGTTGTTGCGGGTATAAAACTCGGGGATCACTTCCCGTTCTAGTAGTTCGTAAAGCGCCTGCGCTTCAACAGCATCCCAAGATGGATCATCATCATGTTCCTGGCCATCACCCAACGCCCACCCCACCTCCGGCGTATAAGCTTCGGCCCACCAACCGTCCAGTTCTGACAGATTGATGCCACCATTGACGAGCACCTTCATCCCGCTTGTCCCACACGCCTCCCAGGGCCGCCGTGGCGTATTGATCCAGACGTCCACACCTTGCACTAGGTGCTCAGTCAAAAGCATGTCGTAGTCGCTTAGAAAGATCGCATGGCGGCGCGTTTCGGGCCGCCGTATGAAACGCGTCCATTCCTGAATCATGGCCTGCCCGGCGTGGTCATCAGGATGGGCTTTCCCGGCAATGATCAGTTGTACAGGGCGATGAGCGTCAGTTAGTAAACGGGTGAGGCGTTCGGGGTCGTGCAGCAATAAATTGGGCCGCTTGTAGGTTGCGAAGCGACGCGCAAATCCGAGCGTCAATACATTCGGATCAAACAGATGCTTTGCAGTTTCAACAGTCTCGTCGGACGCACCCGATGCAATCAGTAGCTGGGACAATCGTTCGCGGGCGTATACGACAAGAGACCGGCTTGCATGGGTGCGCATTTCCCAGAGCTCGCCGTCGGAAACGCTTCGAATGTCCCGCTCCAGTGTTTCTGTCGTGCCGAGCCAGCGATCCTTTCCGCAGGCCGCCGTCCAAAGCGCATCGGCCGCCGCCGAGTCCCAACTTGGCATATGCACACCGTTGGTCACGTGTCCGATTGGGATTTCATCTTCCGGCCAGCGCGGGAAGAGGGGCTCAAACAATCGTCGGCTAACCTTTCCGTGTAAACGGCTTACCCCGTTGACGGCGCCGCTTGCGCGGATCGCGAGATAGGCCATGTTGAAGCTCTCTTGCGGGTCGTTTCGGTTTTGGCGTCCCAAGGCCAGCAACTCATGAAGCTTTAGGCCGAGTTCCTTCTGGGCGTACCCACTAAGGTATTGCTCGATCAAGTCGGGAGCGAACCGGTCAAAACCAGCGGCCACCGCAGTGTGACTGGTGAAGAGATTACCCGCTCGTGTCACGGCCAATGCAACTTCGAAGGACTGTCCTGTCTTTTTGATGAAGCTCCGCGCGCGTTCTAACACGGCAAAAGCTGCGTGTCCTTCATTCGAGTGACAGACTTCCGGATGGATGCCGAGCGCTTCGAGCAGCCGCCACCCACCGATGCCGAGAGTCAGCTCTTGCTTGAGGCGCAGCTCGGGTCCTCCACCATAGAGTTCGCTAGTAATCCCTCGATGAGCGGGAAAGTTCGCCGCGTCATTGCTATCCAATAGATAGAGCTTCGCTCGGCCAATCCGTACCTCCCAGGCACGCAGCCAGACCGAGTAACCCGGCAACGCAATCTCCACCCGCAACCATTCTCCGTTTGCCTGCCGCAAAGGGATAATTGGCAGTTGGCCCGGATCGTTGTAGGGAAAGAGGGCCTGTTGCGCCCCGTCCTTGTCAATCACCTGGCGAAAATAGCCTTGTTGGTAGAGCAGTCCCACACCGATGACCGGCACACCCAAATCGCTGGCAGCTTTGAGCTGATCGCCGGCGACATTGCCAAGCCCGCCCGAGTAAATCGGCAGCGCTTCGCTCAACATGAATTCCATGCTGAAATAGGCGACACAGCTCAGAGAAGTCCGCTGATAATTTTGTTGAAACCACGCGGGCGCCTCCGCCGCTTCACGTCTAGCTTTCACAAGAGCATCGACTTTCTTACGGAAT
>Ga0075424_100005526_pt1 | contig 12084 bp, 11 predicted proteins | sample SoiMethybrSBSTD3_FD_75301 | JGI IMG/M metagenome (GOLD analysis project Ga0075424, IMG submission 75301) | Bulk soil microbial communities from a Populus tree surrounding site in Tennessee, USA - Soil MetaG P. TD hybrid SBSTD3 | ecosystem: Environmental > Terrestrial > Soil > Tree plantation... | reverse complement strand
CCGAGCGCGCCGGTCGCTTTAGTGATCCCCATCCAGAGCCGCTCATCGTGAACCTCCTTTTCCTGCGCGAAGGCAAACTGCCGGCGGCCCGCATTGTCTACGGGCGCACGGAGGTTTTCCTGGCGGGCCCAGCCAAGCTTACCCGTCATGCCGGCGAGGATGCGGTTGGCTTTATCCCACGCCGCCCCTTCCGTCGCGGCAATAATCGGCCGGACGGACATGTTGAAGCCAATGGTGCGATTATGTGTTGCGGCACGTGCGCGGAATGCGGCAATGCGCTCTGTCGTGGTTGCACGGGGCTCAGCGTAGATGGCGAACACGTCGCACTCTGCGGCGCCCATTGCAAGTGCACCCTCGGACGCGCCACCAAACATGAGCAATGGATGTGGCTTCTGCAGTGGACGCACATCGGAATGGGCGCCGCGAACCCGGTAAAAGCGACCATCAAAATCGAAAGGCTTTTCGGCTGCCCAAGTGCGCTTCATGAGGTGCAGATATTCCTGCGCTCGCTGATAGCGCTCCGGTTTCGGTGTGAAGTCGCCATCGCCCTCCTGCTCGGCATCAGTCTTTCCAGTAATAATATGGAGCGCGAGGCGACCCCCGGTCAGCTGATCAAAAGTTGCGACCTTGCGGGCAAAGAGGGTGGGTGCAATGAACCCTGGTCGGTGCGCAATGAGATATGACATCCGCGCGGTTTGAGCCGCCGCGTGCAATGCCACGAGAAAGCCCTCGGCGGAGGACGATGAATAGCCGACAAGAGCCATGTCGAATCCCGCCGCCTCGTGGGCTTGGGCAAACTCCACGACAAACCGGGGCGAAATCTCACCCTCGATGACAAGCAAGGTCGACCCCTGCTTCGGTGGGGTGACACCTATCATACCGACGATACGTGCTGGCATGGCTGCCTCCAGGCGACGCGCGAGCAAAGCTACTCCGGAAATCGTTCCCGAGCGACAGCGCCCGTATTCACGGGGACCGATGGTCTTGGGCAGCTCCGACGCTTCGACCGGCACGACCAGGCTAAGCTCAGCCTGTGCAAAGCGCCACTCAAAGCTGACGCTGTGTCCGCGCCGCCATGTTCGAGGTGCTGGGCCATCACCTGCCGTCGTGCTCAGGTTAGAAACGCATTAGAAAGTACCACATCGGCTCAACAGGCCGCTCAGGCCGAGGCACGCGAATGTCGTCGCGGAATGGAGACTTGAGCAAGATGATGACTCAAGCGCCGCGAACGTGGAGACTGGAAAGCTCCGCACGCGCACGGCTGCTTCGGACAAACATGTAATTCGGACAAACATGTAATGGAGGGGCAATTGCCCAGAACAGTCGCTTGCCAAGTCGCGGTAGTGCTGATGTTTTTGTGCGTCGTCCGTATGCTAATGGCTGTTGCATGGGCCACACCTCTGGAGCGCGTAGAGTTTGAAGGCGCCACTCAGCGGCTGATTTCGGGCGGGCTCATACTGGGCGACCGCATACAGGGCTATCTGGCCAAGCCCGAGGGTGCAGGTCCTTTTCCCGCCGTCATCGGGCTACATGGCTGTGCTGGGATGCACGACACGACGAAGCAAAGGCTAGCCGATGACCTTAGCTCCTGGGGCTACGTCATCCTGCTCGTCGACAGCTTTGCAACGCGCGGTATAGAACAAACCTGCACGGGAGGCAGTTTTTTCGCCAGAGCCGGCAACCGCCCATCAGACGCCTATGGCGGTCTTGCGTTCTTAGCTCGCCAGAGCTTTGTTGATCCACAGCGTGTGGCTGCGGTTGGCTTTTCGCAAGGCGCATGGGCCACACTCTGGGTCGCGGAGACCAATTCGTTCGCACGGTTCGCCGTTGCGAACAACGTGCGGTTCCGGGCCGGGATTGCGTTCTATCCTCCTTGCATACTCGCAGGGGCGAGTCCTGGGATACCCACGCTCATCTTCATTGGGGCCCTCGATGATTGGACGCCGGCGGCAGACTGCTCCCGGAAGGTCGTCGCCTGGCGTGCCGAGGGGGCGCAAATCGAGCACGTCGTCTATCCCAGCGCGCACCACAGTTTCTATTACTCGCACCTGCAGCCCGGCAGAACCATGTTCGGTCACTGGGTGGAATACAACGGCGATGCAACGGCCGATGCGAATCGACGAATGCGGCAGTTTCTCGATCATCACCTCAACTGAAGGCAATAGAAATTGGCTCCTTTTGATGCGGGGCGCGCGCGCACCTGCAGGCCGAACCTGATGGGCTATCGAGGCCCCTATCGTTCGTCGCTTGCTCCTTCAATTGCTGACCGTGCTGGTGATCTCCTGCGGCAAGGCTCTTGAGTGCCAACAACGGCTGTGGGAGAAATTGCAACAATATGGACCGAGGGCGACGCAGCCCCTGCCTCGGTGAGGGGATCCTTCGGCAGCAGATGTATTATCCGACTTGCGGAGCAAAAAGGCGGCTAACCATCGTTGCAACCTTGTCGTAACTGCCGCGCACCGTGCACGACAAGCTGCATTTATACGAAGCAAGACGCACTAGATACGCTGGATATCACCCATGAGCGCGGCCGTGAACGTACCTCGTAATTCGCCTTCGGCCATAATTGTCGGTGGCACGAGCGTAGCGTCTGGCACCAAGGCAGTTCTCGATCTGCCTCTGACCGAGTTGTCGGACGGCACGATCATTCGTCTTCCTGTCGTCGTCATTAATGGAGCAAAGCCCGGTCCGCGCCTTTACGTCGGTGCCGCTATCCACGGAGACGAGGTTACCGGTGTATCAATCATCACAGGCGTTCTCAAAGATATAGACTCGCGTGCGCTGAGGGGCTCCATCATTGCCGTGCCCGTGCAGCATCCGCTGGCCTTCCACGCTGACCATCGCATTCCCGTATCACAATTCATTAAGTCACCGCTGGATCAAGCACCCATCGACACTTGGACATGCTTTCCCGGCGACGTTGAAGGAAATCTCTCTCAACAGCTGGCGGCTAAGCTGTTTGGGTTGATCAAGATGTGCAGCTTTGCCTTTGACATTCACACGCCCACGCGCGGTGGGCGGTATGTACCGATCTCAATCCTTCCGGGACCCGCGTTTGGCGATAACAGCAAGCAGGCACTTTGGCTCGCTGAGCAATGTGACACCGGGTTCATCGTATTGGGTGAGAAGGGTATGTATGTCAGCCGCGGCATCCTCTGTGTTGAAGCAACTGCGGCCGGCGTCCCCGCATTTACGTTTGAAATCGGCGAAGGTGGTCGCCTTGAGCCTGAGGTCATCGCCGAAGGCGTGCGCTGCATTCGCAATGGCCTGATTGGACTAGGCATGATCGACGGAGCCCGCGTTGCGCCCAAGGCCAATTACGTAATGCGGGATTTCCTCGGCATCCGCGCCAAACGCGGTGGCCTTCTCTTCACATTGGCGAAGCTCGGCGAGCGCGTCGAGAAGGGGCAGCTCCTGGCCCGTACCGTTGATATCCACGGCCGGGACGTCGAAATGTTTACGGCACCACAGGAGGGCGTGTTCGTCCGCTCCACGACGCTCTCCACGGTCTCGACGGGCGAACGAGTGGCAACCCTGGCCGTGTTTTAAAAAAGAGCAACGGGAGCGATGCGGAGGCTTGGGCGTTCTGCATTTGACGGCGCCGCACGGCGTTGTTGCGATGTGGGTTACCTTCGACTGCGGCAGCGCGTCGAGCGACATCTCCTCCTGCTTCGTCTGTACCCCGGCTAGCCGAGTAGGGTGATGCTCAGTTGGACGCGGCAGTCTCATGCCAACTGCGGCCGCCGGCAGGGCCCAAGGAGCGTGTCGTGCGCGAGGGTTCAGTCTCGGGTCGCGCGTGGATATGGTGTGCCATCCTTGTGAAAGAATCCCTTGGCGCCATCAGGTCCGACTTTTAATTCCAGATCGATATCGGGGTAAGTCAGTTCATCACCTGCGGTACGGTCACCCACCACCAGGAAGGCGGCATCCTTATCGGTCAGATTCAGGAAATGATGGCCGTCGCCCGTGCCGGCGGGAAAACCGATGCACATGCCGGGGCCGACGGTCTCGCGACCCGCGTCCGTAACGAGCACGAACTCGCCCTCGATTACGTAGACGAACTCGTCTTGCCTAGAGTGCGCGTGACGGGCAGACGACTGGCCGCCAGGCAGAACACGGATGAGATTGACGCCGTAGTTCTTCAGTCCCGCGTGGTCGCCTAGGCGTCGATTGTAACGCTTGCGTTGTTCCTCCCGAAACGGTGCAGGATAGCTCGACGCGTTGCTCTCGGGTACGTCGGTCGGTCTAAATACCTTTGATCCCCTTGCCATGGTCGCTTCCTCACAAAGCCTTGAAAGACTACGGGCACTACATAGCGAGAATGAGTTTGCGTGTCGCGGAAGGCAAGGGAGCAGTCAGGGCTGCGCCCCAACGCTGGTGTGAATCTTTAGAAACTGGGAGCACCGCCGTGGTTCATTTGCAGCGCGAACCCGATGAGTCCTCGGGCGCTTATCGTTGGTCTCTTTCTTTCGTCGGCCGGAGGGTGATCGATTGAGGCCAGCCTTTTGCGTGGCACTAGGATGGCGCTCCTTATCGGGCGCTGTGTTTTCCCTGCAACCAGCGTGTGTTCGCAGATTAGCTCGGATTCATCCCCTTTGCTTTGATTGCCGCAACAGCCGGGGGACTTTTCAGGTAGTCGATGAGAGTTTTGGCAGCCGCCGCTTGCTTGGAGTCTGCTGCGATTGCAGCCGTGAACACGACATTTTCTTGGAGCTCATCAGGGAATGGGCCAACAACATCCAAACCCGGGGCGGTAAGAACATTGAGCAGGAATATGCCCAATTCGACTTCTCCTTTGGCGACCACTGCGACGACCTGCGCAGGGTTGGGCTGCGCCTTGATCCTCGCCTTCATCTCCTCAGTGATACCAAGGCGATCGAATGCCCGGGCAATGGAATAGCCGGTGGCGCTTTCGGGGATGGACGCAATTGAGCTCGCATTGAGTAACGTTGCTTTGAGCGCGTCTGCCGTCGCAATGTGGGGTTTCTGCGCGCCCGAACGCACCGCGACACCGAGCCCAACGTAGGCAATATCGATCGTTGGGCCAGGCGCGAACTTCGCCTGCGCAGCTGCATCCTTCATCACGTCAACAGGCACGACAGCGAGGTCAAACGCCTTGCCAGACGTAGCCTCCTTAATGAGGTTCGGTGTCGTGCCAAAGAAGATGTCGAGCTTATGACCAGACGCCTCCTCGAACTTGGGCTTAAGTTCCGCCCAGACGGTCGTCATCGCTCCGCCGGCCAGGAGCCTGAGCTCAGCCGCCGTTAGGTTGCCACTTGACGCCATCATGACCAGCGCTCCGCAGGCGGCGACAGCGCAATTGAAACGCGATCCATGCATGGAACCTCCCCAAGCCCCAGCCTCGGGGCGCCACTCGATCGTCTAGCTTGGGCGTACGCTACAAGCAAGCCGCGCACGTCCGAGGCGGGGCACACCAAGCTTCACCAGGCTTCGCGGGTCGAAAGCACCCCAAGGACCGGTCATCATGGTCTGAGGCCGGCCACTCACCTTCAGTATCAGAAAGGGCGTCGCGGTCGCCCAAGCCGGCTTAGCCTCTGGATTTCAGGTGAACGTGACGCCCGTCGACTGCGCAAGCAGCCGCGGGTCGCGTGAGCGCACGGTCACCGGTCGCCCTTCCAGAATCTCGTCGCAACGTGCGAGTACATCCGCTTCGAGGCGCTGCATGGCCTCGGCCGAATAGAACGTGAGATGCGGAAACAGAATGACATTGTCGCGGCCGAACAGCTGGCTCATGGGATGGCCAGATTTCCTCAATGGCTCAACGGCGTAAACGTCGAGCCCAGCACCTGCTAGGCGACCATCGACGATGGCCTCGACCAGGGCGATCTCGTCGACGAGCGCGCCGCGCGAGACGTTGATTAGGATCGCTGATGGTCTAAGACAGGCGAGCTCCGCCTTCCCGATCATGTGTCGTGTTTGCTCGTTGAGCACGCAGTGGATGGTGACGAAGTCAGATGCGGCGAGCATGGCTTGGAGATTGTCGGCTTTTTCCACACCAGCGGCACGCATGGTGGCCGTGTCGACGTAAGGATCAAAACCCATAACGTGCGCTCCGAACCCTTGGCGGGCTATCCGCGCCATGCCCCGGCCGATGCGGCCGACGCCGACGAGGCCAACTGTCTTGCCAGCGATGTCCTGTGCAAGCCAGCGCTGCTCAGGCCAGATCCAGCCTTCGCGGGCGACCGCTCCCGTGATCGCAGGGAGCCGTTTGGCTAAAGCGATCAGCAAGGTAAAGGCACCTTCCGCGACAGTCTCCTCCGCGTAGTCCGGCACATTGACGACGGGAATGCCGCGTCGCCTTGCGGCGGTAATATCAATGGCGTCGATCCCGACGCCATACTTGACGATCCCTTTGAGCCGCGGAGCGCTCTCGATCACCCGCGGCGTGACCGGTGTGTAGCACATCAGAAGCAGATCAGCGTCGGCTACCTCGCGGGCGAGTTCGGCTTCCGTAACGCTGTCCGGCAACGTGACAAGCTCGACGCCGCGGGCGCGCAGGCCGGCGTCAATGCGCGGACATTCGAGCTCCCGATCGGTCCGTACTGCTTTCATGATTGGCTCTCGGACGTCAGCCACGCGTGAACGCTTTGTCGCGTCGCGAAAAGCAACGAAGAACGGTGATTTCTACGCCACCCATCCCGTCATTCCATCTGCGTATCATTTTTTATCAGGGAAGGCGCGGATTGCTGACGGTCTGCGCCGGCTATTCCTCGCGCGGGAGCGGCGATCGTGGGGTGCGCACCAAGGCCGATGCGGTGCTCAACCGATGCATCGGGACCGGAAGGGCGGGCTAGGGCAGCCCCCGGGCACGAGTGCCCGGGCGGGGACGGACGAAAGTTGACACTCCGCAGTCGTCGGTACGAGCCGAACAAGGGGCAATTTGCTTTAGCAACCGTGCCGCCTCATACAGCGCCGATATAGCCAACCGTAACCCCAGCGGTAACTACACTCGCGATGCCAACCGCGGCAATAACGATACTGAACATGCTGGACGATGACTTCGCTCCTCAGCGCTTGGTCCGCAGAAAGCGCGGGAGCTGCGGCCGCAGGTTGGCCACCAACAAGCATGCCACCGATCACCAGCAACGAGGCAAAAACAACATCCCGGGTCATTACAAACGTCTCCCCTAACAATTGGGCCTTTGCATCCCCAGCAGCCAGGCAGTGTCATTCCAGGCGACTGAACCCACGGTGAACAGGATGCAGGAGTGTCTGAGGCCAAGGGCATGGGCGACTAAATTGACTGCCTTGATCCCATTGCTCTCGGCGGTACCGCGAACAGCTGCCAAGATGCCTGTGTGCATCTCCCAACGCAGGTTCTGGCTCTCTCGGATGGCAATTTGCGGCGGAGAAATGGCGAGTTGACTATGACGTCGAGGCCAGCGCGGGAGGGCCGTGCCGCGCGCTTGCGTGTCGAGAAGGCCGAGCCTCTTCGGCAAGGCAAGAGAAGCCCGCACCCCGATACTCAACGCTTCCGGGAACCTTTGGAGGTAGCTGAAAAAACGAGAATAACTCCAAAGGAGTGAGGACTCTGCGCACATAGGTATTTCGAAGTTTGCACGCCCTTCTCGCGGCAGCATCTTTGAGCCCAAGCGCGAGTTCGGCCCCCAGCCTCCAACTTGCTTAGAGGTCCAGCTGTCTGCCAGGCCCCGCATCTGGCCGGTACGCGCTCATATGTGACCCACTCACCACACTGGAAACCAGCCGGGTAACAACGTCGTCGCCTCATCTTGAGCTTGGCTATAGGCAAGCGTGGCGGGTACAATTGGAGGAAGTCTACGGGGAACACGCACAAATGCGGGTGGGCGTAGTCATTGCGACTGTTCTATTGCTATTGCCAAGCGCTGCGTTTGCCCAGATGGAGAAGCGCATTGCGCTGCTGATCGGCAACCGGGCTTACGATACCTCCGTCGGGGCTCTCAAGAACCCGCACAATGACATCGCGATCGTCGGCGAGGCGCTTTCAAAGCAAGCCTACGATATTGATCTCGGTCGACGCGTTTCAATCCGCACTAAGATGGCCCGAAAAGAGTAACGGAGAAGAGCGGTATCTGAGTTCAGTACCGCTGCGATACCCGGGAGTGCGGCGCAGCTTTTGCTTGGCAAAATAATGTCGTGGGTTACGTGCGCAGAGCGGATCCTCTGGGCTCGGGGGTCCCTGATGGGTTTGTGCCAGCATTGCCGCGAGCACCGGCAGATATTCCCTGCCACGGAAAACCGAGAGGGTGCTGGCGGAAACCTTAAATGGCCCTCGGGACTAACCCTGATTTACTACCACAGCCTCGCTCCGATGATGTACCAGGTCCGTTCGTAGGTGGCTTGCCATGGTTCTTAGCCGCCCGTTGCGCTCTATTCGGCTGGAGCGTGCATCGCTGCGCCGGCTGACGCATGTCATGGCCCCGGCCGTATTTGCATTGACCCTATTGATTTTTTCGGCGGCGGCTGTTGCCGAGAAGCGCGTTGCGCTCGTGGTTGGCAATGGCGCCTATCAGAACGCGGCGCCGCTCCCCAACCCGACGCGCGACGCGAAGGCCGTCGCCGAGATGCTCCAGACCGCCGGGTTTGATACGGTCCTACTGCGCCATGACGTTGGCAACCTAGACTTCAAACGCGCGCTACGCGACTTCTTCGTGGTTGCCAAGGGTGCCGATATTGCTGTTGTGTTCTTTGCCGGTCACGGCATTCAGCTCGCCGACCAGAACTACTTGATTCCGGTGGATGCTAAGCTTGCGCAAGACTACGACGCCAGCGACGAAGCCATCTCGCTCGATCGCATTATCGAGGCAATCGAGCCTGCAGCGCGTCTGCGTCTCGTTGTTCTGGACGCATGCCGGGACAACCCGTTTATCGTGAGGATGCAGCGTCGGGGAGTTACGCGACAGATCATTTCGCGCGGTCTCTCCAAGGTGGAACCAATTGTTAACAACACGCTGATCGCCTATGCGGCCAAGGCGGGATCGACGGCAGAGGACGGTGCTGGAGAGCACAGTCCATTCACGATGGCATTGATTAAGCACATCGCCGAGCCAGGCCTCGATATCCGCCTCGCGCTGGGTCGGGTTCGCGATGAGGTCCTGAGAAACACACGCAACGACCAGGAGCCGTTTGTCTACGGCTCCCTGGGCGGCGGCAGCGTCTCGCTTGTTCCGCCAATTGCGGTAGCGAAGTCCGCCACGCCGGCTGAAGTGAGGGCCGACTACGAACTGGTCGAACGCATTAACACAAGAAAGGCCTGGGAACTCTTCATCAATCAGCACAAATCAGGCATGTACGTCGATCTGGCGCGCGAGCGGCTTCGGATGCTGGAAAGGGAGGAGGTTGCGGCCTCAACGGCAGCGTCGGAACGGATGCGGGAGGAGAACAGTGCGTGGGAGCGAGTAAAGGATTCCGAGGATGCGGTTGCAATCCGCCGCTTCATTGAAGTCAACAAATCCTCGCCGCATTTAGTTACGGCGCAAAGCCTTTTGGAGCGCGTCGAGAAGGTGGCGCGAGAAAAACAGGAGAAAGCGGCGGCGGAAGAGGCCAAGAAGCAAGCCGAGGCGAAGAGACTAGCTGAGGAGAAGGCTGCCGCCGAAACCAAGAGGCTTGCAGAGGAAAAGGCAGCGGCGGAAGCCGAGCGCTTACGGAAAGCCGAGGAGGCCAAAAGGCAAGCCGAGGCGAAGAAAGTGGCTGACGAGAACGCCGCCGCCGAAGCCAAAAGACTGGCGGAGGAAAAGGCAGCTGCCGAAGCCGAGCGCTTGCGCAAGACCGAGGACGCCAGGAAGCAGGCCGAGGCAAAGAGGCTAGCAGAAGAGCAAGCTGCGGCCGACGCCAAGACACTTGCAGAGGAAAAGGCCGCTGCCGAAGCCGAGCGCTTGCGCAAAGCGGAGGAGGCCAGGAAGCAGGCCGAGGCAAAGAGGCTAGCAGAAGAGCAAGCTGCCGCCGACGCTAAGAGACTTGCAGAGGAAAAGGCCGCTGCCGAAGCTGAGCGTTTACGCAAGGCCGAGGACGCCAGGAAGCAGGCCGAGGCAAAGAGGCTAGCAGAAGTGCAAGCTGCGGCCGACGCCAAGAAACGTGCTGAGGAGAAGGCAGCGGCCGAAGCAGAGAGCTCACGGAAAGCCGAGGACGCCAAAAGGCAGGCCGAGGCAAAAAGATTGGCAGACGAGAGGGCTGCCGCCGAAGCCAAGGACGCCGCAAGACGAGCCGAGGCCATGAGGCTCGCTGAGGAGAACTCCGCGCTAACCAAGCCTCGTACCTCAGCGCCTGTCGCGCCGCCCGAGACACGGTCGAGCAGGAAAGAACAGATGGCCTATATGGCACCGCTGCCGAGTGTCGACCGCAAGGGGCAGGTGTTCCAGGACTGTGCTGAGTGTCCTGTTGTCGTGCGCATCCCCGGAGGATCGTTCACTATGGGACAACTTAAGGGCGATCCAAGCGCTGCGCCTCAGCACGCTGTCTCGGTCCGCGCTTTCGCCATCGGACAATACCCGGTCACGGTGGGCGAGTGGAAGGCGTGTGTGGGTGGCGGAGGCTGCAGTTTTACGCCGCGCATGGCAAATGCCGATGATCGTACGCCAGTGCATAACATTAGCTGGGATGACGCGCAGCAATACCTCCTTTGGCTGTCACGGTCGACTGGGGAAAAGTATCGCCTACCGACCGAAGCCGAATGGGAGTATGCAACTCGGGCCCACACGTCGACGCGGTATTGGTGGGGCGACAGCGTAGGCACGATGCTGGCGAACTGTTCAGACTGCGGTGGGAAGCAGGACGCCAGGACACCTCTACCAGTAGGCTCGTTCAAGGCAAACCCGTTTGGGTTGCATGATATGCACGGTGGCGTTGCCCAGTGGGTTGCTGATTGCTGGTTCCCGAATTATCAGGGCGCACCCACAGATGCAAGCTCGCGTGATCAGAAAAATTGCCAAAAGCGGGTGCTGCGTGGTGGCTCCTTTCGAACTGATCGCGAGACCATTACGGCTTCAGCGCGCAGCAATTATGATTCCTCGGTGCGCTACATCGCCCATGGTTTCCGTGTCGCGCGCGATCTGAATTGAGTACCTTGTGCACAGACGCGTGCCGTCCTACCGGACATGGATTGTTATTTTCTTGGAAGCGACCGGTGGATCGTGCGGCACATGCTCGGCGTCGCCCATAAGCAGTTGCAGGGTATAGGTGCCTGGGGTGAGGTCGACAAAGGCCTCCGTTTGGCCGGCGCCGAAGTGCAGGTAATTCTTGGTATTCGGAATAGGCTCATCGAGCGCTGGGATCGGAACATTGATGAGCAAGTGGTGATGGCCGGTGTTCGCGAAGGTCACGCCGGCTGGTGCCACGCCGATGTTGCGCGCCCCAAACCATACTTTGATGCGGCCTGCGCTCAAGGTTTGGCCGTCGTTTGGCCACCCGATATACACAAGCGCATCTTGCGGTGCTGGCGTGCGCTGCGCGGCCGCGGGCGGCGATGCCGCCAGCTCGACATGGCCATGCTGCTGGGCACTTGCCAAAGCTCCTACCCACACGACGGCGAGGAGGGCGGTCACCGCACGCACGCCCCACGGGATGAAACGCATCAAATTTCCCCTAAGGTGTCACAGTGACCGTGATCTTGGTGGAATAGAGCGGTGGCTGGTGTGGAACGTGGTTGGCATCGCCGAATAGCAGTTGCAGCGTATGCCGGCCCGGTGGCAACTCGATCCGAGCCTCGGTCTGGCCGCGACCAAAATGCAGGTGGTTCTTGTCGTTTGGAATTTCGCGGTCGAGCGCTGGCAAGTCCGTGTCGATGAGGACGTGGTGGTGGCCGGTGTTGGGCTTATCAACCCCGGCGGGCGCCACTCCAGCGCCTGATAGTCCCATGCGAAGCCAGAATTTCCCGCGCCGGATGGTCTGACCATCGCCAGGCCAAATGATGTAGACCTTGGCACCTTCCGGGGCCGGGAGAGGTTGGGCATTCAGGGGCGCCGCGAGCAGTAAGGTGCTCACGAGTGCAGCAGCGCCGTATCGGACGCCTTTCATCATCCCTGCCGAGCCTTAAAGGAAGGCGCTAAGAACCCCGATACTGACTCGCCCTGGGCAAGGCCGCGGCAT
>Ga0075424_100005525_pt1 | contig 12086 bp, 10 predicted proteins | sample SoiMethybrSBSTD3_FD_75301 | JGI IMG/M metagenome (GOLD analysis project Ga0075424, IMG submission 75301) | Bulk soil microbial communities from a Populus tree surrounding site in Tennessee, USA - Soil MetaG P. TD hybrid SBSTD3 | ecosystem: Environmental > Terrestrial > Soil > Tree plantation... | reverse complement strand
CGAGCCGTCCGGGCTCATGACGTAGATCTCTCGGTTGCCGTCGCGACTGCTGGTGAACGCGATCTGCCGACCGTCGGGGGACCAGCGGGGGTCGGCGTCGCGCGCGGGATGGTTGGTGAGGTTCGTCAGGCCCGTGCCGTCGACCTTGACGACGAAGACTTCCCGCGGCGCCACCTGGCTGCTGAAGGCAATCCGTTGCCCGTCCGGAGACCAGGCGGGGTCCACGGCCCCTCCTAGATGGAGCGCGGTCAGGTTCGTGAGCTGAGTTTGATCCGTGCCGTCCGCATTCATGAGAAAAATGTCGATGGCGAGCGGCGGGGGACCGGGGTTTGCCCGAGTGCTATGGAACGCGATCCTCTGGCCGTTCGGCGCCCAGACTGGCGCGCCGTCGATGGCGCCGTTGTCCGTCAGCCGGCGCTGGTCCGTGCCGTCCGCATTCATGACATAGATCTCTTGGTTGCCAAAATTCCCGACCGGATCGGGGCCGTCCCGATCGGTGGCAAAGACGATCTTCGACCCCAGGCCCGAACCAGCGGTGGAGAAGGCTGGCCGGGTGAGCACCTCGGTAAGCCGCCCGGAGTCCTGGCATGCCACAAGAGCGGTGGCGGCCCCCAGCACGAGTGCGGTGATCTTGGTGTTCATAGCCTTCGCCTCCGAGTGGAGTGGGTTCCACTAACTGGAGGCGCAGGGAGGGCAAGAAACCGGACAGTCGATCGGCGCGGAGGGAACTACTGGGCTAGCGGGGGCGGGTCGCTGACAGCCTGGGGCTCCAGCTCGGCCAGGCGTTGAAGGAGACGGTCGAGAGTTCGGTAAGCCGGGTTACATTGCCGCCGTCCGCGCCCATCACGAAGACCTGGGCGTGACCCAGCACGCGGCGGTAGAACACGATCTGCCGGCCGTCCGGCGACCAGGAGGGGTACCCGTCCTGACTCGGGTTGAAGGTCAGTCGAGTCAGGCCCGTGCCGTCCGCGTTCACCACGTAGATCTCCTGGTCGCCGTCCCGATCGCTCGCGAAGGCGATCTTGGTGCCATCCGGCGACCACGTGGGACTCGGATTCCAACGCGGCGTGCCCTCCGACGACTGTGCGTTGACGGTGAGGCGGACCGGCGCCGTGCCGTCGGCATTCATCACGTAGACCTCGGGGCGGCCGTCGCGGTTGCTGAGGAACGCCATGCGGCTGCCGTCCGGCGACCATGCGGGTTGGAAGTCGCGGGCCGGGTGGTTCGTGAGGTTCCTGAGCCCCGTGCCGTCCACGTTGATCACGTAGATGTCCGGCTGCACGAAACTCTGGAACGCAATTCGCATCCCGTCCGGAGACCAGGTGGGGCTCAAGCCTCCCCCCACGTCGGTATCGGTCAGATGCGTCACACGCGTCTGCTCGCTGCCGTCCGCGTTCATGACGAAGACGTCGATGCCGGTGCCGAGCCCCCGGCTGAAGGCGATTCGTTTCCCGTCCGGGGACCAGGCCGGCTGATTGTCGATGCCCTCGTGCACCGTCAGCCGCCGCTGGTCGCTGCCGTCCGGGTTCATGACGTAAATCTCGGAGTTGCCGAGGTGGCCGATCGGGTCGGGACCGTCCCGGTCGGTGACGAAGGCGATTTTCGAGTCGAAGTGGCGGAGCGGGGCAGCGCCGCCTGTGGAGGCGGGGATGCGGGCCACCTCGGGGGCGAGGGGGATTGTGAGGGTCGCCGCGGGCGCGACGCGTCGATAGAGCGCCAGACCATACCGCAGGAGCGAGTCGGCGGCGGCGGTCTTGCCTTGCCCCCTCAACGCTCCCGCCAGATCGATCATGGACGCCGCGACTTCGGTGCTATCCCCCGGTCGCTCGCGCAGCAGGGAGAGGGCTTCGGTGTACAGCGATTCCGCCGGCGGGTATTTGGCCTGGTCGAGGAGAACGTGGCCCAGTCCCCTGAGGCTTTGCGCGACATCGGCGTAGGCGTCAGATCGCGCGCGATCGATCTCCAGCGCCTCGCGCGACGTTGCTTCCGCCTCGCGTAGCCGACCCTGGGCGCGCCGCACGGCCGAGAGCCCGACGAGCGTCCGCGCGACGTCGCCGTGGCTACGGCCGAGGAGCCGGCGCCGGATCGCGAGCGCCTCGTCGTACATGCGCGCCGCGCTGTCGAGTTGGCCCCGCTGGAACAGAACCCCGCCGAGCGCGTCGAGCGTCCGCGCCAGCTCGCGGGGCCCCGCGGGGAGGAGGCGCCGGCGGAGCACGACCGTCGCTTCCAGCAGGTTCTGCGCGCGGTCGTAGATCGCCAGGTCGCGGTAGGCGCTGCCCATCTCGAACATCACACGCGCGCGCACGTCGGGCTGGACCGAGAGATCTCGCTCCACGCGGGAGGCGCTCGTGTCGAGCACCTCGCGAGACGTGGCGGTGCGACCCTGGCCCGGTGACGGGACCGCGTTCCTCATGACGTTCGACAGGTACCGGATGAACTCTTCGGCCCGGTCGCGTTCGAGGGCGATGCGCGCCGCCTGGACCGCGGTGACCGCCGCGAACCCCACAACGAGCAGAGCGACGGCCGCGGTCAGGGCGACGCCCCAGCGATGCCGTCGCAAAAACTTCCGGGTCTGGTAGAAGCGGCTCCCCGTCCGCGCGGCCACCGGCAGGCCAGTCAGGTGATGGCGGACGTCGGCCTCGAGCTGTTCGGCGGTGCCGTAGCGGCGCGCCGGGTCTTTCTCCAGCGCCCTGAGGACGATCGCATCCAGATCGCCGCGGAGGCGCCGCGCTCGCTTCGCCGCAGTCCCGTCGCCTCCGGTACGGAGGATAGCCACCGAGGGGGGCTCGGGCTCCCGCTCCAGCACCGCATGGATGACCTCGTGTTGCTGCCCGGTGGAAAGCCGGTATGGGTCGGTGCCGGTCAGCAGCAGGTGGAGCAGAACCCCCAGCGCATACACGTCCGTCGCCGTGGAGATCGGGTCGCCGCGGATTTGCTCGGGGCTCGCGTACATCGGGGTCAGCAGACGCTCGCTGGTAGCCGTGAGTGAGGCCCCTGCCTGAAGCTCGGTCGCGAGGAGCTTCGCGATCCCGAAGTCCAGGAGCTTAATTCTGGCCTCGGCGGTCACCAGGATGTTGGCGGGCTTCAGATCACGGTGGACGACGAGGTTGCGGTGGGCATACTGCACGGCGGCGCACACGCGGCAAAACAACTCCAGACGCGCTTCGACCGACAACCGCTGCTCCTCGCAGTAGCGGTCCACCGGGATGCCCTCCACATACTCCATCGCGAACCACGGTAAGCCGTCCGGAGTGACCCCACCGTCGAGCAACCGGGCGATGTCGGGATGGTCCAACGCTGCGAGGATCTGCCGCTCGTCCAGAAACCGTTGGACGCGGCGGTCGTCGCCGGCACTCCACGCGGGCAGCACCTTGAGGGCGACGCGCTTCTCGTACTGATCGTCGGAGCGCTCGGCGAGATAGACGGCACCCATCCCGCCGCGACCGAGCTCGCGGAGGATGCGGTACGGACCGAACCGTGACCGCGGCTCAGCGAGGTTGGGGACGACCGGTTCGTCGAAGAGGGGCGCGGCTATCTCGGCCGCAGGCGTATCGAGCACCGGAGCCGCCTCGGCGCCCGCGAGGAGCGCCGCCACCTCGGCCCCGAGCGCCGCGTCGTCGACGCGGCACTGTTCGACGAACGACGCCCGCTCAGGAGGCTCGAGCTCCAGGGCACGGTCCGCGGCATCGAACACGCGCTGCCACCACGCTGCGGATGCAGGTCGGGTCATTGCAGCGCCCGCTGCAGCCAGCCCTTGGCTTTGGTCCAGTCGCGGCGGACGGTTCGGGCCGTCACGCTCAACGCTTCGGCCGTTTCCTCCTCCGTCAACCCGCCGAAGAAGCGGCACTCCACCACCTGGCTGAGGCGTTCATCTACGCCAGCCAGCTCAGTCAGAGCCTCGTCCAGGGCGATCAACGTGTCGGCTCGTTCCTCGATCGCAACCGGAAAGTCCGTGAGGCTGACCCGCTTGGGTGCCGCTCCGCGCTTCAGGGCCCCGCGCCGCCGGGCCTGGTCCACGAGAATGCGACGCATCGCGCGGGCGGCCACGGCGAAGAAATGCCCACGATCGGTCCACTGGACCTTGGTCTGGTCCACCAGCTTGAGGTAGGCCTCATGAACTAACGCGGTGGTGCCGAGCGTACGGTCGGGCTGCTCGCCCCTGAGCTGCCGGTGCGCGATGCCTCGCAGCGCGTCGTACACGAGGGGGAAGAGCCGGTCGAGCGCGTCTTGGTCGCCCGCCCGCCAGGCCAGGAGCAGTCCGGTAATGTCGTGTTCGTCGTTCATGCGGTGCCGTGCACCCACACTGTCCGGTTTCCTCGGCACCCTGCGCTTCAGTCATTAGATCGACGGCGACAGGGCTCCTACTGCGAGGCCAATATGGCGTCATGGCGTCATCTCCGCACCCAAATCGGTGCAGCCCCGTGGCTGCCCCTTGTGCTCCTCGCCGTCGCATGTAGCGAGGACCAGCCGTCCGCGCCGACCCGTCTCAGCGCGACCTTGCTGGCGGGCGAGGCGTCCATTGTCATCCGCGGCACCGTGGTCACGCCGGACGGTTTCATCAAGCACGGGTACGTCGGGATCGTGAACGGTCGAGTTGTCTCGGTATCGGACAAGCAACCAGACATGCCCGACGCCATCAAGGTCAACACAGAGGGCATCATCCTTCCCGGCTTCGTCGACCTCCACAACCACGTCCCCTGGAACGTGCTGCCCCGCTGGCGCCCGGGCCGGACCTTCACCAGCCAGCCCCAGTGGGCGGACGATCCCGAGTTCCAGCGGTTCAGCGCACCGTTCGACCATCTCGTTGCTTCGTCCTTCTGCGATATGAACGCTTGGGGTGAACTTCGGGCTCTGGTCGGCGGGACGACGTCGGTCATGGCGACGCGCTCCTTCCCGTGCATCCACGGACTCGTACGCAACCTGGACTTCAACAGCGGTTTCTATGGGACGACGGAGCTCGATCGCGAGCACATCTTCAACGTGGCCGGGTTTCGCCTGCCCCCGCCCTCCGACGTCACGGGGCGTGCCGCGTTCGTCCAGGCGGCCCGCTTCTTTATCGCCAACCCGTTCTACGAGGCGCTCGCGATGCACGTCGCCGAGGGCACCGACGCGTCCGCGGAGGAGCAATTCACGTTCCTGCTGTCGCGGTCGCTCCTGAACCCGAAAGGGATACTCATCCACGGGATTTCACTGGGAGCGAGCGACTTCCAGGCAATGGTCGCGACAGGTACGGCGCTGGTCTGGTCGCCGCGCAGTAACCTCGAGTTGTACGGAGCGACCGCGAACATCGCGGCTGCCCTGGACGCGGGTGTCGAGATCGCGCTCGCGCCCGACTGGGCGCTCACCGGCAGCAGCAACATGCTCGACGAGCTCCACACCGCCGCGCAGTGGAATCGCGAGCGCCTGGGAGGCCGTCTCACCGACCGCCAGCTCGTGGACATGGTCACCTCCGTGCCCGCCCGAGTCGCGCAGGTGGACGATGAGATCGGGGCGATCCGTCCGGGACTGCGTGGGGACCTGGTGGTGCTCAGTGGGGAGCCGGACGATCCCTATGGCGCGGTGATCCGCGCGACCCCCGCGCAGGTTCAGCTGGTGCTGATCGCAGGCGTGCCGCTGTACGGCGATCGGGCGCTGACAGAGCGGTTCTGGGACCCCGCGGACTTGGAGGAGATTACCCTCCTGGGCACACCGAAGACATTGGCGACGCCAGCGGCAGGGGTTGCCGTCGCCGCAATCGCAGCCCGGTTGCAGGCCGCGCTCACAGAGGAGGGTGCGTCGCTAGCGCCGCTAACCGAGTCTCGATAAGGCGGAATCGAGGAGTGTGGCTTAACGGAGTCTTGACAAAGCGGACCCTGTCACGAGCCCTCACGTCGAGGCAATATCCCTAGGACTCGTTCTGCCAGGGCCTCGATGCGTCACGTCATCGGTCTCGCCGTCATGTCCGCCGTCCTCGGGTCTGCGGTCCCCGCGCAGGGAAAGTTTCCACCCGATTCGTTCACGAACTTGAAGGTTCTGCCGAAAACGATCGGTAAGCAGGAGCTGATCGCCACCATGCGGAGCTTTGCCTTGGGGCTGGGGGTTCGGTGCACCTATTGCCATGTCGGCCGGGAGGGAGCGCCGCTCGATTCACTCAAATTTGCTTCAGACGACAAGCGCGCAAAGCGCGCGGCGCGGGTGATGATAGACATGGTGCACCATATCAACGAGGAGCATCTCGCCGACGTACCCGAGCGGCCCGAGCCGCACGTCGTGGTGACGTGCGAGACCTGTCATCGCGGGGTGGCGCGGCCGCGGCTCCTGTCGGATGAGATCGCGCTTTACCTCGCGGATTCGGGGCTCACGGCGGCGCTGCGACGTTATCGCGATCTCCGGGGGCGCTACTACGGCAGCGCGGCCTATGATTTCCGCGAGTTCCCGCTCGTGGAGCTGGCGCGGAGTGAGGCGCGCGCGGGTCGGGCAGAGAATGCGGTCGGCCTGCTGCAGCTCTCCGCGGAGTTCTTTCCCAATTCGGGCCTGACACCAGCGGCGCGAGGGGACGTGTACCTGGAGAAGGGTGATACGGCCCTCGCGTTGGCGAGTTACCGGGAGGCGCTCACCAAGGATTCGACCATGGGGCAGGCCCGGCTGCGGATCCGGCAGTTGACGGGGCGCTAAGAGCTGCATCCGCTGTCGCGATCATCTCTCCTCGAGAACCGAGAGGATGTTCCCGGCCGGATCCTTGAACCACGCGATCACGGGCCCGCCGCCGCGGAACACTCCTCGTTTGTCTGTCTTGAGACCAGCTTCGTCGTAGATCTCAAAGCGCACGCCGCGCTGCGTGAGCTCGTCCACCGCCGCATCCACGTTGTCCACCGGAAAATTGAGAATGGTGAAGGTCGCCGGAGCGTGATTGGGCTTGGGGTAGACGAGCACCGTGGAGCCACCCGCGAGGTTGAGATGCAACATCCCGTGAGATTCAGACACGTTCAGGCCGAGGATCCGGCCATAGAAATCCTTCGCCGCTTGCAGATTGTTTACAGAAAAGCCGGAGAACGCCTTCGAGTCCTTGAGCATTATCGCACCTCGTCGAATCTGTTCATTGCGGAACGGTCGCCATCTCCACCTTGATGGTGCGCCACTTTCCCTGCCGGAACCGCAGCACGCTCAATGCGCAACGCGTGATGTGCCCCAGCAGGATGGCCGTCCAGATGTCGGTGGGGCGCAGGCCGCGCGTCGCTTGGAACAGGGCGCAGAGACCGAGCGGCACCACGATCTGAGACACGATCGAGATGTACAGCGGCGACCGCGTGTCTCCCGTGCCCTGAAGTCCTCCCGTGTACGTGAGGGCGACCGTGACGAACAACCCCGACACACTAAGGAAGCGGAGTAGCTGCACGCCCAGGCCGACCACCACCGGATCGGTCATGCCGAACAACCCGAGCAGCGAGCGCGGGATCGTGAGGAACAGGATGCCGATCGCGGCCGCGAGGCCGAGGCCCAGCCCCGCCGCGACGTGCACACCGTGTACCGCGCGCTCGGGACGTCCCGCCCCCAGGTTCTGACCCGCGACCGTGGCGGCGGCGCTCATCAACCCCACCGACGTCCACGTGATGAACGAAAACAGCTCGGTGTAGCCCACCGCATAGGCGGCCTGCGCCTGCGCGCTCTCCGCCAGCGAGCCGATGAACCGGAGCAGCAGCACGCCCGCGATGTTCATCGCGATTCCCTGGAAGCCGGTAGGCAGTCCGAAGCGGAACAGCTCGCGGATGATGCTCCAGTCGGGCCGCCAGTTCATGCCGCGGTGCCACCTCACCGGGAGGCGCCCGGAGAACAGCAAATATCCGGCGATGCCGCTCACGACGAGGCCCGCTACCGTCGTGCCGACCGCGGCCCCGGCGGTGCCCAGTCGCGGCAAGGGTCCGAGACCCGTGATGAACGCCACGTTGCACGCGATGTTCAGGACGGTGAGCAGCACGCCCAAGCGCAGCGGCGTGCGCGCATCGCCCGCCGCCCGCAAGGCGCCGCTGACCATGAAGAAGAGTAGCATCCCGAGGCTGCCCACGAACATGATCCGGAGGAACGGCAGCGCCTCGACCTGCACCGTGGGTGCGGCGTTCACCACCCGGAGCAGCGACGGCGCCAGCACCCACCCCACCGGGGCCAGCAGCAATCCCCACAGCGCCACCGCGGCGAGGAAGGCCTGGTAGACAGTGCGATTCACCTTGTCGGGCTCGTTGGCTCCGGCGAAGCGGGCCACCAGCACGCCCATCCCGCTGAACACCGATATGACGAATACAATGACGACGATGAAGATCTGGATGCCGACGCCGATGGCGGCGTTGCCGGCGTAACCCACGAAGTGCCCCACCAGCGCGTGATCCACCACGCCCTGGAGCCCGGCGATGAGATTCTGCAGCATCGTGGGCCAGGCCAGCATCCAGACGGCCCGCGCCAGCGGGCCCTCGACGATCGAGCGGTCGAGTGGCTTACTTCCCGCGTTTGGCATCTAAGCTCCATAGCCCCGGCCCGGCGGCGGAGAAATAGAGCCAGATGAAGCAGAACAGGATGGCGGGAGCCCCCTGATTGAGCACCGGCCAAAAGCCCTGCGGTGCGTGGCCCATGAAATACGCGACCGCCATTTCGCCCGCGAGGATGAAGGCGACGGGCCGCGTGAAGAGGCCCAGCAGCAGCAGGAGACCGCCAAAGGTTTCGAGGATGCTGGCAAGCCCAACCAGCGACACGACGGGGGCGGTCCCCCCGCCCGGCATGATGGCCGCCGGAAACGCGAACAGCTTGGCCGTCCCGAACTGCATGAAGAGAAAGGCGGCAACGATCCGGAGCAGGCTGAGCAGGTACGGTGCCCAGGTCGGCCATTTCGCCACGACGTTTGGTGCGGTGGTGTTTGGCGCGGTCATGATGCGCGTCTCACTTTCCTTTCTCGGCGTGGAGGGGGACCCGCCCCCCGGTGGACAGCCACGAGCCTCCCAGAATCAGCACCAACCCGGCGATGGACGTGGGCCCGAGATGCTCGTCGAGCACCAGGACGCCGAGCAGGACCGCCACGAGCGGGTTGATGTAGGTAATGACGCTCGCCCGGCTCGGGCCGGCCTCCGCGATGAGCTGAAAGAATACGACGAGCCCCGCCGCTGTGCAGACCACGCCGAGTACCGCGATGGCCCACAAGGCGGACGCCGGGATCGAGTGCGGCCGGCTCACGAAGATGGCGGGTAGTAGCGCGATCGTCGACACCGCCAGACTCGCGGCCACCGGCCCGAGCGGGTCGAGATCGGCCAATCGGCGGCTCACGATAATGGGCGCCGTGGCGTACCCCAAGGTCGCGAGCAGGACGAGGGCGGCACCGAGCAGCTCGTCGGGGCGACCGGCGACGTCGATGCCGAGCAAGGCGACGACCCCGCCGAGCCCGATCACGAGTCCGAGCAGCCGGAGTCCGGTCGGCTTATCGCCGGGCGATAAGCGCACCGACAGGAGCGCCACGAAGAGCGGCATCGTCGCGATGAGGATCGCGGTCAGTGACGACGAGATGTAGCGCTCGCCCATAGCGATGAGGACGAAAGGCGCGGCGATTTCGCACGCGGCGTAGGCCGCGATCGCTCCGCCGCGCCCCTGCAAGCCGCGGAGCGCGCCGCGCCGCAGGGCCAGGGGCACGAGGAGGGCGGCGCCCAGGGCGACCCGCGCCCAGGCGAGAAATGCGGGCGGCACGCCGGCGTCGACCGCGACCCTGATGAACAGGTACGGCACGCCCCAAATCGCCGAGCTCGCGGCGAAGAGCCACCATGCGCGGGGGGTCACGTCTGTGTTATGAGGGTGATCTCAGCACGCAAGACATACCTTCCTCCGCAGGGTGTTGATGGGCTGTCTACACTATCTCGACGTTTGGAGGAGGTCAGAATCGACACGTCCAGACGGCGTGGAATGTTCGAGGCGGAGTCACACCTTGCGGCAGCGTTCGAATAGTCGGGCGTCCCCTAGGCGGTCCGTCCACGCGGCGAATGCCCCGGTGGGTCCCCGCCACCGCAGCTCGTCCACGTCCCGGAACAGGTTCGCGTCTGTCCGGAGCGTGGCCAGCTTCTTGAACAGCAACGCCCGGTCATGACTGTCCCCCAGCACCTTCACGGGGAAGTCCTCGATGCGGCCGTACTGGTTCAGAAGCCGCGCCGCCGTGACCGCGCCGATCCCCGCAATGCCCGGATAGCCGTCGGCCGCGTCGCCCACGAGGGCGAGGAAGTCGGGAATCAGGCCGGGCTCCACGCCGAATTTCTCGCGCACCCCTGCTGCATTGCGAATCGCTTTCCCTTTGCGGTCGACTTGCACGACGCGATCGCCACGCACGCACTGGGCCAGGTCCTTGTCGGGCGTCCAGATGCAGACCTTCTCCACCCGCTCATCTCCGGAGGCGATCTGGGCCGCCGAAGCCAGGGCGTCGTCGGCTTCCAGCTCGATCATGGGCCATACGACCACTCCCATTGCCGTGAGCGCTTCCTCGAGCGGATGGAATTGCGCGAGCAGCGCGGGCTCGATGCCCTCCCCGGTCTTGTACTCGGGCCAGAGGTCGTTGCGGAACGACTCGATGACGTGATCGGTGGCCACCCCGACGTGAGTCGCTCCGGTCTCGATCATCTCCAATATCGAATGCAGCACGCCGCTGACGGCGCCGAAGGGGTCATCTTTGCCCTTGCTGAAATGGCGCCGGCCGTAAAACTGGCGGAACAGTTCGTACGTGCCGTCGATGAGATGAACGATCATGCGGCAGCTAGCGGCCGCCGCTCACGATCAGCACTACGGCAGCCAGCGCGCAGCCGACGCCGGTGACTTGCCACGGGCGGAGCCGCTCTCCCAGGACGATCCGCGCGAGCAGCACCGTGCTGGCGGGGTACAGCGAGGATAGAGTTACCACGATGCTGAGCGGCCCCTGCCGCGTGGCGAGCAGGTACAGGGCGTTGGCGAGCATGTCCATCACGCCAGCGAAGATGACGAGCGCGGTCACCTGCGCCGGCATCCGGAGGGACCGCCCGCCGGCGATCGCCATTACCGCGAAGAGCGTCGTCGAAACCGTGCGCGCGACCAGCAGCGGCCACATGCCGGCGCCAGGTCCCGCTTGGGCGAACGACAGGAGGAACAAGCCGATCGCAATACCTGAAGCGAGCGCAGTGCCGACGCCCGAGGGACGGCTGCGCGGCGATCCCGGCTCGGCCTGTTGGGGCTGCGCCGCTCCCTGCTGTTGGCTGACCAGCACGATCGAGACCATCCCCAGCGCGATGCCCGCGACGGCGAGGGGCATCGGCCGCTCGCCGAGCAACACCGAGACCAGCACGGGAATGGCGACGGCGCACACGGCGGTCGTCGGCGCCACCACCGCCATCGTTCCGGTCGCGAGCGCGTGATACAGTAGCGCGACACCGATTCCACCGGTCAGGCCGGCGGCGGCTCCCCACAGCACATCAGCCCGCGTGGGCGATGCGTGCGGCAAGGCGGGCATGATCAACGCGAGCATGATCAGCCCGGCGGCCTGGGACAACAGGACGACGGGGATGGTACTGGCGCGCCGCGTCGTGAGGCCGCCGGTGAAGTCGGCGGCGCCATAGAGCACCGCGGAGCCGATCGCCAGGAGGTACGCCACCTATTTTTCTCCGGTTGCCGAACGGTGCCCGCACGCGGCGGCCCGCTCGAGCAACAGGGTGCGCTCGCGGGCATTGCGGGTGAGCGACGCGGCGCGTTCGAACTCGACGCGCGCTTCGGCGAAGCGACCGAGCTTGTCGAGCAGATCGCCACGCACGGCCGGCAACAGGTGGTATCCCTCGAGTGCCGGCTCCGATGTCAGCGTATCGACCACCTCGAGGCCGGCTGCCGGACCGAACGCCATCGCCAGCGCCACCGCGCGATTGAGGTTCACGACGGGAGACGGCAGCAGCTGCGCGAGCCCGTCGTACAGCGCTACGATGCGCGTCCAATCCGTCTCCTCCGGTGTGGCGGCGCGCGCGTGGCAGGCGGCGATCGCGGCCTGGAGCGCGTACGGGCCATACCCGCCCCCGGGCGCCACCGCGCGCTCCAACGCCGCCAGCCCGCGGCGGATGAGCAGGTGATCCCAG
>Ga0075424_100005524_pt1 | contig 12086 bp, 8 predicted proteins | sample SoiMethybrSBSTD3_FD_75301 | JGI IMG/M metagenome (GOLD analysis project Ga0075424, IMG submission 75301) | Bulk soil microbial communities from a Populus tree surrounding site in Tennessee, USA - Soil MetaG P. TD hybrid SBSTD3 | ecosystem: Environmental > Terrestrial > Soil > Tree plantation... | reverse complement strand
CCAGGACCTCGCTCGCGGGCCGCACCGCCATCGCCGGCTCGAACGGCAGGCGCGAGAGGATCTCGCGGCGGATCGCCGCGGCGCTCGCCTTCGCGCGCACCACGAAGGTGCCGGCGGCGCCGATGTTCACGACCTCGAGATGAGCGAGCGCGGACGCGAGCTGGGCGGGGCGGAAGACGTTCTTCCCGCCGACGTTCGCGGCGCGCAGAAAGACGACGTGGGCCATCGCCCGAGGATAATCGACTCAGCCGCGGATCGCACCCGCGAAGCGCTCGGGCGCGACCGCGTAGCCCGGGAACACAGCGTCGAGACCGGTCGCTCCCAGATGGCGCGCGAGCACCTCGGCGAACAGGTCGCGGAAGTCGGTGGTGACCGCCACGTCGCGGCCCTCGAAGCGGCTCGCGGGCTCGAGCCCGGGCCAGCGGCCCAGCACGCGGCCGCCGCGCACCGGGCCCCCGATCACCATCATCGCGGTCGCGTGGCCGTGATCGGTGCCGGCGCTGCCGTTCTCGGGAACGGTGCGCCCGAACTCGGAGCATGTGACGAGCACCACGTCGCGCAGTCGATCGCCGAGGTCCTGCGCAAACGCTGCGATCGCGCGCGCGAACTCGCCGAGGCGCGCGGCGAGTTGGCCCTCTTTCGCGCCCTGGTTCACGTGCGTGTCCCACCCGCTCACGTCGGCGAATGCGATCTCGAGCCCGACCTGCGCCTTGATGAGCTGCGCGATCTGGAGCAGCGATTGCCCGAAGCGCCCGTCGGGGTAGAGCGCGCCGTGCTCGGGCTGGTAGCGCGCGGGGTCGATGCGCTCGAGCATGTGCACGGCGTCGAACCCTTCCGCGGCCGACGATGCGAGCAGGTTGGTGGGCGCGACCGCGTAGAGATCCTCGAACGCGCGCGTGAGCCGGTCGCGGGCGCCGCCCGGCGCGCGCAGGCCGAAGGCGCGCAGGTCGCCGATCGCGAGGCTCGGCGCGGAGCCCGACAGGATGCGCGGCAGCTCGGGGCCGAACGACACGGCGCGGAACGGCGTCTCCTCGTGCTCGCGGCGGTGCTGGCAGTAGCGGTTGAGCCAGCCGTCGGCGGTGGCCTTGACGCCCGGCGTTCCGGTCTCCATGTAGTCCTGCGCGTCGAAATGGCTGCGCGTGGGGTTGGGCGAGCCGATCGCGTGGATCGGCGCGAACGCTCCCGCGTCCCACAGCGGCTTGAGGGGCGCGAGCGCGGGATGGAGGCCGAACGCGCCGTCGAGGTCGATCACGTCGCCCGCCGGGATCGCGATGGTCGGGCGCTCGCGATAGTAGATGGGGTCGGCGTGCGGCACGATCATGCTGAGGCCGTCCACCGCGCCGCGCTGGAACAGGCACACGAAGACGCGCCCCGACGGCGCGCCGCCCTTACTCGCGCCCCGCGCGAAGACCGCGCGCGCGAGGAACAGCGGATCGAGCCCGAAGCTCACCATGGCGAGCCCTGAGGCCTTGAGCACCGCGCGGCGTGAGATCTTCATTTCTTCCTCCCCGTGTGTGCGGCGCGCTATTGTCTCTGGAACTCCGGACTGCCGAGCGCGAGCCCCACGGCGAGGGCGCGCGCCCCGCGGGCATCGCGGAGCTCCGCGATCTCCCTCAGGATCACGCGGCGTGTGTTCGCGGTCATCGCGCCCGCGAGGACGCGGTCGTTCACCGCTTCCACCAGCGCGTCGGAGTCGGCGTCCGCCGGCACCACGAGATCCAGATCAACCGCCGCACCCGGCTGCCGGCCCGCGGCCAGCGCTACCGCGAAGTTCATGCGGCCGAGCAGCGCCCCGCTGTTCACCCACTCCTCCTGGCGCTCCGGATAGCCGGCCGGCGAGGGCTGCATGTAGAGCGGCTGGCCGAGCCGGGCCGCGGCGTTCGCGAGCCCGGGCGTGGCGTCGGGATCGGCGCGCACCGCGCGCGCCGCGCTCACCACGAACTCGAGCGGCGTCTTCACCTTGGAGTCGCGGGCCGCGGCGGACCAGAACTCGGGCGCGCGCGCGATGGCGCGCAGCACCTCGCGCAAGTCGCCGTCGCTGCGCTCCCACGCCGCGACCGCCAGGTCCACGCAGCCGTCGGGCGGATCGTCGCTCACGAAGCGGGCGCACAGTTTGCGGCACACATGGCGGATCGTGGCCGGGTGGCGCGCCAGCATCTCGAGCAGGCGCACGCCCTCGTCTTCGCCGTGGCCCGCGGGAAAGCGCACGCCGAGCACCGTCTTCTCGCCGTCGTCGTGCACCCGCGGGCGGAACACGAACCCGCCGCCCCGGTCCGGGGGCTCCATGCTCCAGCCGGTCAGGATGCGCGCGACCTCGATCACGTCGTGCTGGGTGTAGCCGCCGTCCACGCCCAGCGTGTGAAGCTCGAGCAGCTCGCGCGCGTAGTTCTCGTTGATCCCGCGCCGGCGCGGGTTGGCGCCGGGGCCGGGGTTCGCGCGCGCCTCGGCCGGCGCCACGCTCTGCACGTTGTCGAGGTAGAAAAGCATCGCCGGGCTCTGCGCGGTCGCGATCAGGAGATCGCGGAAACGACCGAGCGCATGGGGGCGGATCACCTGCTCGACATAGGTCGGGAGCAGGAAGCGATCGGCACCCTTGCCGAGGAACACGTTGAAGTGGTTGAACCAGAAGTCGGACATGACCTCGCGCACCTGCGCATCGGACGTGACCGCACGCAGCAGCGCGAGCCCGCGCACCTGGTCGAGCAGATGCCGCGCCTCCATCATCTCGGGGATCCGGGGCGGGCGGTCGCCGCGCAGGGCCCGGGTGCCGGGCGCGGTTCCGGGATCGATCGTGCTCGCGGCGTCGGGCGCATCGCGGCTCGCCGCCTTCATGGAGTCGCGCGCCGCGGCGCGCAGCTCGCGCGCCGCCCGCCGCACCGCGACGAAGCGCCGAGCCCAGTCCTCGGAATCGAGGGTGAGCGCCTCGTAGCCTGCCTCGCGCGCAGCGAGCGCCGGATCGCGCCCGTCGAGCCCGAGCTGTGACTCGAGCCACGCGAGCGCGCCTTCCTTCGCGACGCGATCGACTTGTCCCGGAAGCGGGCCATAGGCGAAGCGCTCGAGCACGTGGAGTGCGGAGTCGCGGGCCGAGAGCGCGCCGGGTTCAGACTCCGCCGCGTGCAGCGGCCGCGCCAGGGCCAGCACCGCGAGCAGGGCAACCGCGGCGCCGGAGTTCGGGGAAGCTCTCGTGGGGGGCTCTCCTCCGCGGCCGGGACACGACGCATCGCGCGACCTCGAACACGGACGATCCATCGGCACGGCGCGTTGCGGAAGTGATTTCTCGCGGGTCCCGCCCCGGTGGCCCCCGATCGCGCTCACCGGGGGATCCGACGCCGTTTTGCACCCTGCACCATGCAGGTTGCCACGCCCCTTCTCGCCGCCGCGCGCCGGTTCCGCGGCCAACCTGCGCCCGGACTGCGAGTTGCGATCGGCGCTCTTGGAACGGGTCGTGCGACATCCGGTCCGACCGCCCGGCCCGGATGGCCGATCGTGGTGTTTCGGGCTAGCGAACCTGGAGGTACGACATGTTCAAGACAGGGTTGTCGGGCAATCGCGAGGTCCTGATGCTCGCCGTGGCGGGTGCTGCCGCCGTCGGCGGGCTGTTGTGGACCGTGTGGGGATGGAATCCGAGAGCCACGCTCTCGGGCACGAACTTCTACTTCTGGTTCCTGCTCTGCATGTGCGGCGAGCTCCTGCGAACCAGCTCTTCATCGGGCAAGGCGACCTCGACGATGGCGGCGTGCGCGCACATCGCGAGCCTGCTGGTGCTGGCGCATCCCGAGGTCATGGCGGTGGTGGGAATCTCCACCGTCGTCGCGGGCCGGCTGGTGCACCGGCGCTCCTGGGCGCAGGCGGCGTTCGAAGCCGGCGCTCTGATGTGCGTGGTCGGACTCTCGCGCATGGTATTCGATGCGCTGGCGACGGACGGCTGGAAGCCCACGTCGCTGGTCGCGGCCGGGCACTTCGTCCCGGCGCTGGCCGCGGCGGCGGTCTACTTCGTCGGCGCCTTCGCGGTGCGGCTCGGCTGGACCGTGCTGGAGGAGGGTGATCTCTCGAGCGCGACGCAGGCGCAGTTCGGGCCGGGCTACGAGTTCCTCTCGGCGGGCGTGCTGCTCTCGCTCGGCATGCTGCTCGCGATCCAGTTCAAGCTGGCCGGCGCCATCGGCGGAATGGTGGTCGCGATTCCGGTGGTGGTCGCCAAGTACGGGCTCGACTATTTCGCCACCTACGGCGGCCATCAGAGCCACGCTTCGACGCTGAGCCGCGCGGCCTGATCGCGCAACGGAGTACACCTCGGGCGCCGGCGTCCACCGCCGGCGCCCGATAATCAGCGAGGGGTCCCACGGGGGACCCCACGCACGCTGCCGGAACGGAGCAGGGGCCGCACCTGCCGACCGACAGCGAAGCTTGTCTTCGATCTCGAGTCGCGCAGCCTCGGCCGACGGTCCCCGAAATCGGGAACCCGGGGGATGGAACTCAGCCGAAACCGCGCGACCGCAGGACACCAACAGCAAGTCGAATGCCGCCCGCCCGAACTTTTCTGGCTCGTTGCAACTTCGGGAGTTAGCCGGTTACGCCGCGCGACATCGGGCGCCGTGCGCAAGTTTGGATAGGAGTTTCCTACAATCTTCCGTCTCAGGCGTGTCTTGGTCCACGGCGCGGGAGGAACTGCGCGCCGCTTCGGGATCAGGCCAGCGAATCCTCGCCGCGGCTCGCCTGCGATGCTGCGTTGCACACGCTCAGCCGGCTGTAGAGGGTCTTGAGGCTGATCCCCAGCACCTGGGCCGTCATCTTCTTGTCGCCCTTCAAATACCCGAGGGTCGCAAGGATGACCTGGCGCTCGACCTCTTCCAGCGAAGACCCGATACGGACCTGCATGGCCGCACCATTGGCCTCCGAGACCCGGGTGATCGTGCCGCCGTCGGCCGCGGCATGCGGGAGCAGCTCGGGGCCGATCGTGTTGTCGGCGAGGATGGCGGCGCGTTCGACTGCGTTCTTCAGCTCGCGCACGTTCCCGGGCCAGCGATAAGCCCTCAACGCCGCCTGCGCCTCTGCGGACCAGGCCTTCTGCGTCTCCTCCCGCGAGTTCACGGCGTCGAGGAAGAAGTCGGCCAGCAGCGTGAGGTCGTCGCCGCGCGCGACCAGGGAAGGCAGCGGGATCGGGAAGACGTTGAGCCGGTAGTAGAGGTCCTCGCGCAGCACCTTGTCGCGGACCGCGCGCGCCGGATCGCGGTTGGTGGCCGCGATCACGCGCACGTCCACCGGGATCGGCTTCGAGCCGCCGACCTTGAGCAAGGTGCCGGTCTCGAGCACGCGCAGCAGCTTGGCCTGGAGCTCGGGCGGCATCTCGGTCACCTCGTCCAGGAACAGCGTGCCGCCGTTCGCCTCCTCGAAGTATCCGCGACGGCTGAGGTCGGCCCCGGTGAAGCTGCCCTTCTCGTGCCCGAACAGCTCGCTCTCGATCAGCGTCGGGGCGATCGCGCCGCAGTTCACCGCCAGGAACGGGCCGTCGCGCCGGCGGCTCAGCATGTGGATGGTTTCGGCTGCCAGCTCCTTGCCCGTGCCGCTCTCGCCGGTGAGCATGACGCCGGCCTGGGTGGGCGCGACGCGCGCGATCAGGTCGTAGACCCTCTGCATGGCAGGCGAGCGCCCCACCAGCCGGCCGAAGCGGCCGAGCTGGCGCAGCTCGCCGCGCAGGCTGCGCACCTCGGCCTTGAAGCGGCGGGTGCGCGAGACGCCGGCCAGGATGCTCTTGAGCCGCGAGCGGTCGATCGGCTTGGTGAGGTAGTCGAGCGCGCCGACGCGCAGGGCCTGCACCGCGGAGTCCACGCTGGCGTGGCCGGTGATCACCACGAAATCGCTGTCGGCGGCCAGGCGCTCGTCGCGGATCAGCTCGATGCCGTCGCCGTCCGGGAGGGTGCGATCCACCAGGACGACGTCGGCGGCCGTCTCTCCCAAGCGGTCGCGCGCCTGCGCCAGGCTCTCGGCCTCGCGGACAACGAAGCCCTCGCGGTCCACGAGAATGCCAAGGCTGGTCCGAAACCCCGGGTCGTCATCGACGACCAGGGCCGAAAAACGGCTCACATCCTCCTCGCGGTTCACCGGTGTCGGCTCCAAGGGAGGCCGATCGAATCACGACCGGCGGCTCCAATCAAGTCCCATTCCGCTCGCGGGGAAGCGTGAAGCAGAAGCTCGCCCCGCTCGAGCCGTCGCTCTCGGCCCACACCCGCCCGCCGTGCCGGCGCACGATCTTCGCCACGATCGCCAGCCCGAGCCCCGAGCCTTCGGTGCCGGCCCCGAGCCTCTGGAATGGCTGGTAGAGCGAAGCGCCCAGGCCGGGATCGAAGCCTAAGCCGTTGTCCGAGACGGTGTAGGTGATCTCGTGGCGGCCCACCTGGCCTTCCACCCGGATGTGACGGTGCTCCCGGCCGCGCGTGAACTTCACCGCGTTGCTGAAGAGATTGGTGAACACGCGCAGCAGGAGCCCGGGCCGGCCGCGGGCCGCCGGCAGCTGCGCCAGGCAGAGCTCGACGCCGTCCGCATCCTCGCCGGATTCCCCGAGCCCATCGAACGCCTCGCGCGCCAGCGCCGTCATGTCGATGCTCTGCGGCTCCTCCTCGTCGCGCTCCACGGCGATGAAGCGCACGAGCTGGTCGAGCAGGTGCACGGCCGACTCGCCGCTCGCGCGGATCCGCCGCAGCATGAGCAGCATCTCCTGGTCGAGCGGCCGGCCGCCGTCGTGCTCGATGATCTGCGCGTAGTTGAGCACCGCCCCGATCGGCGAGCGCAGATCGTGGGAGATGGTGTGGCTGAAGGCTTCGAGCTCGGACAGCGCCTCCTGCAGCCGCTGCGAGGTCGAGCGCAGCGCATCCTCGCGCCGCCGCTGCTCCGCCACCAGCGCGGCGAGCGCGAGCGTGGTCACCGCCGAGACCGCGAGGAACACCTGCAGCAGCGCGAGCGATTGGTTGAGGCCAGCGCCGCCGGCCCCCATCCCCAGCGTCCCCCACACCGCGAGCGAAGAGAGCACCAGCAGCGCGAGCGCGGCGATGCGAGATTCGAAACGGAATGCGGCCCACAGCAGCGGCGGGATGCAGAGGAACTTGAGCGGGGTGCGCAGCGACGCCGTCAACACCGCGCCGAACACCACGTACCCGGTCGCGATCAGGCACAGCAGCATGGCGATTCCCTCGACCGTGCGCGCGCGGCTCCAGCGCCGCCACGGCCCGTGGCTCCAGAGGATCAGCAGCGGCGCCACGACCAGGCAGCCCCCCATGTCGCCGAGCCACCACGTGACCCAGATCGCGCCGTAATTCGAAACCGGCGCCTGGCCGCCCAGCACCAGCGTCGTGACGCCGATGGTCGCGCTCACCATGGTGCTCAGCACGCCGGCCAGCAGCGTGAACTTGAAGGTGTGCTGGGCGCGATCGAATGCATGCCAGCCGCCGGCGAAGCGGTTCACCAGGTACGCTCCGGCCAGCGCTTCCAGCGTGTTGCCCGCCGCGATCCCGAACGAGGTCGCGACCGAACCGGCGGTGGTGAGGTTCACCAGGAAGGCGGCGCCGAAGATCGCGGGCCACGCGCCGTAGCCGAACGACAGCAGGCTCGCGAGCGCGATGCCGCTGGGCGCCCACACCGGGGTCGCGCTCGGGTGGACCAGCGCCAAGTGCAGCCCCAGCTTGCCCGTCGCGAAGTACGCGGCGGCGAGCAGCGCGAGCAGGATGGGCCGGGGAAGAGCGCGCTCGCCCCCAGCCCCGGGCCCGCCGCGAGCCGAGGGGGGACGTTCCGGCAACACGGGGTTTCTCCGGTGGAATGCGGCGTCCGACGTGTGACGACGGACTATTCTACCATTGCCGGCGGCGCATGCGCTTGGTGCGCGACGGGGCCGGGCTGCGCGGGCCACCCCTGTGCTAGCCTGCCCCGCATGACGAGCCGGGTCGGGAGTCGGGAGGCTCCGGGCGCGACCGGCGTCCCACCGCGCGGGCGCGAGGGCCCGGAGCGCATTCCGGTCGCGATCGCGGAGACCCACGAGGACATTGCGCGCGCGGTGGCTGCGCGCATCGCCGCGATCGTGCGCGAGCGCCACGGCGAGGGCCGGGGCGCGGTGCTGGGGCTCGCCACGGGCTCGACGCCGATCGGCATCTACCGCGAGCTGATCCGGCTCCACCGCGAAGAAGGGCTCGATTTCTCGCGCGTCCGCACCTTCAACCTCGACGAGTACTACCCGATCGCGCCCGACAGCCTGCACTCCTTCCGCCGCTTCATGCACGAGAACTTCTTCGAACGCGTGAACCTCGAGCCGAGCCACACGCACCTCTTGCGCGGCGATCTGCCGCGCGGCGAGGCCGAGGCGCACTGCCGCGACTACGAGCACGCGATCGCCGACGCTGGCGGGATCGACTTCCAGATCCTCGGCATCGGGCAGACCGGGCACATCGGCTTCAACGAGCCGGGCTCCGCCGCCACCTCGCGCACCCGGCTCGTGGTGCTGGACACGATCACCCGGCGCACCGCTGCCGCCGACTTCTTCGGCACCGAGAACGTGCCGCACGAGGCGCTCACCATGGGTGTTGCGACCATCCTCGAGGCGCGCGAGATCGCGCTGGTGGCGACCGGCGAGCACAAGGCCGCGATCGTGAAGCGCGCGGTCGAGGACGAGGTGGACCGCGCGGTGGCGGCCACCTGGCTGCAGCGGCACCCGCACGCCACGGTGCACCTCGACCGGGCGGCCGCCGAGGAGCTGACGCGGGTGAAGACGCCGTGGTTGCTGGGCGAGATCGATTGGACGCGCGCGCTCGAGGTGCGGGCGGTGGTGTGGCTGAGCCAGGTCACCGGCAAGTCCATGCTCAAGCTCGAGGAGGTGGACTACCGCGAGCACCGCCTGAACGCGCTGCTCGCCAAGTACGGCTCGGCCCCGACCTTGAACGGCCTGGTGTTCAACCGCCTGAGCCTGCGCGTGCGCGGGCGCGGCAAGCTGCCGAGCGGGAAGCGCATCGTGGTGTTCTCCCCCCACCCCGACGACGACGTGATCTCCGCCGGCGGCGTCCTGTGGAAGCTGCACCAGAACCAGAACGAGATCACCGTCGCCTACCAGACCTCGGGCAACATCGCGGTGTTCGACCACGAGGTGCGTCGCTACCTCGACTTCGTCCGCCGCATCGCCGGCGACTTCGGCTTCGGCGACGAGCCGCTCGCCGCGCTGGCACGCGAGGTGGACGGCTTCCTCATGCGCAAGGAGCCGGGCGAGGTGGACAACGACGCGGTCCTCGTGCTGAAGAAGCGCATCCGCGAGGTCGAGGCGGTCTCGGCGATCGGAACCCTGGGACTCCCGCCCGACCGCGCGCGCTTCCTCAACCTCCCCTTCTACCAGACCGGCAAGGTGCGCAAGGACCCGATCGGCGAGCGCGACGTGGAGATCATCCTCGAGCTGTTGGAGGAGCTGCGCCCCGAGATCCTGCTGGTCGCGGGCGACCTCTCCGATCCGCACGGCACGCATCGCATGTGCAAGGAGGCGGTCGATCGCGCGCTCGAGCGCTACACCGGTGCTGCGCCCGAGGTGTGGCTCTACCGCGGCGCGTGGCAGGAGTGGCCGGTGGCCGACGCCGATCTCCTGATCCCGCTCTCCGAGGAGGAGCTGCGGCTCAAGATCAGCGCGATCTTCAAGCACCAGAGCCAGAAGGATCGTGCGCCCTTCCCCGGGCTCGACGAGCGCGAGTTCTGGCAGCGCGTCGAGGAGCGCAACCAGGCCACCGCGAGCGTGGTGGACCGGCTCGGCATGCCGGAGTACTACGCGATGGAGGCGCTGGTGGTGGAGCGCGGCGCGGAAGGACGCGGTCCATCCTAGGGAGGCCCTGTGACGGCCGCATGCTTCTCGAGCGCGGGAGCCGGCCTCGCCACCACGGCCTAGCGGGATCCTTTCTCCAGCAGCGTCTTCACGACGGCTTCCAGCATCCACGGCTTGAGCGCACCCACCACGCGCCGGCCGTTCAAGAAGAAGGTGGGGGTGGCGGTCACGCCCAGCGAGCGTGCGAGCGCGATCCCGGCCGCGACTGCGCCCGAGGAATCGGCGGCGCTCGTGCAGCGGCGGAACGCCACGGTGTCGAGACCGGCGCGCGCCGCATAGTGCGCGAGCTGCTCCGCCTGAACCACGCCCGGGTCGCGAAAGACTGCATCGTGGAATTCCCAGAAGCGCCCCATTCCGCGCGCGCACTCCCCCGCCCGCGCCACCACGCACGCGCCGGGATGGAGCGTCTTGTCGGCGTACGGATTGCAGCTCTGATCCGCCGGGTAGCTCGCGTAGGTGATGCGCAGCGCATCGCGGTGGCCGGCGGCGACCACGTCGAGGTACTCGCTCGCGCGCTTGCACTGCTCGCACAGGAAATCCGAGAACACCACGATCGAGACCGGCGCGTGCTCGGGGCCGCGCACCGGCAGGCCCGCGGTGGGGATCTCGGCGGCCGGCTCGGTGCGCAGGAACTCGATCAGGCCGGCCATCTGCTGCTTCTGCGCCGCAAGCACCGTGTACGAGAACGTAAGGCTCAGCGCCAGCACCAGCGCGCTCACCCCCACCCCGAGCACCGCGAGGTAGAGCTTGAGGACCTCGCGGTAGTAGGCGGGCTCTCCGGAGTCGAGACCCCCGAGGCGCGGCAGCAGCGCGCGCACGCCGCCCGGCAGGCCGCGTACCTCCGACGCCGCGCGCAGCGTGAGGAGGAGGATCGCGAGGTTGATCGCCCAGGTCGCGATGCACAGCGGGCACAGCCTTCCGACGCGCGCGATCATCGCCCACGCCAGCCACGCGTCGAACGCGACCGCCGCGACCGCGAGCCACAGCAGCGCGCGCACGAACGGCGCGCGGTCCTCGCGACGCAGCAGCACGCCGGCCGAGGAGAGCGTGGCCGCGAAGATGTAGAACCACATGCCCCAGACCGAGACCGGCAGGCCGAACAGCCGCCCGTAGCGGCTGAAGATCACGCCGTTGCAGTCTCCTTCCCCGCCGCACACGCCGCCCAGCGAGACATTGCCCGAGAGCAGCCCGAAGTGCATCACGGTGAGGAACGTGGCGAGGAAGAGCCCGGCGAGGGCGAGGAGCGGCGTCGCCAGCTCCCAGCGGAGCGGCGCGCCGGCGGGCGATGCGACCTGCGGCGTGACGGCGGCGGGCGATCGGCTCATCGTGCGCGACAGGAATACCAGCAGCGCGCCGGGAAGGCCACCGAGCGCGGCCGCCCCAGATTGCCGAGGGGGCGGCGGGTCCCGCCCGCCGCCCCATCGCCTCGATCCCGGAGGCGCTACGTCACGGCCGCGCGTAGACGCGGAACTGCACGATCCGGAAGTCGGGGTTGGTGTCCACGGCCCAGATCAGATCCTCGAGGCTCGCGTCGAACATGGCGGCCGGCGCGAGCTGGAACTTCGAGCTGCCTTTGGCGCGGGTCAGGTCGATGGTCCCGAGGAGGCACAGCGTCTCGCCGCTCAGGAAATCCTCGAGCGTATTGCCGCAGATGTGGATGTTGCCGCCGGGTTTGCCGAGGATCCGGACATAGACGTCGAGCACGCCGACCTCGCTGGTGGCCAGCACCGCCCGGTGGTCCTCCGTCGCGTTGCAATCGACGATGTCCCAGCCGCCGCTCGAGTTCTGGATCAGCACCTGAGCGCCGCGAGCGTCACGGTTCACGAAGATCCGATGTCCGTTGCCGCAACCGCCGGTGTAGGGATGATCCTTGGGATAGCCGATCAGGTTGAAGTTGTAGACCAGCTTCGAGCCGTCCGGGATTCCGTCCGGGACCGCGAGCGCCGTCGAAGCCGATGCCATCAGCATGGCAAGGCACGCGATGAGCGCCCGGAACCCGCGCGGGTGGAAGAGCACTTGCTTCATGAGCGTGTTCTCCTTTCCTCGGGGAACGCTTCCATGCGGGGACTCGCCGCGAGCGGGTACGGCCGGGCAGGATGGCTGCCCCCCTCCTTTCGCGACCCGGGTCACGGCCCGCAATCTCGGTGCCGCGCAAGCGGCAAGAATGACCCATGGCGGCAGGCGATCCGATAATCGGGTCGCTCGCAAGCGCTTCGCATTCGTCGCTCGTGCGCCCGCGGGCGCCCGG
>Ga0075424_100005523_pt1 | contig 12088 bp, 10 predicted proteins | sample SoiMethybrSBSTD3_FD_75301 | JGI IMG/M metagenome (GOLD analysis project Ga0075424, IMG submission 75301) | Bulk soil microbial communities from a Populus tree surrounding site in Tennessee, USA - Soil MetaG P. TD hybrid SBSTD3 | ecosystem: Environmental > Terrestrial > Soil > Tree plantation... | reverse complement strand
GTCCAGGATGACCTCGAAGCGAGGATCGACGCGCTTGGCGTGCGCGGTCAGGAAATTCCAGAGCCAGCGAGCGACTTCCGCGTAGGTCCCGCCTGAGAACACAGCGGCGATTCTAGCACCGGGAGACCGACGTGATCATCCCCCGAGGCACGCTCTCAAGCCGTTGAACCATGGAGGGGCCGGTTACCGGCCCCTCCATCTGGGTAGCTGATCAGCACTCGTTGAAGCCGCACGAGAGACACTTCTTGCAGCCTTCCTCGTACACGAACGTCGCCTGGCCGCACTCCTTGCAGAGGTCGCCGATCTGCTTGCGTGAGGCAGCGGACACCGGAGCCTCGGGCAGCGGCTTCACCTCGCCGATGTGCTCGGCCAGGGTGCGCGAGAGCGCGTCCGGCAGCGAGAGGATCTTGTCGGGGCCGAAGCCCGTCGGCTGGCCGCCTCCGATGCGAGCAAGCTGGCTGATGACCTCTTCGAGCCGCCGCTGAGCGGAGAGCGGAGAAGGTAGCCTGAGAATGAGCGAAATGAGGCGCCCCAGCGATTCGGCCACCGCCATCGTGTCCGAGCCGCCCTTGCCGACCTGGACGAAGACTTCGAACGGCTCGTGCTCGTCGTTCTCGGTGATCGTGATCCACGCCGTGCCGATCGGTGTCTGGGTCCGGTACGTCGAGCCCTTGAGGCCGCGCGGGCGCGGCTTGATGACCGGCTGGCCCATCGGTGAGGCGACGGCCGGGCTCTTGTCCTTCTTCCCGACGCCGATGTTCAGAACCTGCTCGCCCTTGCATCCGTCGCGGAACACCGTGATGCCCAGGCATCCCAGCTCCCACGCCAGGCGGTAGGCGCGCGCCACGTCGTCTTCGGTGGCGTTGTTCGGCAGATTGATCGTCTTCGAGACGCCGTTGTCGGTCGAGCGCTGGAACGCGGCCTGATGGCGCACGTGCCACTCGAAGCCGATCTCGTGCGAGGTCTTGAAGACCTGGGAGGCGTGCTCCGGGAGGCCGCGGATCCCGTGAAGCGAGCCGCGCTTGGCGATCTCCTGCATCAACGCGTCCGAGAAGAACCCCTGCTCCTTCGCGAGCCGCTCGAAGGTCTCGTTCACGAAGGTGAGCACCCGCTCGCCGTCCGACTGCTTCACACGGTGCTCGAAGGCCAGCGCGAAGATCGGCTCGACGCCGGACGAGCAGCCGGCGATCATCGAGATCGTCCCGGTGGGCGCGATCGTCGTGACCGTCGAGTTGCGCATCGGCCGCTGCGCGCGATAGATCGAACGGTCCCAGTTCGTGAACGTGCCGCGCTCGTCGGCCAGCTTCGCCGACTGATCGTGCGACGTCTCCTTCACGAACGCCATGAGCCGGTCGGCGAGGTCGATCGCTTCCTGGGAGTCGTACGGGATGCCCATCGTGAACAGCAGATCGGCCCAGCCCATGATGCCCAGACCGATTCGACGGTTGGCCTTCACGGTCGCGTCGATCACCGGCAGCGGGTACGGGTTCATCTCGATGACGTCATCGAGGAAGCGCACCGCGAGCCGCACCACCCGCTCCATCTCGTCCCAGTCGACCGACCACTCGCCCGCGTCGCTCCGCCGGGCGAACTTCGAGACGTTGAGCGAGCCGAGATTGCACGCCTCGTTCGGCAAGAGCGGCTGCTCACCGCATGGATTCGTCGCCTCGACCACGCCGATCGCCGGCGTCGGGTTCGCGGGGCTCGCGTTGATCCGGTCGATGAAGACCATCCCCGGATCCCCGGTGCGCCAGGCGGCTCGGACGATGCGATCGAAGACCTCTTTCGCCAGCAGCCGGCCCGTGACCGCGCCGCTGTGCGGGTTGATCAAGTCATACTCGCTGCCCGACGCGAGCGCGTCCATGAAGCGGTCGGTCACCGCCACGGAGATGTTGAAGTTGGTGATGCCACCGTCGAGCTTGCAGTCGATGAACTCGAGGATGTCCGGGTGATCGACCCGGAGGATCCCCATGTTCGCCCCGCGGCGCGTTCCGCCCTGCTTCACCGCTTCGGTCGCGCTGTTGAAGACTTTCAGGAAGGACACGGGGCCCGACGCACGGCCGCCGGTCGACGCGACGATGTCGTCCTTCGGGCGCAGCCGCGAGAACGCGAACCCGGTCCCGCCGCCCGACTTGTGGATGATCGCCGCCGCCTTGACGGAGTCGAAGATCTCCTCCATCGAGTCGCCGACCGGCAGCACGTAGCACGCGGAGTACTGCAGGCCGTTGCCCTTGCCGGCATTCATGAGGGTGGGCGAGTTCGGCAGGAAGTTGCCCTCGATCATGATGTCGTAGAACGCCGTCGCGATCTCCCGGACCGCCGCTTCGCTCCGCCCGTACCGCGCCTCGCCGCGCGCGATCGTGAGCGCGACGCGCCAGCACATCTCCTCCGGGGTCTCGACCACCTCGCCCCCCTGCCTGGTCAAATAGCGCTCCCGCAGAACCCGCAAGGCAGGCTCGGTCCACTTGCCGACTTTCGCTGGGCGAGTTTCCGACAGCATTCGGGGCCTCCTCTTCAATGATAGCGAAAGAAGCTTCAGGTCACTACATCTTGTGGTGTGCGCGAATCTAGCACGCTGAATCTAGCGCTCGTCAAGAAAAAAGGTATCCACCGTGCATCCACCAACTGTCCACAGACGCGCGCGAACCTCTTTCCGAGGCGCCGAACGCCGCGTGGTATTCTCTTGTGCCTATGTCCAGCCCTCGGAGCATCGCGTTGTGCACGCCGATCGCTTCCTTCGTTTTCGTAATGTTGACGGGCGTTGCCGGCGCACAGACTCCGACACCGGCGCCGCCGACGCAAACGCCCGCGCAGCCCACGCCCGCGCCCGCACCGGCGTCCGCTCGGGTCGCCGGCCGCGTGCTCACGCTCGACGAATGCATCGCGATCGCGCTCGAGGCGCAGCCGCGCATCCAGGCGACGCTCGCCGACTATGCCGCGGCGCGCTATCGCGTGAATCAGGCCTTCTCACCGCTGCTTCCACAAGTGAGCGGCGTCGTGAGCGCGGTGCGAAGCAACATCCCGACCGTCACCACCAACCTCGCGGGCACGAACGTGACCAGCACGCAAACGCGGCAGTTCGGCGACAGCTTTCTCGCGCAGGTTCAGCTCTCGCAGCTCCTCTTCGACTTCGGCAAGAGCCTGGCCGCGACCGACGCGGCGCGAAAGCTCGCGGAGGTCGCGGTCGAGGACGTCGAGCTCCAGCGACAGCTGATCTCCTTGACGGTGAAGGAGGCGTACACGAACACGCTCTTCAGCCAGCGGCTGATCCGCGTGCAGGAGCAGGCGGTCGAGCGCGCCGAGCTGAACTTGAGATCGGCCAAGGGATTCTTCGACGTGGGCACGCGCCCCAAATCGGACGTCGCGCGCGCGGAGGTGGACGTCGCGAATGCCCGCGTCGACCTCATCAGGGCACGGAACGCGCTGCGCCAGGCGATCGTCGCGCTCAACATCGCGATGGCGATCGACGTGGATGTGCCGACCCAGATCGTCGACAACTTGATCTATCAGCCCGTGACGATCGATCGCCCGAAGCTCCGGGCCGATTCGCTCCGACAGCGTCCCGAATACCGGCAGTCCAAGCTGCGCGCGTCCGCCGCCGAGGCGCTTGAGCGACAGACCTTCCGTAACTTCTTTCCCGATGTGACCGGCACCGGCGCCTACGGCGGTGCGCAGACCCAGCTCAACGAGGCGTGGTCGGTCGGCCTGGCCTTGAACTGGAGCCTCTTCGACGGCGGCAACCGGATCGCGCGCTACCAGGAGGCGAAGGCCAACGTCGAAGGCGCGAAGGCGCGGGTCAAGTCGACCGAGCTCGACATCATCCAGAACGTCGAGCAGGCCGAGATCGCCGTCGAGGAAGCCCAGGAGCGGATCCTGGCGGCTCAGACCTTGGTGGCGTCGGCCCAGGAGAATTTCCGGCTGGCCCAGGGCCGGTTCGACGCGGGTGTCGGCACGATCCTCGAGCTGACCGACGCGCAGCTCGCGCTCACCCAGGCGCAGAACACCGAAAGCCAGGCCCTGGCCGACTATCGGATCGCGCTCGCGAGGCTGGATCGTGCGGTTGGTCTCCGCTGACCCCGAGGAAACAGTTCGCCCGCCGCAACGTCTAACAAGTTGATGAAGCGAATCGTTTCCCTCGTCGTCGTCGCGCTGCTGGTGGGGGGTGCGGTGTGGGGCTACCTCTACGCGCAGAGCCGCGGCAGCGTTCCCAAATTCCGGACGGTCCGCGTCGAGCGCGGTCCCCTCACCGCCGCGGTCTCGGCGACCGGCAATCTCAACGCGGTCATCACGGTGCAGGTCGGGAGCCAGGTTTCCGGCCAGATCAAAGAGCTCCTGGTCGACTTCAACTCGATCGTGAAGAAGAACCAGGTCATCGCGCGCATCGACCCGGACATCTTCACGGCCAAGGTCAATCAGGCGAAGGCCGACGTCGAGTCGGCGAAGGCCACGGTGCTGAATCAGGAGGCGCAGGTCGAGCGGGCCCGCGCCGACGTCGAGAACGCCCGCGCCGCCTATGCCGAGTCGAAGGCCCAGACGGCCAAGGCCCAGGTCGCGGTCGTCGATGGCAAGCGCGATTTCGACCGCAAGACGGAGCTGTTCGCGAGAAGGCTCATCGCGCGGAGCGATCTCGACTCGTCGCAGGCCGCCCACGACTCCGCCATCGCGCAGGTCGACTCGGCGAAGGCGCACGAGCAGGCGCTCGATTCGGCCATCCAGTCGTCGACCGCTCAGCTTCGCGTCGCGCAGGCGATGCTGGTATCGGCGCGGGCGGGCGTCGACCAGAAGAACGCCGGTCTCAAGCAGGCGCAGGTCGATCTCGATCACACGACGATCCTGGCGCCGGTGGACGGTGTCGTGGTCTCGCGTCAGGTCGACGTCGGCCAGACCGTCGCGGCGAGCCTGCAGGCGCCGATCCTGTTCACGATCGCCCAGGACCTGACGAAGATGCAGGTCGAGACCAGCGTGGACGAGGCGGACATCGGCCGGCTCAAGCTCGACGATCGGGCGAACTTCACGGTCGACGCGTTTCCCGGCGAGACGTTCACGGGCACCGTGACCCAGATCCGCAAGGCTCCCCAGGTGGTCCAGAACGTCGTGACCTACACGGTCATCGTGGGGGTCGAGAATCCGTCGGGCAAGCTGATGCCGGGGATGACGGCCAACGTGAAGCTCGTCGTCGCCCAGAAGGCCAACGCGCTCAAGATTCCGAACGCCGCGCTCCGGTTCCGCCCGGCGGGTGTCGACGCGCCGACGCCGGCGGGGACGCTGGCGGGCGGCGCACCAGGGGCCGGGGGCGGCCCAGCGGGCGGCGCGCCACCCTCGGTCGAGCAGATTCGTGAGCGCCTCGTCAAAGGGCTCGGCCTCACCGAGGACCAGCAGAAGAAGCTCGAGCCCATCCTGAATGACGGCCGCGAGCAGCTCCGGAGCCTTCAGGGCCTGCCCGACGCCGAGCGCCGCCCGAAGGCGCAGAAGATCCGCGAAGCCCAGCGCGCGCGCATTCGCGAGTTCCTCACCGACGACCAGAAGGTGCGGTACGACGAGATGACGGCGACCGCCGGCGAAGTCCGCAGCGGCACCGCCGGCCGCGTCTGGATCGTCGGGCCCGACGGCAAGCCGGCCCCGATCACCCTCACGCTCGGGCTCAGCGACGGAGCCTCGACCGAAGTGCTGCGTGGCGACGTGCGCGAGGGCCAGGAAGTCATCGTCGGGTCCGCGGGCGGAACCGGTCGCGGCGCCCAGCCCCAGCAAGGCGCGCCGCGTCTGAGGCTCTAGCGGTGGCCGGGCCGATCATCGTGACCGAGGGGCTGACGAAGGACTACCATCTTGGCCCGCACACCGTCCACGCGCTGCGCGGCGTGTCGGTGACGGTCGACCGCGGAGACTTCGTCGCGGTCATGGGGCCCTCGGGCTCGGGGAAATCGACCTTCATGAATCTCCTGGGCTGTCTCGATACGCCGAGCGCCGGTCGGTACGAGCTCGACGGCGAGGACGTGGCCGGGCTGACCGCGGACGACCTCGCGCGGATCCGCAACACCAAGATCGGATTCGTGTTCCAGCAGTTCAATCTGCTGCCGCGTACGACGGCGCTCGAGAACGTCGAGCTGCCGCTCCTGTACGCCGCGCTCCCGGCGCGGGAGCGGCGGGCTCGCGCGCAGGAGCGACTGGCCTCGGTGGGTCTCGCCGATCGCGCGGGCCACCATCCGTCCCAGCTGTCGGGCGGCCAGCAGCAGCGCGTGGCGATCGCGCGCGCCCTGGTCAACGATCCGGCGATGATTCTCGCCGACGAGCCCACCGGGAACCTCGACACCCGCACCAGCATCGAGGTGCTGGCCTTGCTGCAAGGGCTCAACCGCGCCGGGCTCACGATCGTGCTCGTCACCCACGAGCCGGACATCGCGACCTACGCGAGCCGCCATTTGATCTTCCGTGACGGCCGGCTCCGAGCCGACGAGCGCGTGGCGGCGCCGGTCGATGCCGCCGCCGCGCTCACGTCCCTGCCCCGCGAAGACGAGGACGCCGCGTGAACATCTGGCAGAGCGTCCGTATCGCGGGCCGCGCCCTCCGCGTCAACAAGCTGCGGAGCGCCCTGACGATGCTCGGCATCATCATCGGCGTCAGCGCGGTGATCGCCATGGTCGGCGTCGGCTCCGGCGCCCAGGCCCGCGTCGCGGAGCAGATCCAGAGCCTCGGGTCGAACCTGATCATCGTGCTGTCGGGCAGCACGAACAGCGCCGGCGTGCGGCTCGGCATGGGCAGCCAGCTCACGATCTCCGAGGACGATGCCACCGCGATCGCACGAGAGATCCCGAGTGTGCAGGCGGCCGCGGGGTCGGTCCGGGGCAATGCGCAGGTCGTCTACGGCAATCTCAACTGGGCCACCCAGATCCAGGGTGTCACGCCCTCGTACTTCGAGGCGCGCGACTGGCCCGTCGACGAAGGGCGTCCGGTGCTCCAGGAAGACGTGGACGGCGCGACCAAGGTCGCCCTGCTCGGCCAGACGACGGCGCTCAACCTGTTCGGGGAGTCCGACCCTCTGGGCCAGATCATCCGGATCAAGAAGGTCCCCTTCACGGTGATCGGCATTCTCTCGCGCAAGGGGCAAAACTCGTGGGGCCAGGATCAGGACGACATCATCCTGGTTCCGCTCTCGACGGCGAAGAAGAAGGTGCTGGGCGTGAGCCAGGCCAACGCCCGCGCCGTCGGCTCGATCTCGGTCAAGGTGCGCCCCGGCGAGGACATGAGCGAGGCCGAGGATCAGATCCGCGGGCTCTTGCGCCAGCGCCACCGGCTCCAGCCGTTCCAGGACGACGACTTCTGGCTCCGGAACCTTTCCGAGATCCTCCAGACTCAGGAAGAGTCGTCGCGGGTGATGACCTATCTGCTGGCAGCGATCGCGTCCGTGTCGTTGCTGGTGGGCGGCATCGGCATCATGAACATCATGCTGGTGTCGGTGACCGAGCGCACGCGCGAGATCGGTCTGCGCATGGCGGTCGGCGCCCGGCGCCGGCACATCCTGCTGCAGTTCCTGATCGAGGCGATCACGCTCTCGCTGATCGGCGGCATCGCCGGCATCGCGCTCGGTGTCGCCGGCTCCGAGGCGATCAGCTATTTCGCCGAGTGGCGCACCTTGGTCGCGCCCGAGTCGATCCTGATCGCGTTCGGCTTCGCCGCGGCGATCGGCATCTTCTTCGGCTTCTACCCGGCACGAAAAGCCTCGCGGCTGGATCCGATCGAAGCGCTGCGTTACGAATAGCTCCGCGCAGAATGGGGCGCCCCGGCCGTCTCCTGCTATTTTGGAGGGGCGATGGCCCGAGCGCGCCGGCGCCAGCGGAAGACTCGGCGGCGAAAGACCCGGCCGAGCAAGATCCGGCAGACCAAGACCCGGCCGAGCAAGTCCCGGCCGACCAAGTCCCGGCAGACCCAGACCCGGCAAGGCCGCAAGGGTCGGATACGCGTCACCGTCCCGCCACCGACCCGCGCCGAAACGCTCCTGCTCACCCTGGCCAAGGATCTCGCCGGCGCGCCGCTAGACGGCGCGCTGCGAAAGCTCGCCGACGCCTTCGCGCCGACCGCCGCCCTGCCTCGCGAGGTCTACGCGGCCTGGACCAAGAGCCGGCGCGAGAAGACGACGTCACTGGCCCTCAGCTGGGCGCGCGAGCAGGTACGGCTGAGCCTCGAGGAGACCATCGCGCGCGCGCCGAGGGCGCGCCCGGGTGGCGGGCTCGCGCCCGACACCCTGGCGTGGCTCCTGCTCGCGGCGTGCGAGGCGATCGCCCACGAGCCGCCCTCGGCGGTCGCCGACCGCGTTCGGACGGTGCTCGAGCTCAGCGGTCACGCCGCGCCGGGCGGCTGAGCGCTTCCAGGAGCAGCACCGCGGCGCCCGCGAGCATCGTGAGGCCGTTGAGCTGGACCGATGACCGGTGGGCAAGCGCGAACGCGGCGTCGTCGCGGGTGCGCCGCGCCGATTCGGCGCGCGGCAGGACGACGATCGAGGCCCAGAGCAAGAGGCAGAGCATCGTTCCGCAGAGCGCGACGCCGGCGAGCGCGCGCCCGCGCGGCCTCATGCCCGACACCGTCAGGACTGCGGAGCCGATCAGCGCGATCGCGCACAAGACTATTCCCCAGTCGTAGTAGCGCGGGAGCACCGCGGACACGAGCTGGCCCGCGACGCCGCGGTCGATCACCCGGAAGGCGAGCGGCGCGACGGCGAACGAGAAGAACGTGCTGATCGCGAGCCAGCCGGCGACACAAACCACGACGAGTACGCGCAAGATATCCATCGATCCCCCTTTGGGCGGCGCCGTCTCCCGGTCGGCCACGCGGCGACCCTATCGTCGTCCCGCGGCGCGATCCAGCTGGGCCAGTGCGATGCGATAGTCGGCGAGGGCCTGCGCCTCGGTATTCTGCGCCTGCGTGAGCGCGAGCTGGGCGTCGGTCAGCTCGAGGATCGTCCCGACGCCGACGTCGAACCGGCCCTGGGCGAGCCGGAAGTTTTCCTGGGACGACGCGATCAGCACGCGTGCCGCCTGGATCCGCTCCTGGGCGGCCTCGACGGCGATCTCGGCCTGCTCGAGATTCTGGATGAGCGTCAGCTCCGCGACCTTGACGCGGGCGTTGGCGGCGCCGTGATTGGCCTTCGCTTCGTCGTAGGCCGCGATCAAATTACCGCCGTCGAAGATGTTCCAGGTGAACGCGAGCCCGAGCGACCAGTTGGGATTCAGCTCGAGCTGCGAGCCGCCGTAGGAGCCCGTCCCGCTGACATTCGGCAGGAAGTTGCGCGACGCTGCCTGGACACCCGCCGCGGCGGCCGAGCTCTGGAGCTTCGCCTGCCGGTACTCCGGGCTCTGTCGGAGCGCCTCCGCCCGGAGCGCCGCCCGGTCGATCGTCGTCGGCTCGTATTCGAGGTTGTCCTTGATCTCGGTCGGAGTGCTCGCGTCGATCGCCATTGCCGTGTTGAGCGAGACCCGCGCGATCTTGAGCGCGTTGCGCGCGTTGATCAGATCGACCCTCGCGTTGGCGACGTCGACCTCGGCGCGGACGGCCGTCGACAGCGGTTGGGTCCCGACGTCAACGAAGCCCTTCGCCGACGCCAGATTGAGCTCGGCACGCTCGAGCGCCTGCTCCTGGACGCGGATCAACCGCTGGGCCAGGAGAATGTTGGTGTACGCCTCCTTCACCGTGAGCGCGATCAGCTGACGCTGGAGCTCGACGCCTTCGGCCGACACCTCGGCGAGCTTTCGGGCCACCTGCGTGACCGCGAGCGTTTTGCCGAAGTCGAAGAGCAGCTGCGACAGCTGGACCTGCGCCAGGAACGTGTCGCTCGGCTGGCGGCTGATCTGCACCGCGGCGGTGCGGCCCATCGTCAACGTCGTGGGGATGGTGCTGGTGTTGCTGCGGGTCGCCGTCACCGAGCCCGAGAGCTGCGGCAGCAGCGGCGCGAACGCTTCACGGACCCGTGCGCGCGCGGCCGCGTAGTCGTAGAGCGTGGCCTGGATCGCCGGCTGGGCTTCCAGGGCGATCGCGATGCACTCCTCGATCGAGAGCACGCGCCCGACGACCTGCGGTACGGCCGGGGCGGACGCCGCAGCCTGAGCGAGCGCGACGGCGGGCAGGCTCGAGACGAGGAGGAATGTCAGCAACGAAGCTCGCAGGATCGTCATTCGAAGTCCTCCATGGACGAGTTCGAGTGATCGTCGTGAATCACGCACGGCGGCGGCGTCGATGCGACTTCGAGCGAGACCGGCAACGCGTGTCGTGGCTATTCGAGAGCGAGCACGCGCTCGGCAAAGAGCTCGGTCATGCTCGTCGCGGGGAAATCGGCGAAGCCGAGCATGAGATCGGTGGCGCCGGCGGCCGCGTACTCCGCGATCCGCGCGCGCACGGCGTCCGGCGTACCGATCAACGCCGTCTCGAGGATCGCGGCGCCGTTCTCGATCCCGCGGGCGGCGCAGAACTGCCGGCGTGCTTGATCGACCGCCGCTTCGGTGATGCCGACGACGACGTCCACCTCGACCGAGCGGCGATAGTCCCACCACGGGCGTCCCGCGTCCTCGAGCAGGCTTTTGAGGCGATCCCAGCGCTGCGCGAACGGCCCCGGCGCCAGATACGAGGCTTCCCAGCCTGACGCCCGCTGCGCGGCGACGCGGAGCGCGGCCGGCCCCATCGCCGCGAGCCAGACCGGAGGCCCAGGCTTCTGGACGGGCGGTGGCTCGAGCCGCGCGTCACGGAGCGTGTAGAAGCGGCCGTCGTAGTCGACGGGGTCGCCGGTCCAGAGCCGCTCGACGATCTCGATTGTCTCGGCGGCGAGCGCGACGCGCGCCGCCGCGTCCGGATACGGGATCGCGTGGCTCCGCCACGCCGCCGCGGTCGTCGAATCCTCGGCGCCGACGGCGAGCCGCAGGTCGAGGCGGCCACCGGAGAGATGATCGACGGTGACCGCGCGCTTGGCGAGCCACGACGGATGATGAGACGAGGGATCGAAGCAATACGTTACAGCCGGGCCGAGCCGGGCGCGTCGGGTGAGGCCGGCGAGCGCCCCGAGCATCGTCCAACCGTCGTGCGTCCATCCCCAGAGCCCGTCGCCGTACGTGATGCGCGCGTAGCCGAGATGGTCGACGGTTTGCCAGTAGTGTCGGAGCGCGCCGACGTCGGTTCCCCAGGTTTGCACCCCGAACGAGATCACGGACCGAGGATCACCGACGCGTCGGAGGGAGTCAAGATTGACGCGCCTCGCCCGCGACGGTAGAGTGCGCCGCGATGCGAGTCCGCTCGCTGGCCCTCGTCGCCGTCATCCTCGCGGCCGGTTCGCCGGCGGGAGCTCAGACGCCGGTCGAAGCAGCGCGGGCCCTCGTCGCCCGCTACCACGAGGATCCCGCGGGGCTCGACCGCGCGCGCGATCTCCTCGACGCGGCGCTCGCCAAGGACCGGAAGGTCGAGACGATGGCGATGCTCTCGTACGTCCAGTTCCTCATCGGCGACGTGCGGGCGACCACCGCGGAGGCCAAGCTCGCCGCGTACGACCGAGGTCGTGAGATCGGCCAGCGGGCCGCCGAGCTCGCGCCCAAGAGCGTCGACGCGCACCTCTGGTACGCGATCAATACGGCACGCTGGGGCGAGACCAAGGGCGTGCTCCGCTCGCTCTTCCTCCTGCCGACGATTCGCCGGGAGCTCGACACCTTGCTCGAGCTCGACCCGCGCTCGGTGCGCGCCCACATCCTGGCCGGGAACGTGCTGCTGGAGGTTCCGGGGTTCGCCGGCGGTGACCGCGCGAAGGCCGAGGAGCACTTCAAGAAGGCGCTCGAGATCGATCCGCGCTTCACCAACGCCCGGGTCGACCTGGCCCGTGTCTACATCGCCGACGCGCGCTATGCGGACGCGCGCCGCGAGCTGCAGCGAGTCGTCGACGAAACCCGCCCGTCGGTGATCGCCGACTGGACCGTGAAGGACGCGCCACGAGCCCGAAAGCTCCTCGAGTCGATCAAAGACCGAACATAGCGATCGGCGTGGTGATCCGCCGGCTCCAGCGGAACGCGCCGCGCTGGAACCCGACCGCGCTGGCGGTCCTCGCCGAGCGGGATCGCGACCCGTT
>Ga0075424_100005522_pt1 | contig 12088 bp, 7 predicted proteins | sample SoiMethybrSBSTD3_FD_75301 | JGI IMG/M metagenome (GOLD analysis project Ga0075424, IMG submission 75301) | Bulk soil microbial communities from a Populus tree surrounding site in Tennessee, USA - Soil MetaG P. TD hybrid SBSTD3 | ecosystem: Environmental > Terrestrial > Soil > Tree plantation... | reverse complement strand
CGCGATGACGTTGAGCGCGCGCTTCAGGAACAGGTCGGCGAGCGCAAACGGAAAGTCCTGATACAGGATCGCCACCGCCAACGGCAGCGCGGCGTGATGACCCAGCAGCTCGACCGGCCACGCCGCGTCACCCTGATGCAGCTGGCTCAGATGGAGCGCCGAAACGGCGAAGATCGACAGGGCCGCTGCCCAGAGTGCACGGCGGGAGCCGGGCTGGCCGCGCGTGACCGCCGACAGAGGAACCACCAGCACGATGAACGCATACGTGAGCAGCTGCATGCCGATTGGCGACGGCAGCGGATCGCCGACCCACACGGCGTGAACGTGCAGCAGAGCGGCCACCGTGCTCACGGTGTAGGCCGTGAACGCAAGGATCCGCTTCAGCCCGCCTCGCACGGCGTCGCGTTCGCCGCGCAGCACCGATTGCACGACGACCGCCGGGAGAAAGCCAAGTGCCGAAAACCCGACCGCGATCAGAAACGGAAACGGCCCTTTGATCCCGACCTTCGGCAGCTCGTACGCCGGCAGGGCGCACAGGTTCCACACCAGACCGAGGACCGCCGTCGCCAGCAACAGCGGATCGTATCGCGGACGCTCTCCAGGCCGTGGGCCGGCCCGGATGACCATCACCAGCAGCATCGCGTACAGCACGACGCCGGTGCTGAGGCCCACCAGGTTGAGGAGCTCGCTCATGACCGTTCTTTAGCGCCGCCCACCCTACAGGTCACTAATGGCCCTGAGAACAGAAACCCGTTGAACGGCCGGGATTGGCCTGCAAATGGTCAATAGCGCGTGCCGAGTAGCCTTTTCATTGTAGGGCCTGTGCGGAGGCCACTGTTCGTTGCCGATTGACGGACAGTCGTGACACAGAAACGACCACTCATTCTGTTTCGGTCGTGCGGAATGGTGGGGCTGAGTACGGTGGCCCAATGAAAACGAAGCGGTTTCTCCAGGTTCTGTCGACTCGTGTCCAGGCGCTTGTCGCAGTCGTGGCGATTGGCGTCACCACCGCGAGCGCCCAGGGGCTTGGCGGCGCGGGCACAGTCCAAGGCATCGTCAGAGACCCGACCGGGGGCGTCATGCAGGCCGTCGAGGTCAGGATCGCCAACGCGGTCTCCGGCTACAGCCGGAGGACGACGACAGACAGTTCAGGCAGGTATGTGTTCAGCAATCTGCCGCCGAACCCGTATCACATCACCGTAGCGGCAGAGGGGTTCCAAACCCTCGAGAAGGACGTCGACGTCCGCAGCGGCGTGCCGATTACCCTGGATCTGTCGCTGGCCTTGGCCGGCGCGACGGCCACGGTCGATGTCGTCGGCCACGCAGAAGATCTGCTCGAGCGTGATCCGACGGCGCACACCGACATCGACCAGAGCCTCATGGCGAAGCTGCCGATTGAGACATCGGCGGGGCTGAACCAGATCGTCACCCTCGCGTCGCCGGGCGTCGTCGCCGACTCGAATGGGTTCTTTCACCCGATCGGGGATCACGCCCAGACCCAGTTTTCGATCGACAACCAGCCGGTCACCGATCAACAGAGCCGTGTGTATTCCAATCAAATCTCGTCGGACGCCGTGCAGTCGATGGAAGTGATTACTGGTGTCGCCCCCGCTGAATACGGCGACAAGAGCAGCCTGATCGTCCACATCGTCACCAAGTCGGGGCTCGACCAGCCGAAGCCGGCCGGCACCGTATCCTTCGGCTACGGTTCGTTCAAGAGCCCGTCGGGCGAAGCGAGCATTGGCGCCGGGTCGCGCACCGTGGGGAATTTCTTGTCGGTCAGCGGCCTGCGGACCGATCGGTTCCTCGACCCGCCGGAGTTCGAAACGATGCACGACACGGGCAACAGCTTCTCGTTCTTCGACCGGCTGGACGCGAAACCCGGTGCCGCCGACACCTTTCATCTGAATCTCCACATCGCCCGATCGTCGTTTGACGTGCCGAACACGTTCGACCAGCAGGACGCCGGACAGGATCAGCACCAGGAGATCACCACGTTCAACATCGCGCCGGGCTACTCGCGAGTGATCGGTTCGCAGACGCTGCTGACCGCGAATGCCTTCGTGCGCCGCGACAAGCTCACCTACTCACCGAGCAGCGATCCGTTCGCCGATCAGCCCGCGACGGTTTCACAGGCCCGCGAGTTGACGAACATCGGCGGCAAGGTCGACGTCACCTATAGCACCAGCAACCACAACGTGAAGGTCGGCGGCACGGTCAGTGCCACGAAGCTCACGGAGAACTTCGGCCTGGGCATCACCGATCCGACGTTCAACTCGCCGTGCCTCGATCGGAACGGCGACCCCTCATCAAACACGGATCTGCGCCCGAACAGCAGCTGCTTGCCGGCGCTCCTGCCGAACCCCGATTTCGATCCCGGTCTCTTCCCGTTCGATTTGACTCGCCGCGGTCAGCAGTTCGCATTCAACGCGGACGCCACCATCAAGGAGCAGGCGGCGTACATCCAGGACGACATCAAGGCGGGCAATGCCACCTTCAAGCTCGGGGTGCGACTCGATCATTACGACGGTCTCGCCTCGGCGACGCTGGTCCAGCCCCGGCTCGGTGCGTCGTACGCCATACCGGACAGCGGCACTGTCGTCCGGGCGTCGTACGGGCGAACCTTGGAGACGCCGTACAACGAAAACCTCCTCCTCTCGAGCGGCGTCGGCAACGGCGCCGATCTCGTGGGCGAGAGCGTGCCGCTGGCTCCAGGCCGCCGCAATCAAGGAGAGTTCGGCGTCCAGCAGACACTGGGCAAGTGGGCCGTCGTGGACTTCGGCTACTTCATCAAGCGGACGACCAATGCCTACGACTTTGGGGTGCTGTTCGACACGCCCCTGGTGTTCCCGATCTCGTGGGATCACTCCAAGATCGACGGCTTCACCGGCCGCTTCAACATCGTCGAGCACGGCGGCTTCAGCGCCTTCGTCGTGATGGCGCACACCAATGCCATCTTCGCGGGTCCGGGCAACGGCGGCCTGTTCGTCGAACCGGCGGCGGGCGAGTTCCGAATCGACCACGACCAGAAGTTCAATTCCACCGTCAACCTGCAGCAGGTATTCAACAAGACCCACGGAGTCTGGGGCGCGCTCAGCTGGCGCTACGACTCGGGCCTGGTCGCCGGTTCGGTACCGGACTACGCCAGCGCGCTCGCGCTCAGTGCCGATCAGCAGGCCGCGATCGGTCTGTTTTGCGGCAGCACGGTCGCCATGCGCGATTCGCCAATCGAGAGCTGCTCGTCGTCGGACCGTGGGGCGAAGCGGCTGGTCATTCCTGCCGATGGCACCGAAGACGACGTGGAGAATCCGCCGCGCATTGCGCCCCGGCACATCGTGGACCTCGGCTTCGGCGTGGACAACCTGTTCCACAGCGACAAGGCGAAGGTCAAACTGCGCTTTAGCGTGCTGAACGTGACGAACAAGGATGCGCTGTACAACTTTCTATCGACCTTCACCGGAACGCACTTCGTCACGCCACGTGCCTTCCAGGTACACGTCGGAGTTGCCTTTTAGGTAGAAGGGCCAGGGACGGGCGGGCTCTACTGAATCGTGATCGAGCCCTGCAGGGCCTTGATGTCCAACGCGGCGTGATCGTGGAAGCCGCGCCGTCGGGCGATGACCCGGTCGCTCGTTCGGCTCGGGCTCGGACGTTGATTGTCGAGGCCCGCCCGCTTGCGCGCGTGGCTCACAGGCGACACACTAGGGAACCCGCTCGTGATCGGTAAGGCCCGCGCTACGGGAGGCCGGTGAGGCGCCACATGCCCACATGGCTCGAACAATTCAGCCGCGACGCGCAGTTCGGGTTTCGCGGACTGGTCCGCACACCCGCATTTACCGCGTTGGCCGTCATGTCCCTCGCGCTGGGCATCATGGCCACCACGGCGATCTACAGCGTCCTTCATGCGGTGGTTCTCGATCCGTTTCCTTATCGGGACGTCGACCGGTTGATGAGCGTCCGAGTCTCGAGCCCCGCGACGCGGGGAGGCCGGATCAGTTATTCGATCGACCAGTTCCTGGACATCGCCGAACGCAATTCGATCTTCGAGGGCACCATCGCGTCCACAATCAGCGATGTGTTGTGGACCGGCGAGGGCGATCCACAGCGTCTGCGCGGCAACCACGGGACGTTCAACACCTTCGATGTCATGGGGGTGGCCCCACTGATTGGCCGGACTCCGACGGCGGACGATGCGAAGCCAGGCGCCGAACCGGTCGTGGTCCTCGGCTATCGATTCTGGCAGCGCCAGTTCGGGGGAGACGTTGGCGTCATCGGCCGGCACCTTCGTCTGAACGACAACGTCCGCACCGTGATCGGCGTGATGCCGAAGCGGTTCATGTGGCGCGGTGCCGACGTCTACCTGCCGACCGCCCTGCAGCGAGGCCGGATCGTAGAGGGCGTTCGCAATGTGCACGTGCTTGGCCGCCTGAAAACCGGCGCGACGCCGGCGAGCGCCGAAACCGACCTCGCGCCGATCATCGCCGACCTGAAGCAGCGCGAGCCGGCACAGTTTCCCGACCAGTGGCGCGTCGGACTGCTGTCGTTCAAGGAGACGTTCCCGAGTGCCATCACGCGTGATATCTGGGTGCTGCTCGGCGCGGTCGCACTGCTGCTGGCGATCGCTTGTGCCAACGTTTCCAACCTGCTGCTGTCGAGGGCGACGGCGCGGCAGCGCGAACTGACGGTCAGGATGGCGCTTGGCGCGGGCCGTGGTCGAATCGTTCGCCAACTGCTGACGGAAAGTCTTCTGCTCGCTGGCGTCGCCGGTCTCGTCGGCGCGGCGCTCGCCTATGTCGGCCTACCGGCCATTCTCGCCATCGTGCCGCCTGGAACGATCCCGGACGAGTCCGAGATCAAGCTCAATGGGGCCGTTCTCGCGTTCACGCTGGTGGTGTCGGCCTTGACAAGTGTGGTTTGCGGAATGCTGCCGGCGCTGCACACGTCGCGGCAGGATTTTGCGGGCGCGCTACGCGAGACGAACCTCACGCTGGCGGGCTCGTCGCGCCAGGCCGTCGTGCGAAAAACGCTGGTCGTCGCCGAGGTCGCACTCTCGTTGATGCTGCTGGTCGGTTCCACGATGCTGCTTCGCGTGTTCGTCGACATGCAGCGCGTGGCGCTCACCGTCGACCCCGCGCGGATTCTGACGATGCGCGTGCCCCTGCCACAACCGCGCTACCCCGATGCGCCACGCCGTGCGGCCTTCTTCAAGGAGCTGCTGCCGCGTGTCAATGCCGTGCCCGGGGTGGCCGCGGCGGCGTTGAACTCCGGGCTGCATCCCTTGGGGAACATGTCGATGCCTGTCGACGTCAGCGGCGAACCGCCGACCACGGACCTTGTTCAAGTCCACCATGTGAGCGCCAGCTATTCGAACGCGGTCGGGATTGGTCTGGCGACCGGCCGGCTGTTCACCGACAGCGACATCGCGCGCGTCCTGCCGGTCGCGCTGGTCAACGAACGATTCGTCCGGAGTCGCATCGGCCGTCGCGAACCGCTTGGCCAGGTCGTTCACCTTCCCAGACTGAAAGAGCCGCCCTTCCTTCTCCCGGACGACGGGTTTGAGATCGTTGGCGTGGTCCACGACATGCTCAACTCAGGCCTCACCGAGCCGGTCATGCCGGAACTCTACGTTCCGTTCAGCGTCACTGGCGCAGCGAATCTTGTCGTGGTCCGGGCCGTCGGGAATCCCGCCGACGTCACTCGAGCCGTAGTCAGTCAGGTCTATGCGATCGATCGAGGGCAGCCTGTCACGGCGGTCACGACGCTGGATCAGCTGCTCAAGGAGAATCAGTACGCGACACCGAGGTTCAATCTCGTCCTGTTGTCGGTGTTTTCCATCGTTGGGCTGGCCCTGGCAGTGGTCGGCGTTTACGGTGTGATGTCGGCGGCCGTGGCACAGGAGCGCAAGGAGATCGGCGTGCGGCTGGCACTCGGCGCTGATGCGGGCACCATCGCCAGGATGGTGCTCGGACGTGGATCGCGGCTGCTGCTGGCGGGGGCGGCGCTCGGCTTGATCGGCAGTCTTGCCGCCGGCCGCTGGCTCGCCGGTCAGGTGTGGCGCGTGCCGGCGTTCGATCCGGTGGCATTCAGCGCAACGTCTCTGCTCCTGCTCGTGATTGGATCGCTGGCGTGCTATTGGCCGGCGCGACGCGCGGCGCGCATCGATCCGCTGACGGTCATACGAGGAGACGTCTAGGCCACGTGTCTATTGAATCGTGATCGACCCCCGAAGCGCCGCGTTCTCGAACGCGATGTGATCGTGGAAGCCACACCGTCGTGCGACGACGAGATTGCTGGTCTGGCGGCTCTGACCCGAGACGAGATTGCCCACTGCATTGATTTCAGGGCAGTCCTCATGGGTCGGATGCGGGTCCGAGGTCATCTCGTGCGTCCGCGAGTCGCTGTTCACGAACGTGACCTGCGTGCCGCGCGGCACGGTGATGTTCTGCGGACAGACGGCGTTGTTCGAAATCGTGATGGTGGTGGACGTGGAACTCGCCGTGCACGTGCTGCTGGTCGATGGACCCGTGTTCGGGCTCGAGCTGCCGCAGGCGGCTGACAAACTCGCGACGGCAGCGAACACCACGGCTGCCGCCGCATTTCCCGTAGAAGGCATGTTCCTCGTCATGATCGCTTAGACCGGCACCGGAGCTATTTGTAACACTTTTCAGCTATCGGCTGAAAAGCCGACAGCCGACAGCCGACAGCCGACGGCCGATCGCTGAGAGCTTCTTTGTCACGATTCGAGTCGATACTTGGCGAGGTAATAGGATAGCGCTCGCTGGCTGATCCCCATCAGCTCGGCGGCATCTTTCTTCACGCCGCCGGCATTCTCGAGCGCGCGGCGAATCGTCTCGCGCTCCACCCATTCGATGTTCTGTCGAAGCTTCAGCGACGGCAGCCCTGTCGTCGCCGGCGCCGCCGCGCCCAGCACGGAGATCGCCCGCGCCGCGATGACCGGTCCGGGCGACAGCACAACGGCGCGCTCGATCGTGTTCTCGAGCTCGCGCACGTTGCCGGGCCAGTCGTACTGCTGCAGGCCGGCGAGTCCGCCCTCGTCGATTCTTTCGACGCGGCGGCCGGTTCGCTGGGCGTGTTTCTTGACGAAGTGCTCGACCAGCACGGGGATGTCGTCGCGCCGATCGCGCAGCGGCGGAATCTCGATCGGGATCACGTTGAGGCGGTAGAACAGGTCCTCCTGGAACTTGCCGTCGGCCACCATCTGCCGGAGATCGCGGTTGGTGGCGGCGATCACCCGCACGTCGATCTTCTCCGTGCGCTCGGAGCCGAGCGGCTCGACTTCACGCTCCTGCAGCACACGCAGCAGCTTCGACTGCAGCGTGGGGCTCATCGTGCCGATCTCATCGAGGAACAGCGTGCCGCCGTCGGCGAGCGCGAACTTGCCCTTCTTGGTGGTCGTGGCGCCGGTGAAGGCGCCGCGGACGTGTCCGAACAACTCGGATTCGAGGAGTGTCTCGGGAATCGCGGCGCAGTTCACCTTGATGAGCGGCATGCCGCGCTGCGCGCTGCGATCGTGGATGGCGCGGGCGACCAGCTCCTTGCCGGTGCCGGTCTCGCCGGTGATCAGCACCGTGCTCTTGGTTTCGGCCACCAGCTCGGCCCGCTTGATGACCTCCTGCATCGAGCGGCTGCGGCCGATGATGCCGTAGTGGTCGAACTGTTCGTCGCGCTCGCTGACCAGGTAGCGGTAGTCCGTGCGCAGCCGCTGGTGATCCAGGGCCCGCCGCACGACGACCAGCAGCTCCTCGATCTCGAACGGCTTCTGCAGGTAGTCGAGCGCCCCGAGCTTCATCGCCTCGATCGCGCTCTCGACCGTGGCGTGCGCGGTCATCATCAGGATCTGCGGGCGCTCCTGCTCGGGCGTCGACGCCACGAACTCGCGAATCAGATCGAGGCCGCTCAGCTCGGGCATCATGTTGTCGACGACGAGTACGTCGAAGGTCCGCTCCGCGAGCAGCCGCTGTGCGTTGCGCGGACTCGTCGTCTCCACCACGGCGTGGCCGGCGTTGCGCAGGGCCCGTCCGAGTGCCTTGAGTATCTTTTCCTCGTCGTCGACGAGGAGAATCGAGCCGCGGTGCGTCATCGAGGCAGATCGAGCTGGATTTCGGTGCCGCGGCCTGGCGCGCTCGATACGGAGATGGTGCCGCCGAGCCCCTCCACGATGTTCTTCGTGATCGGTAGGCCGAGACCGGTGCCGCCGCGCTTGGTCGTGAAATAGGGATCGAAGATGTGCGCGAGGTCGGCCGGAGCGATTCCAGCGCCGCGATCCGCGACAACGAGGTGGACGCGGTCGCCGTCCGCGCGGCTCGTCAGGCTGACGCCGCCGCCGTGGCCGTTGAGAGCGTGCCACGCGTTGACCAGCAGGTTCACCAGCGCCATCCGCAGGCGATCGGCATCGGTCGTGATCATCCGTAGCGAGGGGTCGAGGTCCAGCCGGATGGCGTCGCCGGCGGTAGATGCGGCGGCCGCCGTCGCCGACTCGCGGCACAGCGTGTTGACGTCCACCGGCGACAGCTCGAATTGAATCGGCCTGGCGAAATCGAGCACATCGTTGACAATCCGGTTCAACCGGGCGACTTCCTCGTTGATATCGGTGATCGCCTCCTTGACCACCGACGACGGAGCCTCGTCGTCACGCAGCGTGTGCAGCGCCGCCTTGATGATCATCAGCGGGTTGCGCACTTCGTGAGCGATGACCGTGGACAGGCGGCCGAGCGAGGTGAGCCGCTCCTTCTGCGACATCTCGCGCTGAAAACGAGCGATTGAATCGGTCAGCGTGTTGAACGTGGTGCCTAGCAGACGCGCATCCTCATCGTCCCATCGGTTGGCCTGACGAAGCGCGATCTTGCGCGTCAGATCGCCGGTTGCCGCCACCTCGCGCATCACGCCGGTGATTGCCGCCAGCGGTCGCGCGATGGTGCTGGCAACCGCAAAGCTCAACGCGAGTCCCAGCAGCACCGCCAGAATCGCCGTCGCGGCGAGCCCGGTGTGAATCGTCTCCAGCGACTGCAGTTGCTCCGTCCGCGACCGCAGGATGAGGGCGACTGGTCCTGAGGTAGCTGTTTCGTGCCCGGTGGCCGCGCCGAGCGGCCGCGACAGGGCTTCGTATTCTTCACCCTCGAGCCGGACTCGCGAGCGCGGCTTCCGCAGGTGATCGGCGAGCAGCCCATGAAGATCGCGCGGCAGCGTCGAGGCGAGAATCTGGCCGTCCATCCCGAACGCCAGATCGCTGCCGGTAATCCGCTTCATTTCCTTGAGCAGGGCGTCGTCGAGCAGGAAGCCGACGCTGAGGGTGCCAAGTATTTCGGGGCGATGCTGGTAGATGGAAACCGGGACGGTGACCAGCTGCAGGATGCCATTCGGCTGCGGCAACAGGCTGAGGCTGTCGCGGCCGGCAAGCGCGTCGCGAATCGCGGGCTGGTTGGCGGCAATGGCCGCCGCGCGTGGAGACCCCCCGGCCGCGTAGAGCAGTTGGCCCGTGCGATTGGTCAGCACTACGAGGCTGGCCTTCAACTGTTCCGGGTAGCCTTTCGCGAATTCCTCGACCGTCGGCGGATCGTTGGTCGTAAGGGCGGCTTTGAGCGTGGGGAGGTCCGCGATCAGATGCGCCATCAACGTGAACGTCCGTGCCCGCTCCACGCGCAGTTGATCGATTTGCGCCCCCGTCGCCACGATTTCCCGTTCCAGCGTCCGCTCGGCCTCGCGCGTCACCTGCACGTTGACCAGGTAGAGCGCGACGCCGATGCAGAGGATCGCAAGCGCGGCGCTCGACAGGAAGATGCGGCTGCGAAGCGACGACAGCGGATTCATCGGAGCGCGAAGTCCAGTTCGGCAGCGCCGCCGTCCGGTACGACCACTGCTTTGGGTTCAGATGCGTTGCCCTCGTTCCAGGCGAACACACCGTAGTTTCCCGGCGGCACGTTCTCGATGTGGTAACGCCCCTGGCTGTCGGTCACCGCGAAGTAGGGATGGCTGAACACCAGGATGAACGCGCTCATATGCGAGTGGATGTCGCAGAACACGCGCACGATGCCCGGCCGATCGAAGCGGATCGACCTCGAGTGACCGGCGGAGTAGCGTCCGAGATCGAAGCGGGCCGGCTTCGAGAGCGAAAACACGTTGTGATAGAACTTGTCTGAATTCGGAAAATCGACCGTTGTGCCGGTCATGATGGCGAGCAGATGCGGCACGAACGTTTCGTTGCGCTGATCCATCACGGCCCGGCCGCCTTCGTCCACCTCGAAGGCGCGTCGCGGCGCCGACTCCAGATAGACCACCGAGCGCATTCGATCGTCCAGGTCGCGCGCCGCCGGCGCGCCCAGGTCGGCGACGCCGGGCCGGCGCTCAATTTGCGGCATCACGCGCCGGACCTCGACGCGCCCGCGAATGACCCCATTTCTTGCGGCGTCAAGCCGATTCGAGGTTTGAATCATCACGAAGGACACAAAGGACACCAGGGAGAAAACGTACGCCCTCAAGCTCAGGACACGCATTTCCCTTTGTGTCCTTTGTTTCCTTTGTGTCCTTGTCAGGTTCATCATCAGAACCAGAACACCAGTTGACCGGCGCCGAGGTTTTCGACCCGCCGCAGCACACCGCCGTCGCGCGTGTTGTGCTGATAGGAAATCTTCAGCAGCAGGTTTCGCTGGATGGAATAGCCCGCGCCGACCTCGGCCCGCGTCACTGGCGCGTCCCATGGCAGCGTCGATGTCGAGCCGACGAGATCGCTGAATCCCAGGTGCTCGACGCGTGCCGCCGCGTACAGGCCGGGGACGATCTTGTAGCGTCCTTCGACCGACGTCGACAGCGCGCGAAGCGGTTCGTCGATGGCCGGCGTTCGGATCGTCGGAACCCGCCAGGCGCTGACGATCGTCTCGAAGCGAACGAGATAATAGCCGTGCGAATACTCGGCGTCGGCGCCCCACGCGGTTTGCGTGAAGTTTTCGTCTGGCGCCGCGTCGCCGAGCGCGCTCCGGACCGCCGCGTCGCTGACGAAGGGTCCACGCGCGAATGAGGCACCGGCAATCAGCCCCGGGACCGGACGGACTTCGAGCCGTCCGGCGAACTGCCGCCCGCCGTTGTCATCCGAAAAGAGCGGGTTCGAAACCGTGCCGGCGGTGACCGCCGCGGCCGCGCTGAATATCCCGGCGCCGGCGTGGACCTGCACGCCCGTGTCCCAGCGAAACGCGCTGACCAGAGCCACACCGCGATCGAGGCCCGGGGCGCCGACCGAGTACCGCACGAGCCAGCCCAGACTCCGTTTCTGGAGCAGTTCGTCGGCGCTCGCCGGCAACGCATCGGGCCGAAGCGACGTGAGGTACTGATAGGCGAGCGGATAGCCGATGAGCGGATTGTCGTTCGCGTAGGCGCGCCGGCCGAACGCGCCGAACGTCGGTGGAATCCGGCCGACCTGGATGTCGAAATCGCGGCCGGTCCACGGCCGGATACGGGCGTACAGCGCGTAGGCCTTGAGGGTGTCGATGTTCTCCGAGCGCACTTCGCCCAGCAACGAGAAGTGCGGTCCGGCCTTCGCCGCGGCTGATACGTCGACGCGGATCAGCCGCAACGCCGAATGTTCGTAATCCGTGTAGTTGAAAAACCCTGGGTCGGGCGACCCGTACGTCGCGGACACGTCGCCGCTGACGGTCACGCGTCCGTCGGCCAGCGCGATCGGCTCCGACGGCAGCCCCTGCGCGCGCACGGCCCCTGCGTTCGCGATGACGACGAGCATCGACGCCAGGCGCAGGGTGACGACTCGAACTCTCATCGGATGCTCGAATTATAAGCCTCGGTCGTCGCGGTGACCGCGATCCGGAATCCCGTATCAGCGGCCTTCTCGAGGTTCGCGTTCGAGGGTGAATCGGATGACCATCGTGCCTGAATTCAGGCGGGTGAGCGTCGCGTCGGGATACGGAGAGAGCAACGTTTCAGAGATGAACTGGTTGCCGCGCTGCTGCCATCGCCGCACGACGCGGACGCGGGTGCCGCCGTAGAGCCGCGCCAGCGCCGCCCGATTGTATGGACCAGCGGCGCCGAACGCATCGAGCGCCTCCAGCGCCTCGATCCAGAC
>Ga0075424_100005521_pt1 | contig 12089 bp, 9 predicted proteins | sample SoiMethybrSBSTD3_FD_75301 | JGI IMG/M metagenome (GOLD analysis project Ga0075424, IMG submission 75301) | Bulk soil microbial communities from a Populus tree surrounding site in Tennessee, USA - Soil MetaG P. TD hybrid SBSTD3 | ecosystem: Environmental > Terrestrial > Soil > Tree plantation... | reverse complement strand
TCACGTACAAACCACCGGGAATGAAGAAGCTTGTGCCGGCGATGCGATCAAGCAGCAGCAGAATTCCACCGCCAAGCAGAACCGGAAATGAAAGCAGCGCGAGGATCGCCGTCGTGAACCACGCCCAGCACGTCAGCGGCATGCGCATCAGCGACATGCCACGGGTGCGCATGTTCAAGAGTGTCGTGATGAAATTCAGCGCACCGAGCAGCGAACCAACACAGAAGATCGCAATACTGATTATCCAGAGATTGACGCCCGCGCCCTGCCCCGGCCCGGCAACTTTGCCGAGCGCGCTCAAAGGCGGATAGCCCGTCCATCCTCCAATTGGTCCGACGGTGCCGCTTCCGCCCGCCCACGATGCACCTAAACTCGTGAACCACCCGCCAACCGTGGCGTTGCCTTCCGCGAAAATCGCCAGCACCAGCACGATAAAGCCGACGAACGTCACCCAGAACGACATCATGTTGAGGAACGGAAAAGCCATATCGTCCGCGCCGATTTGAATGGGCAGGAAGTAATTTCCGAATCCGCCCTGCGGCGCGGTCGTGAGCACGAAGAAAACCATCATCGTGCCGTGCATCGTGACCAGTGACAGATAAAACTCGCCGCTCATCACGCCGCCGGGCGCGCCTTGCGGGAACAGCGTCTCGAGGATTTTTATGTGAGTGCCTGGCCAACTCAGGTTAATGCGCATCAGCACCGACATGATCATGCCGATGATCACCGACGTCAGCGCCAAAAGGATGTACTGAATGCCGATGATCTTGTGATCGATGCTGAAGATGTACTTGCGGATGAAACTCGTCGGCGCCGGGTGCCTGTGCACTTCGCCATGAGTTGCTGCTTCTGCCATCGCGGTTCTCCTTCAAGAGGGCCAGGTGAAAACTCAGTACTGCGGAAGCTGATAACTGTCGAGCAATTGGTTCTTCTTAGTTCCAAAGTCAGCCGGCGCCAGTTGCATCAGCGCATCGAAGTCACTCTGCGGCAGGACGAGCATGTACGACTTCATCTTGAAGTGGTTCATGCCGCACAACTCAGCGCAGGCGAGCTCGTACTTACCAACTTTGGTGGCAGTGAAGTGGACGTGAATCGCCATGCCCGGAACCAGGTCCTGTTTGAAGCGTAGTTGCGGGACCCAGAAACTGTGTGTGACGTCCTTTGATTTCAGAATCAGTTCGACCGGACGATTCACCGGGACCACAAGGGTGGGCGAGACCACGTCGTCTTTGCCGTTAGCATCGGTGTCAACGAGTCCAACCGGATTCGTTGCGTCGTCGATGTATTGCACGTCCGTCTTGCCGAAGACGTTGTTCTTGCCCGGGTAGCGCACGTTCCACGCGAACTGTTGCGCCGTGACTTCGAGTTGATACGAGCCGGCGGGGGCGGCGTGGAGGTGCAGCGAGGCCCAAACTCTCTGGCCCATCACGGCGAGGCTGATGAAGACGATGGCGGTAACTACGGTCCAAAGAACCTCAAGCCGGTTGTTGCCATGCGAGTATGTCGCGCGCTGCTTATCCGCCGAATCACGATACTTCCAGACGGCCCAGCCGAGGCCAATCTGCGCCGCGGCGAAAGCAATGCCGCAGACAATAATCGTAATCATGAACTGGCGGTCGACGCTCGGACCGTGTTCCGAGATCGCTTCAGGAAACCACCAGCGATGACTCAAGAACATCCACAGCGACAAGATCGTTATGACCCAGATGGCTATAGCAAGGATGCGTCCCATTTAGTCTCCTTAGTAAATCGTCAATCGTGAATCGTAAATAGACTGCGCTGGACTCGAGGAAACTATTTACTATTTACGATTTACTATTCACCGGTTTAAGACCATCACGCCAAACAACAACGGCAGATAAAAGACTGAAGCCATTAAGAGTTCGCGCGCCGCTTTGTTTGTCTTCGAGAGCGCCGCGCGAATGCCGCTGGCCAGGAATAGCAGGCCAAGAATCAATGCAGAAACAAAATAGATCTTACCGGAGACACCGAGCACCGTCGGCAGCAGGCTCACCGGCAGAAGCATCGTCGTGTAAGCGATGATTTGCTGGCCGGTAACGCGACCATCGGGCTCAACTACCGGCAACATGCAGATTCCGGCGCGCCCGTAATCTTCGCGATACATCCAGGCAATGGCGAGAAAATGCGGGAATTGCCAGAGAAACAGAATCGCGAACAGGATGAACGTGGTCACGTCGAGATGTCCGCGCGCCGCAGTCCAGCCCAACACTGGTGGCATCGCACCAGGAAAAGCCCCGACAAACGTCGAGAAAGAGGTGCGCGTCTTCAGCGGCGTGTACGCGAAGAGGTAACCGGCAACCACCGTCAGTCCGAGAATCGATGTCAGCGAGTTCGTGAACAGCGCGAGATAGAGTTCAGCGATCACCGTCAGCGTTAGTCCAAACCAAAGCGCCTCGTAAGGCTGCAATCTGTGCGTCGGCAAAGGCCGATCGGCGGTACGGCGCATCAGGAGATCGAGGTCGCGCTCCATGAACTGATTTAAGGTCCCGAGGCCCGAGGCGAGCAGCCCGATGCCGACCATCGCGTGGATCAGCAGCACATAGTTCGTCGCGCCTTGCGACCCAAGGCAAAAGCCCGCCGCAGCGGTCAGCATGATCAAGCTGGTGATGCGCGGCTTGGTCAGCTCGACGAACGCGGAAATTCGCGCACCCGCACCAATGCGTGGTCTTACTTCAGTCGCGGCTGTTGGATGCAGTTCTATTGCACTACTTTTCATTATTGTCTCTTGAATTCCGTGTCAGAAGCCCGACCGTTAGGGAGGGCATGTCGGGCTGAAGTGGCCCTCGCTTCGCGCGGATTTCTGACACATTCACCCGCGGGCTCGTAGTCAACTTATGCGGTAGCTAGTACGCCGACTGTACTTTTCTCAATGCGTAAAACTCTAAACACTCTCAAGGTCAGCAAAATTGTCGCCGCGAAGACCAAAGCGCCGCATGCCACGTGCGCAACCGTCACGGCAATCATCGGATTCAACGGCTGCGGCCCAAATGGTGACCTCGCCCGCGTGATGTATGCTGCGATGCCCAACATCAACTGCACAAACAACAAACTCAGCGCGACGATTGCCGGCCGTCTCAGAAATTTGTTGTCGCGGTGACGCAACAACACGGCCATTGCAGTCACGCCGAGAGCCAACGTCACAATGATTGCGCCGGTGATGTGCGCGACCAGCAATCCGGTCGGCAGAAGTTGATCCCAGGTCGCTGAATGACGGAGCGTAGCGCCAAGCACGAGTTGCACGAGAATTAACACCAACGATGCAACGCAAAGTGTGCGTGGTGAAACTCCGTTGTCAGCTTCAAAGATCTTCGATTCAGCGTTAGTCCAACTCCGCGACGTGAATACGGCAATACTGACCGTGGTGAGAAAGAACACTTGCGCCAACGTCGCGTGCGCTGCCGATACCCACAAAGGCAAAAGCAACTTTACCGTTAGTCCGCCCAGCAAACCCTGAACGATCACGAGGCCCAGCGCGACCCAGCCGAGCCGCTTGATCCAGCGTCGCGGCTCGCGGAGCTGTAAATAGAGCGCGAGCACGATCGTCAGCAACCCGACGGTGGCGGCGATCATGCGGTGCCCGTGCTCCCAAAAAACGTTACCGACCATCTGCGGAAAAAACTTTCCAAAAGACAGCGGCCAATCAGGCACAGCCAAACCGGCATCGTGACTCGTGACGTTAGCCCCGGCGATGATGAGAAAGAACGTTGCGACTGCGACCAGCAGCGCGAAACGATGAACACCCTTGGACATTGCCAATTTGCAATTGCCGATTGCCGATTTGTTCCGATTGCCGTTCGCCGCTTTTTCAAATTGGCAATTGGCAATCGGAAATCGGCAATGCGTCTAGTGTTTTCCGAGGACCGGGAACTCGATTGCCGCAAGCATGGGCAGCGAACTCGGCTGTCCTTGCAGACTGGCGCTCGCGCCGAAGCTGAAATCTGCCGTGGCGCTTCCCTTCGCCGGCACGGTGACCTCCATGGTCTTTTCGGTGCCCGGGCCAGCCGCGCCTTCATGCCACGCAACGACGGTGTACTTGCCTGGCGGCACGCCGGAGATCGTGAACTTCCCGGTTTCATCGCTCACCGCGAAGAACGGGTGCTTCATCACCCCGATGTACGCTTTCATCCACGGATGCTGATTACACTTCACCGGAACCATGACTTCGGCCGCGTTCAGCGTGTGCTTCAAAGCCTGTGCGCCGTTTGGCTGCGATTGGTTCCAATCGGGATTCTTTGCCGGCGTGAAGTGAATGTTGTGCGTCGTCGGATCGCTGTTGGTGATGTTGATTTCTTCTTTGGCAACCACACCCAGCACGTGCGGCTTGTAGTGGCAACCGTTCTGATCGAGCGTCGCGCCCGTCGGCATGTTCGGCCAGCCAGTGAAGTCACCAATCTTCTTGCCGTCCGCGAGTGTTCCGTCTTTGATGTAGACGAACGTATTCGCGACTTTGTTATCCTTGACTGCCCAAGTTTCGGCCGTCAGATTTGGATTCTTCGAAGTGCACTGTGCGTCGGCGGAAGTGTCGATCTTTGGATTCTCCGGAGCGGTACCGGTGTAAGCAATGGTCCCGCTGATCGTGCCCTCGTCGCCTTTCGAAGCGTAGGCGGTTCCGGTTTCAGGCTCTCCACCATCCTTAACTTCTGTCTTACTGCACGACGAACCTAATGACAGCAGGCCAAGTGTGGCAATCAGTCCGAGCCACAATCCTGCGCGTTTACTCAACATAATTTGATTCCTCCAAAAAATTGATGCTGACCTGGAATGCGACAAGCATACTCTAAAACTGCATGTCAGAACCACCGGAGCGCAGGCATTCCTGCCTGCGGGCCACCGGCATCCTGCCGGTGAAATCCGCGAGCAAGGATGCTCGCGACCCGCCGACAAAATGTCGGCGCTGCTTTAGCGCCGATGATGACTCGGGCGATCGCGACCGCGCGCCTCAGTGCGCCCGACTTTCTGCGTCTGCGTCTGCGCGGCAGGCTGCGCCGGTGGCGCGGGTGACGCTGCTAACAATCGCCTCTGTTCATCCGGCGTCATCAGAAACATGTAACGCACCAGCAGTCGCGCGTGGTCGTCATGATAATTCGCAATGTCCGCGGGCGGATTCGGCAGAGCTACCACCCAACGATCGCCGTCTTTTTTGAAAAGCCCGGTCGGCATCGCGGTGCCGGGTGAAATCTGCGCCGGATCGAGCAACCAACGGAACGTCCAGTCCGGCTTTAAGCGCTCGCTCGCCAACAGGAAGTTTGGCGCGATAGCTCGCGCATCATGCGCAGGCTCACCGGTGATGTGACACTTCAAGCAGGGCGCACCAGGAGACGTGAAGATGTTCCGCGCAACGGATTTCTCCGCTTCAGTCAGAGGCAGCATCGGCTCCTTAATATATGGATCGTTCTGAGACGACACCGCGACAAAGAACCGCACGAGGATGCGCAGCTCATTCGGCGAGAAGTTGAACGTCGGCATGTGCACTTGCAGGTAAGGCCGCACGCCGTTGCGATTCGCGCCCCACTGCGGCAGCAAACGTCCATTGCTCTGATCGTTCGCGTTCGTCGATGTCGCTGGCGGACTCGCGGACGCGGTCGCAGCAGGCGATGCGGCCGGCTCTGGCGCGGACGTGCTCGATGATGGCAGCGGCGGTGTTTCGCCTGGTTTCATCAGCGAAGGATCTTTCAAAAACTTCATGAGCCATTCGGGATCGACGCGCGCGCCCTCGCTGGTTAGCATCGGAGGTAACAATTCGGCCTGCCCCGAATAGAACGGCATCGAAGTCAGCACCGCGCCGCCCAACGTCACCGGCTCCGCAGAGTTGTTGTAGACCTGCGAAGTCTGTCCCGGTTGCACCACGTGACAGCCCATGCAGTTGTATTTCTTGATGACCCACCAGCCGTTCTGAATGTCCTGACGCCTTTGGTCCGGCGGCATGTAGAAGAGCGACTTCGGCGCGTTGGCGCCTTCCGCGCCCATGCTGCCGAGCAGCAGCGTCGTCAAACTCGCGCGCCAGGTTTCAGTCATAAACGGCTTTGGCATGCGCAGACGATCTTTCGACTCGAGATACTGCGACTTGCCGCGATCATAGATCGACGGATCGGAGAGCTTGTGTTCGAAAAAGCCGCGATGGTTGTACCAGTCTTTCTCTTTCTCGTCTTTGTGCACGACGAGCGGTTTGCCATCGGCGCCTTTCGGCTCGCGTCCGTACTCGGCATCCTGAGTCATCAGCGCAAAGTCGAGGCGTTCCAGCGGCGTCGCACCTTCAGTCGTCAACTCTTTGCCGATGCGTTGCTCTTCTTCAAAGCCTTTGATTTCGTGACAGCCGGCGCAACCGTACTGTTTAATTTCAGCTTTGCCGTCTTCGGCGAGTTTCGGATCGTTCATGAACGACACGTCGCCGGTCGCAGGCTGTGGTGAAAGCGAGAATAGATAAGACGCGATGTCGCGGGCGTCCTGCTCAGACAGACGCAGGTTCGGCATGACGGTCATGTTCTGCACTTGCAGCTCCGCGCCGTCGTTTGGACAGGTCGAATGCAACTCAGTGTCGAACAGATAAGGCTTGCCGTGTTTCGCGTAGTCATCAGGTGTCAGGTCGCGATGCTCTTTCGGGCAGTACGGCGCGTAACGTTCGCGCGGGTTGTAAATCCACCGCACGATGTAATCAAAATTCGCTTTCTCGCCTACTTTGGAAAGGTTCGCTGCAAACGTGCCGCCGATGCGCGCGTCCTCTTCCCCAATCGAATGACATGCGAGACAACCGCGCGATTCGAATAACTTCTTGCCGTTGTCTTTGTCACCCTGCTGTTGCGCCGGCAGCTTGCCTGCGAACCCGTTCTGCCAGAGGTACGCGGCCACCGCTTTCAAATCCTCCGCGCCCTCTTCGCCGTCAACTTTGAAACGCCAGAAAGTCGGCATCTTCGTCCCGGGGCGGAATGCCTGCGGATCTTTCAGCCATTCCACGATCCATTCGGGCCGCAGCTTTAGGCGGACATCTTTCAGATTTGGTCCGACTTTCTTCTGGTCCTGCTGGAGATAACGCGTCTGGAGGTTGAGCTCGTCAATGCGCGCGGCGAGTTGGCTGTTCTGAACGCGTAGAGATTCGGCATGGGCGAGCAGGCGTTTTACGTCAAAGTCCTCCTTCGCTTCAGCGCTCGCTTCGGTGTCGAGCCTCGCCTGACGTTCGTTCGCGCCGATCTGTTCTTCGAGCTGGGTGATTTGCTGGCGCGCGTTGCTCAACGCGTCGGCTTCTCGATCGAACGCTTCCATGCGATGACAACCGACGCAGCCGCGTTGATAGAACAAGTCCTTCGCCAAATTCAGTGTGTCAGCACCCTGCGTAACGCGATCGTTTGCGTGGCACATCTGGCAGCCGGCTTCGGTGTTCTCTTTGTGGAAGAGCGGATGCAGCCAGAACGGATTGCGACCATGGCCCTTTTCAACACTGGTGGTCGCGCGGCCGTTGCCACCGTGACAAGCCGAGCAACCGAACTTGTCGGGATTGTGGATTTGCAGAAGTTCTTTACGGGGGTGACTGACGAACGCTGCTGCCAGTTCGTCGGGTTTCTTGCCCGGACCGTCCGGGGCCATATCGGATGCTTTGATTACGAGCGGTTCGCGTGTGCCCAGATGGCAAACCTCGCAGCGATCGACGATGCCGTATTCGTTGACGTTAATTTGGTGGCCCAGGATCGTGTAATCGAAAGCATTCTCGTTTTTTGTGATCAGGTCGTTGATGTTCTTAACCGGCAATGCACTCACGTGGTTCTTCACATAATCATCGCGCTTCTTCGCCAGCTCAGTCGGCTCTTTCAGCAGGTCGGCTTTCTCGCCGAGCACCTTCGCCTTCTCATCACGCAGATCATTGAACGTCTGCTCGAGCTGCGCGAAGTTCATCTTCCGCCGCACTAACTTGCCTGAATCGTCAGGCATTTCGACGGTGACCTGTTCGTCTTTCTTGATGTCCAGTTGTTTCTTGTAGTGATCGCGCCAGAACTTGCCGGGAGCAATTTCAAGCTTCCAGGTGATGACCACGATACGTCCGCGCTGGTTCTGAAAAGGTTCGGTGACGGCGTCGAGCTTTGCCTGGATCTTCGCGACGCGCGCATCGATTTCCTTGCGCTGGTCTTTGGTGCTTTCTTCCGCTTCCTTCGCTTTAGCGTCGAGTTCCTGATATTCGGGAGTCTCTTTTACTTCCGCTTCAGACTTGCCCGCGTCCTTCTTGATGCTGTTCAGGTAGGCAACGTAGCGTTTCACGTATTCGCGCTGCACGCCGCGCCAAGGCCGCTGCGTGTAGGCCTCGTCCCACAACGCCCACACGGCCGAAACCATCAGCAGCAGCGTACAGATGAGGATGATCGCGCTCGTCGAACTCGCAACGATCGGATCGCGCTCAGGTTCGGTTTCTTTTTTGATTAATGAAGTCGGTTCGTTCGGTTCCGCCACGTTGATCCTTCGACGCTAGACATTGAAAAAGGGAGTCACCCAAACGTACTTAATTGTGAATACAAGTCTTAAAAACAGTTTCACCGGCATTGCGAGCAAAACGGTGATCGCAAAGAACTGGAACGTCCAATACTGAAGCAGGCTGGTATTCGCGAGCAGCTTCTTCTCGAATTCACCCGATACCGTTGCCCAAGTCTTGAACTCGCTCCACGATGTCAGATAACGAAATTTGAAAGGAGCGCGCATCATTAGCCAATGGAAAAACAGCGCGCCTACCACGAAAAACGCTGCCACCAACAAAAAGCCGAACACCGGGATCACAAACCACTTCATTAAGCCGGGGTAATTCGGAAAATTCGCCACTGTCAGTCCGACGATCTCATGTACGTCGCGGTTGCGATCGAACACGACGGTGTTGTGGTCCCAGGTCTCTCCTGGCCAGAACCAAATCCAACCAGGACCGCGGATGAAGGTGCCGATGAAGATCAAGAGGATCCACATCAAAAAGCCCCAGCCAAACATGTTCACCGCAAAACGTCTCTGGCGATATGTGTAGTAGCCGTTGCCGAGCGGATTCGAATCGACGTAGGGAAACACCATCAAGCCGACCATGATCAGCGTCGGCATTACCACGCCGGCAATCCACGGATCGAAATAGACGAGCATCTCCTGCAAACCGAGGAAGTACCACGGCGCTTTCGATGGATTCATCGTCAGGTTTGGATTTGAAGGCTCTTCCAGCGGTGCATTGAGCGTGAGCGACCAAACGTAGAGAACGACCGTTACGATCACCGCCGCGAGAAATTCAATGCGCACGAGATAAGGCCAAACGTGCAATTCCTTCGCCCAACCCGGACGCCATGGCTCAGCTTTGCGATGATGAGTTTTTGCGAGTTTTGGATCAGCTTCCAGAGTTTCGACGAGTTGATCGTTCGCGCGCGCCTGTTTCACCCCGAGCCAGGTGAAAAACGGCACGAGGAAAAGCATCGCCACAATCGGAATATTGTCCGGCGCTGAAACAATCTTCCAGAGCTGGTGCCAATCCTGGACAACGAATAAGATGTACAAACCAAGCAGCACCAGCACCACCGCCAGGCCGATGATCATGTTGCGCCGTGACGCCTTTGGTTTGATGTTTAGAGCCTCTTCCATTCGGGGTAACTCTCTGTGTAACTCCGTGGCTCTCTGTGTCTCTGTGGTGGACTAACTTCGCAGCAATTCACCACAGAGACACGGAGATCGCACAGAGGTGCACAGAGCACCTCACTTCTTCTTCACTTTCATTTCCGACTCGAGCATCATCGGCGCAGGTCCGCTGATCCCGCCGTCCTTACGGATGCGCCAGAAATGCACCGCCATAAATATCGACGCGACCAGCGGAATACCGATGCAGTGCCAGATGTACGCGCGCAAAAGGGCATTCGAATCCACGATCGATCCGCCCAGCAATCCGAATCGGACGTCGTTGTAAGGCGTAAGGCCGAGCTGCGGACCTAAAGGTCCTTCGTTTCCCAGCATCGGCGTCGCGCGCGCCATGTTTGTGCCTACCGTCACCGCCCAAAACCCCAACTGATCGTCCGGCAGCAAATATCCCGTAAACGAAAGCAAAAGCGTCAGCACGAGCAGCACGACTCCGACGCACCAGTTGAATTCGCGCGGTTTTTTGTACGAACCCGTGAGCACCACGCGAAACATGTGCAGCCAGGTTGTGATCACCATCAAGTGGGCCGCCCAACGATGCATGTTTCGCAGCAGTCGCCCGAACGGGACGTCGTGCTCGAGATACAGAATGTCCTGAAACGCCTGAATTTTCTGCGGGTGGTAATAGAACATCAGCAGGACGCCGGTGAACGTCAGGACGATGAAGAGGTAGAACGTGATGCCGCCCATGCCCCACGTGTACTGATAGCGCACCGCGTCGCGATTAATCTTCGCAGGATGCAGGTGCAGAAAGACGTTCGAGAGAATGGCGAGCGAGCGATTGCGCGGATCGGAACGTTCGTGCGAGACGCGAAAGATCGATTTCCAGACCTGCGTTTGTTGCGGGTCTTTGTATTCCTTCGCTTCTTCGAGCGCGCGGTCCTTCAACGCGACGGCCGATTCTTTGGCGCGCGTCACCAAACCAACGTCCGACTTCTCGCCGGTTAGTTGCTTAGTCTCTTTCTCGTTTCCGTCTGCCATTACGTTGATCCATCCGCTCACAGGATGGTACTGACCTCATTACAGCGGGATGTAAGCGCCCGGATCGTTGAATTCCCCTGGAGCAGGGACGCCTTTTTCCCACTTATAAAGCTTGGCTATGTTCACCACGATCTGACCTTCGGCATCCAGCTCAACGTGTGCGCGATCCATCGGACGCGGCGCCGGGCCCTCGAAGTTGATCGCCTCGCTGTCGTAACCGCTGCCGTGACACGGACACTTGAACTTGTTTTCGCTGGGCTTCCAGTCAGGCGTACAGCCCAGATGCGTGCAGCGCGCGTAGACTACGAACAAACGATCTGAAGTCTTATCGACCCAGATGCGATATTGCTGCTGATACTTCGTATCGACTCCCAAAGCGTAGTCGCCGGGGAATCCAATTTTGAATGTGCTCGATGGTTCGGTGATCGAACGTGGGAGGAAGAACCGCACGAACATCAGAAAACACGTCGTCAAGAATCCGGTGATGCTCCACCAGACGATGCGACGACGTGTTTTGTTGACTGGGGGTTCGGGGACAGATTCGACGACGACTGCAGGTTTGGCTGCCGCTTTCGGAACGGGCGTCGCTGCGCCCCGTGCCGACGGCGGCATCGGGGGCCCGGCTGGCTTCTCAGTTGTGGTTACAGATGTTCCGGCGTCTGGACCGTTATCCAACTCCGTTGACCTCCCCTGAAAGTCACGAACGCCAAACTTGCGCCTACACTAATGCCCCGGGAAACTTTCGATGATTACAGAATCCCCTGCTCCGAGGCGTAAAACTGTCTCTGCGAATCCGAACTTAAATATGATCACTAGAAGTGCGCCGCGCCGAAAAAAAGTAATAAACTGGCGCGGCAGCCAAAATTTATACATCGATCATGACGAAATTGGCAAGAGGTTACTTCGCCCAAACGAAATGCCGGAGGCCATAGAATGCAGGAACGCGCACAGTTAATTCTCTACAGCAAACCTGGTTGTCACTTATGCGAGGAGATGAAAGCCGAGATGTCCAAGGCGAACTGCGCCGGACTGTACGAACTTCAAGAGATCAATATTGAGAGTGACGCGGAATTATTTGCGCGACATCGAAATGATATTCCGGTCTTATCAATCAACGGCGTGGAAGCGTTCAAACACCGGCTGTCTTCGGCGGATTTTCGGGACTACCTGAATCAACTGCGCACCTAAAACTGAAATGAGATAACGAGTTCGGAACCCATGCTTCTTATTTCTGGCGATCCAACCGGCGTAGACCAGCACCGAGCAAAAATTTCATTGGGTTAATGCAAAAACTTTGTATTGACATCAACCGCATTCGCGGTTAAAGTTCGCGCTGCTTGCAACAAACCGCACTCTTCAGTTTTTGAAGCCTAATCGCCCAGCTTCTCCAGATTCTTCCCCCAAGGATTATCTGGTGACCCGACGCAAACCAATAAAAGTCGTTTCCGTCAATC
>Ga0075424_100005520_pt1 | contig 12090 bp, 11 predicted proteins | sample SoiMethybrSBSTD3_FD_75301 | JGI IMG/M metagenome (GOLD analysis project Ga0075424, IMG submission 75301) | Bulk soil microbial communities from a Populus tree surrounding site in Tennessee, USA - Soil MetaG P. TD hybrid SBSTD3 | ecosystem: Environmental > Terrestrial > Soil > Tree plantation... | reverse complement strand
GCGCTGGCCGGCAACCAGCTCGGGGTCGTGCGGGACGCAGACGATCTCGACGACGAGCGAATGGAGGAGTTTGCGCGCGAGACGCGCCTCTCCGAGACCACATTCGTGCAGCCGGCCTCCGAGCGGGAAGCGGATTACCGCAACCGCATCTTCACCGTGGCCGGGGAGATCCCGTTCGCCGGCCACCCGTCGCTCGGGACCGCGGTTGCGATCGCGATCGCGCGTGGCCAGCGCGAGGCGAGCTACATCCAGCAGACCGGCGCCGGGTTGCAGCCGGTCGACGTGCGGCTCGAGAACGACCACGCGTGGGCGTCGATGCTGCAGGCGCCGGCCGAGTTCGGTCCCGAGGTAGACCCGCACGACGTGGTGGCGGCGGTCGGGCTCGTGCTCGGCGACGCCCATCGGGAGTTGCCGCCGCAAGTCGTCTCGACCGGCCTGCCGACGCTGATCGCGCCCGTCCTGAAGGTCACATGCGTGAGCGCGGCGAAGCCGGACCTCGAGCTGGTCGAAGACCTGACTCGGAAGTACGACACTCCCAACCTCTACCTCGTGTGCCTGCAGGAGGACGGCACTGCGCGCGCACGGATGTTCAGCCGCCTCGTCGCGGGCGGGGAGGACCCCGCGACGGGATCGGCCGCCGGACCGTTGTGCGCGTACCTGGCGGAGCGAGGCCGCGGGCACCGGGTTGAGATCACGCAGGGCGTCGAGATGCGACGGCCCAGCCGCCTGGTCGCCGAGATGCACAACGGCCGGCCGCGGGTCGGCGGCTCCGTTGTGAAGGTAATAGAGGGCGAAGTGCTGCTCTGACTGCGGCTGCTTTCTTCGATCTCGATCGCACGCTGATGGCGGGATCAAGCGCCTACCACTTCGGGCGCGCGATGTACAAGGCGGGCCAGATGAGCCGCCGGCAGATCGCACGTGACGCGCTCGACCAGATCCGCTTCCGGGTCGAGGGCGCCACCGACGCAGCCGTGCACGTGCTGCTCGACCGTGTGTTGGAGGGCATCAAGGGCCGGCGGGTGGTGGACCTGCGCCGCCTCACACCGGACGTGCTGGCCGGCATCCTGCCGAGGGTCTATCCGCAAATGCTGGCCGTGGTCCGCGAGCACCAGGATGCCGGGCGTCCGGCCTTCATCGCCACCGCGGCGTCGCAGCCCGCGGCCGAGATCCTGGCCGAAGCGCTCGTCATGGACGGAGCGATCGGCACCCGGTGGGAGATCGAGGACGGCGCCTACACCGGGCGGCTCGACGGCCCATTCGCGTACGGCGAGGGCAAGGCGCAGCGGCTGCGCGAGTTCGCGGCCGAGCGCGAGATCGACCTGACGCAGAGCTGGGCCTACACCGACGCGGCCTCGGACCTCCCCATGCTGGAGGCGGTCGGGCACCCAGTGGCCGTCAACCCCGACGCCGAGCTCGCGGAGGTCGCGAAACGCGAGGGCTGGGACGTGCTGCGGTTCGAGAAGCTCGGCGCGCGGCTCCGGATGGCGGTGGCCGTCGCGATCGCGGCCGCGGTCGGCGGCAGCGGCACGTGGCTCGCCGCCCGCCGCCGCGGGCGCGGCCAATAGCTGAAAACGCCCGCCCCGAGCCTAGAATGCCCGTGTGGCCGTAGAACCCGAGGCAATCCGCCGCGCCCAGGAGTGGCTCGAGGAGGAGTACGCGCGGGAACCTGAGCGCGACGCGCTCTTCACCTCCATCTCGGGCGAGGAAGTGAAGCCGCTCTACACCGACCAGGACCTGGCCGACACCGACGTCGAGCGCGACATCGGCTACCCCGGCGACTATCCGTTCACGCGCGGCGTGTACCCATCCATGTACCGCGGGCGCCTCTGGACGATGCGCCAGTTCGCCGGCTTCGGCACACCGGAGGAGACGAACGAGCGCTTCCGCTACCTGCTCGACCACGGGCAGACGGGCCTCTCGACCGCGTTCGACATGCCGACGCTCATGGGCCACGACTCGGACGACCCCCGCTCGCTGGGCGAGGTGGGCCGCGAGGGCGTGGCGGTCGACACGCTCGACGACATGGAGACCCTCTTCGCCGGCATCCCGCTGGGTGAGGTCACGACCTCGATGACGATCAACGCGCCGGCCGCGATCCTGCTCGCGTTCTACGTGTGCGTGGCGGAGGAGCAGGGCGTCTCGCGCGACCGGCTCGGCGGCACGATCCAGACCGACATCCTGAAGGAGTACATCGCCCAGAAGGAATGGTGCTTCCCGATCGATCCGGCGATGCGCCTCGTCACCGACATGGTCGAGTTCTGTTCGCGGGAGCTGCCGCGGTGGCATCCGATCTCGATCTCGGGCTACCACATCCGCGAGGCCGGCTCGACCGCTCAACAGGAGCTGGCGTTCACGCTCGCGGACGGGTTCGCCTACGTGCAGGCCGCGATCGAGCGCGGCCTCGACGTGGACGACTTCGCGCCGCGGCTGTCGTTCTTCTTCAACGCGCACATCGACTTCTTCGAGGAGATCGCCAAGTACCGCGCCGCGCGCCGGATCTGGGCGCGCGAGATGCGCGAGACGTTCGGCGCGCGGAACCCCGCCTCGTGGCGGATGCGGTTCCACAGCCAGACCGCGGGCGTCTCGCTGACCGCGCAGCAGCCGCTCAACAACATCGTGCGGACGGCGCTCGAGGCGCTCTCGGCGGTGCTCGGCGGGACCCAGTCGCTGCACACCAACTCGTACGACGAGGCGCTTGCGCTGCCGACCGAGGAGGCTGTGCGGGTCGCGCTCCGCACGCAGCAGATCATCGCCCACGAGACCGGTGTCACGAACACGATCGACCCGCTGGGCGGGAGCTGGTTCGTGGAGTCGCTGACGAACCGCATGGAGGAGGCCGCCTACGACTACTTCCGGCGGATCGAGGAGCTCGGCGGGATGGTGGAGGCGGTGAAGCGGAACTTCCCGCAGCGCGAGATCGCGGAGGCCTCGTGGCGCTACCAGACCGAGGTCGACGAGGGCCGGCGCCACATCGTCGGCGTGAATCGCCACGAGATGCCCGAGGAGGAGCCGATCGAGATCCTCAGGATCGACCCGGCGCTCGAACGCAAGCAGATCAACCGCCTCGCGGCCACGCGCGCTCGCCGCGCAGGCGCGGAGGTCGAGCAGCGCCTTGCCGATCTGAAGGACGCGGCGGCCGCCGGGCGAAACCTCATGTATCCCCTGATCGACTGCGCCCGGGCACGCTGCAGCGAGGGCGAGATGATCGAGGCGCTGCAGCAGGTGTTCGGCAACTACCGCGAGTCGCCCGTTTTTTAAGCGTTTGTTGCACGGCGCCCGAGGTGCGCCGCGCCGCCCGTGTTTCTGCTTACCTAGGCCGCATGCAGCGCAGGCACGTATTTGCAGCGCTTTTCGCCGTGGTCGCGGCGCTCGCGCTCGTTTCCGTCCCGGTCACCGCGCGCACCGGCACGGGCGCCACGCCCAACGACAAACGCGCCTGGGTGCGGGTCATGGACAACTTCTTCGATCCCAGGTCGGTGAGCGTCGTCCCCGGCACGAAGGTGACCTTCACGTGGCGGGGAAGCAACCGCCACAACGTGCGCTTCACCAAGGTGCCCAAAGGCGCCGGCCGCAAGGGATCCAAGACCCAGCGCTCCGGCCGTTGGAGCCGTACCCTCGTGCAGCCGGGCCTCTACCGGTACGTGTGCACGCTGTTCTCGGGCATGCGCGGCACGATCACGGTGAAAGCGCCGCCCACTTCGAGCCCCTAACGGACGGGGTCCAAGTCCCGGAGCTGATGCGCCTGCGTGAAGAAGTTCCGGTACGCCAGGCCCATCGCGGTGAGGGCGGCGAGCGCGACGCTGCCGAGCAGCGTCCACAGCAGGATCAGCTGCAGCCGAACAGCGTCGGTGGGCGATGCCCCAGCCAGCAGCGTTCCGACCATCGTGCCGGGGAAGAACACGATGCCGGTCGTCTTCGTCGAGTCGATCAGGGGAATCATCGCCGAGCGCAGGCTGCGCCGGAGAATGGGCAGCATCGCCTGGGTGGCCGTCGCACCGAGCGCGAGCGTCGCCTCGATGCGGGCAGCCGATGACCTCACCTCGTCGCCCAGGCGGTTGAGCGCGACCGCCGCCGCGGTCATCGAGTTTCCGACCACCATGCCGCCGACCGGCACGAGGAAGCGCGGCTTCGGGTCGAAGACGCCCAGCGCAACCACGAGGGCGAGCGTCGTGATCGCCGCCAGCGCGAGGGAAATGAGCAGCGGCTGGAACGCGTTCGGGACGCCGCGCGCGCGACCTCGCGCGGTAAAGGCGCCGAACAGCACCATCCCACTGATCAGCGCGATCACCCACGTGATCTTGTCCTGGTTGAAGATGAACTGGATCACGAAGCCGACGGCCGTCAACTGGATGGCCGACCGCACGACCGCGATCACGATGTCCTCTTCGAGACCCGCTCGCTGCCAGAACGAGACGGCGATCGCGACAGCGACGAGCACGAGGGTCGCCGCGACCTGGCCGATGCTCACGTCGATGGCCGCGATCATCGGGTGAGCGCCTCGCCCTTGCCAACCGCGGTGCCGCCGAGCTCGAGTCGCAGGACCCAGTCCGCCAGCCGCTCCGCCTGCGCGAGATCGTGGGTCACGAGCACGTACGAGAGGTCGAGCTCCGAGCGCAGGTGCAGAAGCGTCCGCTCGACGGCGTCGCGGGCCTCACCGTCGAGCGCAGAAGTCGGCTCGTCGAGCAGCAGCACTGCCGGCTCCAGCGCCAGCGCGCGCGCCAGCATCACGCGCTGCTGCTCGCCCACGGATAGCTGCGATGCGTCGCGCTCGGCGAATCCGGGGTCGAGGCCGCAGAGCTCCAGGAGGCGCGGCACGTCGGCATCGCGTCCGATCAAACGCACTCCGTACAGCACGTTGTGGGCGACCGTTCCCTCGAGGGGCGCGGGCAGCTGGGGCACGAGGCACACCTCTCGCCGCAGCGCGAGCGGGTCGTACTCCCGGACGTCCCGGCCGCGGTAGCGAACCGCTCCATCGTCGGGATCGACGAGCCGGTCGAGCAGCCGCAGGAGGGTCGACTTGCCCGAGCCGGAGGGCCCGGCGACGCAGCTCGCGCCGGGCGGGATCGACGCCGAGAGCTCACGCAGCACGACCGCGTTGGCACGCGTAAGCGTCACTTGTTCCAGCTGGAACAGCGGACCTTCACGGTAGGCTGAATTCATGGCAACCATGCAGGCTCTCACCTTCTACGGACCGCGCGACGTGCGAGTCGAGGAGGTGCCCCGCCCCGAGATCGAGGAACCCGGAGACGTCCTCCTGCGCATCGATCGTGCCGCGATCTGCGGCACCGACCTGCATCCCTATCACGGACGCATGGAAATCGAGGAAGGCTTCGTGCTGGGGCATGAGTACCTGGGCACGATCGAGGCCAAGGGCGAGGGCGTGACCGAGTTCGAAGAGGGTGAGCGCGCGGTGGGCTCGTTCTTCGTGAGCTGCGGCAAATGCTGGTTCTGCCGCCGCGGCCTGCCGATGAAGTGCATGGCGATCCGCGTGTTCGGACTGGGCTTCGCCTTCGGGGACCTGTCCGGCGCCCAGTCGCAGTACATGCGCGTGCCGGAGGCCGACCTCACGCTCCGGAAGATCCCGGAGGAGAACGGCCTCGGCGACGAGGATCTGCTGTTCGTCGGAGACATCCTCACGACCGGCTACGACGCCGTGCGCAAGACCGACATGCGCCCCGGCGACGTGGTCGCAATCGTGGGCTGCGGCCCCGTGGGCCTCAGCACCGTGATGGCCGCCCGCGCGCTTGGCGCCGGCAAGGTGGTCGCGGTCGACATGGTCCCCGAGCGGCTCCGGCTTGCGGAGCAGCTGGGCGCGATCGCCGTCGATCCGCGTGAGCAGGAGGCGGACGACGTGGTCTTGGAGCTGACGAACTGGCGCGGGGCGGACGTGGTCGTCGACGCGGTCGGGAACGAGCGTGCGCTCGCGGCCTGCTTCCCGCTCGTGCGCATGGGCGGCACGATCTCGATGCCCGGCATGTACGTCGAGGACGCGGCGTCGATGCCGATCGGAGACATGTGGCTGAAGAACATCACGATCCAGGCGGGCGTCGCCAACATCCAGGGACACATGGACGAGGTGATCGGGTTGATCCGCGACGGACGCATCGACCCGAAGGTGATGATCTCGCACCGGCTGCCGCTCTCGGAGGCGCCCAAGGGGTATGAATTGTTCGACGCCAAGGAGGCGTTGAAGGTGGTTCTTGATCCCACGCAGTAGGTAGGTAGGAGGAGAGATGCTTCAGGGGTTGATGCAGGACGACTACCAACTGACCCTGCGCCACGTGTTCGAGCGCATGCGCGGAATGTCAGGCCACAAGGAGGTCGTGACGCTCCGCGACGGCGGCGTCGAGCGCGCGACCTACGCGGAGGTTGGCGAGCGCGTCGATCGCCTGTGCCGGGCGCTCGAGTCGCTCGGCATCGAGCGCGGCGACCGCGTCGCGACGTTCATGTGGAACTCGCGCGAGCACCTCGAGATCTACATGGCGGTGCCCTGCATGGGCGCCGTCCTTCACACGCTCAACATCCGCCTGTTCCCCGAACAGCTCACCTACATCGCGAACCACGCGCATGATCAGGTCGTCTTCGTCGATGACTCGCTCGTACCGGTACTCGAGAAGGTCGCTCCTGCGTTCGAGACCGTCCGTCATTACGTCGTGATCGGCGACGGTGACACCGGGTCGCTGGCGAATGCGATCCGCTACGAGGACCTGCTTGCCGATCAGAAGCCGGGCTATGACTATCCCGAGCTCGACGAGCGCACCGCGGCCGGCCTCTGCTACACGAGCGGCACCACCGGGAACCCGAAGGGCGCTCTCTATTCCCACCGCTCGAACGTCCTCCACTGCCTGGCGAGCGCGCTCGGCGACACGAACAGTGTCATGGGGTCCGATCGGGTGATGCCGGTCGTGCCGATGTTCCACGTGAACGCGTGGGGGCTTCCGTATGCGTGCGCGATGGTCGGCGCCGATCTCGTGATGCCGGGCCGCTTTCTTCAGGCGGAGCCGCTCGTGAAGCTGATCGAGACCGAGCGCGTGACCCTGACCGGCGCGGTGCCGACGATCTGGATGGACGTCCTGCGCTATGCAGACGAGAACAAACCCGACCTCTCCAGCCTGCGGACGGTGATCTGCGGCGGCGCCGCGGTGCCGGAGTCGCTCATGCGGGCGTTCGAAGAGCGCCACGGCGTGCGGATCATGCAGGCCTGGGGGATGACCGAGACGAGCCCGATCGCGGCAGTCGCCCGTCCGCCCGAAGGAGCCGAGGAGGAGGAGCACTGGCGCTGCCGGACCGCCACCGGGCGGATCGTGCCATTCGTCGAGCTCCGCCTGATCGGCGACGACGGTCAGGAAGTGCCATGGGACGGCGAGAGCACCGGCGAGATCGAGGTGCGGGGGCCGTGGATCGCTTCCGACTACTACAACGACCCGACCGGCGCCGAGAAGTTCCACGACGGCTGGCTCCGCACCGGAGACGTGGCCTCCGTCGACCCGGCGGGGTTCGTGCGGATCACGGACCGAGCCAAGGACCTGATCAAATCGGGCGGCGAGTGGATCTCCTCGGTGGAGCTCGAGAACGAGCTGATGGCGCATCCGAGCGTGGCCGAATGTGCCGTGATCGCGCGGCCCGACGAGAAGTGGACCGAGCGGCCACTCGCGTGCGTGGTGCTCGCGGAGGGCTGCCGCCCGTGCACGCCGGAAGAGCTGCGGGAGCACCTGAGCGGCCGCGTCGCCAAATGGTGGATCCCCGACGACTTCGCGTTCATCGAGGCGGTCCCCAAGACGAGCGTCGGCAAGTTCGACAAGAAGGTCCTGCGCAAGCGGCTCGCCGAGGGCACGCTCGAGGTGCAGGAGCCGGTCCAAAGCTGAAAAACCGGATCAGCTTGTAGAATCCGCCCGCTTCGCTCCGGCCGGCGCCCCACGCCCGGCCCCGCAGCAAAGCGACTTCCCTGTTGATGCAAGCGACGACCGACACGGCCGCCGAAAAGCCGGAATCCAGGCGCAAGATCCGCGTGGTCGTGGCCAAGCCCGGCCTCGACGGGCACGACCGGGGCGCGAAGATCATCGCCCGGGCGCTTCGCGATGCCGGGATGGAGGTGATCTATACGGGCCTGCATCAGACGCCCGAGCAGATCGCCGAGACGGTGATCCAGGAGGACGCCGACGCGGTTGGGCTGTCGATCCTGTCCGGAGCGCACATGACGCTCGTCCCGCGCGTCGTCGAGCTCCTCCGGGAGAAGGAGGCCGGGGACGTCGTGGTGATCGTGGGCGGCACGATCCCGGGGGACGACATTCCGGAGCTGAAAAAGCTCGGGATCGCCGAGGTGTTCACTCCCGGAGCGTCGACCCAGGACATCATCGAATTCGTCAAAGGGGCGGTCAGGCCGGAATGATTCGGCTTGGGAAGCGGCCCCGTCACACGATTGACCAGTCAATCGGCGGATATAATGGGCGAGGCTCCGCGCCCCCGCTGACGCGACGAAAGGAACACGTGCTTTGAAGATCTGTGTGCTCGTAAAGGAAGTGCCCGACGCCGCCGTCGAGAAGCGGATGGACCCGAACACGATGAAGCTCGACCGCAGCGGCGAGAAGAACCTCAACCCGTTCGACACCCACGCGATCGAGGCCGCGATGCAGATCAAGGAGGGACTCCCTGAGGGAACCGTCCAGGAAGTCGTGGCCGTCACGATGGGTCCGGAGTCCGCGGTGCGCGCGCTCCACAAGGCGGTCTCGCTGGGCGCGGATCGCTCCGTGCAGCTCACGGATGACGCGCTGGCCGGCTCGGACGTGTGCGCGTCCGGCTACGCACTGGCCCAGGTCCTCAAGAGCGAGCAGCCCGATCTCGTGCTGCTCGGCCAGCAGTCGGACGACGGCGAGTGCTACACGATGGGCGCGGTGGTCGCGGACCACCTGCAGATGCCGTCGCTCACCCAGGTGATCCAGATCGACGTATCCGACAGCAAGCTCCGCTGCGAGCGGCAGGCCGAGTACGGCTACGACACCGTCGAGGTCGAGCTGCCCGCCGTGATCAGCGTCGGCGACGCGATCAACGAGCCGCGCTATCCGAGCCTCAAGGCGATCATGGGGGCGAAGAAGAAGCAGCTCGACAAGCTCTCCGCGGGCGACGCTCAGATCGAGGCGTCCCGGGTTGGAGACGAGGGCTCGCGCACGAAGGTGCTCGCGCTGAACCCGCCGCCCGCGAAGGAGAAGGGCACGATCATCGAGGACGAGGACACGAACGAGACGGTCGAGAAGATCGTTGCCTGGCTCGACGAAAGGAAGTTGCTCTAATGGCCGGCATCCTGGTTTACGCCCTCCACGACGACGAGGGCAACTTCAACAAGAACTCGCAGGGCGCGATCTCCGAGGCCGCGAAGCTCGCGGGCGAGCTCGGGGCGGAGGCGGCCGCCCTCGTGGTCGGCGACGTCTCCGACGAGGGCGCGCAGAGCCTCGGCGCCTTCGGCGCGTCGAAGGTCTACCGCGCCAAGAACGTGCCGGAGGGACTCGCGCAGCCGATCGTCGACGCGATGGCGAAGGTGATCCAGGACGAGGCCTTCGACTACGTGCTGTTCGGCGGCGGCCTGCTCGGCTTCGAGATCGGCGCCGGCCTCACGGCGCGGCTCGGTGCGGGCGTGACGATGGAGGTCACCGACGTGAAGGTGCAGGACGGCGGCCTCGTGGCCGTGCGGCCGATCCTCCAGGACTCGCAGATCGCCGAGGTGCAGTACGTCGGCAAGCCGGGCATCATCATCGGCCGGCTGAACGCCTTCGACGCGGTGGCGCGCGACGGCGGGTCGGCGGAGGTCGTCGACGTGGACGTCGAGCTTTCCCCGTGGTCCACGAAGGCCACGATGGTGACGCGCGGCGAGCAGCGCGGCGCGGACGTGAACATCGAGGACGCCGACTACCTCGTGGCCGGTGGCCGCGGGCTCGGCAAGGCCGAGAACTTCGAGCTCTGCGAGGAGCTCGCCAAGGCGCTCGGCGGAGCGGTCGCGGCCACGCGCGCGGTTGTGGACGCGGGCTGGTTCCCGTACGCGGGACAGATCGGTCAGACCGGCAAGACGGTGGCGCCGAAGCTGTACCTCGCGGCCGGCATCTCGGGCGCGATCCAGCACAAGGTCGGGATGCAGTCGTCGGAGAACATCGTCGCGATCAACAAGGACCCGAACGCGCCGATCTTCGAGTTCTGCGACCTCGGCATCGTGGGCGACCTGCACAAGATCATGCCGAAGCTGACTGAGGCAGTGAAGGCGAAGAAGGGGGCCTAGTGGGCGTCGCGCCAGCTGAGTTCCCACCGCCGGTAGACGACGCGTCCGAGTTCGTCGGACCGCCGACGGATCCCGAAGAGGACCGCATCGACGTCGGCGTCGCGATCGTCGGCGGCGGCCCCGCCGGCCTCGCGTGCGCGAACCGCCTGATGCAGCTGCTCGAGCACGAGCCCGCGCTTGCTGAGAAGCTCGGCGAGGTGCCCGTGGCTGTGATCGAGAAGGGCAAGACCCCCGGCGCGCACCTCCTCTCCGGCGCCAACATGCGACCGTCCGCGATGAAGGAGCTCTTCCCGGACCTGCCCGAGTCGGAGTGGCCGGTGCTCTGGAAAGTGGACAAGGACGCGGTCTACCTGCTCACCCCCAAGCAGGCGCTCCCGCTCAAGCCGATGCCGCCGAACTTCCGCAACCACGGCAACTACGTCGTATCGGTCGCGCAGCTGGGCCGGTTCCTGTCCGACAAGGCCGAGGAGGCCGGCGTCTACATCCTGTCCGAGACCGCCGCGGACAAGCTGCTGGTGGAAGACCGGATCGTGCGGGGTGTGCGGACGGGCGACAAGGGGCGTGGCAAGGACGGCGAGCCGCTCGGGAACTTCGAGCCCGGCTCCGACGTGACCGCGAAGGCAACCGTGCTCGCGGAGGGAACGCTCGGCCATTTGACGATGGCCGCGGTGGACTACTTCGACCTTCATGGCAAGGACGACCAGAGATGGGAGCTCGGCGTGAAGGAGGTCTGGGAGGTCCCGCAGCCGCTCGACCGCGTGATCCACACGATGGGCTGGCCGCTGCGCAAGGCGCCGCGGTGGAACGAGTTTGGCGGCAGCTTCATCTACCCGATGGGGGACGACAAGGTCTGCATCGGCTTCGTGGCGGGACTCGACTACACGGACGCGACCTTCTCGGTCCACGACGTCCTACAGGAGTTCAAGCTCCACCCGTTCGTGAGGAAAATCCTCGAGGGCGGCAAGCGAGTCGCCTGGGGCGCGAAGACGATTCCCTCCGGCGGCTACTTCGCGATGCCGAAGCACTTCTCGGTGCCGGGAATGCTGATGGCCGGTGACAACGCCGGCATGGTGAACATCCCCGAGCTGAAGGGCATCCACTACGCGATGCACGCCGGCATCTACGCGGCCGAGACGATCGTCGAGGCGCTGAAGCGCGACTCGATCAACTACGAGGCCTACGACGAGAGGGTGCGCAGCAGCGTGATCGGCGAGGACCTGTACCGCTCGCGCAACATGCGCCAGCCGTTCTCGCGCGGCTTCTTCGTGGGCGGCGCGCTCGCGAGCGCGATGACGATCACGAAGGGCGCGTTCCCCGGCGGGCACTTCAAGCAGGAGGACGACGCCGAGAACGAGATGGTGCTCGACGGCGCCTCCAAGAGCTACCCGAAGCCCGACGGCAAGTACACGTTCGACAAGCTCTCCTCGGTGTTCGCCTCCGGTAACGCGACGCGCGACGACGCGCCGAATCACATCCGGATCCAGGAGCACGTGCCGCTCGAGATCGCGCAGACCTGGGTCTCGATGTGCCCGGCCGCGGTCTACGAGGTCCCGGAGGACCAGCTCGAGGCCGCGCAGAACGGCGAGGGCGACGGCAAGGTCGACGTGCACGTGACGCCGTCGAACTGCGTGCAGTGCGGCGCGATCACCGCCAAGGGCGGGCGTCTCACGCCGCCCGAGGGCGGCGACGGGCCTCTGTACACGCAGGTCTAGCCGCCGCTTTTATCCAGGCGCCGACCCGGTTATTGTCGTCTTGAACGACCGGGAGGAAGCGCGTGTTGAAGCGAGCCATGTTGATCGCCGCCGTGGCGATGCTGGCGCTGCCGG
>Ga0075424_100005518_pt1 | contig 12091 bp, 12 predicted proteins | sample SoiMethybrSBSTD3_FD_75301 | JGI IMG/M metagenome (GOLD analysis project Ga0075424, IMG submission 75301) | Bulk soil microbial communities from a Populus tree surrounding site in Tennessee, USA - Soil MetaG P. TD hybrid SBSTD3 | ecosystem: Environmental > Terrestrial > Soil > Tree plantation... | reverse complement strand
GTGTCGGTGCCGTACCACATCGGCAATGGCTGGGGCGGAGGGCTGGTCCCGATCGTCACGACCTCGATGTACCTCTCCACCAACAGTGTGGGGTACGCCCTGATCTATCCGATCGTGGTGCCGGCCGTCATGTTTCTCATCGCGATCTTCGTCATGCCTGAGACGCGTAAGCACAGCATCTGGGAAGAAGGGGCTATCGAGGCGGCGAGGTCTCGCGCCTGAGCGCCTGACCTCGGCGTCTAGCCCGACGCCGATACAGCGGGCCCTTCCCGGGGTCGAGCTCAACCCGGGCAGGGCCCGTTTTTCATTACCTGGCGCGAATTTCCGGAAGGGCGGACGATTCGCCCGACCCACTGGGCAAAATGTGCCCATCTTGCCGCCAAAAATGACAGGCCAAAAGGGCAGGCCGCCCGTATGGGCAGTCCTTCCATGTCCCCAAGACCCCATGATCGTTGCTGAATCAATCCAACGGGCCCCTCGTCTCATCTCAGGCATAAGGGTTGCACCCGTATCCGGCCCAGTTAGAGGGTAGGGTGCCAGGGAGGCCCACACCATGGAAACGATTCGCGAGCGGTTGGAAGAGGACCTTAGAACGGCTGTCGGCCGGCTCCGAATGATGGGTGGAGCGGTGGCGGTCGAGGAACTTGCTGGTGCCATCGGCGATAACTCGCCCTACGCGGACGAGGTCGACGAGATCCAGGAGAACGAGCGGCGCGAGATCGGATTCGCCACTCGCGAGCTTCTGGTAGACCGGGTCAACCGACTCTCGGCGGCGCTCGAGCGGCTGAAGAGCGGCGACTACGGAACGTGCACCGAATGCGAAGAACCTATCTCGCCCGCGAGGCTTCAGGCACTGCCTGAAGTCACGACGTGCGTTCGATGCCAGGACCGGATCGAGCGCCTCGGGCGCCAGTTCGTACCGGCCGAGGAGGAGCTCGAAACGGCCGACGACGACTAGGAACTGACTCACTGACGGTCAACCCAAACCTGCCAGCGGGGCCGGAGCGATCCGGCCCCGCTCTTTTTTGTGTAGTCTAGAGCGCCGTGCGCACGCCCCTGATCGATCTGGTCCGACCCGGATTCCACCATCTCTGCCGCGCGTACTTCGGTCTCGAGCTGTCGGGCCTGCACAACATTCCCACCGGCGGCCCGCTGATCATCACACCGAACCACCAGACCTACGCCGACCCCGCGCTCGTCTCGATCCCGGTGCGGCGACGCGTCTACTACATGGCCTGGAACCGACTGTTCGAGATCCCGGTCTTCAGCTGGATGATCCGGAGGCTTCGGGCGTTCCCGGTTCGGATCGATGCGGCCGATCCGTCGTCGATGCGCGAAGCGGTGCGGCTGCTCACGGCGGGCCACGTGCTGATGATCTTCCCGGAGGCCGAGCGCACCAGGACGGGGCGGGTCGAACGATTCAAGCTCGGTGCGTTTCGCCTGGCCACGAGCCTGGGCGTCCCGGTTCTCCCGGTGACGATCGCCGGCGGGCACGAGGCCTGGCCGCCCGGGCAAGTGCTCCCGCGCCGAGGCCGGATCGCGATCACGTACCACCCCCCGCTCAAGCCAGACCCGTCGCTCGAGCCACGGCAAGCGGCCACCGCTCTCGCGCAGCGCGCCCGCGCGATCATTGCCGACTCGCTGAGCAAGGCCCCGCCGACAGCGGGGCGCTGACGTCAGCCGCGGCGCTCTTCGACCTGGTAGCCGGACTCGATCAGACGCCGCTTCACGATGTCGATCTGTTCGCGGCCCGAGGTTTCGAGCGTCAGCTCGACCCGGCTCTCGCCGATCGCCGCGCGCGCGAACGCGCGTTCGTGCTCGATGTGCAGGATGTTCGCGCGCGCCTCGCCGACGAGCGCCGACAGCCGCGCGAGCGCGCCGGGCTGGTCGCGGAGGATGACGCTGAGCTTGACCAGGCGCGCGTCTTTGACCAGGCCGCGCTCGATGATGCGCGAGATCATCGTGACGTCGATGTTGCCGCCGGAGAGCACGAGCACGACGTTCTTCGCCTCGAGGCCGAGCCTGCGATTCAGGAGCGCGGCGAGGGGAGCGGCGCCGGCGCCCTCGACGACGGTCTTCTCGATCTCCAGCAGGAGCAGGATCGCGTTCGCCAGCTCTTCTTCGGTCACGGTCACGACGTCGTCGAGATAGTGCCTGGCCAGGTCCAGGGTGATCTCTCCGACCTGGCGGACCCCGATACCGTCGGCGATCGTCGATGCGGCCGGCACGGTCGTCCGCGTGCCCGTCGCCAGCGCCTGCTTCATCGCGTCCAGCGCTTCGGCTTGAACCCCGATCACGCGAACCTCAGGACGCGCGGCCTTGATCGCCAGGCCGACGCCTCCGACCAGTCCGCCACCGCCGATCGGGACGACGACCGCATCCATGTCCGGGCATTGCTCCAAGAGCTCGAGCCCGAGCGTGCCCTGGCCCGCGATCACCCGCTCGTCGTCGAAGGGATGGACGAAGGCAAGCCCTCGCTCGGTCGCGACCTGCCGCGCGCAGCCATACGCTTCGTCGTAGTTGGCACCGGACAGGATGACCTCTGCACCGTGCCGCCGGGAGGACGTCACCTTGATGAGCGGCGCCCACTCCGGCATCACGATCACGGCGCTGACACCGAGACGCGCCGCGTGGAAGGCGACCGCCAGCCCATGGTTGCCGGCGCTCGCCGCCGCGACACCGCGCGCCCGCTCGGCGGGCCCGAGCTGCAGGAGCAGGTTGGCGGCCCCGCGCTCCTTGAACGAGCCGGTCATCTGGAGATTCTCGAGCTTGACGAAGCAGCGGACGCCGCTCAGCTCGGAGAGGGTCTGCGAATATGCGCAGGGCGTCTGGTAAATCGCGCCTTCGAGCCGCTTGCGCGCGGCGGCGACGTCACTCGCGTCGAGCATTCGTTTCAGAAGGGGACCTGCGGCTCGGCGAGTGTGGGCGACATGATCGCGACCGGCATCAGTCGAGTCGAGGTCGCGTACCCCGGGCGGCCGCGCCAGTCGATCAGGATGAGGCCGCCCTGGCCGCCGCCTTCCTCGATCAGCAGATCGACCGAGACTTTCGCCGCGTAGTCCGGATCGTCGGCGTCCTTGAGGTACCGGAGCGCTCGATGGCCGAGGACGACACGGATGATCGCCTCGCCGTCGCCCGTACACGACACCCCTCCGAGGGAGCTGTCGGCGTAGGTGCCGCAGCCGATCAGGGCGCTGTCGCCGACGCGTCCGGGAAGCTTGCCGGGAGTGCCACCAGTCGAGGTGGCGGCCGCGGTCGTGCCGTTGCGATCAAGGGCGACCGCGCCGACCGTCCCGCCACCGGGCGGGATCGGCTTGCGAGCGAGCTCCACGTGACGCTTCCGCTGGCGATCGGTGACGAGCGATGCCGGATCACACTCCGGGATCCCGACGGAGCGGGCGAACGCGAGTGCGCCGTCGCCGACCAGCAGGGCGTGACGGCGCGACTCGAGGACGCGCCGAGCGACGGTGACGGGATTCGCGACGCCGACCAGCGCCGCGACGGCCCCGCACTGGAGGCGGTCGCCTTCCATGATCGACGCATCCATCTCGATCGCGCCGTCTCGGTTCAGGACCGAGCCGCGGCCGGCGTTGAAGCGCGGGTCGTCCTCGAGCGCGCGCACGGCGCTTTCGACCGCGTCGAGCGCGGTGCCGCCCTCTGCCAGCACGCGCCATCCCGCCAGCACGGCGGCACGCACACCCTGGCGGAACTCGGGAGCCTGGGAGGAATCTGCACCGGCCCCGCCGTGGACGATGATCGCGGGCACGCGGGTCGTCGGAGCACGGCCGGCGGATGACGCCATCGCCTTCACCGTGTCACAATCCCGTCGGATTGCAAAATCCTCGCTCGATCCCTCAGCTGAACGCGCGCATCGTCGCGTGCCGTCGCTGTCCGCGTCTCGTCACGCATCGCGAGGCGGTCGCGGCGGCGCCGCCGCGACGGTACCTCGGCCAGCGCTACTGGGCGCGGCCGCTGCCGGGCTTCGGCGACCCGCGCGCCCGGCTCCTGCTGGTGGGGCTCGCGCCGGCGGCTCACGGCGGTAACCGCACGGGACGGATGTTCACCGGTGACCGCAGCGGCGACTGGCTCTTCGACGCGCTCCACCACGCGGGCTTCGCCAATCGCCCGACCTCGGAGCACAAGGGCGACGGTCTCAGTCTGACTGACGCGTACGTCACGGCGGCGGTGCGCTGCGCGCCGCCGTTCAACAAGCCGACCCTCGAAGAGATCGGGCGCTGTGAGCCGTATCTGCTGACCGAGCTCAGGCTGCTGACGCGCGTCCGGGTCGTCGTGGGGCTCGGGCGCATCGGCTGGCAGGCGTACCTCAGGGGTCGGCGGGCGCTCGGTGCGCCCCGTCAGCGGCCGGCGCCGCAGTTCGGTCACGGCGCGGTGACCCGGTTCGACGACGGGATGACGTTGATCGCGACCTACCATCCGAGCCAGCAGAACACGTTCACGGGCAAGCTCACGCGGCCGATGCTTCGGGGGATCTTCGAGACGGCGCGCCGTCTCCTGGAGCAGGAGGGCGGGCGGTAGCTAGTCGCTGAGATCGGCCGGCAAGCGGGGGCGCTCACCGACCGTCACCGAGAACTCACGGCGCTGACCGTCGCGGATGATGGTGAGCTTTGTCCGCTGGCCGGGCTTGAACGTCTTCACCTTCGACAGATAGTCCTGGTGGGTCCGGACCGGGGTGTTGTCGATCGCGGTCAGGATGTCGCCGCCGACGAGGTATTCCTCGCCCTGCACCACCACCGAAAGGCTCCCACCGCGCATCCCCGCCTTCTCGGCGGGACTGCCCTCGTACACGACCTCGACGAGGTAGCCCGGCGAGAGCGGGAGCCGGAGGACCGAGGTGACCTGCGAATCGATCTCCCGGCCCTGCAGCCCGAGCCACGGACGGACGACACGGCCGGTCTCGCGCAGATCGCGCAGGATCGCCTTGCCGGCGTTGATCGGCAAGGCGAAGCCGATCGAGTTCGCCTCTTCCGAGATGAACGTGTTGATGCCCACGACGGCGCCACAGCGGTCGACGAGCGGCCCGCCGGAGTTCCCGGGATTGATCGGGGCATCGGTCTGGATCATCGGCTGCTCGGCGAGCCCGGGCAGGATGCGGTTGAGGCCGCTCACGATGCCGCGGGTCATCGTCTGCTCGAGGCCCATCGGGTTACCGATCGCGACGACCTCGTCGCCGACACGGAGCGCGGCGGAGTCACCCAGCCGCGCCACGGGCAGCGGCGACGGCGTGTCGATCCGCAGGAGCGCCAGGTCAGTCACCGTGTCCATGCCGAGCACCCGCGCCGGCGCACGCGCGCCCGAGTCGAGCGTGACCGACAGCGAGGCCGCGCCGTCGACGACGTGCGCGTTCGTCAGCACCTGACCGTCGCGCTCGATCAGCAGGCCGGAGCCGACGATGGTCTCGAACCGCCGCTGCGGCTTGGCCTTGTTGATCTTGGTGACCTGGATCGACACGACACTGGGCGAGACCCGTTCGAACAGCGAGGCCAGCGACTCGGTGCACGCTTGCTGGGCAGCCGCGGTCTGCGGGATCGCGAGCAGCAAGACGAGCACGATAACGCGCATCACGCAGGATGATACACCGGCCATCTTTGGGGTGGGCGGTATAATCAGACGGTGCGCATCGCGATCCTCCTCCCTCTGCTCATCGCCTCGTTGCTGATTTCTTCAGAAGCACGCGCGGCCGACCGAGTCGTGGCCACGACGCTCGACAACGGGCTGCGGGTCTTGCTGATCGAGGACGCGAGAAGTCCGATCGTATCGTTCCAGGTGTGGTACCGAGTCGGCTCGCGCAACGAGCACCGGGGCGCGACCGGCATCGCGCATTTCCTCGAGCACCTGATGTTCAAGGGAACGCCGAGCCACGGCCCCAAGCAGTTCGCGCGACTCGTCGAGCAGAACGGCGGCCAGGACAACGCGTTCACGTCGCAGGACGTCACCTCGTACTACGTCGACATCGCGGCGGACAAGCTCGACCTCGTGATCGATCTCGAGGCGGACCGCATGCAGAACCTGCTCCTCGATCCCAAGGAGATCAATTCGGAGCGTCAGGTCGTCATCGAGGAGCGGCGGACCCGCACCGAGGACGACCCGAGTGGCTTCCTCGGCGAAGAGGTGAGCTCCATCGCGTTCAAAGCGCATCCCTACGGCGTGCCGATCATCGGCTGGATGGACGACATCAAGCGGATCACGCCCGACGAGATTCGCGCGTTCTACAAGACGTACTACGTGCCAAACAACGCGATCATTGCGGCGGTCGGGGCATTCCGGGCTGACGACGCGCTCGAGAAGATCAAGCGCCGGTTCGGACGGATCCCGCGCGGGAAGGTCCCGCCGCCGCTGCTGGCGGTCGAGCCGCTTCAGAACGGCGAGCGGCGCGTGATCGTCAAGAAGCAAGCCGAGCTGCCGATCGTGTATATGGCCTGGCACGTGCCGAACCATCGCTCCGACGACTCGGTGCCCCTCGAAGTGCTCTCGACCATTCTCGCGGGCGGGCGGGCCTCGCGGCTCTATCGCGATCTCGTCTATCAGCGCCAGCTGGCGCTCGAGGCCGGCGGCGACAACTCCTATTTCTCGATCGATCCCAACCTGTTCTGGTTCTGGGCGACCCCGATGCCCGGGCAGACGCCCGAGAAGCTGGAGGCCGAGCTGAGCGCGCACATGGAGCGGCTCAAGACGGAACCGGTCACCGACGAGGAGCTGACGCGCGCGAAGAATCAGATCGAAGCCGCCTTCGTCTACCAGGAAGATTCGATTCATCAGCGCGCCTCGCTGCTGGCTCGGTTCGAGCTGATCGGGGGGTACGCAATGAAAGACTCCTTCCTGGCGAAGGTCCGCGCCGTCACGGCAGCGGACCTGACGCGGGTGGCGCGCGCGTGGTTCGATCCCGACAAGAAGAGCGTGGGCGTGCTCTTGCCGAAACCGTGATGCGGACATTCCGCGAACGGCCGGCGACAGTCCGACGCTTGCGTGGCAGAGCGCTGGTGCTCGCGTGCCTCACGGTCCTGGCATGCTGGCCGGCGCGCGGGCCGGTGGCCGCCGCGCCGCTCGCGCACCGTGAGGTGCTGCCCAATGGGATCGTCTTGCTCGTCGCGGAGCGGCCGGCCGTCCCGATCGTGGCCGTTCGTATCCTGATGCGCGCCGGGGCGGTCTACGATCCGCCGGATCGGGCGGGGCTCGCGAACCTGACCGGGGCGGTATTGACGCGGGGGACCGCGAAACGCACAGGGCCCGAGCTCGACTCGGCCATCGAATTCGTGGGCGGCAGCGTCGAAGCGGGGGCGGGTCGTGACACGCTCTCCGTGTCGACGAGCGCGCAGAAGAAGGACATGGCACTAGGGCTCGATCTGGCGTCCGAGGTCGTGCTGACGCCGACCTTCCCCGAGGCCGAGGTGACTCGCAAGGTCTCCGAGATCCAGGCGGCCATCAAGCGGTCGGAGGAGGATCCGGGCACCGTCGCCTCCCGCGCGCTCGGAAAGCTCGTGTTCCAGGGCCACCCCTATGGCCGTCCGGTGGAGGGGACGCGCGAGACGGTCGGGAAGCTGACGCGCGACGACGTCGTCAAGTTCTACCGGCAGTACGCGCGGCCCGACACGACTATCATCGCCGTCGTCGGGGCGGTCACGGTCGACGAGGCGCGTCGCGAGATCACGGCGCGATTCGGATCGTGGGCGCGTCCGAGCGAGCAAGTCCCGACGGTGCCGGAGGCGGCGGCCGGTGCGGGCACGCCGCGCGAAGAGACGGTCAAGCGCGAGCTGACGCAGACGACGATCATGCTTGGTCGCCGAGCGATCACCCAGACCGATCCGGACTATTTCCCGCTGGCCGTCGCCTCGTACGTGCTCGGCGGCGGTTCGGCCTCGCGGCTGTATACCCGAGTGCGGGAAGAATCTGGTCTCGCGTACTCCGTCTACAGCTGGGTCGCGCCCTGGCGCTACGGCGCGTCGTTTGCCGTCTCCGCCCAGACCCGGCAGGCCGAAGCGCCGAAGGTGATCGTCATGATCCGGGAGGAGCTCGCGCGGATGGGCCGCGAGCCCGTCGCCGATCGCGAGCTCGCCCTGGCCAAGCAGTACCTGGTCGGCAGCTTCCCGCTGCGGCTCGATACGTCGGGCAAGGTCGCCGACTTCCTGGTCGCGGTGGAGGACCGCGGTCTCGGGCTCGACTATGCCGATCGCTACAAGGAACGTATCGGCAAGGTCACCGCGGCCGACGTCCAGCGGGTGGCCGCCAAGTATTTCGCGCCCTCCGCCTTCGACCTCGTCGTCGTCGGCGACACGAAGTGATCGCGTTCACGGCATCCGTGCTGGCGTTGCTTCTGGCCGGCCCGTCGGCGGCCGGCGCCGCGTCGTTCACCCTCGAGCCTCAGCAGCGAACCGACGCGCTCAAGGTGGGTGCCGAATCCATCAGCCGCGATTCGTTCGACACGGAGTGGCGCGTGACGAACCAGTCGGGCGAGACCCTCATGGTCATCACGCCGTTCCACCGGCTCGTACTCGCGGCTCGCAACGCGGCGTTCAAAAATGAGCGCATGAAGGACAGCGAGCCCGAGAAGCTCCTGCGCGAGCAGCAGGATCGCCTGGTGATCTGGGCCAATCTCCATGGGCGGCGCGAAGACTTCGCGCGGTTCTACGCCCCGCGGATTCTCCTGAACGATCGAGAGATCGAGCCGACCTTCGTCCAGAACGAGCGCACCGCGCTCCGGACAGAGGGCGGCGGTTATCTGGCGCGCTGCGTCTACGGGTTCCCCGTCAAGGAGCTGGCGCCGAAGGGGCGCCTGGTGCTGGTCGTCCGCGACCCCGACGGTAAAGACGTCACCCGCTTCACGATCGACCTCGCGTCCATGCGTTGAGGGCCGCGCGGCCCTTCCAGAGCGCTCTCGACCCGTCCCAGTTCGCCGTGTAGATAGGCTGCAGACATATGCGAACGTATGGATGGGCCGGGCTCGGCGTCATTGGGGTTGCCGAAGCGCTGCTCTTCACTGGCGAGCCGACGGTGGCCGGCTGGTTCACGCCGATCGTGTGGACCGGCTATGTCCTGTTCATCGATGCCTTGACGGCGCGGTTCACCGGACGCTCGTACCTCACGACCGACCGGGTCGAGGGGATTCTCGTCGCGCTCGCCTCGATCGTGTGCTGGTGGCTCTTCGAGCTCTACAACGCGCCGCGCTTCTGGCGGGGCGGAGCCGAGGTGGAGGGGCTCTGGTGGCGCTATCACGGTCTCGAGCCGAATCTCTTCCTGCGGCGGGTGGGTTACGACTGGTCCTTCGCCACGATCTTCCCCGCGATGTTCCTCACGGCGGCCGTTCTGCGAGCCACGGTCTTCCGCCGCGCTCGGCTTCGCCCATGGCGTCCCTCGTCACGAGGCCTCAAGGTCGCGATGGCCGTGGGCGCAGTCAGCGTCGTCTTGCCGCTCGTGGTCGTCTCGACCTGGCTCGTGCCCCTCGTCTGGGCCGGCTGGGTGCTCCTCCTCGAGCCGCTGAACTACCGGCAGGGCCGTCCGTCGTGGCTGGCCGACCTCGCCAGGGGTGACGCGTCACGCCTGCTTGGACTCCTGGCGAGCGGCGCGATCTGCGGCGCGCTGTGGGAGTTCTGGAACTACTGGGCTGCCACGAGGTGGACGTACGCGGTGCCCTACCTCGGCGGCATCAAGGTTTTCGAAATGCCCGTGCTCGGTTATCTCGGGTTTCCTCCGTTTGCCCTCGAGGCGTTCGCGATGTACCACTGGCTCCGCGGGCTGCTCGACCGGAGGCCGCCGGACCCGGTGCTATAATTCCGCCCGCATCGAGCCGACATCCCGTGGAAGGGAGTTTTCATGAAAGCGATTCGAGTCAACGCCCCCGGCGGTCCCGAGGTCCTGCACTACGAAGACGTGGCGGATCCCACGCCGAAGGCCGGCGAGGCCACGGTGAAAGTGGACGCCGCCGGCATCAACTACATCGACGTGTACCAGCGCTCCGGGCAGTACAAGCTCAACCTGCCGCTGACACTCGGCCTCGAAGCCGGAGGTACGGTGACGGCGGTCGGTCCGAACGTGACCGAGGTGAAGGTCGGTGACAAGGTCGCCTACACGGGCATCGCTGGGGCGTACGCGCAGTACGCGGCGGTCCCGGCCGCACGTCTGGTAACCCTGCCGGCCGGACTCAGCACGCGGCAGGGAGCCGCGGCGATGCTGCAAGGCCTGACCGCACACTATCTCGCCTGCTCGACCTACCCGCTGAAGAGCGGTGACACCTGCCTCGTCCACGCAGCGGCCGGTGGAGTCGGGCTGCTGCTATGCCAGATCGCGAAGATGCGGGGTGCCCGGGTCATCGGCACCGTGTCCACGGAGGAGAAAGCGAAGCTTGCCCGCGAGGCTGGGGCCTCGGACGTGATTCTCTACACGAAGCAGGATTTCGAGGCCGAAGTGAAGCGGCTCACGGACGGTAAGGGGCTCCAGGTCGTCTATGACTCGGTCGGTCAGACGACGTTCGACAAGGGGTTCAACTGCCTGGCTCCCCGCGGCATGATGGCGCTCTACGGGCAGTCCAGCGGACACATCGGTCCCTTCGATCTCGGCGTGCTAAACGCCAAGGGCTCGCTGTTCCTGACGCGACCCAGCCTGAACCACCACATCATCACGCGCGCCGAGCTCCTCGAGCGCTCGAACGAGCTCCTGGGCTGGATCCGCGACGGCAAGCTGAAGCTCCGGACCGAGTTCGAGTTCCCGCTGAAAGACGCGGCCGACGCGCACCGGGCTCTCGAGGGGCGGAAGACGACGGGTAAGGTGCTCCTGATTCCGTGATTGGCGAACGCGACGCGCTAAAATAGCCCTGGAGGTCCACACATGCGACCAAGAGTACTCCTGCTCATATTCGGGATATCGCTCGTTTCGCTTCTGCTGCTCGATCACGCGGCCGGCTGGGCGCGCGCCACGAGCGGAGGAAGCCGCGGTTCACGTTCGTCTTCGTCACCGGCGGCGCCGTCGACCCCGTCGAGCCCGTCGCGCACGACGGCACCTGCGCCCGCCCCGTCCCAGCCGATGCAGCCGGCGCCGCAGCGGCCGGGCATGTTCGGCGGCTTCATGGGAGGTCTTGCCGGGTTCGCCGTGGGCGGGCTCATCGGCTCCATGCTGTTCGGCGGCATGGGTGGCGGGGGGTTCGGCGGAGGCCTGGGACTGCTCGAGCTGTTGCTGATCGGCGGCGTGATCTTTTTCGTCTTCCGCATGCTTCGCAGCCGCAGCCAAACACCGGCGTATGCCGGCGCCAGCGCGTACGGCTCGGACTCACAAGGCTGGTCGAGCGGCGCCGGCGGTACCGTGATGGAGACACCGCCGGGCGAGTCGGATCTCGATCGCGGCATCGGGCATATACGCTCGATGGACGCGAGCTTCGACCCGGCGGCCTTTGCCGAGTGGGCGAAGGGCACGTTCGTCGATGTCCAGGCCGGGATCACCAAGCGTGACCTGAGTGGCGTGCGCGATCGGCTCACGCCGCAAGAGTTCGCGCGGCTTCTGTCCCAATGCGACGAGCTTCGCGCCGCCGGCCGCACGAATCGGATCGAGCGCATCCAGGTCGGACGCGCGGACGTGAGCGAAGCCTGGCAGGAGAGCGGCCAGGACTGGGTCACGTTGTTCTTCACCGTGTCGCTCGTCGACTACACCGTCGACGATGCGACCGGTGCAGTCGTGGAGGGGGCGACCGCGCCGGTGGATATCCAGGAGTACTGGACCTTCACGCGCACGGTCGGCCCGAAGCCCTGGCGGCTGTCGGCCATTCAGACCGCGTAGCCGCAGCAGGGGGTGCGCGTTGAAGCGCGCCCTGAAGTGGCTCGGTATCCTCGTCGCGGCGATCGTCGTACTGACGGTCGTCGCGGCGGTGGTGCTCCCGCGTCTCATCGACACGCCGCGCGTCCAGGCGATGATCGCCAACAGCGCGGCGCAGGCCGTCGGGCGGCCTGTGAAGTTCGAGTCGCTCTCGGTCTCGATATTTCCACTGCCGTCGATCGAGCTCCACAAGCTCGAGGTCGCCGAGGATCCGCAATTCGGCGCGGCGCCGTTCCTGACGCTCGAGACGGGCCGGGTCTATCTCAAGCTACGTCCG
>Ga0075424_100005515_pt1 | contig 12093 bp, 9 predicted proteins | sample SoiMethybrSBSTD3_FD_75301 | JGI IMG/M metagenome (GOLD analysis project Ga0075424, IMG submission 75301) | Bulk soil microbial communities from a Populus tree surrounding site in Tennessee, USA - Soil MetaG P. TD hybrid SBSTD3 | ecosystem: Environmental > Terrestrial > Soil > Tree plantation... | reverse complement strand
TGCCAGTCGTAGACGGGGCAGACGTCGGGATTGCCGGGGTCGGTGCGACGCTTGCGGGCGGGGTCGGTGACCATGACTTTGGTTTTGGCACGAATGTGGGCGTCGGACTCGGACAGAGTGATGGCGTTGCCATAGGACTTGGACATTTTGCGGCCGTCTAGGCCCGGGACGCGTGGCGTTTTGGTGAGCAGGACATCCGGCTGAGTAAGTTGCTCTTCGTTCCAAGCAATGTCGCGCAACTCATCGGGATGAGCGAAGTTTACGAAGCCGACTTCACGAATATTGTTTCGCAGGAAATTCGCGATCGCGTTTTTCTGGTCTGCAGAGTAATCGCGGCCTTTCGGCGCAACGAGTTCTGCTGCGAGCGGCCCAAGCACTACGCGCATGCTTTTCTTCCTGTCTTCGGAAAAAGCGTCTGGCTTCAGCCCTGATCCCCAAAAGGAATTGAAGCGGCGGACGATTTCGCGGCTTAGTTCTACGTGGGAGACCTGGTCTTCGCCTACGGGCACGAAGAGCGGAGTGCCGGGCTCCGAGTACATGACGATATCTGCGGTTTGCAGGCAGGGGTAGCCGAGGAAGCCGTAGGTGTGGAGGTCCTTGCTGGTGACGTTTTCAATTTGCTCTTTGTAGGTGGGGACGCGTTCGAGCCAGCCGAGCGGAGTGACCATGCCGAGGAGGAGATGCAGCTCGGCGTGTTCGGGGACCAGCGATTGCTGGAAGATAACGGATTTTTGCGGGTCGAGGCCTGCGGCGAGGTAGTCGGTAACGATTTCGATGGTGTTTTGCGCGACGGCGGAAGTGTCCGCGTAGTCGCTGGTGAGCGCGTGCCAGTCGGCGACGAAGTAGAAGCAGTCGTAGCCGGGATCACCTGCAACGGCAGGCTGGTTCTGCAGGCGGACCCAATTTTCGAGTGCGCCGAAATAGTGGCCGATGTGGAGTTTGCCGGTGGGGCGCATGCCGCTGAGGACGCGCTTCTTTTTGAGTGTGGTTGTCGTTCTTGTACTGTTTTCGGTCATCAGTTGTCGGTGCTCAGTTTTCCGTAGGAGAAGAGGAGCTTTTTGCCAAGGGCGATTCCTGTGACTGAACCATTATGCAGTCTAACTGTTGACCATACAAAACCGGGATTCGTCTCAGAAACTGGGACTGAAGACAGCAAACTGAAACTTCATTTTCCGAGGAGGTCGCGGGCGATGATCATTCTTTGGACTTCGCTGGTGCCTTCGTAAATGGTGATGACGCGGGCATCGCGGTACATGCGCTCGACCTCGGTTTCGCGGGAGTAGCCGACGCTGCCGTGAATTTGCACGGCTTTGTAGGCGACGCGATTGGCCATTTCGCTGGCGTAGAGTTTGGCTTTGGATGCGGCGCAGCCCATTGGCTTTCCGGAGTCTTTCAGCCAGGCGGCGTAATAGGTGAGCTGGCGCGCGGCTTGGACTTCGGTTTGCATGTCGGCGATCATCCACTGGATGGCCTGGAATTCGCTGATGGATTTGCCGAAGGCGCGGCGCTGCTTGGCGTACTTGACGGATTCGTCGAGCGCGCCTTGCGCGAGGCCAACGGCCTGCGCGGCGATGCCGATGCGGCCGCCGTCGAGCGCGCTGAGTGCGATTTTTAGTCCCTGGCCTTCTTCGCCGAGGCGGTTGGCGGCGGGGACTTCGCAATCGTTGAGGAGAATTTCGACCGAGGGTGAAGAGCGCTGGCCCATTTTGTCTTCGTGGCGGCCGATTTTGAAACCGGGGAAATTGGGTTCGACGAGGAACGCGGTAATTCCCTTCCCGCCGGCAGTTGGATCGGTCTTAGCGAAGACAACGTAAATGCCGGCGTGGGCGCCGTTGGTGACCCAGGTTTTGGCGCCGTTGAGGCGATACGTTTCGCCAGAGCGCGTGGCAGTGGCTTGGATGCCAGCGGCGTCGGAGCCGGCGACTGCTTCGGTGAGACAGAACGAGCCGAGAATTTCGCCGGAGGCCAGCCGCTTCAGATATCTTTGCTTTTGCGCGTCGTTGCCGAATTGATTGAGCGGAGCCTGGACGGCGGAGTTGGTCACGCCGAGCGCGGTGGACATTGCGGTGTAGACGCGGGAGACCTCTTCGAGCATCAGGACGTAGGAAACGGTGTCCATGCCCGGGCCGCCCCACTCTTCGGGAGTGAGCATGCCGCAGCAGCCCATTTCGCCGAGTTTTTGCAGCAGGTCGAGGGGAAATTTTTCTTCGCGCTCGAGTTCCTTGACCAGCGGGCGGACTTCGGTCTCCATGAACTGGCGGACCGTGTCGCGAATGAGTTTTTGGTGGTCGGTGAGAGAGAAATCCATAGGCTTAGGATGGTTGGTCCCGATTTTGTTGCTGTTGGACGTGATTTCGCTGTCTTAATCGCTTTAGCATGAATGGCATACGGAAGCCCATGACGATCGAGAACCGCAGCGCATTATTTACGACAGGCCAAACAGGAAGACCTGCGCGGCGCGTCCCACCCAACTCTAATCCCAAAAAAAGAAACTTGCAGGCAATTGTCGCGGCGACTTGGTCGAGCAACAGATTTCTGAGAAACGACTGCATGAAGCCACCTTGCGCACTGCGCAGCAAGACGCTATCACAAACCCGAAGAATTCAATGCATTCCTACAGCTTGAACAGTTCGCGGAGGCGTTTGGTTTGCTGGCGGCTCACGGGGACTTCGGAGTGCTTTTTGTCGTCCATTTTGAGCATGTAGCTGGACTTGAACCAAGGCACGACTTCTTTGATGTGGTGGATGTTGACCAGGTAGGAGCGGTGCGGGCGCCAGAAGGAATCGGAAGCTAGTGCGTCTTCCATTTCCTCGAGGGTGCGGTAATTTGAAGTGCCTTCAAGGTCGCGCGCGAAGACGGAGATCGAGCCGTCTTCGATCGAGGCGAAGATGAAGTCCTCTGCATCTACCAGCATGAGCCGCTGCTGAGAGTTCACCAAAATTTTCGACGGTGTGTTGGAGGCGGACGGCTTTGCTGCGGCTGCTTGAACTGCGCCGAGGCGGCTGACCAGCTGTTCGAGGCGATCAGCGGGCGATGTTTCCGATTCGATTTCTCGGCGGGCGCGCTGAATGGCTTTCGCAATGCGGGCTTTGTCGAACGGCTTAAGGACATAGTCCACGGCATTTACGTCGAAGGCTTGCACGGCGTAGTGGTCGAAGGCGGTAGCAAAGACAACGTGAGGCAGCTTCATTTTGCGTTCGGCGAGTTTTTGCAAGACTCCGAAGCCGTCGAGGCCGGGCATCTGAACATCGAGAAAAACCAGGTCGGGAGAATGTTCCTTGATGAGGTTGACGGCTTCGAGTCCGTTTTTTCCCTGCGCGATCAGGTGAATTTCCGGGAAGCCTTTTAGCAGGAAGGCGAGTTCTTCGCGTGCTGGCTTTTCGTCATCGACGATGAGCGTATTGATGGGCATTGCGCTATGTGGCCAGTATAGGCGCGAGCCTTTCATCACGGCAAACAGTTCGCTCCCAAAAGACGTTGCGCCGGAGCCGCCTTCTCTCGGCTCCGGCGCAACGTTGTCGTGCACTTGCTAACTCGTTTAGTGTTCGGAGGATTTGCCGTGATCACCGAAGGTGAAAAGATCGAACAGGTCGCCGAGGGCGGGAGTATTTGCAGGGACGTAGTCGCTGCCGGAACCCGGTTTGGGATTGGGCAGATTGTCGCGGCTGCGGTTGCTAATGGTCGGCAGGTTCCAGTTGCGTTCGATGAACTTGATGGTGGAGACGTGATCGGCGTAGGTGTGCGAAATGTGGCCGGCTTCGGTGTAAGGCGAAACGACGATGAGCGGGATGCGGGTGCCATCGCCAAAGAAATCGAGCGGCTGAACGTAGCCGGAGTCGTAGTAGCCGCCACCTTCATCCACGGTGATGAAGATTGCAGTGGATTTCCAAAGCTCCGGATTGGCCTGAACGGCATCGACAACCTTCTTGGTGAAGCCTTCAAATAGGTCCCACTTGGAAGAGGCGGGATGGCCATCGACCCAGCCGCTAGGCTTGACGTAGGAGACGGCAGGCAGTGTGCCGTTGGCGATGTCGGTGTAGAGGTCAAACGTGTCTTTCAAATGCTCGGTGCGGACGGTGGCGTTGGTCATGATCTGCGTCTGGTATTGGAATGGGTTGCAGATGTTGCAGTACTGATCGCTCTTCGCGCCAACCGTACCGTAGTTGAGCTGGTATTTGTCGCCGAGGTAGGAGTTCCACTGGTCGCCGTAATACTTCCAGGAAACGCCGGCATCGAGAAGGACATCTGCGATGCTGCGTTGATTCACCGGAGGAATCGTGAAGGCGGTGTTGTACACGTAGTGGTCGGTGTAGGCATTGGATCCGTCGCCGAAATAGCCGGGATTGTAGTTGTTGAGCAGGTAGTAGTGGCCGGGATCGCAGTTGGGATTCACCGGACGCTTCAGGGAAGCGAGATAGTCGCGCAACGGGCCGACGCCCGGAGCGGAAGTATCGGAGCAGTCGCTATAAGACCCGCCGCCGGAGACCGGCTTGCCGAAGCCGCCGCTGCCATAGCCGTCTTCGGTGTACCAGTTGTTGGTGCCCGGTTGAGGATTGGGGTTTTCGATTTCGTCCACGGTGCCCTCGTCGGGCGTACCTTGGTAGACGACTTGATTGTGCGGGGGCGTTCCGGCTGAGCCGTCGGCGTTCTGGAACCAGATCGCGTCGCCGAAGCCGAGAATGATGCTGTCTAGGCCGGTGCCGCCCGCGGCGGGCTGGTGGTAGTTATCGCTCATGGCGTAGTGGTCGGCGAGGTAGTTGAAGTAGGGTGCGTCGCCTTGCGCGACGTTGTAAAAGCCCATGGCGGTTGAACCTTCGCCGGTGCTGCGATTGTTGAAGTCCGTGGCTTGCGCCTTGCCGTTGCTGCCCGCGCCTACCGTTACTTCGACCCACGGAAAGAGGTCCGCACTGCAGCCGCTCGGGTTTTTCTGGGTGGCGTGAGCTGCGCTGCAATCAAGCTGCTGCCACATCTGGTAGAAGCGGTGGACGGGGCTGGCGGCGTATTCGTCATAGTGGAAGTTGGAACCGGTGATTTGAAACGGCCCCGAAGGGAGATGGTTCACGTTTGCGATGCGCATGTCTGGCACATGGGACTGCTGGCCGGTGCCGCCGACGAGCATGGCGGAGTAATAGTTTTGATCGAGGCCATTTTCGGACGTGATGGCGTCGTTGAGCGTGCAGATGCCGTTGTCCTTGCAAACGTCGGAAGGTCCGCCGGTGAGTGCTGGGGGAAGCGTGCTGTAGGGAGCTTTGTTGGAGGGAGCTAGCTCGAAGACTGGATTCCTAGAGACGTCGGCTTGGTATTGGAGGGCGAGAGCGTAGTGCGGTCCCGGAGTGCCGTCTTCTTTGATGACGCCTTTGGAAAGAAGATTGTCGACCTTCTGGCCGCGCTTCGGTTTGTATGTTGCGAAGAGGTGATCGAAGGAGCGATTTTCGCCAACGATGATAATGACATGCTGGATGGGGCTTTGCGCGGAGTGATCTTTCTTTTCCTTTTCTTCCTGCTTTTCGTTGGCAGCCTGGGCCAGGGCGCCGCCAATGGAAAGCTGGAACACGGCTAGTGATGCGAAACCGACGCGCGCGAGGTGCGCGAGCCGTTTGAGTGTACGGTGAGTAGACATGCAACCTCTCCTTGAAGTTCGGATTGGGTGGGCGAAGAAGTTGTAAGCGGCGTTTGTTGCTGACGGGTTGCGAATGCGTGAAATTCGCATGCTGCGAGTTTGCAATCGGCGCTCGCAGAAGAAGTGAAAGTCCAACTGAGTTGTTTTAAGCTGGTTTTCTTTTTTGCGGAGTCCAGGAGATGGCATGGCCAGCGCAAAAGTAAAACAGCCGAACAAGAAAGCAAAGATCCTGAAGAGCGAAGTAATCTTTGAAGGGAAGTCGTTTGGGGTGCGGCGCGATGAGTTGATTGAACCGACCGGCGTGCGGACGATGCGAGAGGTGGTGACGCATCCGGGTTCCGTCGTGGTCCTGCCGGTTCTGCCCGACGGAAAAATCGTCCTTGTGCGGCAGTATCGCCATGCGACGGGGCAATATTTGTGGGAACTCGTCGCCGGGCGGATGGAGAAGGGTGAAAGCCCGAAGAAAGGCGCCGCGCGTGAGCTGATCGAGGAAACAGGATACCGGGCGAAGAAGTTTACGGTGTTCCTGGACTTCTTCCCGACGCCAGGTTTCCTACAGGAAAGAATGTATCTTTTGTTGGCAGAAGACCTAACGTTGGGCGAGGCGGAGCCGGAAGAAGATGAGAAGCTAATCAGCGGAACATACAGTAAGAAACAGTTAGAAGAGATGATTCGGACGGGAAAAATGCGCGATGCGAAGTCGATTGCGGGACTGCTTTTCTACTTTCGCTTTCTCGGAAAACGCGCGCGGCGCCGTCGCTGACTTAAAACGATTTTTTATTCGAAACATTCTTACGAAAAACTAACAAGGATGCGGCGAGTTCTATTGACCGTCGTTTCAATCTGATACATACTCCGCGACGTTCCGCTCGTGAACGAACCTGGTTGAGTGCCGCGCCATGTGAATCGCGCTACGGGACATTTGTACCATTCGTACTTCAGGGAGGACGAACGAGGTGCAAGGAACCGTGAAGTGGTTCAACAATTCGAAAGGATACGGCTTCATCGGACGCGAGGATGGCCCGGACGTTTTCGTGCATTACTCGGCGATCGTGGGAGACGGGTATCGCACACTGCAGGAAGGTGATGCGGTCGAATTCGAAATTGTGCAAGGACCAAAAGGGCCCCAAGCAGCAAACGTACAGAAGCCTAACTAACCACAAACTGCAATCATGAGGCCGGCGGGGTGGACTTCCCTGCCGGCCTTTTTCATTGCCGATCCGCTTGGACAGTCCTCCGGACTCCCGCCTATAATCTGGCCATGAACAACCAGCAAATTGCGCGCATCCTTCACGAAACGGCGGCACTTCTGGAAGTGGACGGCGCGATCATCGGGCGGTATCGCAGCTATGAAAAAGCCGCCGACCTGATTTCCGGTTTGCCCGAATCCGTGGAGCAGCTGGCCAAGACTCCCGAGAAGCTGAAAGAGTTGCCGGGGATAGGCGATCGCATGGTGGAGCATCTACAGGAGATCCTAAAAACCGGCGATTATTCCCTGCGCGCGAAATTGTTGAAGAAATATCCGGCGACGATTCTGGACGTGTTGCAACTGCAGTCGTTGGGTCCGAAAAAAGCCGCCCTACTGTGGAAAAAATTTAAAGCCGGCACCGTGGACGACGTCGAAAAGCTCGCCAAAGACGGAAAGCTGCGGGACATCGCAGGCTTCGGCGAGAAGAGCGAACAGAACATTCTGAAAGCGGTCGAGTCCTACAAGCGCCGGGCGACCGGCCGGTATCTGGTCAGCACGGCTGAACTGGCGGCGGAAGCGCTCTGCGCGCACATCGAGAAAGCAGGCAAAGTGGTGGAGAGCGTTACGCCGGCCGGTTCGCTGCGGCGTGGCAAGGAAACCATCGGCGACCTCGATCTGCTGGTCACGCTCGCGGACGGATCGACCTCTCAGAAACACGTGGACGCGCTCGCGGAGCACATCCTGACCTTCCCCGGCATCGAGCAGAAACTTGCGCACGGCGAAAACAAGGTCAGCTTCACGATTCGCGACGGGTTACAGGTGGACGTGCGACTGCTGAAAAAAGAGAGCTTTGGCGCTGCGCTGCTCTACTTCACCGGGTCGAAAGAGCACAACGTTCGGCTGCGCGGGCGCGCCAACGACATGGGCTGGACTTTGAACGAATACCAACTGGCAACGCTTAAGGGCGAAAAGCACGTCGCCGGCCGCACGGAAGAAGAAATCTACGCCAAACTGAAGCTGGACTACATTCCGCCAGAGCTGCGCGAAAACCTGGGCGAAATCGAGGCGGCGGAAGAGCAGCGACTGCCGAAACTCATCGAACGCGGCGACATTCAAGGCGACTTGCAGATGCACTCGACCGCCAGCGACGGTAAGAACACCATTGAGGAAATGGCCACCGCGGCGAAAGCACTGGGCCATGCCTACATCGCGATAACGGACCATTCGAAGGCCGTGACCGTTGCTAACGGGCTAGATGAAAAGCGCATGGCGTCGCACCTCAAGAACTTGCGCGCAGCCGATAAAGCGGGATTGGGAATTCGCGTTTTTGCCGGTGCGGAAGTGGACATCCTCAAAGACGGCGCCCTCGACTATTCGGACGACATTCTGGCTCAGCTGGACGTGGTGGTCTGCTCGATTCATTCGTATATGAATCTGGAAGCGGCCGAGATGACCGACCGCATGCTCGCCGCGATCGAAAATCCGTACGCGCAAATCATCGGACATCCGACGGGCCGGCTGCTCTTGCGCCGCGAGGCGTTTCCTTATGACATGGAGAAGGTCCTGGACGCCTGCGCGAAACACGGCGTGGCGATGGAGTGCAACTCGTACCCTGACCGCCTGGACCTTAAGGACGTCTACCTGAGGATGTGCAAGGAACGGGGCGTGAAGGTGGTGATTTCGACCGACTCCCATAGCACCGGCAACCTGCACTACATCAAGTACGGCGTGCTGACGGCTCGCCGCGGCTGGCTAAACAAGGCCGACGTCATGAACACGCTGCCGTCGGAGCAGTTCCTGGCGGCGTTGCGGCCGAAGCCAGGGGCCGCCAAGGCCAGACCCGCCGGGCGGGGCAAGTAGCGAGGCTGTCGGGTCCGCGCGAAGGCCAGAGGGACGGTGTCGGGGAACCTTTTTGGCCCGGTTTTCGTTCCTTATGACAGCATTTGCTCTGGAATGCCAAACATCCGAGGTACAGACGATATGAAGCTTCTTCCCTTTGTGGGCGGCCGCATGGTCAGGCTGGCAGGGATCGGGACTCTGGGGATGGCCGCAGTGGCCCTTACAGCGGGCGGAGTCCAGGCCGAAGAGTGGAGCAAGTCCTACACGATCAGCGGCAGGGCACACGTGCGCGTGGGCACCAACGACGGCGCAGTCCGGATAACGACCGGTGACAGCAAGCAGATTGAGCTTAGGGTCATCTATGACGGTTACAAGCTGGACCGCAACCTTTCCATCAGCTCACGCCAGGACGGCGATCAGGTGGAACTAAGCGCACGGGTTCACAACAGCATGAACTGGGGCTGGGGAGGCTTGCATCGCACGCTGCGACTCGAAGTCCACATGCCGCGCGAGGCCGACCTGAACATAGAGACTGGCGATGGCTCCGTTGAAACGCAGGCTTTGACCGGTAGTTTGAATATCCACACGGGCGACGGCCACATCCGAGTGGATGGCGCGAAGGGCGACATTCGCCTGAGAACCGGCGACGGCAGCATTGAAGGCCGCGACTTGGACGGCAAGCTTGAAGCCGACACCGGCGACGGCCACGTCACCGTGGAGGGCCGCTTCGACGCGCTCAATATCAAGACTGGCGATGGCAGCATCAATGCCCGCGCGGGAGCCGGCTCCAAAATGGTGAATGCCTGGACGATTCACACCGGCGACGGCAGCGTGGATATGACCCTGCCGGGCGATTTGCAGGCCAACATCGAAGCCAGCACGAACGACGGACGAATCAGCCTCGGCATTCCCGTTACCGTCGAAGGGACGTTCAGCACTTCAAAGATCTCCGGCAAGATGAACGGTGGCGGGCAGCAACTGACGATTCACACCGGCGACGGTTCGATTCATTTGAGCAAGACCTAGCGATTGGTCTCGGTGCAGGTGGTCGAGGAACGGGCGGGGCGGAGTGATTTTCCGCTCCGCCTTTTTCTTGTCTTGATTTCGTGAGAATTCGTTACACGCCCGAAAAAGTTTTAGTACTCCAAAACTGTCGCCGGAACGGAACTTAGTGTCCCCGCTTTCCCTCGGTGTCTCAGCCGAGCGCTTGCTAAACCGCTGAAAACAGGGGCCTCCAGTTGGACTGAGACTTGCCACTGAGAAACGGTGTGTTCGGGGAGGCCGTCCTCTTGATCGTCTACGCTCTGCTCGCCGCCATCGCTTGCCTCGGTGCCGTGACATTGACCAGCACCATTGTGGAGTCGCACCGGCGCCGCTCTTAGCGCCTGCGCTGGCTGATCTCAGGGTTTCGCAAGTTGCGCCAAGCGCAACTTGGCTCCAATCCATGCTGTCGGAAATGCCGTCAGAATCAGCGCGATCGGATACCAGTGTGGGCCGAGGTCTTAGTTCCAGGTAGCGATAGCGCCGGCCGTTGCTATGACAGTTCCGATCGCCGCGCCCATCAATGCGTGCTTCATGGGTTTGTTGGGGGCGAGGCGCGCGGTGACATAGCTGCCGAGTATTCCGTACACCGTGCGATAGACCGTAGCCAGCACGAACAGGCCATGGCTCATTCGCTGGCCGAGAATCGGATGGATTCGGGCTGCGTGCAGTACCGCATCGGTCCCGATTGACAACAAAACGACAACCAGAAAGCCCGCTACAACCGCCCAGATACTTCTGCCGGTGCGCTTCTCCGTTTCGTTCAAGGTTGTGTCTCCGTCGCGAGGTTTGCTTGCAATTAGCAAGCGATACTAGCCGAGAAACCTTCAGCGTTCCAGCCGAGATTTGTGAAACCCACAACGGTCCGCCGGTTTGCACCAAGCGGATCGTGAATCGGGCTACTTACTCGAGGTTTGCAACCGCGTTGGAGTGTGCGCGATACTATTTGTTTGTGTAGGGGCAGAAGTTCGCGGCCGTAACAATCATCCGCATTCAGAGAACAAAAACTGAGGAGTGGCATGGAAAAGCCTGCAAAGATTGCGTCACCTAAGGGAAAACTGGGAATTCTGCTGCCCGGAATGGGCGCGGTGAGCACGACCTTCATGGCGGGTGTCGAACTGGTGCGCAAAGGCCGCGCACAACCTGTGGGATCTCTCACCCAACTCGGGACGATTCGCCTCGGCAAGCGCACGGAGAACAATTCCCCGCTCATCAAGGACTTTATTTCGCTCGCCGGCCTGAAAGACCTGGTATTTGGCGGCTGGGATATTTTCAAGGACACCGCTTACGAAGCAGCCGCAAACGCGGGGGTGCTTAGCAAAGAAGACCTGCAAAAGGTGAAACCTTTTCTTTCGAAGATTAAGCCGATGAAGGCTGCCTTCGACAAGGAATACGTGAAGCGTTTGGACGGGCCCAACGTAAAAAAGGCTAAAAACAAATACGAATTGGCGCTGCAACTGAAAGAAGACATTGCCAAATTCCGGAAGAGCTCCGGCGCTTCCCGCCTGGTCACGTGCTGGTGTGGTTCGACAGAAGTGTTCATCAAGGCGGAAGGCGTGCACTCCACGCCCGAAAAGTTCATCGAGGGCATGAAGAAAAACCATCCTGCCATCGCTCCCTCCATGCTGTATGCGTGGGCTAGCGTGACTAGCGGAGTGCCTTTTGCCAACGGCGCGCCGAACCTGACGGTAGATATTCCGGCGATTCAGAAGCTGGCGCTAGACCACAACGTCCCCATCTGCGGCAAGGACTTCAAAACCGGCCAGACGCTAATGAAGACGATCCTCGCACCGGGCTTTAAGGCGCGCATGTTGGGACTGCAAGGTTGGTATTCCACCAACATTCTCGGTAATCGCGACGGCGAAGTGCTGGACGATCCCGGGTCGTTCAAGACGAAAGAAGAATCGAAACTGGGCGCGCTGGAATATATTTTGCAGCCACAGCTCTATCCGCAGCTTTACGGCAAGATCCATCACAAAGTCCGCATCAACTACTATCCGCCGCGCGGCGACAACAAAGAGGGCTGGGACAATATTGATATTTTCGGATGGCTCAACTATCCGATGCAGATCAAAGTGGACTTTCTCTGCCGCGACTCGATTCTAGCCGCGCCGATCGTTCTAGACCTGGTGATTTTCCTAGACCTCGCCCAGCGCGCCGGCTTCCGCGGTATTCAGGAGTGGCTGAGCTTCTACTTCAAGTCACCGATGACCAGCGCCGAGCTTTATCCCGAGCACGACCTGTTCATTCAATCCATGAAGCTGAAAAACACGCTGCGTTGGATGATGGGCAAAGACCTGATCACCCACCTCGGCCAGGAATACTACGACTAAGGTTTCTCCCTGCAGCAAGCGCGGAATCCGCGCCTTGTGATATCTTTCCAAATTCGGCCGCACGCGCCGGA
>Ga0075424_100005512_pt1 | contig 12095 bp, 9 predicted proteins | sample SoiMethybrSBSTD3_FD_75301 | JGI IMG/M metagenome (GOLD analysis project Ga0075424, IMG submission 75301) | Bulk soil microbial communities from a Populus tree surrounding site in Tennessee, USA - Soil MetaG P. TD hybrid SBSTD3 | ecosystem: Environmental > Terrestrial > Soil > Tree plantation... | reverse complement strand
GTCCGACTTCACGCTGCCCAGCCTCGACACGAAGTGGACGGGCGATCTCGACGGCATGATCAAGCGCCGGATCATCCGCATCCTGGCTCCGTATTCGAAGACCTTCTATTTCGTGGACCGCGGTGTGCAGCGCGGCCTCATCTACGAGATCAGTGAGATCTTCGAGCGCGACCTCAACAAACGGCTCAAAACGGGGAACGTCAAGGTACATGTCGCGATCATTCCCACCGCCCGCGGCGAATTCATCGCCGCGCTCCGGGGCGGCCGGGGCGACATCGCGATGGGAAACCAGATGATCACGTCCGAGCGCTCGAAGGTGGTCGACTTTTCCGATCCGGCAATGAAGGACGTCTCGGAGATCGTGGTCACAGGACCCGGCGGGCCGTCGATCGGGGCCGTCGAGGATCTGGCCGGGAAGGAAGTGTTCATCACCAGGTTCTCCAGCTTTTACGAGAGCGTCGAGCGCCTCAACGTCGAGCTCGCCCGGGGCGGCAAACCGCCGGTGAAGGTCCGGCTAGCGCCCGAGAGCCTCGAGCCCGAGGACATCCTGGAGATGGTGAACGCCGGCATCGTCAAGCTGACGATCGCCGACAGCTACATCGCGGTGTTCTGGAAGCAGATCTTCACGAACCTGACGCTGCACCCGGACGTCGCGCTCCGCACCGGCGGAGCGATCGCCTGGATGATCCGGAAGGACAGCCCGCGGCTCAGGGCCGAGCTCAACGCGGGGCTCTTGCGCTATCCCGAGGGCTCGTGGCAGCGCACCGAGCTCCTGACGCGATATCTGAAGAGCACCAAGTGGGTGAAGGCGGCCACCTCCGGTGAGGAGCTGCCGAAATTCGAGCGGACCGTCGAGCTGTTCAAGAAGTACGGTGACCGCTACGACATCGATCACCTCGTGCTCATGGCCCAGGGCTATCAGGAATCGGAGCTCAATCAGAACGCGCGGAGCCCCGCCGGCGCGATCGGCATCATGCAGGTCATGCCGGCGACCGGCCGCGACATGGCCGTGGGTGACATCACGCAGATCGAGCCGAACATCCACGCCGGGGTCAAGTTCCTGCGCGCGATGATGAACGAGTACTACGCGAACGAGCCAATGGACCGGCTCAACAAGGGGCTCTTCACGTTCGCGGCCTACAACGCCGGCCCCGGCCGCGTCGCGCAGCTGCGCCGGCTCGCCGTACGGCGCGGGCTCGACCCGAACGTCTGGTTCAACAATGTCGAGCTGATGGCCGCGGAGAAGATCGGCCGCGAGACCGTGACCTACGTCTCCAACATCTACAAGTACTACCTGGCGTACCAGATGCTCGCCGAGGAGCGCGCCCTGCGCGAGCGGGCCAGACAGGCGGCCCGGGCAATCAAGTAGCTCCCGGTCTCCGGGCCGGCTCGCCTTGACAGACCCTGGCCCACGAGCCTACTGTCCCCAGACCATGTGCTGGGGCCCATACTCCGACCCCCGGAGGCTCGCATGACCACCCGTCGCGACTTCCTGACCGTCACCGCGGGCGCGCTCGCCGGCGCGACCCTCGGCGCCCGGCGCGCCGCCGCCGCGCCCAAGGCCATGACCGTCGTCCGCGAGAGCTCCTTCATCAAGCCGTTCGATGATTACTTTGCCAAGACCCTGGCGATGGATTACGAGAAGGCCACCGGTATCAAGATCAACTACGAGGCCGTCAGCGTGGGCGGAATGCTCACGCGGCTCACGACGATCGCGGAGACCAAGTCCGGGCCCGAGATCGCGATGACGGCGCTCAACTGGCCTCACCTCTTCGACGCGAGCCTCGTAGATGTCACCGACCTCGCGACCGAGATCGGCAAGAAGATCGGCCCGTGGCACGACAACATCCTCGACGCGGTCGTGGTCAACAAGAAGTGGAAGGCGCTGCCGTGGGGCAACATCGGCCAGCTCGAGGTGTACCGCACCGACTGGTTCAAAGAAGCGGGCGTCACCAAGTTCCCCGATAACTGGGAGGACTTGCTCTCGGCCGGACGGCTGCTGAAGAAGGCCGGGCATCCCTTCGGCTTCGAGCTCGGTCACGGCTTCGGCGACAACCACGGCTGGCTCTACCCGCTGTTCTGGTCGTACGGCGGCCGCGAGGTCGACAAGGACGGCAAGACCGTGCTCATCGACTCCGACGAGACGGCGAAGGCCGTCGATTTCTGCCGTCGCTTCTACAAGGAGACGATGTTCGAGGACGTGCTCGGCTGGACCGACGTGAACAACAACAAGGCGTTCTTCGGCGAGCAGATCTCCTGCACCAACAACGCGTCGTCCATCCTGGTCGTCGGCAAGCGCGACTTCCCCGAGATCGCCAAGGTGACCGACCACGCGATGAATCCGCAGGGCCCCAAGGGCCGCTATCACCTCCTCAATCCGGTCTCGCACGCCGTGCTGACCCACGCGCCGGACCAGGCGGCGGCCAAGGCGTTCCTGCGCTGGCTCTACGACGACAAGCAGCTGGCGCGCTGGCTCGCGTCCGGCGACGCGTACTACGCGCCGTTCCTCAACGGCTACGAGAATCTTCCGATGTGGGGACCAGAGCCGCGATATCTGCCCTACAAGGAGTCGCTCAAGACGTCGCGGCTCCACGGCTGGCCGGGGCCGCCGAGCCACGCCATGTCGGAGAGCGTGGCCAAGTACGTGCTCGTCGACATGTTCGCCAAGGCGTGCCGCGGCGACTCGACGAAGGACGTCATCGCAACGGCCTCAGCCCAGCTCAAGCAGATCTACAAAGCGAAGTAGCCCGCAATGTCGGTCCGGCCGGCGACGCTCGCGCGGACCGCCCCGGTCGCCGCCGGACGCTCCGCGCTGCGCGAATTCCTCGAGCGGGAGGGGATCTTCGGCTGGCTCATGCTGGCCCCCGGTGTCCTCTTCCTGCTCGCGTTCGTCGCCTACCCGTTCTTCTACGGGATCTTCCTGAGCCTGCAGGAACGCCGGGTCGCCAGCCCGGGCACGTTCGTCGGCTTCGCCAACTTCGTGACGCTCGCGCACGATGCCGTCTTCTGGCAGGTCGTCGGCAACACGTTCGTGTACGTCACGATCACGACGGTGCTCAAGCTGGCGGGTGGGCTCGGGATGGCGCTGGTCGTGAACCAGACGTTCCGAGGGCGGAATCTCGTGCGCGCGTTCCTGCTGCTGCCGTTCATCGTGCCGACCGCGCTCTCGACGGTTGCGTGGATGTGGATCCTCGATCCCACCTTCAGCGTCGTCAACTGGCTGCTCGTCCACGCCAAGCTCCTCACCAGCGGCTATTCCTTCCTGGGCAACGCCACCCTGGCGATGGGATCGCTGATCGTGGTCAACACGTGGCGCGGCGTGCCCTTCTACGGCATCACCTTGCTGGCGGGGTTGCAGACGATCCCGGCCGATCTCTACGAGGCCGCCGCCATCGACGGCGCCACCGGCGTGCAGCGGTTCCTCTACGTCACCCTGCCCGTCATCAAGCCGGTGCTGATCATCGTGACGATGTTCTCGGTGATCTTCACGTTCGGCGACTTCCAGCTCATCTACGCGCTCACCCACGGCGGGCCCGCCAACGCGACTCACGTCTTTTCGACGTGGTCCTTCGACATCGGCATGTCGGCCGGCCAGCTCGGCATGGGCGCCGCGGTCGCGCTGGCGATCCTGCCGGCGCTGGCCGTGCTGATCGTCGGGCTGACCATCTACCTGCGGCGGGAATGATCGCGCGCGGCCGGCGACCATGATCATCGGCGGACGCACGCTCGGCGGACGAATGCTGCGGCTCTACATCCCGCTGGCGGTGTTCGTCGTCGGCATGCTGTTTCCGTTCTACTGGATGCTGATCACGTCGATCAAACCGAACCGCGAGCTCTACAACGCGAAGATCATGCCGCTGATCGTCTACCAGCCGACGCTCAAGCACTACGTCGACCTGCTGTACGAGACGAACTTTCTCCTGTGGACCTACAACACGATGCTGGTGGCGATCGTCACCACGCTGATCTCGCTCGTGATCGGCACGATGATGGCGTACCCGCTCGCGCGGATGCGGTTTCCCGGCACGGCCGTCGTCGCCATCGGCGTCGCCGCCACCTACCTCGTGCCGCAGCCGCTGCTCTTCATCCCGATGTCGGATATCATCAACCGGCTCGAGCTCGGCAACACGCTGACGGCGGTCATGCTGACCTATCCGACCTTGCTGATCCCGTTCAGCGCGTGGCTCCTGATGGGCTACTTCAAGAGCGTGCCGCGCGAGCTCGAAGAATCCGCACGGATCGACGGCGCCAGCCGGTTCCAGGCCATGACGCGGATCATCTTGCCGCTGTGCACGCCGGGATTGCTCTCCGCCGGCATCTTCGCCTTCACCCTGGCCCAGAACGAGTTCCTGTATGCGCTGATCTTCCTGGCCAGGAGCGACGTGCGCACGGTCCCGATCGGCACGATCACCGAGCTGATCCGCGGCGACGTCTTCTACTGGGGCCAGCTCATGGCGGCCGCGCTGCTCGGCTCGGTGCCGGTGGCTATCATCTACTCGTTCTTTGTGGAGTACTACGTCGCCGGCTTGACCGCCGGCTCGGTCAAGGGCTAACGACACCCCGAGAATCGCTCTAGGGTATTATCCCGAGACCGGAGGTAGTGCCTGTGCAATTGCGGGCCTTTCCATTGCGGCTACTCGCGGTGTTCATGGTCCTGTCCAGCATGGCTTTGATCGCGACCGGCACGGCCGCGCAGACACAAGCCCCGGCGCCCGCCAAACAACCGTCAGCCAAGCCCGGGTACGCGCCGCCCGTCCACCAGGGAAAGACGTGGACAGGCGATTTCGACGGCATGGTCAAGCGGCGCGCGATTCGGGTCCTTGTCCCGTACTCAAAGACCTTCTACTTCGTCGATCGCGCGGTCCAGCGCGGCCTCTCCTATGACGTGACGCAGCTCCTCGAAGCGGATCTCAACAAGAGGCTGAAGACCGGAAATATTAAAGTCCACGTGGTGTGCATCCCCGTCACCCGGGGTGAGATGATCCCGGCCCTACTCGAGGGCCGAGGGGACATCGCCATGGGCAATCTGACGATCACCCCGGAACGCCTGAAGCAGGTCGACTTCACCTACCCCACCGGGAAGAACATTGTCGAGATCCTGGTCACCGGACCGGGCGCCGACCCGATCGCAACCGTCGAGGACCTGTCGGGGAAAGAGGTCTACCTTCGCAAGTCGTCGAGCTACTACCAGAGCATCGAGACGCTCAACGCGGAGCTCGCCAAGGCGAAGAAGGCGCCGGTGAAGGTCCGATTGGCACCCAGCTCACCCCCCACCCGGACGTGAAGATCCGAGTCGGCGGGGAGCTCGCCTGGATGATCCGCAAGGACAGCCCGAAGCTCAAAGAAGAGCTGGACTCCTTCCTCATGCGTTTCGCGAAGTCGGGGCAGCGCTCCGACATCCTGGCGAGGTATCTGAAAAACACCAAGTGGGCGAAGGGTGCGACGTCGCCTGAGGACATCAAGAGATTCCAGACGACAATCGCGCTCTTCCGCAAGTATGGAGACAAATATGAGTTCGACTACCTGTTGCTGATGGCCCAGGGCTATCAAGAATCGCAGCTCCGTCAGGAGGCCCGGAGCCCCGTCGGGGCGATCGGGGTCATGCAGGTCATGCCCGCCACGGGCAAGGACATGAAGGTCGGCGATATCAACGAGACCGAGCCCAATATCCACGCCGGGGTCAAGTTCCTGCACGCCATGATGACCGAGTACTACGCCAAGGAGCCGATGACTCCGCTCGACAAGGGGCTCTTCACCTTCGCCGCCTACAACGCCGGCCCCGGACGCGTCCGAGGGCTGCGCAGGACCGCGGCCGAGCGCGGACTCAATCCCAACGTCTGGTTCAACAACGTCGAGCTGATCGCGGCGGAGAAGATCGGCCGGGAGACGGTCACCTACGTCTCCAACATCTACAAGTACTATCTCGCGTATCAGATGGTCGAGGAAGAGCGCGTCGAACGCGAGAAAATCAAGGAAGCCGTCAAAGGCGGCACCGGCAAGTAGCACGGCGGCTCCCGCCCCCCGGGGAGTCGCGCGGCGTTATGATCCCGGACACCGGAGGGGTATGCTCCATGCGACTGGCCGGGATGCTCGGGCTTCTGTTCGCCGTGATTCTGGTCGGCACCCCGGCTGGCGCTCAGCCGCCCGCTCGGACCACGAAATCATCAGAGACATCCGGCCTCGCGCCAGCCATTTCCCACGTCAAGTGGACCGGCGATCTCGACGGAATGATCAAGCGGCGAATGATTCGGGTGCTCGTCCCGTACTCGAAGACTTATTACTTCGTCGATCGTGCGGTTCAGCGTGGCATCTCCTACGACGTGACGCGGCTCCTGGAAGCGGAGCTCAACCGGAAGCTCAAGACCGGACGCCTTCGCCTCTCCGTTATTTGCATCCCCGTGAACCGCGGCCAGATGATCCCGGGCCTGCTCGAAGGCCTGGGGGACATCGCCATGGGCAACCTGACGATCACGCCGGAGCGCCTGAAGCAGGTGGACTTCACCCGGCCGTTCATGCGCAACGCGGTGGAGATCGCGATCAGCGGACCGGGGGCCGAGCCGATCGGGACCGCGGAGGACCTTTCGGGAAAGGAGGTCTACCTTCGCAAGTCCTCGAGCTACTACCAGAGCATCGAGCTTCTCAACGCTCAGCTCGCCACGGCGGGAAAGGCGCCCGTGAAAGTCCGCGCGGCGCCCGAGAACCTCGAGGCCGAGGACATCCTCGAGATGGTGAACGCCGGCGTCGTGAAGATCACGATCGTCGAGGACTACCTCGCGGCCTTCTGGAAGCAGATCTTCCCCAGGCTCACCCCCCACCCCAAGGCGATCGTCCGCTCCGGCGCGGACATCGCCTGGATGGTTCGCAAGGACAGCCCGCGGCTCATGGACGCGCTGAACTCCTTCCTCGCAAGCGTGGAAAAGTCGGGGCAGCGCACCGATCTGCTCGCGAGATATCTGCGAAACACCAAATGGGTGAAGGGTATTACGTCGACGGAGGAGATCAGGAAGTTCGAGCAGACGATCACGCTCTTCCGCAAGTACGGCGACCGCTACGACTTGGAGTATCTCTTACTGATGGCGCAGGGCTATCAGGAGTCCGAGCTCAAGCAGTCAGCTCGAAGTCCCGTGGGTGCGATCGGGGTCATGCAGGTCATGCCCAACACGGGCCGGGACATGCGCGTCGGAGACATTACCAAGATCGAGCCCAACATCCACGCCGGCGTGAAGTTTCTGCGAAGCATGATGGACGAATACTATGCGAACGAGCCGATGGATCGGTTCAACAAGATGCTCTTCACCTTCGCCGCCTACAACGCCGGCCCCGGGCGCGTCCGAGGGCTGCGCCGGACCGCGGCCGAGCGTGGCCTCGACCCCAACGTCTGGTTCAATAACGTCGAGCTGGTGGCGGCGGAGAAGATCGGCCGGGAGACGGTGACGTACGTCTCCAATGTCTACAAGTACTATCTGGCGTACCAGATGATCGAGGAGGAGCACGCCAAGCGGCAGCAGACCAAGGAGGCGATCAAAAGTGGCGTCGCCAAGTAGCGCAATGAAGATCGTCCGTGCCGGCACCCTGATCGACGGCACCGGCGCGCTGCCGGTGCGCGATGCGGTGATCCAGATCGACAACGGCCGAATCGAGGCCGTCACGACCGCGCCGAGCCGGAGCTGGCCGGCCGGCGCCGAGGTGATCGACGCCGCGAATCTCACCGTGCTCCCCGGGCTCATCGATTGCCACGACCATCTCGCGTTCCACGGCTACGAGCTCGCGAAACGCTGGGGGCTCGACGAGCCGCGCTCGACATGGCATCTCAGGACCGCGACCGTCGCGCGGCAGATCCTCGAGTCCGGCTACACCGCGATCCGCGATGCCGGCGGGCTCGACGCGGGTTTCCGCGTCGCCATCCAGGAGGGGTTGATCCCGGGGCCTCGCCTGGTGCTCTCGCTCGCGATCATCTCGCCGACCGGCGGGCTCGGCGATCGCGTGAGCCCGTCGGGCCACCGCGCGCCGGCCGACAGCGATCCGGGTCTTCCCTCGAGCGTCGCCGACGGGGTCGAGGCCGTGAGGACGACGGTCCGCACGATGGTCCGTGCCGGTGCCGACGTGATCAAGTGCGCGACGACCGGCGGCGCCAGCTCGCGCGCCGGCCACGGCCCAAAAGATTCAGAGTTCACGCTCGAGGAGATGAAAGCGCTCGTCGACGAGGCGCACTCGCTCGGTCGCCGCGTGATGTGCCACGCGCTCGGCGGCGCCGGGCTGCGCGTCGCGATTGAAGCCGGAGTCGATTCGATCGAGCACGGCTGTTATCTCGACGGGGACCGCGAGCTGATTCCGATGATGGCCGAGCGCCACATCTTCTACGTGCCGACCTTGACGGTCTACGAGTACCACCGCGAGTCTCCGGCACCGCACGTGCGCGAGCGAGCCCACGCGCTCCGCGCGCACCACGTCGAGAGCGTCGCGCGCGCGCTCGCGGCCGGCGTGAAGGTCGTCGCCGGGACCGACGCGGGCGGCCACGGCCACCCGGCGAACGCGCTCGAGCCGGCGCTGCTGGTGTCGGCCGGGATGACGCCGATGCAGGCCCTGCAGGCCGCGACGGGACGTGCCGCCGAGTGCCTCGGGCTCGAGGGCGAGATCGGCACGATCGAGAAGGGCAAGTGGGCCGACCTGGTGTTCGTCGAGGGCGATCCGCTGCGGGACATCACCGTCCTGCAGGACAAGCGCCTGATCAAGCGCGTGATCAAGGGTGGCGTGACGGTCCGAGGGTAGCCCGGAGCTCACCAGCCGCGAACGCACGAGTATTAGTCAGCGCCGCCCGGCGACTGCCCAAGAGAGAGGCAATCGGGTCGGCACCGGGCCCGGCCGCCGACGTCCGAGGCAAATAGAACCGCGACTTAGTCATCTGGCCCGCCCTGGCTTGGTCCTTGCTGATTTGCCGTGTCTCCAGGCGGGAAACGGACTCAGCCGGGGCGGAAATCTCTGCACGAAGGAGCCGAAATGAAGGAGCTCGTGAGACCACTCGATCGCCGCGAACTCTTGCTGGGCCTCGCGGGAGCCGGAGCGCTCGGCGCGCTCGCGGCCGTCGGCCGCTCGTTCGCCGCGGACAAGCTGGTGGTAGGGGTGATCTACGTCGGCCCGCGCGACGACTACGGCTACAACCAGGCGCAGGCCCAGGCGGCCGCCGCCCTCAAGAAGATGCCGGGCATCTCGGTGGTCGAGCAGGAGAAGGTGCCGGAGACGACTGACGTGCAGAAGACGATGGGCTCGATGATCGAGCAGGACGGCGCGACCTTGCTGTTCCCGACCTCGTTCGGCTACTTCGATCCGCACATTCTCCGCATGGCCGAGAAGTACCCGAAGATTCGGTTCGCGCACTGCGGCGGCCTCTGGACCGAGGGCAAGCATCCCAGGAACGTCGGCAGCTACTTCGGCTACATCGACGAATGCCAGTACCTCAACGGCATCGTCGCCGGCCACACCAGCAAGACGAAGAAGCTCGGCTTCATCGCGGCCAAGCCGATCCCCCAGGTGCTGCGGAACATCAACGCGTTCACGATGGGCGCGCGCACGGTCGATCCAAAGATCACGACGCAGCTGATCGTCACCGGCGACTGGTCGCTGCCGGTCAAGGAAGCGGAGGCGGCCAGCAGCCTGATCGACCAGGGCGTGGACGTCGTCACCTGCCACGTGGACAGCCCGAAGGTGATCGTGGAGACCGCCGAGCGCCGCAACATCTTCGTCTGCGGCTACCACGCCGATCAGTCGGCGCTGGCGCCCAAGGGCTACTTGACCGGCGCCGAGTGGAACTGGAGCACGCCGTACACCACGCACGTGAAGGAGGCGATGGCCGGCCGGCCGATGAACAACTTCATGCGCGGCGGCCTGAAGGACGGCTTCGTCAAGGCGGGCGCCTACGGCAGCGCGGTCGGCGATCCCGCGCGCAAGAGCGCCGACGCGGTCAAGACGCAGATGATGAAGGGCGACTTCGTCATCTTCAAGGGTCCGCTGAAGGACAACACCGGCAAGACCGTCATCGCCGCCGGGACCGCGCACAAGCAGACCGACGTGGTGCTCGAGCAGATGAACTATCTGGTCGAGGGCGTGATCGGCAAGGTCTGATCCGGCTGCGATGGCGTCCGACCGCTCCGGTGCGTGGCGCCACGCCGCCGAAGCGCTGGCGATCCCGATCGGCGCGCTGGTGGCGGCGATGGTGGTCTTCGGCATCTTCACGGCCGCGCTCGGGCAGAATCCGCTCGAGATCTACGCGCTGATCTACAAGGGCGCCTTCGCCAGCGCCTTCTCCTGGCAGAACACGCTCTCACGCGCCGCGCCGCTGGTGCTGACAGCACTCTGCGTCGCGCTTCCGGCGCAGGCGGGCTTGATGGTGATCGGCGGCGAGGGCGCGGTCGTGCTCGGCGGCCTGGCGGCGGCCGTCGCCGGCCATCTCCTGAGCGGCGTCGCGCCGATCGGCGTGAAGGCGACGATGGCGCTGGCCGGCATGGTCATCGGCGGCCTCTGGATCGCCCTGGCCGGCGCGCTCCGCCAGTATCGCGGCGTCAACGAGACGATCTCGAGCCTCCTGCTGACCTACGTCGCCGTCGCGCTGTTCAACCATTTCGTCGAGGGACCGCTGCGCGATCCGTCGAGCCTCAACAAGCCCTCGACCGCCCACGTCGGCGACGTCAACATGCTCGGCAACCTGCCCGGGCTCGACATTCACTGGGGCCTCGCGTACGGCGTCGTCTTCTGCGCGGCGATGTACGTGCTCGTTCGTTACACGACGTTCGGCTTCGCGCTGCGCATCGTCGGCGGCAACCCGCGCGCGGCCCGCCTGGCCGGGTTGCCGGTCGGGCGGCTCGTGCTGATCGCGTGTCTCCTGGGCGGCGCCGCCGCCGGGCTCGCCGGCGCCGTCGAAGTCGCCGCGGTCCACGGCAGCGCCAACGCCTCGCTGATTGCCGGCTACGGCTACGCCGGGATCGTCGTCGCGTTCATCGCCCGCCAGAATCCTCTCGCGATCGTACCGGTCGCGGTGCTCGTGGGGGGTCTCTCGGCCTCTGGTGGGATGCTGCAGCGCCGGCTCGATCTGCCGGACGCGACCGTGCTCGTTCTGCAAGGCATCGCGTTCATGCTGATTCTCGGCAGCGAGGCGCTCTACGGCCGGCTCCGGCTCTTTCGCGCCAGGACAGCCTGACGTGGTCGAGCTGGGGTGGTGGGGCGTGCCGATCGGTGTCATCGGTGGAGCGATCCGCGTGAGCACGCCGTTTCTGTTCGTGAGCCTCGGGGAGTGCATCACCGAGCGCAGCGGGCGGATCAACCTCGGCCTCGAGGGCATTCTGGTGATGGGCGCGATGAGCGGCTACGCCGTCTCGTACACGAGCGGCAACCCCTGGCTCGGCGTGCTGGCCGCCGGCGGGGCCGGCCTCTTGCTCGGCCTGCTCCACGGCCTCGCCTGCAACCTGCCGAAGGTCAACGACATCGCGGTCGGGATCGGGCTCATGCTGTTCGGCACCGGGCTCGCGTTCTTTCTGGGCAAGCCGTACGTACAGCCGAAGGCGCCGACCTTGCCCGCCTTACCACTCGGAGGATGGAGCGACTCGCCGCAGATCCGCGCGGCGCTGCAGGTGAACCCGCTCTTTCTGATCGGCCTGGCGCTCGCCATCGGACTCGGCTGGGCGTTTCGCAACACGCGCTGGGGTCTCGTCGTGCGCATGGTCGGCGACAGCTCGGACGCGGCGCGCGCCATGGGCTACGCCGTCTCGCGCGTGCGCACGCTCTCGACCGCGCTCGGCGGCTTTCTCGCCGGCGTCGGCGGATCGTTCTTATCCCTGTATTATCCGGGCAGCTGGAGCGAGGGACTGTCGAGCGGTCAGGGACTGATGGCGGTGGCGCTCGTGATTTTCGCGCGCTGGAACCCGATCCAGTGCTTCTACGCCGCCTTGCTCTTCGGCGGCGCGGGCTCGCTGGGCCCGGCGCTCCAGTCGGTCGGCGTCACGTCCGGCTACTATCTCTTCAACGCCGCGCCGTACGTCGTCACGCTCGGCATCATGATCGCCACCTGTTCGCCGCGGCGCACCCTCTCCGGCGCGCCGGGCGAG
>Ga0075424_100005510_pt1 | contig 12097 bp, 8 predicted proteins | sample SoiMethybrSBSTD3_FD_75301 | JGI IMG/M metagenome (GOLD analysis project Ga0075424, IMG submission 75301) | Bulk soil microbial communities from a Populus tree surrounding site in Tennessee, USA - Soil MetaG P. TD hybrid SBSTD3 | ecosystem: Environmental > Terrestrial > Soil > Tree plantation... | reverse complement strand
CGATTGAGTGAGGCTGTTGATGGTGTGACTGCCACCTGCCGCTCGGCCTAATCTTAGCTTTTCATCATCCACATCGATGCAAATCGTGCGTGCCCCGCGCGCGCTCGAGGCAGCCACCGCCCCCAAACCGACTCCTCCGCAGCCGAAGATCGCGACCTTATCATCTGCGGTCACGCGTCCGCGTGCGACTGCATGAAAACCAACGGTGAGCGGTTCAACCAGGCACAATTCTTTTCGCGTGAGTTTCGCCGGAAACAATTTCTCTTGCGGCATCACAATGAACTCGGTTAATGCACCGTCCCGTTGCACGCCGAGAGTCTGGTTGAACTGACATGCATTCGGGCGTTCCCGACGACATGACGCGCATTGGCCGCAACTGGTGTAAGGATTGAGAGCCACATCAGTGCCGACTTGCAGATCGCCGTAGCCCTGCACGACTGTAGCGCTCACTTCATGCCCAGGAATTCTCGGAAACGAGACCAGCGGATTCAGTCCGCGAAACGAATTCAGATCGCTTCCGCAAAGCCCCACCATTTGAACTCGCAGCAAGATGTCGCCATTGTTGACAGATGGTTCAGGCACACTCTCGATCGAAGCTTGTCCTGGTTGCTGAAGCACTAGCGCTTTCATGTTTAAAAATGTCCCGTGTCAGCCAGTGAGCTTTCGGCGAGATTCGACCCCCGATCGCAGCTCCCCGCGCGCATTGCAGTGCGAAGCCGGTCCTCCGCGCGTGCATTCCAATATCCGCAATCGAGTTCACAAAACACCGATGTGTACGGAATGCGCATATCGGTTTTGACCACGAGCACCCGGAACATTTCACCGGCCCGGTCAAGCTTGGAGATAATCTCTTCGTGCGGCAAAGCGCGAATTTCATAACCTTTGAAAAGACTGCACAGCCGCTCTCGGTAGGCAATAACACCCGGTGCGTCACTCTCAGAGACTAAACTCAATTCTTCGTCGGTCCAGACATTTGGTCTGATGTGCTTAAATTCGCCCAGAATCGCTAATGTCTTAGCGAGGACAGCCGTTTGCTCCTCATTGGCTGCAATGGTTTCAATTCCCTCCTTGCATTGCGCCGGATACGCTGAATCGGCAATTACAAGCCAGTTGCGGTGCCCGTAAACTCGCAGCCGGTCCTTAAGAATCTCTTCCCAATGCGGCGTCATTGGAGCGCAAGTTCCTCATCCGAGCAGACTGCAACTTTGCCGCACTTGCCCGAGGCCATGAGTGCATAGGCTTGCGCAGCACCCTCCAGGGCGAAGCGATGGGTGATGATCTCAGCGGGGTGCAGGTTCCATCGGACGAGGCGTTCAACCAATTCCTCCATCAACCACGTCGTCGTCACCCATGAACCGTAGATCGTCTTCTGATCGTGAATGATGTCCGCGGAAGGATTGAAATCCACCGTCCCGCCTTCGCCTACAAAAGCAATTTTTCCCCACTTGCGGGTGGCACGAATGGCAGTGGTGCGTGCGGTTGCATTTGCTGAGCAATCAATCGCGCGCTCGACTCCAAAACCATTGGTTAGGTCACGAACCTGAATCACGTTGTTGTTCCCAGCATTCAGCGCGAAGTCACACAGCTTGAGGGACTCAGCCAATCGCAGACGTTCGGCAACGACATCAATGCCAATAATTGTCTGCGCGCCCATCTTGCGGCATAGTGCCGCAGCAGCGAGTCCTACCGGTCCAAGTCCAGTGATGAGAACAGAATGGTTGCCGTTGATTCCAATTTTTTCGATCGCTTCGTAAACCGTCCCGAAGCCACACGCAACCTGCGCACCGTCTGCATACGAAAGCTCGTCCGGAAGAGCAATGAGGTCCTTCTCCTCCGCGATCATGTAATCGGCCATTCCGCCGTCGCGCTGCCACCCATATGCCCGGCGATATTTTTCGCTTGTGCAAGAAATCATGTATCCACGGCGACAATCGTTGCACACGCCGCAACCGGAGATGTGATAAACGATCACGCGGTCACCCACCCCGAAGCGCCGGCAAGCCGCTCCGGTCTCTACGATTTGACCGCTCGGTTCATGACCCGCAATGACCCCTTGATAGGCTTCGGGGCCATTACCAAGGTGCTCGTGATAAATACAGCGGATATCGGAGCCACAAATGGTGGACGCCTTCACTTTGAGCAACACTTCTCCGTGACCCGGGCGAGGTACTGGCAAGGTGCGGAGCTCAACCTTATCGTTTCCGGGCAGAAATGCGGCCCGCATGCTCTGCCGATTGAATACCATGTTCGCGGGCTGTGTGACAGTTCTGGAATTCCCCATCATGGAGGAGTGATCTCCCCATTCACGTCCCAAAGATCCTCCCAGGATTGCCCTTCCTTCCACAAAAACACCTGACCTTTAATAAGGCGGCAGTTCCGGTCAATGGCGCTGATTTCGCGCATTTCAGCTTCTGTGAGCGGTTCGCCGACCACCGCTTCGAGATTGCTCAAATAATGATCGCGATTGGTTGAAAAAGGAATCGGTACTTGTCCGCGCTGGACGGCCCACTTCACGCAAACTACGCCGGGATGCACCCCGAGCCGGTTCGCGATCTTGATGATCACCGGATCCTGAGTCGGTGCGCTGTCTTCGGGAGTACGGTCGCGATCTGGCCGTCCGGGCGATCCTATTGGGCAATAGCCGACCGGAATCATTGCGCTGGCCCGGACGAACTCGAATAGCTCCGGTTGCTGAAAATGTGGATGCAACTCCATCTCATTCACCGCTGGTTTAATGCGGGCATCGCGCAACAGAAGCTTTAACTTCGGGATGGTCATATTGGATGTTCCAATATGTCGCACCAGGCCAAGATCCACCAATTCCTCCATCCTTCGCCACGTTGTCATGAACTCCGCGTGGATATAGGGTTTTGCATCGTTGCTGCGGGAACTTACGTCACAGCCCGGCGGATGATAATTAGGGAAAGGCCAGTGCACCAGATACAGATCCAGATAATTGGTTCTGAGGTCGGCGAGAGAGTGCCGGCAGGATGGGATCACATCGTTTTCGCCATGCTTGTCATTCCATAGCTTAGAAGTGACCCACAATTGTTCACGCTTAATACCACCTCGTAGGATCTGTTGTAGCGCGTAGCCGATCTCACATTCATTGCCGTATACCGATGCACAATCGAAATGGCGGTATCCGACAGCCGCCGCTCCTTCCACCGCCGCTGCAACTTCCGAAGGCGAGACATGATCTGAGCCAAACGTCCCCAGACCGATCGCCGGCATGTGAGCCCCAGTGTATAGAACCCGGTGAGGCACAAGTGTAGGATGAAGAGATTCTGTGGTTGAGAAGTCAGAGGCGATTTGAATCTTCATTCTGATTTACTCATTCCGGACTCAACGGACCCATCAACTCCGAGTGAATGATTCCTTCCCGTCCCCGAATGAAAGCCAGCACATGCTCGGGTCAACATAAATCGGTAAAGTTACCGATGTCAATAGGTAAAACTATATCTGGCCAATTTGGAAGCCCGCCCTCCAGAATTTGCGCTCTACGAGACAGGTATCAAGTGAGGGGCCGGTGGACTCTAGCTGCCGGAAGAAGCGGGCGGTAAGGCCAACGAGATCATCTCTCCGGCCGGTGTTTTGTATACTGAATCACTCTATGAGCACTCGAATGAAGGATATTGCTAGGGATCTTGGAGTGTCGGTAATCACTATCTCAAAGGTCCTGCGCAATCATCCTGACGTGGGAGACGAGACTCGTGAACGAGTTCTTGCCCGCGTCAAGGAGCTTGATTATCGGCCCAACCTGGCGGCGCGAAGCCTGGTAACTGGCCGCACGTATCTGGTCGGCTTAGTTGTGCCAGACCTTCTTCATCCTTTCTTCGCGGAAATCGCCAAATCTCTTTCTGAGGCTTTGCGACAAAGCGGATACTACCTGATTGTTTCATCGTCGGACGAAGATCCCGATCTTGAGGAACTGGAGATCAATCAATTGCTGGCACGCCGGCTGGACACGCTGATCATCGCGTCCTGCCGTTCGACGGTCGAGCTCTTTTTCCGAATCGAGAAGCAAAAAACACCGTATGTGCTAATTGATCGCAGCTTGCCTGGCCTTTCGGCAAATTTCGTGGGCGTTGACGACGAGGCGGTCGGAATGCTGGCCACCAAGCACTTGATCGATATTGGCTGCAAGAGGATCGCACACATCCGTGGGCCGGAAACAAGCCCGGGCATCCGCCGCCTGGAAGGCTACAAGCGAGCTCTGACCCAAAGCGGGTTCAAAGTCATTGACAATTACATCATCACGGAACCCAAGGGAGATGTAGAAACAAGACAGCGCGGCGCCGAAGCTATGCGCCAGCTCCTGATTCTCAAGCCGAGACCTGATGGACTCTTCTGCTTCAACGATCCGATGGCCATGGGAGCAATGAACTACGCGTTGAACCAGGGCGTGCGTATCCCTGAGGACATCGCAGTCATTGGCTGCGGAGACCTCCACTACGACGATGCGCTCAGCGTGCCACTCTCAAGCATCAATCAACATAGCCGACGAATCGGACAGGAAGCTGCGCGGATTGCGCTTGCGATTTTAAACTCCAAGATCCCGCCAAAGCCTGAGAACGTCGTGCTGCAACCAGAGCTAGTTGTGCGGAGATCTACTCAGGGGCAGTCGGCCAAAACAATCGGGCGGCAAAAGGCACGCACGTAGGGTCCTCCCAGCGAGCACAAAGCCCTATGTCAGCCTCGACATAAGAGCGGTAAGCAACGGCAATGTCGCTAATGTGCTGTCGGTTGTGGCACCGCGCGCTCCAGAACGACAGCAGCGTCCGCCTTCTGATGAAGCGACTTGGTCGCAACGAACTCTGCCTCAGCCTCGGCGGTCTTGCCCAACGCGCGGTAAACGCGGCCAAGACGATAATGCGCATCGGGCTGAGTGGGATCGAGTTCCACGGCACGTTTGAGCGCCTTAAGCGCGGCAGGGTAGTCTTTCTGCGCCATTCGCACCGCCCCAAGATCGAAGTAGGCGATCCGCAGATCGTTCTTATGCTGCAGGGACTTTTCAAGCAGCGTGCCGGCGTTTTCGACCTCGCTATTCTTCAGGGCGATGTCGCCCAGATAGGCAAGCGCCAAGGCATGCGTTGGATCAAGGGCGAGCTCGACCTCGAATGCTTTTTTCGCTTCATCGTACTGTTTTGACTTCCAATAGAGATAGCCAAGGCCGAAGTGCACATCCGGCTCGCGCGGCGCGATCTTTGCGGCAGCCTGAAATTCGGCGATGGCTTCTGGCGTTTTCTGCAAACCGTCGAGCGCCTCGCCCAGCAGGATGTGTCCGGCGGCAGAGTCGGGGTTCTGTTGCAGGATGATTTTGAACTGTTCGAGTGCGCAGTGGTACTGTTTGGCCGAAAGGCAGCTCTGGGCTAGCATTTGGCGAAGCTGAGAGTTCGCAGGATCGGCGTCTGTGGCGAGGCGCAAAAGCTTAACGGCGTCGGCGAAACGGTGGGCGCCGTAGTAGCTCATGCCGAGAAGTGTACGGGCCTGGGAGTTTTGCGGATCGCCAGTCAGCGCTTTTGAAAGGGGAACTATTGCGGCGTCAAAGTGTCCTTGTTTGAATTCGGCTAGTCCAAGGTTCAGCTGGATGCCAGGCAGCTTCGGGTTGAGAACCAGGGCCCTCGTATAGGCCTGGGTGGCTTCCGCGTACTTCTGCTGACGTGCAAGGTCAACGCCAAGGCTGGCGAAAGCGCCGGCGTCTTTGGGGTTTTGTTGCGTCACAGCTCGCCACGCTTGAGCAGCGTCTGCGAACCTGCCTTGTTGCTCGAGGGCGAGGGCATCGGAGGGGGATTGGGCGGGTGCGAAGGTTGTGAGCGCGAGTAGGATCAGCCTGCACACATATATGGATACCCGCAAGGACTGATTGAGCGGACCAGTCTCGATACCAGCTATCCTGTTCGCCAAAAAAATCACTTGTGAACTTTTCCATCTGCAATCAGACGATCCAGCCACCGGCGGGCCGTTTCCGCTCCCTTATCAGCAGGATGCAGCCGTAGGAAAGTTCGAAGCGTTTCCGCGGAGTCCTCAAATTTGCCGACCGCCGTCTGCGCTTGCGCCATCAGCAGTTCTACGGCCGGCTCGGAACCGTGCGACTGGCTCAGCGCCCGTTGGGCCTCCTGGAGCGCGCCCTCAAATTGCTGCTGATAGTAGAACGCTTTTGCCAGCGCGTAGTGCGAATCCCAGCGGGCTGGATCGATCTCTGCGGATTGCTGGAGCGGCGCGACGGCAAGATCAAAGCGATTTTCGTTGACGAACGCCATACCCAGCGCGCACAGAACGAGGGCGTTCCTAGGGTCAATTTGCGCTGCCTTTTCGAGGACACCGCGCGCTTTCTCCGGCTGGTTGCGACGGAGGAACACCACTCCCTGTAGATAAAGAACATCGGGATGATTGGGGGCGAGTTTGGCAGCTTCATCCAGAAATCTCTCAGCTTGATCTAGTTTGTTCCCATTGAGAGCTTGCAGAGCTTTGTCTGTTGCTTTCTTCGCCTTGGGAGCTAGCAGAGGACGTGCGTCGCGACCGAGGGCTTCTGTCGAATCGCGTTGGAGAACAATTTCTTCTTCAGCCGCCACCGCAACCGGAACGGATATGTCTTTCTGCGCAGAGCGATAGCCGACTGCATCCGCAGTAATCACGTAATCGCCGAGTTCGTTCAGTATGAACACGACCCGCCCTTTGCTCGTGGTCATCTGTCCAGAGAGAGTGCCCCTCCAGTAGACTTTGACGGTAACGAGTGGCCCGATCAGCTGGCTGGAATTTTCCTTAATCGTGATGGAAAGCTCCGGATGATTGCCGCGAATCCCTCCCATATCGGAGGAGCGCTCCTGGCTGACCATGTCCGCCGAGGCCCACATTGCCACCGCACCGCAAGCGAGGACCACCCGAGTCATGGGCTTGCTTCCGAGCGGCCTCGCGACGGCTTTCCGGGTATTCAATCGTCTCGAACCGAACATTTTTTCACCTCCGCCTTCGAGGTTCTCGAAGCTACCCGCCCGCATCGTGGTCTCGGCTACGCTCTACCTATCAGCCACGCTGGCGTGTGCAACGGCTTGATATTCCATAGCCAGCCCCCGAGAGCACCGGAGGGGCTTGCGACCTGACTCGCGGCTGTGACCACGACGAGAATCGGCACCAGCAGCGCCACCGCGACGACTACTACCTTACACCTGCTTCATTGGGGTACCTTGCTGATTATTTCTTAACCCCAGTCGCCGGTAAGGGCGCCGCCAGCCGGAGAAACCTAATGCCACCAAGGTGTATACTTCCACCGGATGAGCGCCAGCCCGCGGCAAGTCAGGGTCCCTTGCCGAAGAGTACGCAGATGTTTATTCGAAGGATGGTCGCGCAGGTTCTGATACTAAGTTTTTGGTCCGCGGCCTCTTTAGCTCAACAGACACCGGCGCCTTTGCCACACCGCGCCCTTCGTGAATTTCCCCTGACATTGCAGCAGAGCATCGAGAGCGGAAAAACCAAAATCGGAACAAAGGTTCAGGCGAAGCTTGCGGTCGCCACCCTGTTCCATGGCACGGTCATTCCGAGGAACGCTGTCTTCTCGGGTGTAGTCATCGAGTCCACCGCAAAGAGCCCCAAAGATCCGGCCAAGCTCGCGATTCGGATGGAAACAGCGGAGTGGAAGAGTGGGTCAACTTCCATGACCGCTTATCTGACCCCGCTGTATTACACGACTGCGCAGTCAGGCCAGAGTCTGCCGAATGAATCTCCGGACCCCAGCTCCAGGACCTTGGATGGCAACCAATCAAGCTCCCCGATGAACCGGCTATCTCCGAGCTCCGATCCACAGGCAGCCATTCCGGACACCCCCAGCATCTCCAACCGGCCTGTCCCGATGAAGAATGTGAGGCTTGGAATGGCTGATGACGGCGGTGTCGCTCTTTTGTCGGCGCATGGCAACATCAAGTTGTATAAGATGACGACGTACGTGTTGGCTGCTAGCGAACCGCCGGCAGAGAAACCGGATTCAAACTAACCGACTTCAGGGCAACTCACCGAAGAATACTGCGGGGCTGTGCTCGGACCTCCATTCTGGATCCAAAAGAAAACGCACGATACCTGGCTCGGCGCGCGCGGTTCGAGCAACTAAGTCCGCTGAAGTAACCGGCTTGAAGTCGCTCATCCGAGAGCGACCGCCAGCTTCCGCCTGGACCGCTTCTCAGCAAAAGAAAAACTGCTCGCATCTGGTTCGATGCGAGCAGTTCGAGTAACTGAAGGTTTGTCTAACCTCTCGTCCCGCCCGCGTGAATGCGAAACTGGACTCGAGGATAAAATTAGAAGTAAATCTTCCCGGAGAGCTGGACAATTCTCGCAGGATACGCGGACGTGAACTGCCCGAAACGACTGTCCCCTTTACCGTTATCGACGTTCTGGAATTGGGTGTGGTTGAAGGTGTTGAAGGTCTCTAAGCGAAGTTGCAATCCGCTAGTCTCGCCGAAGGCAAAGGTCTTGAAGAGAGACAGGTTCCAGTTGTCGCGACCCGGTCCTCGCAGAGCGTTGTGGCCGAGATCGCCCCAGCCGCCGGGTACTGGATCCGAAAAGACTGAGGTATCGTAGTATTGGATGTGCTGGAAGGGGTCGGTCGACGCCACTGGCTTATGCACATAGGTGATTTTGCCGTTCAAATCCGGCCGATTGCCGCCGCCCACCTGATTGCCACCCCCCGCACTGATATTGATTGGCAGGCCTGACTCCGCCGTGACGATGCCCGATATCTGCCAGCCACCCAAGGTGGACTTCATCAGGCGACTCGAGCTGTTGCGCAGTACCGGGATGCTGTAGATGAAGTTGGCGGAGAAGTTGTGCGTCCGATCGAATAGACTCGGCCCAAGATCGTACCGCCATCCCACGTAAGGGTTGGAAACAGGGTTCAAGTCCTGACCGCTACCACCTGTGGAAGGATCGATGGAGCGCGAAAGCGTGTAGTAAGCGCGAAGCTGCAGGTCCCTAGTGGCTTGCGAGTTCAAGTCAATCTGCAGGGAGTTGTAGTGGCCACTCGCCTCGTTCTGCGCGAGGCTGAGAGTTCTGAACCCTGGGTACGGGAGACTAGGAGTTGTCTGATATTGGAAAGGTGAACCAGGTGAATTCAAGGTTACCAGATCGCTTAGCGACGGGAGATTAATGTTGCGATAGTCGTTCAGATGGCGGTTCTGATTGCCAACGTAAGCGACCGACAGAACCGTCTTGGGACCGAAAGAATGCTGAACTCCAGCGCTATATTGAGTGCTGGTCGTCGGCTTGTAGTTGTTGATGGCTAGGCCAGTGATGTTCGCGGGGTTTATGGGGAATGAAGGAGCAACACCAGTATCGAGCTTAATGTTCGGGTTCTGGAGCTCGACGCCGCTAAGCTGAACGTCCAGGCTGAACGGGATGTTCGAACCGGCGTTATACATGTCGTTGCCTTGAATGCGCTCGTACATGATGGTGAATCCGCCGCGAACGACCGTCTTGCCACTACCGGTCAGGTCGTAAGCAAAGCCGAGATGCGGACCGAAGGTCGCCCAGTGGTTGTTCACCAAGCCCTTGGGCACGCCGTTCTTCTCGGGAATGCCGATTCCGTTCAAGTACAAGGGTACGCTTGCCAGGATCGGGTTCGGGCTTGTGCCGAGCCCGGGGCTGGCGGCAGCGCAGCCAGGATCCGCGGGAGCTGGAGCGCTGCAGATATTGTTGTTGCTGTCGAAGGTAGCGGCCTGAGATTGATCATAGAGGGAAGGATAGAAGTTCCCCATACGGTTGTTGGTTTCGTACGCGTGAGGCACACCATCCCAGCGCACGCCTAGGTTCAAGGTCAGCTTGTTCGTTGCGCGCCAGTTGTCTTGAACATAGGCACCCCAGGAAACGTTAGGCCACACGCCATGGTCCTGGACAGCAAGCTCTTCATATCCGCCATTGTTGCAGCCGGAACAGGCAGTGCCAAGCAAGAAGTCAGCGAAGCTATCTCCGGTGTAAGTGCCCTTGGCGGGGTCACCAGTGAAGGTGAATGCGCCCTGGGTCGTTCCGAAAAGGTCTTGAACCTTCTTGTAGAGGGCCCAGCTTCCGCCCATCTTGAGTTGGTGGGCGCCCGTGATCCAAGAGACGTCATCGCGGATCTGGTAGTCGTTGGCCCTGTTGACCCACGGCCAGCTAGAGATCTGGAAATTGGCGCCGCTTTGTTTGTCCAGAGTAATGTTGGGCATGCGATTCAAGTTGTTCGGTCCGCTGAACAAGCGGGAATTGGTGAAATCGCATGGCAAATTACAACTGGGGACCGCCAAGCTCGTTAAGCCAGTGGCCGCGTATGGAGTGATGTTGATCCGGTTGCCGTTGTAATTGAACGCTATTTCGTTGACCAGCGAAGGGCTAATGGTGTGGGTAGCGTGGATGACGGCGCTGTAGGCTGGATTGTTAAACGTGTCTCCAACCGTGGGCAAGTTATCACCGCTCCACTGCGCCGTGTTATATCCTTGGGAAATTTGCTCGGCGATGAAGTGACCGAACACGGCAAATTTATCTGAGAAGTTGTGGTCAATGCGTACCATTTCCTCCTTCAAATTTGTCGCACTGTTGGCGCCGCCCACGAAGCTTCCCACTCCGAAGCCGATGCCTGAGTTCGGTGCCGGTAAAAAGCCCGTACCCAGCAATGCAGTCGCGTTCGGGTTGATCATGCAAGACGGGATGATGTTACCCGGGAAATTCGAGCCCTGCACGATTCCTGCCGGCGCAACTCCGCCCGGGCAGTTGGCGAACAAGACGGAAGAAGCCACTCTCGACGTACCGGGAACCACGATGTGAACGGGATTAGGATGGGCAACAGGGTCTGTTTGAAGAAGCGCGCTGAAATCGCCACCGTAAGTTGCGGTGTCGGGAACCGTCTGGTTGGTTGACCCGCCGTCGATGTATTTGCGCCACTCCATGTTATAGAAGAAGAAGGTCTTGTTTTTGTTCGGATTGTAGACATGGCCGAAGGTTACGGGTCCGCCAATATTGAAGCCGAAGATGTTCATTCGCAATTCTTGTTTCTTGAGTGGGGACGGGAAAAAGAAGTTGCGGGCATCGAAGGCGTCATTGCGGTTGTTTTCCCATGCCGAGCCATGGAACTTGCTGCTGCCTGACTTTATCGCCATGGTGACAGTGCCGGCAGAAGCGAGGCCGTAGTCGGCACTATAGTTGGAAGTCAGTTGACGGAACTCCGCAATAGCCTCACTGGATGGAGCAACGGACACGCAGCCTCCGCAGCCACGGTCGTAATTCTCACCGCCGTCCAGCATGTAAGCATTGTGGGCGGTGCGCTGGCCGTTGAAGCTGACGTTCGTATCGCCACCGACCGGGACATCCTTGTAATTAGTGATATCGCTCGATGCTCCGGGCGCCAAAGCAGCCAACTGGAACAAGCTGGTGCCGTTGATCGCGAGCTCCGATATCTGTTGACCAGTGATGAGGTTGCTGACTTCTCCGGTGTCTGTCTGGGTGCGGATGGCGGCGGCCTCAACGGTCACGCTCTCCGTTGCCGCGCCTACTTGCATCTGGAAGTCCACGCGGGCGCGGTCCCCCACCTGCAGCAAAACGTTTGTCTGTTCCGCGACCTTCAGCCCCGGGGCTTCGGCCTTCACGTTGTAATGACCGATGCGAACGTCTGGCAAAACATACTGGCCAGACTCATTCGTTGTACTGGTGCGCACTACGCCGGTTTCCGCGTTCGTCGCGGTGATTTTGGCATTGGCAATCATGGCACCCGAAGGGTCGCTAACTGTACCGACAAGTGTCGCCTGTTCGGCAAGGGTCGGGACGCAGGCAAAGGCCAACAAACCGGAAACCAGCATCAATCCGCGTTTAAGGTTGTTCGAGGAACGAACAAGGCGAAAGAGCAGCATGGATGGCTTCATGGCCACCTCCGAGAGAATTGGAAGTCAAACCGGCCCACGGAATAGCCAGGCGCGAGAACCTGGTAAACTTTTCGGGCTGAGAAAACCTTTTAGCCTTGGAGAAACACAGTTGTCAAGCAAAAACGTTTTAGATCATGATTTCTTGCATATTTTGTTCAAGTGTTGAATATTGTATTCAGCTTGCCGAACAACATTTCCACCTTCCTGACGACGTCGGTTTT
>Ga0075424_100005509_pt1 | contig 12099 bp, 6 predicted proteins | sample SoiMethybrSBSTD3_FD_75301 | JGI IMG/M metagenome (GOLD analysis project Ga0075424, IMG submission 75301) | Bulk soil microbial communities from a Populus tree surrounding site in Tennessee, USA - Soil MetaG P. TD hybrid SBSTD3 | ecosystem: Environmental > Terrestrial > Soil > Tree plantation... | reverse complement strand
CAGGAATGAAGGGACCCAGCTCCACCTTCTCCGTTGCCGTCCGCTCGGGGGCCACGGCGCCGTCGGCGGCGGGCTTCTCTTCGGCGGGCTTTCTATAAGCATCCATAACTGCAGTCGTGAGGTCCGTTGGAGCGGTCTGAACGTGAGCCGGCTCCGGCAGTACGGTTTCCCCAGGCCGCGAAGCGGGATCATCGGCGTGGCGCGTCTGGCGAGCTGCGTCAAATACGGGGCGGATTTTCTGCGCACCGAAGACGATCACACCCAGCAGGAAGACGGCTGCCAGAACCGTGGCCAGTGGGTTTTTCCGTCGCGGTTCGGGCGCAGCGGCTTGCAAGGTGCCGGTGCGGCGAATCATCGGGGTCTGCGAAGGACCGCCCGCGCGAGAGTTTAACGAATGCGAGGCAGCATCGACTTGCGAATCCAGAAGTTGCGTTGCTGCATGAGAGTGCGGCGAGCCGATGCCCAACGGCAAAGTCGCAGATGGATTTTCCACGACCGAAAGCGACCGGTAGTTGCGCAGATCGTCCATCAGCTCGCGGCAATGCTGGTAACGCAGCGAAGGCTCCTTGGCCAGCGCTTTCAGAATAATGGCGTTGAGACCCGGATGGATGGAAGGATCGAGCTGGCGCGGCGCGACCGGTTCTTCGTTGACGATCTTGTAGATGACCGTGGTGATGTTCTGCCCCGGAAAGGGCTTTTCGCCCGTGACCATTTCATAGAGCAGTACGCCAAGGGAAAAAATGTCGCTGCGGCCGTCAACCACCTTGCCTTTGACCTGCTCGGGCGACATGTAGCTGGGTGTACCCATCACGTGCGCGGTCTGATTGACCGTGCCAAATTGCAAAATCTTCGCAGTACCGAAGTCGGTGACTTTGACGGTGTCGTCCGGAGTGAGCATCAGGTTGGCGGGCTTGATATCGCGATGAACGATGTTGCGGTCGTGAGCGAATTGCAAAGCGGAACAGGCTTGCTCCATGATGCGGAAGACGCGCGGAAGTGGAAAAAGCTGGCCGGAGTCGAGCAAGGCCTGGAGGCTCTTGCCTTCGACGAGCTCCATGGTGATAAAGAACAATCCTTCTTCTTCGCCCGCGTCATAAACCACAACAATGTTCGGGTGCGTCAACAGGCCGGCGGCACGAGCTTCGGTCTGGAACCGGTTGAGAAGTTCTTCTCGCGTCAGGCCGGTGCCCTGTTCGGAGAGCTGCAAGGTTTTTACGGCCACCGTGCGCCCGATGAAAGGATCATTCGCGCGATAGACCACACCCATGGCGCCGCGGCCGACTTCACCGGTGATTTCGTATCGGCCCGCTTTGGTTAAGGTTGCCGTCATGCCAAGGCGTTGCGGCGACAAAGAGCCGCGAACGCGTTCGTATGCAAAAAGACCCAATGCAGCGGGTAGCCGCGAAGTTTGACTCCGCATCGACACCCGTGCGCCCAGATTGACATTAGCGAGAGAAAATTTGGCGGGTCAACGGGACTAGCGTACTAGTGTAGCGGAGTCAGCACGGGCGATGTACCGCGAAGGCACATTTCTTTGGGCCATTAGAGGTTTCTCAGGGTAGCCGCCCCCGTTCTGGAGTCGGTAGGCTGGTTTCCCGGATCGTGCGATCCATTTCGCCGGGCTGCGTAGGCGCTTCTAGCCCGTCAGTCAGCAAGAAACCCTGTAGTGACAGGCCAGTGGTCCAGACCGTTTCTAGCGAAGCGATGTATTCACTTTGCAGTTCGAAAAGTTTGCGCTTGGCTTCGAGAACGCGTGGATAGGAAGCCAGCATTTCGCCGTAACGATCGAACATGAGGCTGTAGGATTTTTTCGCGAGGGGCAGAATGTTGTCCCGGTATTCCTCAGCAGTGAGACGCGCGTTGGCGTATTCGTCGAAAACGGACGAAGCACGTTCGCGCAACGTGAGCGATACCCGCTGTTTCTCGGATTCGGCACGATCAATATCGGCGCGCGCGGACGCGATGTTGCCCTGGTTGCGATTGAAAAGCGGAAGTTCGACGGCGAGCTGCGCGTTCCACTGCCATCCTGTCGTGAGCAGAGGATTATCGAGCGGTTCGTGATTGTAGTCCAGGCCGGCCCGGGCCAGGATGTCGGGAATTCTTTCGCCCCGCGCGCGGGCGAGTTCGGCCTGGGCACGTTCGGTCGCAGTGGACGCGATACGATTGGCCGGACTTTGCGTGGCCACAGTTTCGACCTGGTGTTCGTCTAGTTCCGGCCAGCCGCGTTCGAGGTCGCCGGAAACGGTTTGCAGAGGAAGATCGGGCTGGCCGAGAACGGACGCAAGGGCCCGCCATTCTTCGCGGCGGGTATTTTCCATCGTGCGAGCGGAAAGTTTCAAGCGACGCGCTTCCAGTTCGGCGGCCAGGATTTCGGTTTCGTCGGCCTGGCCGGTATTTTGCAATCTTCGTGCCGTTTCCAGGTTTTCGCCGGCGATGCGCGCGAGGTCGGCGCGGGCGTCGGCCAATTCCTGTGCGGTTAACACGCGATAGAATGCGATCCGCACAGCCGTTGTCATACGAATTTTCTGCTCTTCGGCTTCAATTTCGGCGAGCTGCATTTCTTTTGCGAAGACATCGCGGGCACGCGAGAGTTTGCCGCCGGTCACAATAGTTTGCTCGACGAAGAATCCTTGCTTGCCGCCATGCGATTCGCCTCCGCGAATTTCGTCGCCCGCATAGCCGATGGTCGGATTGGGATAGAGCGCCGCTTGCTGTGTGCGTGCACGAGCGGCGCGGATGCCCGCTTCCGCTTGGCGGAGCGTGGGATTGTTTTGCCGCGCGGTTTCCAGAGCGTAGTCAAGAGTAAAGAGTTCCGCCCCACCCGATTTTGTTTGAGCGCGGCCCAGGCGCGGAAAGTCCAGGGTGAATCCCTCCTCACGATGCTCGTGCTGCGTTTGCATGCCGGGCATGGACGGCTGTTGCCGGGCGGAAACAGACGCACAAGAAAAAAGAAGCGCGACGAACAGCAGAAAGAAAAGGACAATTCTGCCATTCAAAACCGAAGGCGGATCGCCCGCTGCGCAACGACCTACTCGCGGAATCCTTACAACTAGAATTCGACTAAGGTTCATGGTGGTGCTCCTCGGCGTTGGCAGGCGTCGTTCCGGATTTTTTCATAGCTACGATTTCGTCGAACTCTTTGTCGGGCAGTACACGCACCATGGTCATCATGCCCATCATCCCGGCGCTCCAGTTTCTGGGCAGGCCGTGCGTTTCCGGTTTCCGCACCAGTTCATCCATGCCCATTTCCATGAACGCGTCTTGCGGGAAGCCGGGAACTTTTTCGGCGCTAGCTGCGACCGGAGAAGGATGCTGATGCTCGAACTTTGCGCGAGCGGCAAGCGTTTGCATCTGCCGCATCGCGGCGGAGTCAGTTTGATCGGACGTCATGATTTGGCGGTCGCGCAGCAGATCCATCATCGAATTCATCATGTGGTGCGGCAGGTGGCAGTGAATCATCCACGCGCCGGGATACTTGGCGTCGAATTCGACGACGCGTGCCTGTGCGACGCCGACGAGCACGGTGTTCGACGGATACCATGTCGACTCGGGCGCGCGGCCGCCTTCCGTACCCGTCACGACAAACTGGTTGCCATGAAGATGGATCGGATGGTGGTCCATGCCGAGATTAACGAAGCGCAGGCGCACGCGGCTGCCGAGCCGCGCCAGCAGCGGAGTCGTCAGCGGCGCAGCGATTCCATTAAATGTGAGCCAGTTGAACTCCATGTTGGCGGTGTTGGGCACGGAATTATTCGGCAGCACTGCCCACTCCTGCAGTACGATGCCGTAATCGTGATGGACCTGTGGCGAGTGCGCGTCACGCGGGTGCGCGATGAACATGCCGATCAGGCCAATCATTTCCTGCATCGCCGAATGCGCGTGATAGAAAAACGTTCCCTCCTGATGCACGGTGAATTCGTAAGTGTAGGTTTCGCCCGGCGCGATGGGCCGCTGGCTGACGAACGGTACGCCGTCCTGCTCGATGGGGACTTCGATGCCGTGCCAGTGCATGGACGTGCTTTCAGGAAGACGATTTTCGACGAGGATGCGAACGCGGTCGCCTTGTGTGACTTGAATTGTGGGACCGGGGCAACTGCCGTTATAGCCCCAGACGTCGAGCGTTTTCCATGGAACGATTTTGCGTCTGAGCGGCTCAGCAATTAGGTGGAACACTTTTGTCCCGCCATCAAGCGCAAACGGTAGATCGGAGATGTCCGGCGATTGCATGAGCATGGGCGCAGGGGAGTTCGAGCGCGCAGATTTGCTGTGCGAGTGCGCAATGGACGGCGATTTCTGCGCGCGAAGAGATTCGCTCCAGCTCATCAGACCGGCGCCTAGAATCGTGGCGTTACGAAAAAACGATCGACGTGATTCGCTCATCGGAAACTCCGTTCCTCTGTGAAGCAAAAAAAAACAATTAGGAATGAAAAGTGCATGCTCTTTCGAGCGCACCGCGGCGTCGGCAGAAAGGAAAACTTAGGGTCGGAAAGAAGAAAAACTCAGATCCGCAGCACCAGAGGCGAGTGCTCGGGAAGACCGATCAGACTTCGCGATTCGGCGGAAGACGAAAACTGAAGTGAAACGTGGCTCTCGCTAAGGAATTCGACCACCGGGACTGCCAGCGGCGAAGCGCTAGGTGGAGTGCTGGCAGCCAACGGCGAGCCGACCGAGCGAAATCCCACAGGCAGCGCTACGGGCTGCTGTTGCAAAGCGCAATTCTGAATCGAACTGAAGTGGCTGATCGAAGAATCCGCTGCTGCACTGAACAATTCGTGGCAGGAAGACTTTTCGGCGCCGGCTTGCGGCGTATCACACATTTGTGCCTGGCAAAGCGCGCCGCAAACAGGCCAGAGGAGCAAAAGAACTACGAGCACAAACACAGAAGCCCCTCGAATGGCCGATAATTTTTTCGGCGCAAGACTCATACAAACAGGCTACGCCACGCCGCCAAGTGCGTCAACGCGAGCGATAATGCGTCGGTTTAAAAGTACTGACGGAAAATTGGTGGGGACGGCGGGAGTCCAACCCGCGACCTAGGCGTTAGGAGTGCCTCGCTCTATGCATCTGAGCTACGTCCCCTTGTCGGTCAGTTTTTATTATAGCGGCAAAACGCCGCGACACTGCGGCCAACCGCCCAGCGCCGGCCGTGCGCTTCTTATTTCATAACCGTGTGGTATTATCCCCGTCGCCGCCCGAATTTCGACCCACTTTCGAAAACAGGGCTATCGAATCCCTGCGAACGGGTCCTACCACGCGGAGGTCATCATGAGTCGCACCCTGCGTTATATCCTGATTGCCGTTGGTGTCCTGCTGGTTTTGCTGATCATTGCGCCCTTTCTGATTCCGGTGAATCGCTTCCGGCCAACCATTGAGGAGAAAGCGTCGGAGGCCCTCGGGCGCAATGTGCAGGTGGGCGATTTGAGTTTGTCGCTGCTGGGCGGCGCGCTGACCGCGAAGAACCTTTCCATCGGCGACGACCCGAAATTCAGCCCATCGCCGTTTTTGACGGCGAAATCATTGAGCGTCGGCGTGGAAATGATGCCGCTAATTTTTTCCAAGCAGCTGAATGTTACCGGCATCACGATTGACGACCCGCAGGTGACTCTGCTGAAGAACCCCAAAGGCGACTGGAACTATTCATCCATTGGCGGAAATTCCGGCGGCCGAGCGACGGCAGCAGGCAAATCGGACACCAAAGAGGCGCCAGCCAGTTCACCCAATTCGTCAAGCAGCTCCAGCACGCCAGCCATCTCAGTCAAGAAATTGGAATTGAAGAACGGCAAGATTATTCTGGGCACCACCAATTCCCAGCAACGCTCCACGTACGACAAAGTAAACGTGACAGCCACGGATTTTTCCTTAAACACCAAATTTCCGGTGACGGTTACCGCGAACCTGCCCGGCGGCGGCGACTTGAAGCTAAACGGAAACGTCGGTCCGCTGGACAAGACCGACACCACACTCACTCCCCTCGATGCGAAGTTACATGTTTCTTCGATGAATCTTTCGACCACCGGAATTCTGGATCCTTCGCTAGGTTTGGGCGGAATGGTGGATTTGGATACCACCCTCGCAAACCAGGGCGGCTTCGCACAGACCAATGGAACCGTGAAACTCTCCAAGGCCTTGCTGGTGCAGGGCGGCAGCCCGGCCAGCGTGCCGTTGAACGTGGACTACAGCACCAAATATGATCTGCGGAAGAATTCTGGCGTGCTGAATCCATCCACGGTAAAAATCGGCTCGGCAACCGCTAAGCTGAACGGAACCTATGCGTCACAAGGCGAAGCGACGGTGGTGGACTTGAAATTGGCGGGCGATGGAATGTCCGCAAGAGATCTGGAAGCGTTCCTGCCGGCGATCGGTGTGAACTTGCCCAAAGGCGCCTCGCTCACGGCTGGCACATTGAGCACCAACCTCAACATCAAAGGACCAACCAACAAGCTGGTGACCGACGGAAACATCGGCCTGTTCAACGCCAAGCTCGCCGGCTTTGACCTGGGCTCAAAAATGTCCGCGGTATCCGCGCTGACCGGATTGAAAACGGGCAAAGACCTGGACATTGAAAAGCTGACCACCAACGTGCACATGGCGCCCAACGGACTGCGTGCGGAGAACTTTCTCGCGGTAGTGCCAACTTTGGGAAATCTGGCCGGCGGTGGAACTCTGGATTCAAAAAACAATCTGGACTTCAAGATGGCCGCGACTCTCACCGGAGGCGCGATCGGCGGCGCTGGCGCGGGAGTCGACGGCGTACTTGGTGCCCTCGGTGGAAACAAGGGCAGCAGTTGCAAGGGCGGCACGACCATTCCTTTTATGATTCAGGGAACTGCTTCCGATCCCAAATTTGTGCCGGACGTCGGCGGCGTCGCGGCCGGCATGCTGAAATCGCAGTTGGGCTGCGCGGATGGATCTCTCGGCAGCATCGCCAAGCCTGGCGCACAAAACCCTGCAGACGCCATCAACGCGCTGGGCGGACTGCTCGGCAAAAAGAAAAAGCCGTAAGAATTTTTGTTGCTCCGCAGAGCCTGCGCCGTTTCGCGTGTGGGCCAATCGGCTTGACTGACCTGAAACTTCCCAGTAGCCTCATCCGTCCAAAGGGCTGACGGACGGTCGGTGAGTCTTTCGCTTTTTCCACAAGGAGCTGGCATGCGTTCTACTCTGGGTCGCATCGGTTTGTGCGCGCTTCTCGGCGCGATGGTGGCGATTTGTCTTTTTGTCACTGCCTCGCCGGCGTTTGCGCAAGGCGGCGAGCCGCAATATTTCGCCATACGCGGCGCCAAAGTGGTGCCGGTATCGGGGCCAGCGATGGAAGATGCAACGGTTGTGGTGGCGCGCGGTGTCATTCTCGCGGTTGGAAAAGACGCCGCTATTCCCGCCGATGCGTGGGTCATCGAAGGCAAAGGCCTCACGATTTATCCGGGTTTGGTGGACGCGCTCACTGACGTTGGACTGGTAACTGCTGCGCCCGCGCCTTCGTCGGAAAATGCAGCGGCGGCAGGACCCGCACGGCGCGCCGAAGAAGCCGCGCGTGGACCGGAGGATCGTCCCAACAGCACGCCCTGGCGCAGTGCGGCCGAAGAAGTCAGCCTGGCGGATAAACGCATCGAGACGTGGCGCAGCGCAGGATTTACGACCGTGGTCTCCTCTCCTAAAACCGGATTTTTTCCGGGTCAAGCCGCGGTGCTTGATCTCAATGGAGAAAGATCAGGCGATTTGGTGGTGAAGGCTCTCGTAGCGATCCCAGTTTCCACAAAGCCGGGCAGCAGCTTCGGCAGAGGCTTTCCCGATTCGCTGATGGGCGTTATTGCTTACGAACATCAGGTGTTCCTGGATACTGACTGGCTGACCAAAGCAGAAGCCGCTTATGAAAAAAATCCCAAGGGCACAGCGCGGCCGCGTTATGACCGCGCATCAGCGGCGCTGGCCGAAGTCTTGGAAGACCATGCGACGGTCTTAATCTCAGCCAATTCCGCTCTGGAGATGCGGCGCGCTCTGGAGCTCGCCGCGCGCTGGAAGGTTAATGCCGCCATTTATGGCGGTCAAGCCGGTTACGAAATGGCGGACGAGCTCGCCGCGAAGAAAATCCCGGTTCTTGTGAATCTAAAGTGGCCAGAAGCGGAAAAAGACGCTGATCCGGACCAGATGCCGACGCTACGGACTTTGCGTTTACGCGACCGCGCGCCGTCTACTCCGGCCAGGTTTGCCAAAGCGGGCGTCAAGTTTGCTTTCTACTCGGGCGACAGCGTGAATCCGAAAGATCTTTTGAAGGCGGTAAAGAAATCCATCGATGCCGGGTTGGCGCCTGACACCGCACTGCGTGCCTTGACTCTTTCGCCCGCCGAACTATATGGAGTCAGCGATCGCCTAGGTTCCATTGAAAAAGGAAAGATCGCCAATCTGGTTGTGACCGACGGCGATCTCTTCAACGAAAAAACAAAAATCAAATACGTGTTTGTGGATGGCCGGCGGTATGAAATTCGCGAACCGGAAAAGCCAAAAGATCCGCCCAAGGGCGACATCACTGGAAAGTGGAAATTGTCTTACACTACTCCCGAGGGCGCCGAGGAATCCACCGCCGACCTGACGATGGCTTCCGACGGCACGATTTCCGGCACGCTCTCCAGCAAGCGCGGCAACGCTACGATTCTCAGCGGCTATCTGACCGGCGATCACTTCACGTTCGTCATTAACATCAACATCGGGCAGAACTTTGCCGACGTCACTTTTTCCGGCACTTACGACGGCATCGCGCTGAAAGGCAACATCAGCGTCGAAGGCTACTCGATCGATTTCATCGGCACCAAGCCGGGCGCAGCCTCGTCGCTTGCGCAAGTAGCGGACTTGGCCCAAGGAGATGCGCGATGAACTGCCTTCGCTTCGCTGTCCTAACAGCTTTCACTTTGTCTGTCGCTTCTCACGCCACGTTGGCTACGCCGCCAGACGTCAGCCCGGTCATCGTCATTCAAAACGCCACCATTCTGACCGTCACCAAAGGCACTATCGAACGCGGTTCCATTCTTATCAAGGATGGCAAGATTTCCGAAGTCGGCCCGTCCGTCAAAGCGCCCAAAGATGCCATGGTGATCGACGCGGAAGGGAAGTTCGTCACGCCAGGCATCATCGATTGCCACTCGCACATCGCCATCGACGGCAGCGTCAACGAGGGCAGCATCTCCGTTTCTTCCATCGCCAACACCGCCGAAGTTCTCAATTCCGATGACGTGGATATCTACCGCGATCTCGCCGGTGGCGTGACTACAGCAAACATTCTTCACGGCAGCGCCAATTCCATCGGCGGCCAGACTGTCGTCATCAAGCTGCGCTGGAGCCAGCCGGCGGCAAGACTGCCTTTTGAAGGTGCGCTCCCCGGGATCAAATTTGCTCTCGGTGAAAATCCCAAGCGTTCCAATTTCAGCATTCCCGGCCAGCCCAAGCGTTATCCCGCTACGCGCATGGGCGTGGAAGAAACCATCCGCGGCGCGTTCACCGAAGCGCGCGACTACAAACACTCCTGGGACGCCTATAACAAAAAAATTGCCGCAGGCGACAAATCCGCACTTCCTCCGCGCCGCGACCTGCGCCTCGATCCGCTGGTCGAAGTACTGGAAGGGAAGCGTTACGTCCACTCGCACTGCTATCGCGAAGATGAAATCCTGATGCTGCTGCGCGTGGCCAAGGAATTCGGCTTCAAGGTGCGCACGTTCCAGCACATTCTGGAAGGTTACAAAGTCGCCGATGAACTTGCCTCGGCCGGCGTTGGCGCTTCCACCTTCTCCGATTGGTGGGCCTACAAAGTCGAAGCTTACGACGCCATCCCCTACAACGCCGCTTTGATGACCAAGCGCGGCGTGCTGGTCTCCATCAACTCTGACGACGCCGAAGAAGCCACCCACCTCAATCAGGAAGCTGCCAAGTCCATGAAGTTCGGTGGCCTGACGCACGACGAAGCGCTCAAACTGGTGACCATCAATCCGGCCATGCAACTCGGCATCGACAAGCGGGTCGGCTCGATTGAAGTCGGCAAAGACGCCGACCTGGTCATCTACAATCACGACCCGCTAAGCGCTTATGCGGTCGTTCAAAAAACTTTGGTTGACGGACGCGTACTGTTCGATCGTGACAAAGATATCGCCGGCCGCGCTGCTCTCGAAAAGGAGAAGAACGATCTGATCGCCAAGGAAAAAGCAGCGGCAAAGAAGTCGGAAGAGAAAAAGGGTGAACAGCCCAAGAAGCCGGAAGAAAAACCTAAACCGCCCTCAAGCGATCGAGCCGCTGCTCCGGCGAATGGCGGTGCCCAGTGAGGATCCGATTGATGCCTCGCCAACTCGTTATCGTGGCAAGCCTCGCACTGCTGGCTTCCGTCTCCGCATACGCGCAAACTCCGCAAGCCGCCACAACCTACGCCATCACGCACGCCAAAATTTTCACACTGGCCGGCTCGACCATTGATGACGGCACGCTGGTCATCCAGGACGGAAAAATTGCCGCGGTTGGCGCCAGCATTGAAATCCCCGCTGGCGCGCAAGTCATCGACGGTAAAGGCCTTCAGGTTTATCCGGGCCTCTTCGACGCCGTTACACAAATGGGCTTGAGCGAAATCGGCGCGGTCAGTGCCACGGTTGATTCTTCCGAAACCGGCAACTTCAATCCCGACGTCGTCGCCGCCAGCGCCGTTTCGCCTTCGAGCGAACATATCCCGGTCACTCGTGCCTCCGGCATCACCGAGGTGCTTGCCGTCCCCGCCAGCGGTGGCTTTGATTCTTCGGGCAGCCGCGCGGTCCTCGGCGGTCAGGCCTCCGCGTTCAGCCTGGCCGGTTGGACCATGGACGACATGCAAATCAAACGCAGCGTCGCCATGGTGGTGAACTTTCCGACTATCCAGACGCGCTCGTTTGATTTCGCCACGCTTTCGCGCAAGGAGCGCCCGTACGCTGAAGCGAAACAGGAATTTGAGAAAAACCTAAACGAATTGACCGATTGGATAGATCGCGCTCGCCACTACGCCCAGGCCATCGGCCACGGCGGCCCGTCCGATTTCGAGCGCGACGTCAAACTCGAAGCCCTCGCTCCTGTGGTGCGCGGACAGCTGCCGGTCCTGGTTTTTGCCGACCGTGCCCGCGATATCCGTAATGCCGTCGAATTTTGCGACAAACAAAAACTAAAAATGATTCTCGCCGGCGGCCAGGAAGCCTATAAGGTGAAAGACCTGCTCCGCTCCAAAAATATTCCGGTCATCTTGCGTCCGGTCCTTGCTCTCCCTTTGGAAGAAGACGACCCTTACGATCGTCTGCTCAGCCAGCCCGCCGAACTCGCCCAGGCCGGCGTAAGGTTCGCCATCGGCAGCTTCGACAATTCCTTCGCACGCCGACTTGGCCAGAACGCCGCCAATGCCTCCGCCCACGGCCTCTCCTACGACGACGCACTGAAATCCGTCACGCTCTACCCGGCGCAAATCCTGGGGTTGGCAGATCAGGTCGGCACACTCGAAACCGGCAAGATCGCCAACGTCATCGTCACCAATGGCGATCCGCTGGAGCTGACCACGGATCTTAAATATCTCTTTATCAAGGGCCAGCTCACTTCCACGGACAACCGGCACAAGCGCTTGTTCGAGAAATATTCAAACCGTCCCAAGTCCTGACGTTCCGAGCGCTAGGCGGCCTCTCGTAGCAACTACGCGAGTTGTTGCTCGCCGGCCTTTGCAGCTTTGCGGCTCGCGTAGCGGAAAAACAATCCCGCTCCGCCGAACGCAAACAGCGCCAGGCCAAACACCAGCTTGGCCTCGTATCTCCACACGTTTCTAATGTCCGCCGGCGGGATGAACGCCGTCGCGATGGCCACGCAGGTCGTCGCCAGTCCAAGCGTTCCGAGCAGCCTCAGCCACAGTTTGCCCCAGTTCAGTCCGCCCGGCGTGCCTGCCACGCGAACCAGCCCCACGTTCAAATACACAAATGGAATCATCTGCGTAATCACGGCCAGCGCCAGCAGCACGTCGTATGCTTCGTGCAGGCGCACACCTTTGCCGGCAAAGCTCAAGCCAATCATCACTGACGAAGCCACTGCCTGGGCAATCAGCGCAACGTGCGGTGTTTGCCATTG
>Ga0075424_100005508_pt1 | contig 12100 bp, 5 predicted proteins | sample SoiMethybrSBSTD3_FD_75301 | JGI IMG/M metagenome (GOLD analysis project Ga0075424, IMG submission 75301) | Bulk soil microbial communities from a Populus tree surrounding site in Tennessee, USA - Soil MetaG P. TD hybrid SBSTD3 | ecosystem: Environmental > Terrestrial > Soil > Tree plantation... | reverse complement strand
GCGGCGATTTGGATCGTCGGCCGTCGCGCTGTTCACCGTGGCCGTCCACCGATCTTGCGTGATGTACTCCTGCCGGACGACCAGCGTCACGGTCGCGCTGGCGCCGCGCGGCAGGGTTCCGAGATCGCAGACGATGAGGTCGCCCGTGACCGGGCTCGTCCGGCGGCACGCGCCCTGGCTCGGCGCCACCGCCTCGACCTCGTCCTCGTAGCCCAGGGTCACCTGGACCGTGACGCCACCCGCGTCGTCCGGGCCGTGGTTGACCGCCAGGATCGTGAGGGTGACGGGCGGCCGCTCGGTCGGCGGCGCGGCGCCGAGCACCGCGCGCATGGTGAGGGCAAGGTCGGCGGACGCCGTCGTCTCCGCCAGCTTGGCGACGAAGGCCCGGTGGCCGCGCATCTCCATCGCCGCTTGCAACGGGAAGTCGTACGACGTGGCGTAGCCGGTGACGTAGACGGCGCCTTCCGGATCGAGCGCGAGGCCCAAGCCGGCGTCGTTGCCAAAGCCGCCGAGGAGGACGGAGTAGCCCAGCCTCCCGGCCGGATCGAGCTTCAGCACGAGCGCATCGTAGTTCAGCCCGCTCGCCTGCCAGGGGTTCTTGGGCACGAACGAGTACGGATTGGCGTCCCCCGCCACGAAGGCGTGACCGGCGCTGTCCACCGCGATCGCCTGTCCCGAGAAGGCGCCGTCGAGCAAGACCGAGTACACGAGCGCCGAGCCGGAGGGGCTGAGCTTCGTGACGAAGCCCGTGCTGCCATAGGGATCAGGGCGGGAGCCCGTCGCCTCGAGCAAGCCCGTCGTCGGGAAGTCGGAGGACTTCGTGGCGCCGGTGACGTAGGCGTGGCCGGCGGCGTCGACCGCGATGCCGAGCGGCCGATCGAAGTCCGTGGCGCCACCCAGATACGTCGAATACACGAGCGCGGAGCCGTCCGGGCTCAGCTTGGCCACGAAGCCGTCGTCGCAGAAGCCGTACGCGTTGCTCGCGCAGGCCGTCTGGAACGCCCCCGGCGTGACCGGGAAGTCGTTCACCTGCCGCTGTTGCCATGGAGACGTGGCGCCCGCCACGTACGCGGCGCCGTCGGCGCCGACGGCGATGGCCGTACCGTAGTCCGTGGCGCGGCCGCCGAGATAGGTGGAATACACGGCCGCCGAGCCGGCAGCGTTCAGCTTGAGGACGAAGGCGTCACCCCCGCCGCCTGCCGCGGTCTGGAACGCCCCCGGCGTGGTGGGAAAGCTCGTCGAGTATGTCAGCCCGGTCACGTACGCGCTGCCCGGGGGATCGACGGCGAGCCCACGCGGCGCCGTGAGCGCGACGAAGGGCCCGTTCTTCCCGCCCATCAGGTACGTGGAGTAGACGAGCGCGGTGCCGTCAGGGCTCAGCTTGCTGAGGAACCCCGCCATGCACGCGAAGCCGGCCACCGTGCAGGACGGCTGGAATGCGCCGGCCGTGGTCGGAAAATCGTCCGACTCGGTCGTGCCCGTGACATACGCGTGGCCGTCCGCATCGACCGCGATGGCGGCACCGCTGTCCCGGGAGCGGCCACCGAGATACGTGGCATAGACCAAGGCCGTGCCGTCGGGGCTCAGCTTGGCCACGAACGCGTCGGACACGATCCCGGCCTCGGCGCAGGAGCCGCTGCTCCCACACGTGGAGTCGAACGCGCCGGCGGTGGCGGGGAAGTCCGCGGAGACGGTCTCCCCCGTGACGTAGGCGCTGCCGGCCGCGTCGACGGCGATGGCGGTGGCGTAGTCGATGAGTCCCGTGACACCGGCGCTGCCACCGAGGAAGGTGGAGTAGACGAGCACGGGGTCGATCACGAGCGGCCGGGCGGGATCGCGCGGGCCCACCTCGAAACCGACGCGGTGCGGGCCCTTGAGGACGTAGCCGCCCGTCACCTGCTGCCGCCGCCCGTCGATCTCTTGGTAGAGCGTGGGCTTGCGGAAGCTGATCGGTGTGCCGGCGACGTGCAGCACGAGGTCGCCCGCGCCGGTCAGCTCGACGTCGTCGACGCCCTCGAAGACCACGCTGATCAACCCGGCCTCGGCGCCCGCGGCGACGATGAAGTCGTGCTCCAGCCGGCGCTGGTCGCCGTAGTAGACGAGGTCCACCCCCGGGTAGACGTCGCGGTAGCGCACCCGGGCGTAGGTGGGAATTCCCCGCCGCCAGCGCGAGGGGTCGTCGCCGCGCAGGTAGCTCACCGTGCCGGGCAGCGGCTCGAGCCCGGCGCCGGGCGACCCGGCGTCCGCGTTCTCGAGACGCATCCGGACAACCCGGGGCGAGTGGCGGAACCGGAAGGCCGCGGCCGCGCCCGAGAGCCGGACGCTGTAGCCCGAGCCGTGCGCCAGGAATCCTCCGGCACCGTGCGTCGCGTCGCCGTCCGTCGGCTCGAACTGCAACGGCAGGCGGCCGTAGGCGGCGGCCGGCTCGACACCCCGCGGCTCGGGCGCCGCGACGGCGGGCGCGGCGAGTGCCAACGCTCCGGCGACGGCAAGCCAGCGGGTGAGTCGCAGCACGGTGCCTGTTCCCGCCACCGTGCCAGCGCAAGACACGAGCCACGTTCGTGCGGCGCAGCGTTCGCGCGGTTCGGCGCGGCGTTACCGGCGAGCGCGACGCCGCGAGGAACTATGGCCGGCGCCGACGCTATGGAGAAGAGTTCTTGTCCTGGGTAACCGTCTTCAAGCCGCCCGGCCCTCGAGGGCCTTGCGCTCGATGAAGTCCACGAAGGGCTTGAACGGGTCGAAGCCCAGCACGCGCGGGGCGTCGGCCACGAAGTTCGACGTGGCGTTGACGTCGTAGAAGTAGATCTGCCCGTCCGCGCGGCTCACGAGATATTCCACGCCGCCCACGTCGATCGACGCCGCGCGGGTGAGCGCCACGGCCTGCGCCACCGCCTCGGCGGGCGGCTCGAACCGCGTGACCTCGAGCGTGCCCGGCGCATCCACCGGGCAGGCGCCGGCCACCGGCGCCGGCGCGGGCACCTGGCAGACATCGGCCGGGCACAGATTGAAGCTCGTGGTCGAGCGCACGATGCGGATCGCGTACAGATATTTCCCGTCCAGCACCTCGACACGCACGATCGCGTCGCCCTCGGCCTCGATGTACTCCTGCAGCAGCGCGGTGCCGTCGGGCCCGAAGGCCAGCGTGGGCACCGCGGCCTCCAGCTCGGCACGCGTGTCGAACCGGACGATGCCGGCGCCCGAGCCGCCGACGTTGGGCTTGATCACGACCGGAAAGCGGAAGCCGTCGAGCGCCTTGAGGGCCTGGTCGGGATGGTTCAGCACGATCGTGCGCGGATAGCCGACGCCGAGGCGCTCGAAGAGATCGGCCTGGAGCGCCTTCGACTTCTCGAAGCGATACGCCGCCACGCCGTTGACGATCGGGATACCGAGCGCGGCGTAGTGGTTCAAGAGCGGCTCGGCATAGAAGAGCACGCTGCCGTGCCCGCGCCGGTGCGACGACGGGCTCGAGCGATTGACGATCAGCGAGTAGCGCGGCCGCCGGTCACGCGGATCGTAGGCGTGGTTCGAGTGGTCGATCTTCTCGAAGGGCAGCCGGCGGTGCTGCAGCTCGGCGATGAGCCGGCTCGACCACTCCGGGTGCTCGTCCACGATGGCGATCGGCGCCGAAATCCTGGTCGTCATATCGTCTCCTATTTCCGATCGATATAGCGGTATTTAACCCGAAGGCCGCCGCCTCTGCAAGCACGGCGGTAAATGCTTAATTCTTTGGGGCGGTCAGCGCTTCGGCTTCGTCGAACTCGTTGGCGGCCAGGCCCTTGAGGCCGATCCGGTCATAGACGTGGCCCAGCAGCAGATGCAGCGTGGGCTCCTCGGGATCGGTCGCGATCGCGGCGACGAGCTCGCGCCGGGCGTCCGCGTAGAGCGTCTCCTGGAAGAGCAGGCCCGCCCGCATCAGGCTCAGCGTCGCCGGGGGGTAGCCCTTGGCGGTGGCTGGGGTGAGCGACGCTAGCGCCTCCTTCACGCGCGCGGCATCGGCGGGCTGGGCGACGTCGAACGAGGCGCGCTGCACGCCGTGCTCCTTCGTCTCGAGCTCCCACGTGTAGCGCACGCCGGGCGTGAGCGCCGGCGCGCCGGAGGGATAGGCCAGCGGCTTGCGATCGAGCTCGGGCTGCTCCCACAGCAGAATGCCCTGCGGGCCCAGCAGGCGCACGCGGTACTTCAGCCGGTCGGAGCCGGTCCACTCGAAGTTGAGCCCGCCCGGCAGTACGCGGCTGTCGCGCGGCGCCAGGATGATGGGCGGCTGAGCGCGCACGCTGCGCACGGACAGCGACTGGTACGTCTTCTCGCGCTGCTGGCCGAGCAGGAACGTGGTGACGTTGCCCATGACGGCCTTCGCGCGATCGGTGACGCCCTCGCCCGCCTGCGCCTGCACGGTGAACGGCGAGTTCGTCTGGGTGACGACCTGCGTGCCGCGCCCGCCGGTGAAGACGAGCACCGCGCGGCCGCCACCGGTCACCCGCACCTGATCGCCGGGCCGCAGCGACAGCAGCGGCTTGGGCGTCTGCCAGTCCGGCTCCGCGGCCGTCTTGACCTCCACCTTGCCGCCCTTGATCTGCATCTCGGTGAGCACCGCCAGAGGCTCCTGGGCCCACGCCAGCGCCGCGGTCAGCACGACGACGGCGGCGACGATCACCCCGCTGATTGCCTTCATGGCTTCCCCCTCCCGTCGGTCAGGACCTCGAAGACCCGCACCTTTTCCACCCGCCCCTTGACCGCCACCGGCCCGCAGTCGCGCACGCGGATCTTGTCACCCACGGCGGCCAGCGTCTCCTCGGTGACGAGCAGCGTCGTCGACAGATCCTTGTTGAGGCCTTCCACCCGCGAGGCCACGTTGACCGGATCGCCGATCACCGTGTACTTGATCCGATCGCGCCCGCCGACGTTGCCGGCGAACACGCGGCCGGTATGGATGCCGACCCCCATGCGCAGCTCGACCAGGCCCTTCTGCTTCCATTCCGCGTTCAGCCGGGCGAGCGCGCGATCCATGTCGAGCGCACTCTGCACCGCGTTCCACGCGTGCTCGGGATCGCCCACGGGCGCGCCGAACACTGCCATCACCGCGTCGCCCACGAAGTCGTTGATCATGCCACGGTGCTTGAAGATGGCCGCGGTCATGGCGTCGAAGTACTCGTTGAGGTGCGCGGCGACCTCGTCCGGCTGCATGCGCTCGCACATCGTGGTGAAGCCGCGCAGGTCGGAGAAGAGGATCGACACCTCGCGGTACTCGCCCTGCAGGCTGGGCGCGTCGGCCAGCACCTTGGCCATCACGTCGCGCGAGAGATAGCGCGCGAACGAGTCCCGGAAGCGCCGGCGCTCGAGCGCATCGCTGCCGAGGCCGGCCAGCGCCGCGGCGATGACCGGCAGCACGAAGTCGATCCAGTAGCCGCCGCGGTCGAAGGCGATGAAGGCCGCCGGCACGCCGAGCAGCAGCGCCCCGCCCACGCAGAGCAGCGTGCCGGGCAGCGGCCGGAAGGTCGACAGCACGAGACCCGCCACCAGCACCACGCCCGCGTTGATCGCGAAGGCGACGAGCCAGTTGGACGGCCGGATGAAGCGCCGCGAGCTGAGCATGTAGGCGACGTTGGCGTGCACCTCGACGCCCGGCATGAGCCCGTGCGGCGTGAGATAGGTATCGCGCGCGGCCTCGAAGGTGCCGCCCAGCAGCACCAGCGCGCCGCGCAGCGGATTGTTGACGGCCGGATCAGTGCCCGCATCGCCCAGTGCCGCCAGCGTATCGCTGCCGATCGTCAGGAAGCTCCGCCGCGGGCCGACGTAGTTGATCGGCCACGTCACCCCGGGCCCCGCGCTCACCGGCGGCGCGCCGGCCGGCTCGAGCACGCCCGCGCGCAGGCGGGGCAGCGGCAGCGGACCGCCCGTCTTCAGCGCCTCGTCCAGCGCGGCGCCGTCGATCCCGCCCGCGCGCGCCGCCGCCGCCAGGCCGAGCGTCGGCAGCCGGCGGCCGTCCGGCCCGGGAATGCCCGGCTCGACGCGGCGGATGACCTGGTCGTAGTCCTGCAGCATGAACGGCGACGCCACCATCACGGAGGCGCCCAGGGCGGCGGCGCCCAGCGGCGAATCGTTCGCGGCCAGCGGGCCCAGCAGCACCACGCGGCTCCGTCCCTGGTCGGAGAAGTCACGGATGGCCGCGGCGAGCGCGGCGTCGGCCTCCGGGGTCGTCGGCGTGGCGAAGCGGATGTCCACGGCCAGCACGCCGGCGCCGCTGCGCGCGATGCCGCGGATCACGCGCGCCAGGTAGTCGCGCGGCGTGGGCTGGCGCCCGCCGAAGCCCTCGAACGCCGTCTCGTCGACGGCCACGATGACGACGCCGGACGGAATCGGGCGGCCCTGCAGGCGCTGCAGCACGTCGAGCCCCATCCGCTGGAAGATCTCGAGATGGCCGAGCGAGGACGCGGCGGTGACGAGTACGGCGGCCGCCAGGCCCACTGCCCAGATCTGCAGCAGGCGCTGGCGGCGTTGACGCCACCACGTCACCGGGTGCGAACCTTCGTCAGCGGCAGGACGCCTTCGAGCTCGCCCTTCATCATCGGGTGCTGGTTGCCGCCGATGAGCCGCGACTTCCGGGACACCTGCTGCTCGACGTACTCGTAGAGCTCCTGCAGGCTGACGATGCCGTCGCGGTTGAGGTCGGCCGCGCCCTTGAGCCCCTCGGTGAGGTAGTAGGTGAAGATGCCGTGCCCGAGCTCGGGCAGCTCGATGGAGACCTCGGCCGGCTGCGCGGCGGTGAGGATCGCGCGGCCCTTCGAGCGCGTCAGCCGCTCGAGGAAGAGATCGTCGACCGCGCCCGCGCGCGTCTTCTTCGAGGAGAACGTGCGGCCGCCGGCGGCGCCGCTGTAGCAGGCGTCCAGGAACATCACGACGCGTTCGGCCTCGATGCGTCCGAAGATCGTCTGCAGGTCGTCCATCGGAAAAGCGGTCGAGAACAGATCGTCGGGGTCGGCGTCGCTCGGGATGAGGTACTTGGCCAGGCCGTCGCGCTCGAGGCCCCGCGTGTCCACCTCCGGCGCGCCGTGCCCGGCGAAGTAGACCAGCACCGTGTCGTCCTTGCGCGCCGAGCGCGACAGCCAGGTACCCAGGGCGTACTTGATGTTCCGCAGCGTCGGCTTGCGCTCGCTGCGGTCGGTGAGCAGCATGACGTTTTCTTTCTTGAAGCCGCCCGTCGTCGTGAGCACGCTGTACATGGCGTCGGCATCGGGCACGGAGTACTTGAGGAACGGGATGCCGGGGCTCTCGTAGCGGCCCACGCCGATCACCACGGCCCACGCGTCCCGCGAGGGCTCGGGCGGCGGCGGGGCCTTGGCCGTCGTGGGAGCAGCCACCGCGGCGCGCGTGACGGTGCGCACCTCCTGCCGGGTCGTGCCGTCGGGCTCGCGCGCGGTGAGGACGATCGTGTTCACGCCTTCGCGCAGGGGAATCGGTGTCGTCACGACCAGCGAGCGCGGCGTGGAAGGCTCGGTCTGCCGCTGCACCTCGGTGCCGTTGTTCGTCACGGTCACGTTCGCCACGCCCCGGCTGGACGTGATGACGGCCGTCACCACCGTCTGCTCGTCGCTCACCCTCGCGCCGTCGGCCGGGTAGCGCACGCTGATCTCGAGCGGCGAGGGCCTGTCGTAGTGGACCGTGCGGACCTCCTGGCGGACGGCGCCGTTGGCGTCGGCAGCTTCCACCACGACGAGGTTCGCGCCCTCGCGCAGCTTGAGCGACGCGTTCAGCGAGACGGAAGGCTTCGGCGCCCGCTCGTCCACGCGCGAGACCTCGGCGCCGTTGACCGTCACGACCACGCTCGTCACGCCGCGGCCGCCGGTGACGAGCCCGGCCAGCGGAACGCTCTCGCGATCGACGCGCGCCTGGTCCTTGGGGCTCGAGAGACTCACGGCGAGCGGTTGGCCCGGCGTGGCCGGCGCCGCCACGGCGGGCGGCGGGGTCGCGGGCGCGGCCACGGCCGGGGGCGGCGTGGCGGGCTTCGCGGCGGCGGGCGGCGCGGCCGGCGGCGCAGGCTTGGCCGGCGCCGGCGTGGAGGTGGGCGCCTGCACCACGGCCGTCGCGCCGCCGGCCGCCTCGAACGTCAGCAGGGGCTTGCTCGAGTTCGCCTTGACGATGCGCTGCGCCTCGGGCGCGTACCAGAGCATCACGTCGAACGTGATCTGACGCGCGAGGTCGCCCAGACGCTGGATGGCGGAGTTGGGATTGATGCCGGGACGATCGGCATTGAGCGAATAGCGGATGCGGAAGGCGTCGTGCGTGCGGCCGCCGGCCATCACCGGCTCCCGTGCCTCCACGCGCCACGTGAGCCACGCGTCCGCCGAGTCGTTGCCGAGCCTGACCAGCGTGGCGGCGCTGCCCCACTTGCCGACTTCCAGCGGCCACGGCACGCGCGGCGCCGGATTGATCTCGATCGCTTCCGCGCCGCGCCGGACGAATGTGAGGCCGAGGTCGCGCGTGAGACGAATCTCGCGCTGGCCGTCCGCCGTGAAGATATAGACGTTCTTGTCGATGCGGGCCAGCCGGTAGGTGGCGTCGGCCAGCGCCCACTCGTCGCCGACGGCGTACGTCGGGCGCTCCGCGCGCACCGTCTGGGCCAGGGCGCCAAGCGGCAGGAGGGCCAGCGCGAGCAGCGCGGCCAAGCAGCGGCGCGCGAGTCGCGCGTTCATGACAGTGATGATACAGCCGACGTCACTTCGCGACCTTGACCAGGGGCAGTGCGCCCTCGAGCTCTCCCTTCATGACGGGGTGCTGGTTGCCGCCCACCGAGCGCGACTTCGTGGTCACCTGCTGCTCGACGTACTCGTAGAGCTCCTGCAGGCTCACGATGCCGTCGCGGTTGCCATCCGCGGCGCCCTTGAGGCCCTGCACGAGGTAGTACGTGAAGATGCCGTGGCCGAGCTCGGGCAGCTCGATGGACACCTCCGACGTCCGCGAGGCGGTGACGATCGCGCGCCCCTTGGAGCGCGTGAGCCGCTCCAGGAACAGGTCGTCCACGGCGCCGGCGCGCGTTTTCTTGGCGGCGAAGGTGCGGCCCAGGCCGGGGCCGGCCGCCGAGCCGCTGTAGCACGCGTCGAGGAAGGCCACGACGCGCTCGGCCTCGATGCGGCCGAAGATGGTCTGCAGCTCGTCCATCGGCAGCGCCGTGGAGTAGAGATCGTCGATGTCGGCATCGCTCGGGATCAGGTACTTGGCCAGACCGTCGCGCTCCAGCCCGCGCGTGTCCACCTCGGGCGCGCCATGGCCCGCGTAGAAGATCAGCACCGTGTCGTCCTTCTGGGCCGAGCGGCCCAGGAAGGTCCCGAGCGCCCACTTGATGTTCCGCAGCGTGGGCTTCCGGTCGGTGCGATCGGTGAGCAACATCACGTTGTCCTTCTTGAAGCCGCCGGGGCCGATCAGTGTCTGGTAGATCGCCTCGGCGTCCGACACCGTGTACTTGAGCCGCGGGATGCTGGGGCTCTCGTAGTGGCCGATGCCGATGACGACCGCCCACTGGTTCCGCTGCGGCGCCGGCGGCGCCGCCGGCGCGGGCGGCGGCGCCACTGCCGCCACCTTGGGTGGATCGTAGGTGACGGTCCGGACGTCCTTCAGCGTGACGCCGGCACTGTCGGTGGCACTGATGACGATGGCGTTGGTGCCCGTGCGCAGCGTGAGCGGCGCGGTGACCACGAGCGAGGTCTGCGGGCTCTTCTCCGTCTGCTGGGCCACCTCGACGCCGTTGAGCTGGACGCTCACCTTCCCCACGCCCTTGCTGGAGGTGACCTCCGCCACCACCATGCTCGATTCTTCGCTGAGCTTGGCCCGGTCCTCCGGGAAGCGGACGCCGATCTTGAGCGGCGTCGGCCGCGCATACTCCACCGCGCGCACGTCCTGCTGCACCACGCCGTCGGCGTCGATGGCGGTCACCACCAGCGTATTCTGCCCCTCGCGCAGCTTGATCGGCAGGTTGAGCGGCAGTGCGCGCAGGGGCGCCTTCTCGTCCTGCCGCACGACCTCGAGACCGTTGAGCGTGACGGTGACGCGGCTCACCCCGCGCCCGCCCGCCACGATGCCGGCCAGGGCGATGGACTCGTGATCGACGCGCAGGCGATCGCTGGGCGACGAGATCTTCACCTCGAACGGCGTCGCCACGGCTGCCACCGCGACCGGCCTGGTCTCCGGCTTCGCGGGCTCGGGCTTCGCGGGCTCCGCCCTGCCGGCGATACCTCGCTGCGAGGTCACGGGCTCCGGCTTCGCCGGCTCCGGGCTCACTGGCTCCGGCCTGGCGGCAACGAGCGGCTCGGGTCTCACGGGCGGCTCCGGCCTCATGGGCTCGGGCCTGCTGCCAGGCAGCGGCATCGGCCGCATCTCCGGCCGCGGGCCACCGGAGAGTCCCGGTCGTCCCACGAGCGGCCCCTCCGGACGACCTGGCTCCGGACGCATCGGCCGCGGCCCGTCGCCCGGGGGCGGCATGGGCCCGCGCGGCGGCTCGCCCATCGGCAGACCGTCACGCGGTCCCGGCGGTCCCGCCATCGGGCCCATCGCGGTGTGCGCCGCGCCGCCGGGCGGCGGGCGATGGCCCGGGCCTGGACCAGGGCCAGGGGGCGGCGCGGCGATGCCGCTGATCGGCTCGTACATGATCGCGCGCGCTTCCTGGCGCGTCTCGCCGCCTGCGTCGGTGGCGGTCACCAGCACGACGTTGCGCCCGGGACGCAGCGGCAGCGTCGTGCTGAGCGGGACCTCCTTGGGAGCCTCCGCGGCCTCGTCGACCTTCAGCACCTCCGCGCCGTTCAGGGTGACGCTCACCCTGCGCACGCCCTTGTCGGAGGTGACCTTGCCGGAGAACGGCAGCGTGGCGTTCTCGGCGCGCGTGTCGGGCGCGAGACCCGCGACGGTGATCGCAAGCGGCGCCGGGCGGTCGATGTCGAGGAGCATCGCGGTGAACCCGGGGCTCCCGCGCCCGCCGAAGTCGCGCTCGACCTCGGTCTTCACGTAGCGCCCGACCTCGGGCGCGTACCACATGACGACGGAGGCGGCCCACATCCCCGGATGACCACCCACGTTGGCGCCGTACCGCAGGGAGTTCGGCGGCGCGCTCTCCATCGCGATCCTGAAGGCCTTGAACGTGCCGGCGGGGACCGTGACCGTCTCGTACTTGTCCACGCTCAGCGTGATCCGGCGGATGCAGTTCGTGGGACACCCGAACGTGATCCAGCGGACCTCCGCGGTGGCGACGTAGCCGACCTTGAGCGGCCACTGCAGGTCCACCGGCGGATCGAGCGTGAAGCCGCGCTGGCCCCGCATGGACTTGACCGGCGCCAGATTCTTCGTGAAGCGGAACTCCGCGCCGGCGCCGCTGGCGAAGACGTACTGGTCGTTGTCGATGCGGACGAGATCCCAGACCCCGTCGGAACGTACCCAGCGATCGCCCACCTGCCAGGTCGGACGCTCCGCGCGGGGCTGCGCCTCGGCGAGACCGGCGACGGCGAGCAGCAGCGGCAGCGCGGCGAGCGCTCGAAGTGTCTTCATGGTGCGCCTCGATCAGCATAGGGAAATCACCGAGGATTGGTCAACGAAGTTGTGTGGTTCTAGAATCCCTCCTGGGAGGCAACATGAAGATCGATCGCAAGCGGCTGGAGCACACCATCGAGGAGTTGGGGCGCATCGGAGCCACCGAGCGTGGGGGTCTCACCCGCCTGGCCCTGAGCGACGAGGACAAGCGCGGGCGCGACCTGATGGTGCGCTGGATGCGGGAGGCCGGGCTGCGGGTCACCGTGGACCAGATGGGCAACATCTTCGGCGAGCGGCCCGGCGAGCCCGGCCGGCCGCCGGTCATGATGGGCTCTCACGCCGACTCGGTGCCGACGGGGGGCAAGTACGACGGCCAGCTCGGCGTGCTCTGCGCGCTCGAAACAATCCGGACGTTCAACGACCACCGGGTGAGAACCCGCCATCCGGTCACCCTCGTGATCTTTACGAACGAGGAAGGAGCCCGGTTCCAGCCGGCCATGATCGCCAGCGGCGTGATGGCCGGCAAGATCGCCCTGGAGGACGCCTACAACGCCCGCGACAAGGACGGCATCCGCCTGGTCGACGAGCT
>Ga0075424_100005505_pt1 | contig 12101 bp, 11 predicted proteins | sample SoiMethybrSBSTD3_FD_75301 | JGI IMG/M metagenome (GOLD analysis project Ga0075424, IMG submission 75301) | Bulk soil microbial communities from a Populus tree surrounding site in Tennessee, USA - Soil MetaG P. TD hybrid SBSTD3 | ecosystem: Environmental > Terrestrial > Soil > Tree plantation... | reverse complement strand
CTCGCATTTGAGGGTTGCACGTGGGTTACATGAGTGGCTGAAGAGTGAAGTTCTTTTGGGAAGCAGGATCGATGGTTTGATGGTGTTATGGGTCGGCGATTGGAATATCGTGCCCTGAGTGGTGTCGCTTAGCACGATCTTGTTTCGCCGGCGAAAAAGGGTTAGTGGATTTCGGATTTTTTCACGCCGCGCGTAACCCTTTGACGTCACTCGAGCGCGTTATCCAGCCTTTTACATCTAACATATTGATATGCCTTACTGCCGTTCAGCTTCCCAAGCTGCATACGAGGGTTCGATTCCCTTCGCCCGCTCCAGTACTTGCACCGTTCCAGTGGAAAGTTTTGACCCGGACCGGAAGTCTGCGCCGGACCTAAAGCGTGAACCGCCCACTTATCAATCTCGAAGTCACTGCATCAAGTTCTTCGGCGAACGAGCTGCCAGTCCCTCAGGGGATGTCCGCTAGCTGGGCTCTTTCTGTTGCCCCTCCCGACCGCATTGCACGGCCATCGCTGTCATCTTGTTCCGATATGCCATTGTTGGCCCCGTGGCAGCGGATACATCATCCGGGGTCACAGTCGCGCGCACGCGCTCAGCAAAGCAGTCGCAGAAGCGCATAATCAACTCATCAGGGATGCCAGCATTCACCTCGGCGCCGCGTTGTTGTAACAAACAATCAGTTCGCGCTTTGGCGGCAAGTATTGTCTTGAAATCATCGATGGTTTGAGCGTGCGCGACAGTGGCCGCACCAATGCCAATGAGCGCACCTAGAAAGCCCCTCATTGCCGCCTCCCAAATGTGGAAATTTCAGGCGCCACAACCTTGGCGGCAAGTGTGACAAAACCCCGGCCGAGCTGTGACAATCGACCGGCTTAGGTGTGACAATCAGAGCAGGCGGGCACGCTTGTGGTAGCTGGCTGGTTGCCAACTCGTGAAAGGAACAATTGAGGCCGAAGAGACAATTCGCATGCAGCCGAGCGTGAGAAGTTCCGTATCGCTATGCATTCCGCTTAGTTTACCGTCGCGCAACGCTCTCTCCGCGCGGCGCCGCTCGCATTCTCCTCACCAGGTCAACCACGACTTTTGTGACCGCGCCGAGGACCAGCGCGCAAAGGGCCGCCTTCGACACCGTTTCCATCGCCCCCTCAATGAGCATGCCATGCACCACAGTCCCTACGACGATGACCGCCGCGAGGACCATATGAACGATGCGCCACGTTCGTAGTCCCAATCGCCGGCGGAAGGCAGCCAAAAGCGCGACGGCGAAGATCGCCCACATCGCGATCACACCGAAGGGGGAGAACGGCGTCGGCGATGCGAAGAGAAGGGCATCAATCATGTCCGGCGGACTCGTGATCCAAAGGCCGCCGACGTGGACCACCACTAATACGACCAGTGCGCCTCCGATCCAGTGATGTACACGCCGCCCGCGATAAGCTGACAGTCCCGGCAAGTATCCGCCGGCCAGCAAAGGCTGAACGAGCAGGAAACCAAGTCCGACAATCCCTGCGAATCCGGCCAGTATGTAGACCGGGCCGCGCCATTCGAGCAGAGAACTCATCGCTGCAGCCGCGATCGGCACGCAAATGGCGGCTGCAAGAGCGGCCCAGATCAGGGCCACCCGGGCCAATCTCATCCCTGTGTTCCTAATTCGGTCAGGCCGGCTGAAGGACGAAGTGCGCCTCCAGGCTCTTATCTTTTGCGCTCCGCATCACGGGACGCAGAAACACGGTTTTGAATTCACCGCTGTCATAGGCGAGGTGACCATGCGGTTGACCAAAGATGGGAATGATCTGCGGCATCTCGAGACGGAACTTACCGTCCTTGTCGGTGAGCGTGGCTCCATGACTCTGCGGCTCGTGCTCCTGCCCTTCGGTCGTGTGCGCCCAAATCTGGATGCGCTGCCCGGCAAGCGGAGCCCCGTCGCCTGCGCGGCGTACGGTACCACTCATCCAGAACCCGCCCTTGCCGATCCGCTCCACGACCGCCGCGCCTTTACGATAGTTGTTCGACCCGCCCGACATCGAAGGGGTCGGTGCGACGCCTTGCGCGCAGACGGGCAGCAGGAGCCCGGAAACCCCGGTTGCGAGAACGGAGCCGCCAGCCGCAATGAGGTTGCGGCGGTTGAGTACGAGGATGGTCATGTCAATTCCTCCTGGCGACCGTGCAGTCGCTGCAACGATAGCACGGCAACAGGCACGGGACAGCCTGAATTTGGCGCGGTTGCGACCAATTTCTCAGTTGAGGGCGACGAAGAGCGTGCTAGGTCGAAATAACAGATTTGTGAATAGGTGTGCCGCCTGCTTAACCGACGTCGTTGATAAGGCATACCTGTAGTGCGTCCGATGCTGAGGGTTACTCCTTCACTTGGCCCTTCTCAGACATCGCACAATGTCTGCTTCTGCGCCGCTGTTGGGAGCGACGTGACAACGATGTTTTCCCGGGCTTACGTTATGTGATAGTCACAAACAAGCGAACTTACCGCCCCCTATCGCCGCCCGCCCTTATCTGGTCGACTCAAAGCTCGGGCCGAGATGATCAATGGGCTGTTGCGCGAGGGATCGCGATCGTTGATAGGGGAGGAGGTCGCAGCCCGGCCGATTACACGTAGAATCCCACCCAACCATAAAAGGAGGAAACCGATGCTGCGAGCCAAGCTATTCGCCGCCGTAGTCGCGTTGGGCATCCCGCTTTGGGCGTCCGCGCAAGGCGTGCCCGACTTTGCTGCCATTGTTGCCACGCCCGACCGCAGCGAAGCCGACCGCGCGACTGACCGACGGCGGGACCCGGTCAAACTATTCGGCTTCACTGGGGTGCGGCTCGGTATGACCGTGCTCGACATGGGCGCCGGCGGTGGCTACTCAACAGAACTTATCGCGCGCGCCGTCGGCCCAACCGGCAAGGTATTCGGCCAGAACGCCTCCAACTTCGAGCGCGCGGTCGCGGCACTCGAGGCCCGCACAAAAACGCCAGCCGGGCGCAACATCACGCCGCTGGTGCGCCCGTTCGACGACCCGCTGCCGCCCGAGCAGCGAGACCTCGATCTCGTCACTTATTTCTTCTTCTATCACGACACCGCCTACCTCATGGTGGACCGCGCCGAGATGAACCGAAAACTGTTCGCGGCACTGAAGCCCGGTGGCCTCATGATCGTGGCCGATCACTCCGCCAAGGCTGGGGATGGCATCAACGTGGCCCGCACCCTGCACCGCATCGAGGAGAGCGTGCTGCGCCGCGAGGTCGAGGCCGCGGGGTTCAAATTGATTGAGGAAGGAAGTTTCCTGCGCCAGCCCCAGGACCCGCGCGACTTTTCGGTGCAACCGGTCACTCCCACGCGTCCGCCGGTTGACGAGTTTGTGCTCAAGTTCCAGAAGCCGCAGTGACGCAACGCAGCTGCCTTCGGTTAGTGGCGTGATCTAATTCGGGCTTGAATATCTCCACGTTTTCGTGCGGTAGGCAGCCGAATTCAGGTGGTAGAAATCCACGTCGCTATTCTGGGCGTTTTGGAGCCGAGGCGAGCGCCGCCTCGATCTCGGCCATCTGCGGATGTGCGTGCCCGGCTTTGCGCAGCTCGTCGAAATCCTCCGCGACAACCTGCGGCCAGGGTTTGTTGCCATCTGCAAAGACGTCATCCTTGTGGGCAACGTGAATGGCGCGCGACTCCTGGGCGCGGCCGGCATACATGAGCGCGTAGGCCCGGTTGATCTCCGCGGTGAGGTCGCCTGGCTGCAGCGCCAGAGACTGGTCGCAAGCGCCGAGTGCCTTGGCAGGCTCTCCGGCCAACAGCGCTTGCCAGGCAAGGGTCGCCAATTCGTCTGCCGTGTCTTTGCCGGGCTGTCCTTTCGCCTTTACCTCCTCGGCCTGGACCTGGGCCAAGATCCTTTCCTGCGCCGCCAGCGCGTCCGCATAGCGGCCAGTCGCATTAGCCGCCTTGAGCTGCAAGCCCGGTATCAGCTTCTCCAGGTCGTGCAAGAGTTTGCTGTTGGCCGCGTTGTCCGGCTCCAGGCGGACGCGAATGCGTTGAAGCTCGAGAGCGCGCTCGCAATCGGCTGCTGCGTTGACAAAATCGCCCTTCTGGGCCCCGGAAATGCAGGCAGTCCCTGCAGCAACGAACACAGACGATACGATCTGGGAGTTGTCCGGAAATCTCGCCAGCAGGCGCTCGCCATCGGCCATTGTCTGACGGTACGCCTCGAGCGCAGCTGCGGACTTGTCCTGCTTGTCGAGCGCCCCCGCGATACGATTGCGCGCGTCGAGAACACCCGTCTGCCAGTCGATATTGTCGAGATTGAATGCAACCAGATGCTGACGTGCCGCAAGCTCGGCCTGGAAGTCCTCGAGTGCATCGTCAACCTGGCCAGCGGACAATAGAGCGCTGCCCTTGCTCTTCAGGGCGTCCGCCCAAGCAACCTGAAACATCGCGTTGCTCTTGTCGCTTTGCGCGAGCTTGCCGGCGAGTGCCACGGCAGACCGGTAGCTTTCCAGCGCCTTTTCGGGCTCATTGGTTTTGGCCAATGCGTCACCGATCTTGCCGTCGAGCATCACCAGCAACATGTGGCTCATTCCGCTCGCGGGATCCTGCTCGAAAATGCGCTGCACACTATCGCGCGCGGATTCGTAGAGCTCGAGCGCAGCCTCTTGCTTGCCCGCGTCGGCGAGCAACTCACCGAGTTGAAGGTCGAACATCCCGAGCTGTTGCCGCAGGCTTACATTGGCGGTATCGGACGCGACGAGCTGACCGACGCTGTCGCGAGCGCGGCGGGCAAGAGCCAGGCCGGCTTCGCTCTGGTCTGTTTTGGCCTTGAGTATAACGACCAACATATTTCCAATCGCAAGGTCGACCCGCCAACTCGCATTGTCAGGATCCCTCGCTGTGAGGTTCTGCAAGATGGCGGTTGAAGACTCGGCATTGCGCAGAGCTTCCGCGCGACCGCCGAGCATGTTTTGAATGGTGGCAAGGACAGCTCGACTCTTGGCGAGGTTGCGCTGCATGCCAGCATTGTTCGGATTTGCGGCCGTCAGCACCTCATCAATCGCAACCGCCTTGTCGAGGTTCTCCCGCGCGCCTTCGAGATTGCCCTGTTGCCACAGCGCAAAGCCGATGTTGGTCAGGGCCGTGCTGAGCTGCCCTTGCAGCTTGGCGTTGGCGGGCTCGGCGGTGGCGAGGCGCTGGATCAGAGCGAGACCTTCCCGATAGCCCTGCAGCGTCGCTGCGGTGTCGTCGCGCATCGACAGCATGTCGACGAGGGACGTGCGCGACAGTGCGAGCTCAAGCTGCCAGTCGACATTGCCCGGATCGGTTGGAGCGAGGCGGGTCATGATTTCGTGACGCGCCCGGTACTCCCTCTGGGAGCCGCCGGCATCGCCCAGTATCAACAGCAGGGCCCCGGCCTTGCCGTGCAATTGCGCCTTGACGAACAGGTAGTCAGCTCTTCCTAACTCGGCGCGCACCAGCTCTGTCATGATCTGCTGCGCCTCATCGAGACGGCCCTTGGCGGTCTCGGTCCGTCCGATATCACGGTAGTTGTCGGAGAAAGCGATCAACATGGTCGCCTTGCGATACTGGATCTTCGGTGTATCTCTCCCGTACCTGGTCATTGCCCCCAGTATGCCTTCGGCATTCTGCAAGATTGAGCGCGTAACGGTGAGGGGCGCGTAGGCTTCCGCCGACGTCACGGCTGTGTCGACGAGGCTCGTGAACTGCGCGAGGGTGGCGTCGAGAAATTCCTCGTTGGTCTTGAGCTGCTGCCAAGCATAGGCGGCGCTGCCGGTCGCTGCCACCGCGAGCAAGGCGAGCACGCCAATTACCCCATTGCGCACGCGTCCCTTGCGCCGCCGTTCGCGCTCGGCTCGCCGGAAGATGTCGTCGGGCGATACGCCAGTCAGGCCAGCAATGACCTTGGCGAGCCCAAGCGCCCTTCCATCGCCCGTCTCTCGCAGGTCTGGCCCCAGGATTGTCACCGGCCGCTCAGTGACGGAGCCGTCGGTCGCCACCTCGAACCGCAGAGCTGGCGGGAAGTGGTCGGGATAGGTTCCGCCGATGATGACGGGGATCACCGGCCGGTCCGGATGGCGCGAGCGGAACAGCCGGACCTCGTCATTCACCGCCTGCCGTGTCGCGGCCACGGAAGAGCACAGCACGATCAGCGCGGCGGCAGCATCCATCGCGGCGATGGTCGCGTCGGTCAGCGAATGGCCGCCGGTGAAATCGTCGCGGTCGCGGAAAATCGGGCGCAGCGTCTTCGGGAACGGTCCGTACGGCGTCTCGCGTCCCGCCAGGTCGTGGTCGATGCGGAACGCCTCGAGCTGGCCATGCAGCCACTTCGCCCATTTCGCATCGGCGTGGGCATACGACAGGAAAGCGCGATACTTGAAATCGACTGGCGCTGGCACGGGCGCACCCATCTTCTCGCTCGGTTAGTGAGCCGTCAGACTATCACAGCGAGGAGAGGACTGAACTTACCGGGGCACCCCGGGAGACAGCTGACGGAGCACGGCAACTTCGTGCGCTCTGGGTCATTCACGTGGTTGACGCAATGTCCCCAGCATGCCCGCTTTGCTCCCGGTCGCTGACTTTGCAGCGGACATCAAGGTAGGGAGCGCCAGGGAGCTTTGTGCACCGCTCCTCATCCCCACGCTCGCACTGCGGTGACTACTCAACAGCATCATTGGGTTGGCGATGTCTTCGCCCCCGCTGACTTCCCTGTACTTGCGGCTGGTCCACGTTCACGCAACCAGAGGAGCCTGCGCGTCAAAGAGCTTTCGCTCATGCAGCCAAGCTCGGGTGCGTGCATAGGTTGCGTCAGTGTAGGGAAGAAAGACGATCCGTTCGCCGGGCGAGAAGCGGCGGACATCGAGGCGCATCTTATAGCGCTCCGGAAGCTCGTTCATGTAGAAGTGTTTGTATTTCTCTGGTTCGATATCGAGATCCATCTGGGCCCGGCGCATCCCGTTCATATACTTCTCGACGTCAGTCTCATTCACGCTATTCGGGAACATGAACCCGATCATGAACGAGGTGTCGACAACTTTTCGGAAGCCAAACTGCTCCAGCACCTGATAGGTGATGCCCCATACGCTGGTCGCCGGCACATCGCGGCCCACGCCGACGTCGACTCGCGCCCACACCGACCCGACAAATTTGAGTTTGATCTGCTCCGGCTGCAGGAATGCTTCTAATGCTTGCAGCGTGGTGAAGTGACTGCCGGAATGGTAGCCGACGGCAATCTCCTGCCCCGCGAGTTGCTCAGGAGTGGTGATCGGCGACTCGGGAGGAACCATGATGCCGCCCGGCGTCGCAACATAGGACCTCCGCCACATCGTGCCGATCTGTTGCGCGGCCGCTTGATTGACCGCCCAGTGACAGGCGCAGGAGATGTCGGACTTCACGCCTTTGTTGCCGCCGGCCCGCTGGTAAGATTCGAATGCGCCAGAGCGGACTTCCGCAACAGTGCCATCCGCGTCCAATCGTTTGGCACTCTCCATCGAAAGGCCGTGCCGGAACTCGTAGTCCAGGCCTTCATCCCGGAAATAGCCCTTTGCGTCGGCAATCCACTCCTGCAAGCGGCCATGCGGCTGAATGACGAATTTGCCCATGTTTACCCTCAAGACCCTGTGGAGGTCCTCACTGCTTCGACAAATCGCCAAGCCACCTTGCCGATTGCAGGCGGCTCAGAACTCTTGTTTATAAAGAACCTGCTTTGTGCTGGCCAGCCGTCCGCTTTGGCCGTTCTGCTTGAACTCCTATCGGCGGCAGCCCGGCTTGGCTGGGACCATATCCCTCACTGTTTGGCTTATGCTTCCCTTGAAACAAAATTGGAGACTGTGCATGGCTCACCGCGCAGTGTTGGCAATTGCAGTGTTCTCCCTGACGGCTGCTACGTGGGCAGATGCACAGCAACCCGGGATTCAACGCAAGTCTCTCCTTCAGCAAGATGGACCGCCGGGATACCAAACAATTGTAAATTTGCTAGAGTTCGCGCCGGGCTCACGTGAAGTGAGGCACACGCATCCTGGTCCGCTGTCGGGTTATATCTTGGAAGGCACGCTAACTCTTGAGCACGAAGGTCGTCCCGTGGCCACTTACAAAGCGGGAGAGGCATTCTATGTTGATGCTGGCAAGATTCACGTCGGGATCAACGACAGTGCCTTCCCGTTGAAATTCCTTGCAACGCTCGTCGTCGAGAAGGGCAAACCATCTGTTAGTCCGGCGCAATAGCGCATTCTGACCCTAGTCCTGGACTCACTGCACGGGGAGCGGCTCGGTAACTTACGACGGCCAAAGCGGCATCTCTCGTGATCGACATTCAATGGCAGCCGCTCTACCGTCCACGTCTTGCGCATTGAGGCCTGCAGCATGGATTTGTTCGTTCGTTTGTCGCTGCCGTTGATACTCGGCGCGATCGTGACAGCGGCCGCCGCGCAGTCTCTAGCCGAGAAGGGCGACACGCTCTATCACAACCGCTGCGCTGGCTGTCATGGCGAGCAGCTGAAGGCCTTTGCGGGCGGGCAGGCGTTCGATCTCAGGCGTCTGCGCCCCGATGAGCACGACCGCTTTGTCGAGTCGGTCATCAGCGGCAAGGACAACATGCCGTCGTGGTACGGCATCCTGAAGGCGGACGAGATCGAAGCGATCTGGGCCTATATTCGCGCAACCGTCGATCGGTAAGAGGCGCGGCTTCAGGTTGGCATCACGGGCGTTGCCAGGGTGCGCCCGGCTTAATGCGCCTGCGGCATTAAACCCGCCGTGCTGGCGATCGCGCGAACTGTGCTATGATCCTGAAAAATCGCCGGGCTTGCCCGGATCGCAGCATAGGGAGGAGAGCATGGCGTCATCGCGGCGTCGCACCGAGCGGAGCCTCGGTGCCCTCATGAGCAGCGCATTTATCACCCTGCTGGGCGGTCTGTTGTACGGCTCGTTGAGCCTGGCGCAGGCGCCAACTGCGTCCGCGCCCGCTGCGCAGCCGCCGACGCCGCGCGCTCCCGACGGCAAGCCCGATCTCACCGGGATCTGGATCCCAGCCGCGCGTGGTGGCGGCGCTTCGCGCTATAACGAGCAGGGCGGCGAGACCGTGTTCGCGGCACGCGACAACAGCTTCGAGAATTTCGAGAACGACAATGCGCTGCGCCGGCTCGGCGACCGCAACAAGCCGCTCTACAAGCCGGAACATTGGGCCAAGGTGCGCGAGAACGACGCCAACGGCAACGAGCTCGATCCCGAGTTCAAGTGCCGGCCCTATGGCGTGCCGCGTATGGGCGCGCCCTCGCAGATCGTGCAGACCAAGGATCAGGTGGTGCTGCTCTATGCCGGCGGCTTTGCCGGGCAGAACACCTTCCGGGTGGTGCCGACCGATGGCCGTCCGCACAACCAGGCGCGTGTCACGCAGGAAACCTGGAAGGGCGATCCGGTCGGGCGTTGGGAAGGCGACACGCTGGTGATCGAGACGATCGGCTTTACGGATGAGAGCTGGCTGCACAAGTCGGGCTACTTCCACGGCTTCAAGCTCAAGGTCGTGGAGCGCTTCACGCGCGAGGGGAATACGCTGCGCTGGGTCGCGACTGTCGATGATCCGGAGGTGCTGATCGAGCCCTGGACCATGAACCCGGTGACGCGCGTGCTCGACGCGCGGCCCGATGCGTTCGTGCCGGAAGACCTGCCCTGCGAGGAGCGCGACCTGCAGCACATGGTGACGAAGGTGCGCAGCGGCTGATCGCGTGTGTCGCGTTGCAACGAATTCAAGGAGGAATTCCATGCGAGTGAAGCAAGCTCTTGTTAGGCAATCTCTTGCGGGCGCTGCTGTGGTGGGCCTTGCCTATACGGTCGCGCCCACGCAAGCGCATCATGCGGTGCAGGCGCAGTTCGACGTCAATCAGACGGTCGAGAAACAGGGCAAATTGGTGAAGATCGACTGGATCAATCCGCACACCTACATGCACTTCGACGTCACCGAGGAGGGCGGGACCACACGCTACGCCATCGAGTCGCTCGGCGTCACCGGCCTGCGCCGCGCCGGCATTGACAGCAAGAGCAGCTTCCAGGTCGGCGGCGCATTCACGTTCGTGATCAATCCGAGTCGCAACGGCTCTCCGACCGGCCTCCTGGTCACGCTGGTTTTTCCGGATGGCCGCAGGTTCGATGTGCGTAACACCGATACCGGGCAGGTGGGCGGCCGCTAGTTCCCTTGGTGCGTTTGTGAGTTGAGGAGTAGTACATGCTGTCACGGATGGTCGCGCTCGCTGTCACGGGCCTCCTGGCCACGACCGCGGTCGTCTTGGCGCAGGCGCCCGAGCAGGGCGGCCGCGTGGCGTTGACCGAAGCCGCCAAGGCGCTTGGCATGGTACGCGGGCTCGAACGCTCGCTCACGATCGTGAACATGTTCGAATACACGGCCAATGGCACCCTGGCGGATAGAGCCGGAGCGCCGAGTGAGGTGAAGCGCATTACCGCCGCCTATGACTATGTGATCCCGGCCGCGCGCGTCGATGTCGAAAAGGCATCGGCAGACGAGCGCACGATCGAGGTGGCATCGGGAGCGCTGGCGTGGGATGAGTCGACGCCGGGCATCTATCTGCGCCCTGCGGGCACGACGGCGGCGGAACGGCTCAAGCTCATTTGGCTTCTGCCGCACGGTGTGATCCTCGCGGGTGCCAAGGCGCCCGACAAGGTGGCTGTGACCGAGAAAAGCGGCCAGCGCGAGCTTACCGTGCCGCTGCCAACCGGCGTCGAGGCCAAGGGTGTGCTCGATGCGGCTGGCCTGATGACACGGGTCGAGATCAAGATCGGCGCGCAGCAGTTCACCGGCGACTACAGCGACTACAAGGACTTCCAGGGCTATGGCGTGATGTTTCCGACCCGCATCGTGCAGAAGGTCGACGGCCACACCATCGCGGACCTCACGGTCACCGAGGCGCTCGCGAACCCGTACATGATCTTCCCGCCGCCGAAGGAGCTGAAGCAGGGGCCGTGACTGTGAGACCAAGGCGCGCATGTATATGAGATCGGAGCGGGCAGAGAATTCGGCGCTCATTGCTGTGCCCTCTCCCCTGCGGGAGATGGCGGCTCGGTGGTTCAGCATGCGCTGATGGGTGAGGGGCCAAACCTATGTCTATACCCCTCACCCATCAGAATTCTTTGCGCAGCCTTCATGCCCTCTCCCGCAGAGGGAGAGTGGCGCAGCAATGAGCGCCGAAACTAAGCGCTGTGCACAAATGTAGGGGAGGTTTCAATGACCAACGTATGCATGCGTTTTGCGATGTCGCTGACAGCGCTGTTCGCTACGCTTGGTAGCGCCGGCGCGCAGTCGCTGAGCATCGAGGTGCTCTCCTCACGATCCGAGCTCGTGAGTGGCGGCAGCGCGCTGGTTCGGATCGCGGGTGCAACGGGCGCGCCGGCGGTGACAATCGACGGCAAGGATGTGTCCGGCTCCTTCAAGGTTGATGCGCAGGGCCGCTGGGTCGGCCTGATCGATGGGCTCAAGGAAGGCGATAACCGGCTCCTGGCGAAGCGCGATGGCCGCGAAGCGGCGCTGACGCTGCGCAATCACGCGATCAACGCCACGCTGTTTGCCGGGCCGCAACAGACTCCGTTCCTGTGCGAGAACGAAAGCCATGGGCTCGCCTCCGCCAAGGACGACAGCTGCGCGGCGCCGAGCACGGTCAAGTATTTCTATCGCAACAAAGGCGGCGAGTGGAAACCGTTCGATCCGAAGGCGGCGCGGCCGGCCGACATCGGCACGACCACCACGACCGAAGGCAAGGAGGTGCCGCTGATCGTGCGTCAGGAGAAGGGCGTGATCAACCGCTCCGCTTATCTCATCAACATCCTGCACGATCCGGCCGCGGGCCCGTTGCCGACGCCGACCTCGGATTCGCCGGCCTCGGGCTGGAACCGCAAACTCATCTACAGCTTCGGTCCCGGCGTGCAGGCGAACTATCACATGGGCCGCGGGCTCGGCATGATGACCGGCACCGACGGCAAGATGTTCATGGAGGATCTGAGCGTCGGCTATCGCGACGCCTTCATCGCACGCGGCTACGCGATCGTGGCCGGATCGCTCAATGTGATGGGCACCAACAGCGACGACGTGAAGTCGGCCGAGACCGCG
>Ga0075424_100005500_pt1 | contig 12103 bp, 12 predicted proteins | sample SoiMethybrSBSTD3_FD_75301 | JGI IMG/M metagenome (GOLD analysis project Ga0075424, IMG submission 75301) | Bulk soil microbial communities from a Populus tree surrounding site in Tennessee, USA - Soil MetaG P. TD hybrid SBSTD3 | ecosystem: Environmental > Terrestrial > Soil > Tree plantation... | reverse complement strand
TCGTCGGCGATCAGGAGGTCGGGGTTGTTGATGAGCGCCATCGCGATCATCACCCGCTGGCGCATCCCGCCCGAGAACTGGTGCGGGAAGTCGTCGAGCCTGGCATCGGCCCGCGGGATCCGCACCGCACGGAGCATCTCGAGGGCGCGGGAGTTCGCCTGGGCCTTGGTGGCGCCCTCGTGCAGCATGACCGCCTCGCGGAGCTGACGGCCGATCGTGTGCACGGGGTTCAGCGACGTCATCGGGTCCTGGAAGATCATCGAGATCCGCTTGCCCCGGTATTCCCGCAGCTCGCGTTTCGGCAACGTGATCAGGTCGGTCCCGTCGAACATGGCCTCGCCGGTGGTCTGCACCCTGCCCGTGTTCAGGCCCATGATGGTCAGGCACGTGACGCTCTTGCCCGAGCCGGACTCGCCGACGATCGCGAGCGTCTTTCCCTTCTCGACCGAGAACGACACGCCGTCCACGGCCCGCACGACTCCGTCGTCCGTCGAGAAGTGGGTCGTCAGGTCGCGGACGTCGAGGAGCGCCACTAGGCCAACCGGATCCGCGGGTCGATCCAGGCGTACAGGATGTCGACGATCAGGTTGAAGACGATCACCATGATCGACGCGAACACCACCGTCCCCACGATGATCGGGAGGTCGAATGTGGAAATCCCGGTGATCGTGAGCTTGCCCAGCCCGGGAAGGCCGAACACCGATTCGATGAGGACGGCGCCGCCGAGGGCGATCGCGATGTCCATCCCCAGCATCGTGACGACCGGCAGCATCGCGTTTCGCATGACGTGCTGGATCATCACCCGCTGCTCCGGCGCGCCCTTGGCGCGCGCGGTCCGCACGTAGTCCTCGTTCAGGGTCTCCATCACGTTGGCGCGGATCATCCGCACGTAGAACGCGGCGTAGAGGACCGCGAACGCGATCCAGGGCAAGATCATGTGGTAGAACCAGTCGGCGGGCCCTCCGCAGGATTGCCCTGCGATCGACCCCTTCAGGTTGCAGTAGCCCTGGATCGGGAAGAGCTCGAGGCGGAAGCCGAAGATGTAGGAGAGCATGAGCCCGATCCACACCGGATGGGCCGAGATCCCCACGAGGACGCTCGCCATCGCGAAGCGGTCGGTCCGCGAGCGCGGGTGGAGCGCGGAGTAGACGCCGACGGGGAGCGCGATCGTCATCCACAGGAGCGCGCCGCCGAGCACGAGCGAGATCGTCACCGGGGCGGCCGCGAAGATCGTCGAGTTCACGCTCTGCCGGTTCGCGAACGAGTAGCCGAGGCTGTGGTCGATGACGAGCCGCTTCAGGAAGAGGCCGTACTGGTACCAGATCGGGTGGTCCGTCCCCAGGTAGTGGGCGACGTTCTTGACTTCCTGCGGCGTCGGGTTGCGGCCGGCCGCGAGCCGGGCCGGGTCGACCGGGATCAGATAGAAGATCACGTAGGTGACGATCGTGACTGCGAGGAACAGCACGATCGCCCACAGGAGCCGGCGGATGATGTAGCGGATCACCTGGTCACCGAGTTTAGAGGATCGGCCCGGGTGCCGGGGGTTCCGGCACCCGAGCCGATCGTGGTCCTACTGGTCTACGACTTGACGCACATGGTGTTCAGTGCCATCCCGTAGACCGGGTTGTACACGGTGCATCCGATGCGCGGGGAGAAGAAGTCGATGTTGTTGTCGACGTCCCACGCGGCCCACGGCGCCTGCTGCTGCATGATCGCAGTCGCGATGTTGCCGTAGGTCGTGAAGCGCTCCTGGCCGCTCAACTTGGCAGCGTCGTCCATCTGCTTGTTGAAGTCAGGGTTGTTGAAGTAGGCGTAGTTCGAGCCGTTCGTCGCCGGGATGTGCTCGCCGTTCAGGAGCACGTTCACCCAGTCGAAGGGGTCGGGGTAGTCGGCGATCCAGCCCTCGTCAGCGATGTCGAACGGCTCGGTCTTCGTCGACTCCTTGGTGAACTGAGTCGCCCGCTCGAACTGCTTGATCTGGACGTTGATCCCGATCGCCTTCAGGTTCGCCTGCATCACCGACGTCCGGTCCGGACACGGCTGCTGGTTGCAGGTGTAGAGCACCGCGTTGATCGGCGTCGTGACCCCCGACTGCTGGATCAGCGACTTGGCCTTCGCGATGTCGTCCGCGGTCGGGGAGTCGAGCGGATAGATGTTCTTCTCGACGTCCGCCCCGGGGACACCCGGCGGCATGATTTTGTCGTTCGGGACTCCGGCCTTGTACCCCATCGTCTGGAGGATTCCCGGCCGGTCGATGGCCCAGTTCACGGCCTGGCGCACCATCGGGTTCGAGAACGCGTCCCGACTCGTGTTCAGGCCCATGTAGCGGACGCAGAGACACGGGTCGAAGAAGATCCGCTGCGGACCGTTCGTTCCGTTCGGGCCGTACTTCTGGTAGAGCGTGCGGGTCTGGGCCGGAGCCACGCCGTCAGGCGAGTAGTCCAGCGACCCGTTGTCCACCGAGAGCGTGGCCTGGTTCGGATCGATCGACAGCTGCGTGTAGTCGAACTCGTCGGCGATCGCAGGGCGAGAGCCGGCGTAGTTCGGGTTCTTCTTCACGACGATCGACCGGTTCGGCGTGTACGAGGCCACGTAGTACGGCCCCGCCGACGGAATGCCGTTCACGCCGTGCGAGTCGATCTTGGTGTCGGTCGGGATGGCGCAGAAGAACGGCATCGCGATCTTCGACAGGAATCCCGGGTCGGGCTGGGTCAGCGTGAAGGCGATCTTGTCACCAGTGATCTTGATCCCCGACACGGACTTCGCCTTGCCGGCGTTGTAGTCGGATGCGCCCTGCAGGTCGCCCAGGAAGGGCACGGCGAACGAGCTCTGCTTGGGATTCAGGTCGCGCTCGATCGCGTACTGGAAGGTCTGCGGAGTGACCTCTTCGGTGGACGGGGGCGAGAACTTGTATCCCGACTTCACCGTGAAGGTGTACGTCAGCCCGTCCGAGCTGACGCTCGGCATGGCGGTCGCTGCATCCGGCACGAGCTCCGAGCCTGCCGCACCCGTCTTATCCGGGTAGTTCAGCAGCTTCAGGCAGGTGGAGTACTCGATCTGCCAGCTGATCTGGTAGTAGGCGAGGGCCGGGTCGAGATAGTCGATCCCGCCTGCCAGCGCCATCTTGATGGTGCCGCCGTTCTGGTGCGGCGTGGAGGCGGGAGTCGACCCACCGCTTGCTCCACCGCTCGAACCGCCTCCGCCGCACCCGGCGGCGCCGAGCAGCACAACACCGCTCAGGAGCGCCGCGGCACTCAACAGGAGACCAGGTCTCTTCATCTCCTCACCCTCTCCGATCAGGTCGTGGGTTGACATGCGGCCGCACGAGGGCCGCTCCATACGACGCCGGCCGGATCGGGAAGTTAGCGGACGGTGAACGCTGCGATCAGAGCGATCCGCCGCGCGGGTCGAGCGCGTCGCGCAGGCCGTCGCCCAGCAGGTTGAACGCCAGCGTCGTGAAGAGGATCGCGAGGCCCGGGAAGAGCATCACCCAGGGCTGCAGCGTGTAGAACTGCACGGCCTCCGAGAGCAGGTTGCCCCAGCTCGCGTCCGGGAGCGGCAGGCCCACGCCTAGGTACGAGAGCGCCGCCTCGAACAGGATGTTCACGGCGACGGTCAGCGTTGAGTAGACGATGATCGTCCCGACCAGGTGCGGGAGCAGGTGCGAGCGCATGATCCGCAGGTTGGAGTTCCCGACCATCCGGGCGGCCTCGACGAACTCCTTCTCACGTAAGGAGAGGACCTGGGCCCGCACGATGCGGGCCGGGTAGAACCACGAGAAGAAGCCGATCACGAGCGTCAGGGACACGATGCCGTGCTGGAAGATGCCGAAGAACGTGTACGAGTTGAGCCGGTCGCCGATGGTCGCCGAGAGGGCGATCGCGAACAGCAGCAGCGGGAACGCCATGACGATCTCGGTCAGGCGTGACACGATCGTGTCCACGAAGCCGCCGTAGTACCCCGCGATCGTTCCGAGCGCGACGCCCATCGACACTCCGAGGATGGTGGCGAGGATCGCGACTTCGAGCGAGACCCGCGCGCCGTAGAGCAGGCGCAGGAACTCGTCGCGGCCCAGGAGGTCGGAGGCGCCGAGCACAAGGAGCGTGTCTTGGCCGGGCGTGGAGGTGGCGACGTGCGACCACGGCCCGACCGGCACGAAGTTCTCGACACCGCCCTTGATGAGATCGTTCGGGCCGTGGCCCAGCCAATGCTGGGCGAGCGGCGCTCCCACGAAGGCGGTGAACGTCAGAAGCACGATGAAGACGCCGCTCACCATCGCGAGGCGGTCGCGCCGGAATCTGCGCCAGGCCTGCTCCCAGTACCCGCGGGCGACGACACCGCCGCCCCCGCCCTCTGCGAAGTCTGCTGCACCCGCTGCGGCGCCCGGGACCAGCGGCGCTGAACGCTGCTGCGTGGCCATTCAGGCGAGGATACTCGCGCGGCATGCGCCGTGCAAGGAGGCCGCCGAGGGCATCACGACGCCCCGGACGGCACGGGACCGGCGTGCCCCTTGGTCTGGAAGTAGCTCACGACCCAGCGGCCGTCGCGCGGCACGAGCTTGGCGTAGTAGTCCCATCCCGGCACGTTCGAGCCCTTCGCCGGGAAGATGAAGATCAGGAGCATGACCTGCTTCTGCCGGGAGCTCACGACCTTGTACGAGGCCTTGGCGAACGCGCTCGGCGGGAACTGGGCAACGGGGATCGTCCCGGTCATCCACTGGGCGCGGGTGAGCCCACCGCGGAGCGCCGGCGCCGACTCGTCCCACGCCGCCGCCAGGTCCTTGCGCAGCACGGCGTCGTCGATGAACGACTTCACCGTGTGCAGCGCGGCGGGCGGCACGGGGATCTTGGCACCGAGGTTCGCGTCGCCCTGGTTGATGACGGCCGCCGGCCCGCCGCCCGAGGCGTGCGAGCTGGAATCGCTGCGAACGCTCAGGTAGACGACCACGCCGGCGATCAGCGTCAGCCAGGACACGGCGATGAACAGCCGTCGGAGGCCGTGCGAATGGTCTCGGGCGATGGCGACGGGCTTCACCGCAGAGGAGTGTAGCCCGTCACTCGAGCGCGTCCGCACCGGCGACGACCTCGAGGATCTGCTGGGTGATCTCGGACTGGCGGGCCCGGTTCATCTGAAGCGTGTAGGAGTCGATCAGCTCGCCGGCGTTCTCGGACGCGTTCCGCATGGCGGTCATGCGCGCGCCGTGCTCGGACGCCGTCGACTCGAGCAGGGCCCGGTAGACGGTGACCTCGAGGTAGGTCGGAAGGAGATGCGAGAGGATCGTCGAGGCGTCGGGCTCCTCGAGGTAGGAGCCCTCGATCTTCTGAGGCTCCTCGCCGCTCAGAAGGCTCTCCGGGACGGGCAGGAGCTCGACCTCCTCGAGCTTCTGGGCGAGCGCCGAGACGAACGCGTTGTACACCATGACGACCCGGTCGACCCGCCCCTCGGTGTAGAGGTCGGCCACGCGCTGGGCGATCGCCTGGGCGTCGGCGAATGCCGGGCGGTCCGTCATCCCGGTGTAGTCCGCCTCGATCTCCTGGCGGCGGAAGCGCAGGGTCGAGGTGCCCCGCCGGCCGACGGTGAGCCAGATCACGTCGTGGCCTTCCGCCCGCTCCCGCGCGGCCGCCTCGAGGCTGCGGCGCACCACGTTGGCGTTGAAGCCGCCGGCCAGGCCGCGGTCCGCCGAGAGCGCCACGACGGCGACCGTCGAGACGTCCCGGCGCTCGAGCAGCGGCTGGTCGTGGGCGCGCGACGACGCCGCGGCGACCTCGACGGTCAGCGCCTGCATGCGATCGGCGTACGGGCGCAGAGCCTCGATCCGGGCCTGGGCGCGGCGCAGCCTCGAGGCGGCCACGAGCTCCATCGCCTTCGTGATCTTCTCGACGTTCTGCGCGAAGCGGATCCGCCGTCGGATGTCCTGCTGGCTGGCCACCTGCGCTCGTTAGGAGGCCGCCGCCGCCAGGCCGTGCTGCTCCTCGACGAAGAAGCTCTCCTTGAAACCGTCGACGGCCTTCTTGAGCGCCTCGACGGTCTCGTCCGAGAGGTCGCGGGTCTCGACGATCGCCTTGAGGACGGTGCCCTCCGCCCGCAGCGACTCGCGCAGCTCCGCGTGGAAGCGCGGCACCTCGGTGACGGGGATGTCGTCGAGATAGCCGTTGACCGCCGCCCAGATCGCCGTCACCTGCTCCTCGACCGGCCACGGCGCGTACTGCGGCTGGTTGAGCGTGGCGACAAGGCGCTGGCCGCGCGCGAGCTGGCGCTGCGTCGCGGCGTCGAGCTCCGACGCGAACTGGGAGAACGCCTCGAGCTCACGGAACGCCGCCAGGTCGAGGCGCAGGCGCCCGGCGACCTTGTTCATCGCTCGGATGCGGGCGTTGCCGCCGACGCGGGAGACCGAGATGCCGGTGTCGATGGCGGGCCGGACGCCCGAGTAGAACAGGTCGGACTTCAGGAAGATCTGCCCGTCCGTGATGGAGATGACGTTCGTCGGGATGTACGCCGACACGTCGTCGGCCTGCGTCTCGATGACCGGCAGCGCGGTCAGCGAGCCGCCTCCGAGCTCGTCGGACAGCTTGACCGAGCGCTCGAGCAGCCGCGAGTGCAGGTAGAAGACGTCGCCCGGATAGGCCTCGCGGCCCGGCGGGCGGCGCACGAGCAGCGACATCTGCCGGTAGGCGTCGGCGTGCTTGGAGAGGTCGTCGTACATGACGAGCGCGTGCCGGCCGTTGTAGAGGAAGTGCTCGCCCATGGCGCAGCCGGCGTACGGCGCCATGTACTTGATCGGCGCCGCCTCGGTCGCGGAGGCAGCGACGATGATCGTGTAGTCCATCGCCCCGTGCTGGCGCAGGATCGCCTCGACGGCGCGGACGTTCGACGCCTTCTGGCCGATCGCCACGTAGATGCAGATGACGTCCTGGCCCTTCTGGTTGATGATCGTGTCGATGCAGAGGGCGGTCTTGCCGGTGGTGCGGTCGCCGATGATGAGCTCCCGCTGGCCGCGGCCGATCGGGATCATCGAGTCGATCGCCTTGATGCCGGTCTGGAGCGGTTCCTTCACCGGCTGGCGGTCGACGACGCCGGGCGCCTTGAACTCCATCGGCCGCCTCTCCGCGCCCTCGATCGCCGGGCCGCCGTCGAGCACGTTGCCCAGCGGGTCGACCACGCGGCCGATCATGCCGTCCCCGACCGGGATCGACATGACCTCGCCGGTGCGGCGGACGGTGTCGCCCTCCTTGATCTTGTCCCACTCGCCGAAGAGCACCGCGGCGACGTTGTCCTCCTCGAGGTTCAGCGCGAGGCCGGTGACGCCGTGGTCGAGCTCGAGCTTCTCGAGGGCGACGCAGCGGTCGAGCCCGTAGATGCGGGCGATGCCGTCGCCGATCTGGATGATCGTGCCGACCTCCTCGACGTCGGTCTGCACCTCGTACCGCTCGATCTCGGCCTTGAGGATGTTCGCGATCTCGTCTGGTCGCAGCTTCACGCTTCACTCCCAACGGGCAATGGTGTACGGATGAGCGCCCGGCGGATGTCCTCCAGCCGGCGCCGGATCGATGCGTCCAGGAGGACGCCGCGGGCCTTCAGCACGAGACCGCCGATGATCTCGGGGTCGACGGTCGCGACCACGTTCGCCTCGTGGCCGACCGCCGCAGAGACGCGCTCGCGCAGGTCGTTGACCTGGGCGTCGTCGAGCTCGACGGCGGTGGTCACCTCGACCGTCAGGATGCGGTCCTCGGCGGCGACGAGCTCGGCGTAGGCGGCGGCCAGGTCGGCGAGCAGGCTGACGCGGCCGTGGTTGGTCAGGACGAGCGCGCCGTTTCGCAGGAGCGGCTCCGATTCCTCGAGGAGCTGGGTCACGACCCGCTTCTTGGCATCGCGCGGGATGGCCGGGTTGGCGAGCGCTCGGAGCAGCGGGCGGTTGCTGGAGAGCTCCTCGAGGAGGCTCCGGAAGTCGCGGTCGACCTCGCGGGTGCGCCCCGCGTCGCGGGCGGCGCCGTGGAGCGCCTCGGCGTAGACGCGCGCGGCGGGCTCGATCCGCTGGGCCACTACTCCTCGCCCTCCGGCACGAGCGACGCGAAGTCGACGTCGGCGAGCGCGTCCTCGATCAGGCGCTTCTGCTCGCCCGCATCGAGGCGGGCGCGCACGACCTTCTCGGTCGCGACCATCGTCAGCTCGGCCACGTGCTGCTTCAGGTCGGCGAGCGCCTGGCGGGTCTCCGCCGCGATCTCGGCCTTGGCCTGCTCCTTCAGGCGGACGGTCTCGGCCTCGAGCGCCGCGACGTCCGCCACGCGCCGCTCCTCGCCGATGCGGCGCGCGTCCTCGACGATCCGCGCCGCCTCCTTGCGGGCCTCCGCGAGCTGCTCGCGGTACTCGGCGAGCGCGGCCTGCGCCTCGCCGCGCGCCTTCTCGGCCGCGTCGAGGTCGGCCGTGATCGCGACCCTGCGCTGGTCGATCATCTGCTGGATCGGGGTGAACGCGTACTTCTTGAGCACGATCAAGACGACGACGAACGTCACCAGCGTCCAGATCATGAGCCCCGTTGTGGGCGTGATCAGCGTCGAGTCAAGGACGACCATGGCCTACCTCCGTCGTCACGCGATGGCGTAGGCCACGAAGGCCATGCCCAGGGCATAGAAGATGATCGCCTCGGTCAGGGCGAACCCGAGCCACATGAGGCCCTGGAGCTGGCCGCGCAGCTCGGGCTGGCGTCCGACCGCCTCGATCGTCTTGCCGAAGATGAAGCCGACCCCGATGCCGGGGCCGATCGCACCGAGGCCGGTGGCGAGCCCCAGCTCCAGTGCGCGGGAAGCATCATGAACGTTGCCTTCGAGGGCCATTCGAGCTCCTAGTGGTCGGGGTGGATGGCTCCACCGATGTAGATGGCGGACAGCGTGGCGAAGATGAACGCCTGCAGGCCGGCGATCAGCGTGCATTCGAGCAGGTAGAGGGCAACCCCCATCGGAATGCCGATCGGCAGGATGAAGTAGGTGCCCAGAAGCGAGGCGAGGCCGAGGAAGACCGCGATCACCAGGTGGCCCGCCAGCATGTTGAAAAAGAGACGGAAGCTGAGCGAGACGATGCGGACGAACTGGGAGAGCACCTCGATCACCGCGATCAGCCCGAGCAGGATCAGGACCGCCGGCGTCTTCGCCCCGAACGGCCTGGGTGAGGGCAGGCCGGACGGCATCCAGCTCTTGAAGTACTTGACCGGGCCGTTGTAGCGGATGCCCTCGATGTGGGTGGCGAAGAACGTGACCAGCGTGAGCGCGAGCGTCACGGACAGGTTGGCGCTCGCGGCGTAGATCTGGAACTCCGGGACGCTCAGGCCGAACACGTCGACGTGCCGCTCCCCGAAGGGCAGCGGGATGAAGCCGATCAGGTTCATCGACCAGATGAAGACGAAGAGCGTCGCCACGTACGGGAACCAGATCCGCATCCCCTCCTCGGGCAGGCCGCCTCGCGCGATCTGGTTCTGGCACATGTCGTAGACGACCTCTACGGCGGTCTGGCTGCCGTCCGGTCGGAGCTTCAGGCCGCGACGGACGATCAGGAGCGTGACGCCGATCGCCACCGCGGCCGTGAGCCAGAGGTAGATGACGGCCTTGTTGATGTCGAGGCCGAGCGGCAGGCTCACGTAGGGGTTGTGAACGAAGTCCGTGAACTCCGCCACCGGGTTGAAGTCGACCTTGAGCAGGATCATCTAGGCCGCCCCGCCGAGGGTTCCGCGGATGTTCCTGTGGGTGAGGACGCGTGTGGCGATGTCGATCGTGACGAGCAGGAGGAAGAGCAGGACGGACGAGACGACGAGCGCGCGGTCGTCCCGCGTGATCAGAAAGAGGATGAGCATCCCGATCCATGGGCGAAGGAGCATGCTCGCGCCCATGATGCCGACGCCGCGAAGCGGGCTCGTCCGGGCGGCCCGCCGCTCGATCACCGCCTGGGCGTAGCGGTTCACGGCCCACAGCGCCGTCGCCCAGAACCAGCCCTCGAGCGGCCAGCCGGCGAGCAGGAAGACCGGCACCGCCACGATCGCCACGATGGCGTCGAGGTTGTGGGCTGCGAGCGTCTGTGGCGAGGTCATATGTCGCGGAACCGCCGGTACACCAGGTAGAAGCTGAACGGGACACCGAGCGCTGCGCCGATCGCGGCGCCGACGGCCGGGGCCCCCGCCAGCCAGCCGACTCCGAGGCCGATCCCCACGAACAGCGCAAGCGCGGCCAGCAGATAGATCCCGGCCGTTGCTCCCGATGCTGCCGGTTTCCCTGCCGTCGTGGGTCGTGTCCTCGTCGAGGGTTGGCGGGCGCGCGCAGTATAGCCAACCCCGCCGAGTATGTGACAACTTTGTGACGCTGCGGCGAACTAGGCCGCGGGGCGGTCGGCGGAGGCGTGGGCGGGGTCCGCCCGGCCGCCGCGCAGAGCCCGGAGGCGGCGGAGCTTCAGGATCTCGAGGGTGTAGATCACGTAGACCGAGGACAGCACGGCGACCAGGCCGAGCACGCCGAGGATGGTCACGGAGGTGATCGTCCAGCCGTGCCGGTGCGGCGGGACGAAGCGGATGGCGAGCGCAAAGCCCGAGAGCACGATGCACCAGGCGTAGAGCGTGAGGGCCGTGCGCCGCTGCGAGAAGCCGATGTTCGCGAAGCGGTGGTGGAAGTGCCAGCGGTCGGCCTGGTAGATCGGCTGGCGGTACTTCAGCCGCTTCAGGATGACGAACGAGGTGTCGAGGATCGGCAGCGCCAGGATCACGAGCGGGAAGATGAGGGAGACGGCCGCGGCGGTCTTCAGCACGCCTTCGATCGCGAGCGTGGCGAGCAGGTACCCGAGCATGAGCGAGCCCGAGTCGCCCATGATGATCGTGGCCGGGTGGAAGTTGTACCGGAGAAAGCCGATGGCGGCGCCAGCGACGACGGCGGCGACCGCGGCGGTGTCTGCGTGGCCGAGCGAGGCCGAGAGGATCGCGAAGGTCATGGCGGCGATCGCGCAGAAGCCGGCGGCAAGCCCGTCCATCCCGTCGATGAAGTTCACGATGTTCGCGATGGCGACGATCCACAGGATCGTCACCGGGTAGGCCATGACGCCGAGGTCGAAGACGCCGATCAGCGGGATCGTCACGTGGTCGATCGAGATGTTGCCGCCCGAGAGCGCCACCGGCACGGCGGCGATCGCGATCTGGCCGGTCAACTTCGCCCCGGGCGGGAGCGAGATCACGTCGTCGATCGCCCCCAGCGCGCACATGAGCGCCGCGCCGAGCATGACGCCCCAGAAACCGTGCTGGGAGCCGAAGGCCGCGCAGGGAATGGCGATCCCCGCGAAGATGGCGACGCCGCCGAGCCGGGGCAGCGGGCGCAGGTGCATGCGCCGGTCCCCATCGGTCCGGTCGAGCACGCCGGCCCGCGACGCGGCGAGCGACACGACGGGCGTGAGCAGCACCACCAGCAGGAATGCGACGGCAAACCCGACAGCGGCTGCCTGATAGTCGAGCAGTGAGTTCATCGCATCGTCGACGTCGAGGCGAACAGGGTACCGGTTCGGCGCCGGCGGGCGGTTCCCTGGCGTTACCAGGTAACCCACATGGCGGCGTTGCGGTTTGGCGACGGATTCGGCGCTTCGGTCGGCCACATCGAGGCCGGGGCGTGCTACGTTGGCATATCGCCTCTCGTCGCCGGCTCCGCCCTCAAGCAGCTGGGCCCTGGTACCACATCGGCACTCGGGGTGTTCGCAAGCTCCCGATCGTCCAGGACAACGCCTACCGCGTGCCGAACAGCCGATCGCCGGCGTCGCCGAGGCCGGGGAGAATGAAGCCGTCCTCGTTCAGGCCGCGGTCGACGGCGGCCGTGTAGACGGTGACGTCCGGGTGGTCGGCTGCGATGCGCTCGAGGCCGACCGGGGCGGCCACCACCGAGAGCAGTCGGATGCTGCGCGAGCCGCGCTGCTTGATCAGGCGGAGCGCCGCTGACGCCGAGCCGCCGGTCGCGAGCATCGGGTCGAGCACGAGGACATCGCGCTCGTCGAGGTCGCCGGGCAGCTTGCAGTAGTACTCGACGGGCTCGAGCGTCGCCTCGTCACGGTAGAGCCCGACGAACCCGACCCGCGCCACCGGCACGAGATC
>Ga0075424_100005499_pt1 | contig 12104 bp, 8 predicted proteins | sample SoiMethybrSBSTD3_FD_75301 | JGI IMG/M metagenome (GOLD analysis project Ga0075424, IMG submission 75301) | Bulk soil microbial communities from a Populus tree surrounding site in Tennessee, USA - Soil MetaG P. TD hybrid SBSTD3 | ecosystem: Environmental > Terrestrial > Soil > Tree plantation... | reverse complement strand
TTGCCGTTCGCATCCTTGAGAAAGATACTTGCCAGTCTGCGGCTGACTTCCTGCGCCACCTCGTACAAGGTCATGTAGTGCCCAGAGCGGGTTGGACATTCGACTTTGAAGTCATCTCCATAGAATTGGTAGAGGTTCAGAAGTCCGCGAACCAATAGGCCATTTACGGGCATCCAGACTGGCCCGCGCCAGTTGGAATTGCCGCCGAACATCCCCGTATTCGATTCCGCTGGGAGGTAGCGGACCGTGTAATCGTGTCCACTCAGATTAAATACGAATGGGTGGTCCTCATGGTACTTGGACAGGGAGCGTATGCCATAGGGACCAAAGAACTCGTTCTCGTCGAGCAAGTACGCCAAAATTCGTTCGATCTTTTCCTTGTTGCACACAGACAGCAAACGTCGTTCGGCATACCCTATGAAATCACCGCCCGCGGGGGCGATGTGCTTGAGCAAGTCTGGGTGGCGCTTCTTGAATAAGGCAATCAGTTCCTGCAGCCTGGGATGGCGCATGACGACGCCAGTAGGCTCAATCACAGTGGAGGCACAGAGCGGCAGCAATCCCACCATCGAGCGAACTTTCAACCGCATGGAATGGCCATTGGGCAAATGGAGTAGATCGTAGAAAAATCCATCCTGGCTGTCCCACATTTCATCGCGGTTCTCTCCCACTCGATCCATCGCGTACGTGATCCAAATGAAATGTTCGAGGAAGCGGAAAGCGATATCCTCATACATGGAATCGTAGTCGGTGAGGATTAGCGCAATTTCAAGCATGTTCTGACAGTAGAAAGCCATCCATGCAGTACCATCGGCTTGATCAAGATGACCACCGGTGGGGAGTTGTGCACTACGATCAAACACCCCGATGTTGTCTAGGCCAAGGAATCCGCCTGCAAAAACGTTCTTTCCTTGAGGGTCCTTCCGGTTGACCCACCAGTTGAAATTCAACATCAGGCTCTGAAATGAGCGCTCCAAGAAACGTAAGTCGGAGCGACCGAGCTCTTTCTCTATGTTGTAAAGGAACAATGTTGCCCAAGCGTGCACCGGTGGATTCACATCACTAAAATTCCATTCGTAGGCGGGGATCTGCCCGTTTGGGTGCGAGTACAAATTCCTCAGCATCAGCAGTAATTGATCCTTGGCGAAGTCGAAGTCCACCAATGAGAGGGCAATCGTGTGAAATGCCAGGTCCCAGGCCGCATACCAGGGGTATTCCCACTTGTCGGGCATAGATATGACATCGTGGTTCAGCATATGGAACCACTCGGTATTCCGAAGAGCGCGATGAGATGTGCCCGTTAACGGGTGTGCGTCGTGCTCTTCCAGCCAGTGATCGAGGTCGAAGTAGTAGTACTGCTTCGTCCATAGCATCCCTGCGAGTGCCTGACGGTGTACACGCCGTTCGTCCTCACTCAACGGCTTTGGGGTGATCCGATCATAGAATTCGTCGGCATCGGAAACGCGAGCAGCGAAAATCTCGTCAAACTTACTGAATGCATCCGCCAGTGATTTGGGGCTGAGGCGTAGCCTTACAACCTTATAGCCGCCGGCCGGCACCTCCAGACGGTAATGGGGCGCCGCTTTTGTTCCTCTCTTCTGTGGATTCACGGCTGTTTTGTTGTTGAGGATCAGGTATTCGTGAAATGCATCTTTCACATAGGGGGACGCATTTTGTTGGCTCCACAGGCGCCGGGCATTGCTTTCGTTTTCGGTGAACAACAACTCCGGATTGCCCTCACAGTGCAAAGTGCGTTCCCCCAGCTTTGCGTGCGTTGCCACAATGGCACCGTCGTTAAGCTGACCTAGCGCGGGTTTGTCTGCGTCCTTCTCCCATGACCACGTGTTGCGGAACCATAGTGTGGGGAGCACGTGAATCACCGCTGCCTCGGGGCCGCGGTTGTGGACCGAAATTCGTACCAGAATGTCTTCCGGATCTGCCTTGGCATATTCCACGAATACATCGAAATAACGGTCAGCATCGAAAATGCCCGTATCCAGCAGTTCGTATTCGAGGTCCTCGCGTGTTCGGCGGCGATTCGTCTCGACGAGGTCGCGGTAAGGAAACTCCGCTTGAGGGTATTTGTATAGGTACTTCATGTAGGAGTGCGTTGGAGTACTGTCGAGATAAAAGTAGTATTCCTTCACATCTTCGCCATGATTGCCTTCGCTGTTGGTCAGCCCAAAGAGGCGCTCCTTGAGGATTGGATCACGCCCATTCCACAAGGCAATCGCGAAGCAGAGTTGCTGCTTGTCATCGGAAATCCCCGCTAGACCGTCTTCTCCCCAGCGATAGGCGCGCGAACGAGACTGATCATGACTGAGGTAGTCCCATGCATTTCCATCGGAACTGTAATCCTCGCGAACTGTGCCCCACTGCCTTTCACTCAGATAGGGTCCCCATTTTTTCCAGGGGATCCCCTCCTCCCGGGCGGTATTCAATCGACGCTGCTCATTGGTCTCAATATAAGTAACGGGCGACGATTTCTCGGTCGGTTTCATGGACTTGTCCTTTTCACGCGAGCCGCTCATTGGTGTCCGACTCCTTTTCATCTGCGGTCGATTGGTCCTTCGCCCAAAAGCCCCAAGATTGGCCGAAGTGTCAATCTGCTATCAGGCTGTGCCCCGAGTTTGTTCTCGTAATATGGATTTGCTTTTCCACTGCGTCCAAAACGGTCTGGTGAAGAAAGTTTGTTCCATCCGGAAGGGTGGTGAAGTCATTCGTCATAGTGACGATATCTTTTGGACCGTCCAGATAAGTATTTACGTTATACGATTGCAGTTTCTTGGCATCGGTGTCGTAAGCAAGCGCAACTGTGTCTCCCATTTTGTAGTAGCCATTGAATGTTAGTGTGACAACCCCTGCTGTGCGCTCAAGCTTGGCTTTTCCGGATTGCGCTATGTTTTGCAATCTCTGTGGATCTGGGGGCGCGTAGTGGCCGATCAAGCTCTTCAATCTCTCCGTATAGTCCTTCACTTCCGCGATCTTTTTCTTCGCGAACTTGCCCTTCAGTCCTCCGGGTGGTTCTTCGGGTTGCGCAGGAGTGCCCACCGGCGTCTTTTGCAGTTTGCCGTCAGTGCCATATCGGCACTGCGCCATTTCTTTCTTCTTCTGCTCGCCCTTTATGTCGACCTGCGTGGTCTGTAGCCATTGGTACTTCTTCAGGTTTGCCTGGTTGACAGCCACAGCCTTCCTGACCTCCACAAGCTTCTCTTGGAAGGCCGCTTTGTCGGCTCCTGGCTCCTCAGCCCAAATGGCAGACGTGGCTAGCAGGACGACAATGCCGACATTTCTAATCCTCATAGTGCCTTCCCTTTACAAATCGCCCAAGCAGCGCGGCTCGTCGGCGTTGATATTGGTGCCCCGAGATTCCGTTCGGATTGAAAGTCAAATGTCGGTGAGCCAGGCCCCCGCCGTGGGACTCTTCGTTCTAAGAATGGTGATGATGAGGTGCGTTCCCCATCAAGGCGATTGGAGCAGTCGGTCCAACCGTCGGCAACTGTAAGAAATGCCAGTGAATGCCGCAATATCGACGCGCCCCGTCCCACTTGTTGCTCACCCAAGAGTTCAGGGCCTCTCTGTTAGAACTGCCAGTGTTGGGTGCCCGCGTTTGTGCTATTTCTGAAAATCATCAGAGGAACATTGCGCTGCTAGACGCATCCAGCACCATTCGATTGAGTATCGGTCTGTGACCAAGGTTGCCAATCAGCACGGTTGTGCCGAGAACGTTGAACGGGTCGCGTCACCGGTTCTAGTTGCTCTATTCCGAGACAGGCAGGTAAGAGATGCACACGGTTGTTTCTAAGAAGGCTCAAGAAGTCTCACCAGGGCAAATTCGGTTCTCACTGAGGGCGCCAACTACTAGTGTCATCCTCCTAACTCTCGTTATTGTCTGTTGCTTTGCCCTGTATCGAAGCCAGTTTTTCCCTCAGGGCTCAGTCTCGTCGGCGGCTGCATCGACGAAACTCCAAGATCCCAACGGCCCGTCGTCAGAATTTAACCATCATCTCGTCGGCTATGCTTTGGTCGCGATGGGGCTGCTTGTAATCGCTGGGAAGTCGGCGGGCAAGTTCCAGTGGCTACGCTACGTCTGGCCTCTGCTGTTTATTGCTGCGGGGATCTTCCTTGCAACTTGGAGCGACGCAGAGATCTGGCCTCGAGGCAATTTGAACTGGCTCTGGTTGATTCATCATGATGCAGAGGCGCGCCAACACAAAATTTATGCCCTGCTGTTGATATTGATGGGCATCGTTGAGTATCTTAGAGCACGACGAACATTGAGTCGTTTCTGGGCTAATTACGCTTTCCCTCTTTTGGCTCTCTGCGGCGTTCTTCTCCTATTCTTCCATGATCACAGCGGGGGATCTGGTGCTTCCTCTCCGGAGGCGAACAAGTACGTTGTTTCCTGGCTTGCGACAGCGACGACAGCACAGGTCGCTCTGCCTACCAGCGATTCCGAAGCCCCAAAACACACAATGCATGATCACACTATGTCAGGTGGATCAGTCCAGCAGCACGCGGGGATGAACGCACCCGGAATCGAAACGAATAGTACGGGTACTCACCATCATGTAATGACGGCGGCCATGCTCAAGATCGAAGGCCAGCATATGTGGTTTGCTCTTGTTGGCTTTGCAGTAATCCTGTTCAAGTTCGTTGACGATCGGTCGAAGTGGCGAGCGCCAATTATTCCGTTCATGTGGCCCGGAGCCCTGGTCCTATTAGGCGTGCTACTCGTCTTTTACACTGAGACGCTCTGAGCAGCGGGTGTTGGTGAACAAATGGCGCGCATCTCGCGTAGTTCGATCCTGCAATGGGTGGTCATCGCGATCCTTCTGACTGCTTTACCGGGTGCGGTCCACACAATCATTCAAACGCGCGATCCGTATCTGTTTACTCAACGATTTTTCGAGGACATCATGGCGCGCCTCTCGGGACCGGGTCGCTTCAGATTCATCCTTCAACCGGTGGTAGCCATCTTTCTGGGTTCACGTGACGGCATGAAAGACGCTCGACTGGATCACGCACCTTTCCTTTGGGCGCTCCTATTCCATCGGGATCGTCGCGACCTCTTTCGGAGTGCGATCAGCTCTCTGCGGAACCTGATTGCTCTCTCGATTCTTATGGATGTCATCTCACAAATTCTTATATTCCGACAGGTTCGTCCGGGTGCGGCATTGTTGGTCGGGCCAGTGCTGATTGGGGTGCCTTATGCTCTGGCTCGAGCGTTCACAAACCGGCTTGCACGACTAAAGGGGCGTAACTCAGAAATGCGAGCAAGCTGATCCTTCCAAGAAGCCCTCGTCAACCGTAGTTAATCGGCTGTCAATGTTGACAGTGTGCTACTCCCCTCTGCCATCTCAGAATTTCCATAAGGAGCGCGGCTTTAAACGCCTGCGAAAGATCATGCTGATTAATCGGGGCATCGCGAAATCGCTCTTGGCGCTAGGGGGCGGATTCATTCTATCGCTCGCGAGTCTAGAGGCAGAGGGGCAAGCACCTGATTCGCAAGCGGGGGCGCTTGAGCAACTGAGTAGCTCCGTTCAAAGCGTGGTGGGCAAAGTGTCACCGGCTATCGTTCGAATAGAAGTGGAAGGATACAGCCGAGGCACTGACGACGGTGACGATCAAGCTCCTGCAGCTCACATTGTCACGAAGAGCAAAAGCGTCGCATCAGGGATCATACTCGAGTCGAACGGCTATATCGTCACGAACGCGCATGTGATTGAAGGAGCGCGACGAGTGCGAGTCACCCTCGACCCCAAAGCCCAAGGAGTGGGCAAACTAGATGCCTCAGCAAACGCGGGGAAACAGTTTAACGCTGCAGTGGTGGGGACGTTCGCACAAGCTGACCTCGCTCTGTTGAAGATTCGAGCGACTAATCTGCCCATTCTGCCTCTAGCCGATTCTAGTTCGATCCAGCCAGGCCAATTGGTATTTGCAATCGGCAATCCAGAGGGCTTCGACAATTCAGTTTCCATGGGTCTGGTAAGTGCCGTTGCTCGACAACGCGCGGTTGATCGATCTCCGGCATACATTCAGACGGATGCTGCTATTAATCCAGGTAGCAGCGGCGGGGCATTGGTTGATATACATGGCAATCTGATCGGTATTACCAGTTTCATCGTCACCGAGGGGGGAGGGAGTGAAGGTCTAGGCTTCGCTCTTCCTAGCGCCTTGATACACCTAATTTGCGCAGAACTAAAGACCCAGGGTCGCTTCGAGGTCGGTGATATCGGATTGAGAGTGCAGCCCATTACACCGGTAATGGCGACAGCATTGCGTCTGGCGCGGGACTCGGGGCTCATTGTTTCCGATGTGATTCCGGGGAGTACGGCCGAAGCAGCTGGAATCCGCGCGCAGGACATCCTGCTACGCTTCGACGGAAATCCGATTGATGACGCTGCCCAATATGCAACCAGTTTCTATCCCAAGCGCGTTGGACAGTCGGTAGAACTTGAACTGCTGCGGGGTCTCCGCCCATTCAAGACGGATGTGACTATCCAACCCAGCGGCGAGGACACCGATGACCTATTGGACCAGGTAGACATGCAAAAGAGCATGATCAAGCAACTTGGTATTGTTGCTGTGACCCTGACTGAAAAGAGCCGTCACGCGGGACCTGCCTTGCGATCGAGAGTCGGCGTCTTGGTGGCTGGAAAACTGGCCAGTGCCGACATCCAAACAGGCTTAGGGGTCGGGGACTTGATTCGATCTTTGAACGGAGCCGGCGTACAGACCGTTGAGGGTCTTCGTTTTCTGCTGGACAAGCAAAAATCTGGTGACCCCGTCGTCCTGCAGATCGAGCGGCACAGAAAACTTCGATACCTCGCCTTTGAAATCGACTGAATCGCGACTCTTTCCAGACCGTCTGAGGGCGGATACACGCGGCAGGACCAGTGAGACCAACCGCACTCCGAGATGTGCCTATGAAATCAGAATTGAGCTTGGCTTGCTGGCAAAGAATTCTAGCCATTACAGGCATTTTGCTGGTAGCAGGACTGGCCACCACGAAGTCCAGCAAACTCCTCATGAGCTGGAAAAGCCCTAATGCGCCAAACAGGAAACTGCATCGCGTGCTCGCACTGGGCCTGAGCGACAAGACGGCGATCCGCGCGGCCTTTGAAGATGCATTGGCGAGCCGCCTTTCGGAAACCGGCGTCGAAGCCATTCCCGGGAACACGATTCTCCTTCGACCCGAAGCTACAAAACTTGACCTGAATTACTTGTCATCCCAGATCCGTGAACACAACATCGATGCGGTGGTTGTGTCACGTTTGATTAAAGTCGAAAAAAGTGTCACCTATATACCAGGTGGAGTCTATGTGGTGCCGTACCCGTACTACAACACGTTCTACGGATACTATGGGGCCGTGTATTCGACGGTGTACTCGCCTGACTACCTGCGAGAAGAAAAGAAAGTGCGGATTGAGACGAACCTGTATGTTGCCTCGAACGCAGAAGGGGAATTGGTTTGGACAGCGATCACGGACACATTTAATCCCAACAACACAGACAAGGCCATCAATGGTCTGGTTAAGCTCATTGTGAAACAAATGCGCGAAGAAGAGGTGCTTTAAGGCGATGGGTCTGTACTAATTGGGCCGGCCCAACCAGGAATACTGCCAAGCCACAGAGACGTTTTGAAAATTCCCGCCATACCGGATGTAGGCACCGTTGTTGTAGCTGAATTTAAGAGAGTGGTGTTTCCCGATTGGCACCGAAACGGTTCCACCGATCCGGGAGTTCTTTTGCAGGCTGCTTAGATTCTCCACACCGTTCAAGCTGGTCCGGCCCCCAGACCAGAAGTTGCCATCCAGCGACGCCCATAACCGAGGCCTGACGTCGTAGCTGAGATGACCCTCAAATGCGCCTATCGGCTCTTGAGTCTGCTTCGTCACCCCGGGATTGAATTGGTTCCGCGAGAAAAATTCATCGTTGGTTGTATAAAACCAAACGGCACCGTACGCATCGAGTACCCAATGACCCCAGCGACGAGAGAGGCCGATCTCTGGTTTGAACGCCCAGCGGTTGGCGCCATAGTTGATGAGCTTCGTTGGGTCGTACTGTCCCGTTGGAGTGACAACCCTCAGGCTTGCACCAATGAGAGTTTTTTGCCTCCATTTGCTGTAGTCCCGAACATCCATCGCCGGTCCTCCTCTAAAATTGACGGAAAAGCGGAATGAGGAGTCAAGTAAACCGGAGCGATAGGCACGAACTTCGGCTTCGGCGACCGTCCCTCGGAAATTTCCAACACCGTACGGTAGGGAAGCGACGAAATTCGCCGAACGTCCGAAGAAGCGGAAGGAATGGAAGATGCTTAGGACTGGAACACTGACCTTGGCGGTAGCGCCGGTAATCGGACCGGCGCCATCAAGAAGGATATTGCCCGTGAAGTAGGAGTAAGTCAGCGTGACTGCGTTCGAATGAATTGGGGTGATGATGTATGCGCGAGGGGCCAGATCCTGAGCCGGTAATAATGGTACGAAGAAAGCGACCAGAGCCAATTGTCTAAAGAAGAACAGACGTGGTCGCAACGCACGAGTGAAAGAGGGTTTCTGCCTGCCGACTATCGATAGCCACCGAATGAAACTCGCAAGGAGCCCAACCGTCCCTGCCGTGGGCGTAGTTTTGGTTCCGAATCTGAAGGCAGGCTGTAACGCAAATGCCTTACCGTGGCTTCGGCTGGCTAGTCCCACCCTCCCCTCCAGACGAACGAATGAGGAGTGCCGGTAACTCAGACGCGATTCTCAAATCAACCAATACATCCAAGCGGTGCTCCACCTGGAAGAACTTTGCCACTGTCAGGCCAGGCAAGACTTTGCTGAACTCAGCGAAATACTTCTTCCGGAGATCGGTCCGTCGGCTTTCCAGATCCAGCGCTTTCTTCACCAGGCCTCGTGCATCATCGTCCGCCATCGTCATCCACGTGTCGGAGTAGGTTTTGATCACGCCGACGCGCTCATCATTGAGTTTGACAACTTCTGCCTCATACCTTTTGTAGACAGGCCAAAAAGCCGCTGCATCCTTATCGCTGAACTGCATCGCCTCGGTAACCAGGTCGGTCTTGTCTGCCTTTAGATCGGCACGAAGCGTGTCAATATAAGCATTCTCAGTTTGGTCGGCAGGCCTACCATCGCCCTGACGCGCGCGTCCTTCGCCCACGATTGCGAGAACAATAAATACTGATACGATCGCTTGCTTCATTGGAGCCAGCTCCTTAACCCTTATAAAATAGAGCATGCGCCCCGGCATATACGGCAGCGGCTCAGTTGGATCATGCTACGTGCCTGATATAAGCGTTCAAACTGTAAACACTGACAGTACTGGCCTTGATGAGGCTCGTGTAATCACTATTGGCGGCGAGGAAATATGTCGTAAACTGCCGTGAGTCAACAAGACCCGCAACATTTTTGCGAAATGGACGATTTGCTAAGTGCTCACAGCCATATTCGACCTGCCTGTTGGAGCAATTTAGGGGCAGGAGAAAGTACAAAACACGCTTACTCGAGCAAATCAGCGATTGGTTTGCACGAACCTGCCTAATACGCGCAGATCGGCCGTCGTAGTGTCCCTTTGCTTCACCACAATTATCAGTTTGGCAGCCGTCCCACGCCCGGTATCGGGTCAAAACCGTCAGCAAACTAAAGTAATTTTCTTATCTTTCCTGGACCCTGACCTCCCGGATGTTGCCGCCCTTATTGAAGAAGCGGAAACGCAGATTCTTGAAAACCGCGATACGCCTGTTCATTTCACACTGGAGTACCTTGACCCTGACACAATCGACGCAGATTCATTACGTCGAAGCAAGACATTGGCTTTGTTAAAAGAGAAGCACCGCGGCCAAACGTTTGACCTTGTGATCGCGATTGGCGCGCAACCGAACGCCTTTGAAAGCTTATCGCGCACAAAAGTATTTCCGGCGGCTCCCATCGTGTTCTTTGTGGTCGATCCAGTTGAGCCCATAGGAGCTCTTAAATTGCCACCGGGGTCGACGGCTGTGGTGCAAAGGTTGAACTACGTCTCGACTCTGCAATCTGCTTTGAGACAGAACCCTGGCACACGGAGAATCATTGTCGTATCTGGCTCGTCGGCTTCGGAAAAACGACAGGTCGAAGTGGCTCGTGAGCAGTTTCGAGCGCACGAATCGAGTGTCGAGTTTCAGTACTGGTCAAATCTGACGTTTCCCGAGCTGAGTTCCCGACTCATGACGGCAGAGAGTGGCAGTGTCGTGCTCTTCCTCAATTTCATTCAAGATGCTGCCGGTGAGAAATTCACGCCGGCCCGGGTCTTGCGGACAGTGGCTGCTACATCGACTCGGCCGTTGTATGGCACCTACCTGTCTTTTGTTGGCAATGGGGTTGTGGGCGGCCACGTAGCCGATCTTCATGAGGTCGGGCGAACTCTTGGTGCCGAGGGCGCTCGCATTCTGAACGGGGAAAAGCCGGAGAACATTGCGGTTGAGAACGGTGAGTTTCAGCGCGATGTCTTTGACAGGCGCCAATTGCGACGCTGGCAGATTTCAGAAGAGCGCCTGCCGGAAGGGAGCACAGTTCTTTATTGGGAGTATTCATTGTGGGAGGTTTATCGCGGCAGAATTGTGGGTCTGATTGCGCTTGTCGTGATACAGACTCTACTGATCGTTCTGTTAATTCGAAACCGCGCCAGTCGAAAAGCTGCGGAAGAGCAATTGAAAAAGTCCGAGGAAATGTTCTCGAAAGCATTTCGGCAAGGTCCCATGGCGCTAACGCTTACATCTGCCGACAAACATCTGTACATCGACGTAAACGGGACGTTCGAGAGACTGACCGGTTATGGACGCACCGAACTACTCGGCCGGAGTGCAGTTGACGTAGGAATGTGGACAGGCCCGGACGAGAGAGCAAAGCTTGCCAACATGCTCTCGACCGAAGGCCATGTTCGCGATGCCGAGATGCAGTTCCACACCAAAAGTGGAGAGCTTCGCATCGTACAAGGATCCGCGGAGCTGATTGAAGTCGGCGGGCAGCAATGCATTCTGGGTGCTGCCATTGACATCACGGATCGCAAATATGCCGAGCAAGCACTGCTGGAAAGCGAAAATCGGTTCCGGCTGATGGCTGATGCGACACCCGTGCTGATGTGGTTGTCCAGTCCCGATAAACTCTGCACTGACGTCAACCAGGCGTGGCTCAGGTTCACGGGACGAACGTTACAAGAGGCAATGGGAGAAGGCTGGTTACAAAGCGTGCATCCAGACGACATGCAAACATGTCTTTGCACATACACGCGTGCTTTCGACGCCCGACAGAAGTTTGCCATGGAATACCGGTTGCGGCGCAATGATGGCGAATATCGCTGGATGCTGGATCAAGGAGTGCCGCGTTTCCTCGAGGATGGGGGCTTCGCCGGATACATAAGCTGTTGCGTTGACATAACTGACCAGAAAGAGGCTAAGGCAGTTCTTGCAGGACTGAGTGCACGACTGATCCAGGCCCAGGAGGACGAACGGGCGCGGATCGCGAGAGAATTGCACGATGACATCAACCAGAGGCTGGCACTGCTTGCCAACGGATTGCAGGAAGCAGTGATGACCAAGGGAAGTCGCAAATCTCAGCAAGGTGAACTGCGCGAGCTTTGGCAACTTACCAATGACATTGCGACTGACATCCAGGAACTCTCCCATCGGTTGCATCCGTCAAAGCTGCACTATCTCGGATTAGCGGCTGCAGCGCGCGAACTGTGTCGGGAATTCTCCAAACAGCACAAGATCGAAGTCGAATGCATCGTGCATGACGTGCCCAATGATCTTGATGAAACGGTGTCTCTGAGTCTTTTCCGCACAATTCAGGAGGCGTTACGCAACATCGGCAAGCACAGCCAAGCTCATCATGTAAAGGTGGAACTGACAGGGGAATCGCTACTCGTTCGGTTGCGTATTGTCGATGACGGCATGGGGTTCAGCCCAGACCACCCCAATGATCCTCATGGCATCGGCTTGGTCAGCATGCGAGAGCGCCTGAAGGCTGTGGGCGGGGACGTGTCCATCTTGTCACGACCGTCCAGTGGCACGCTGGTGGAAGGAACCGTCCCCATCATTCGAATCCAGGCCAAGAGCGCATGAG
>Ga0075424_100005497_pt1 | contig 12105 bp, 14 predicted proteins | sample SoiMethybrSBSTD3_FD_75301 | JGI IMG/M metagenome (GOLD analysis project Ga0075424, IMG submission 75301) | Bulk soil microbial communities from a Populus tree surrounding site in Tennessee, USA - Soil MetaG P. TD hybrid SBSTD3 | ecosystem: Environmental > Terrestrial > Soil > Tree plantation... | reverse complement strand
AGCTGGCGGGTCAGCTTGCCGGTGCCGGCGGCCAGGTCGAGCACGGTCGCGCCGGGTGCCAACCCGAGCACGCGGACGAGCTCGGCGACCGCCTCCGCCGGGTAGCCGGGCCGGCCCCGCTCGTAGGCCGCGACCGCTCCGGCCTGGCCGAACCCCTTCCGCGCCTGGTCGTGGATCCCGGTCATCAGCGCACTGTACTGGACGCGTACACTCCGCCCATGGCAGGCCCTTCCGTCCGCTGGCGGCCGCTGGCCAGGGCCGAGGAGATCGAGTACGAGCGGGTGCTGTTCTTCAGCGACGCCATCTTCGCCATCGCCATCACCCTCCTGGTCGTCGACCTGCGGGTCCCCGACGTGCCCGGTCTGCAGTCGGGCGAGCAGCTCCGCAAGGTCCTGCCCCAGATCGGCGGGTTCGCGCTCAGCTTCGCCGTGATCGGGCTGTTCTGGATCGCCCACCATGGTCTGTTCCTCCACATCAAGGCCCTCAACCGGCAGCTGATCATGCTCAACCTGCTGTTCCTGGGCTGCGTGGCGTTCCTGCCCTACCCGACGTCCCTGCTCAGCGCGGCCGGCGACCAGGTGCCGGCGACCATCTTCTACGCGGCCACCATCACCGCCGCCGGGCTGACCGAGGCCGCGGTGTGGCTGTACGCCATCCATATCCGCGAGGTGGCCATGCCCGGGGTCTCGCCAGCGGTGCAGCGCTGGGTCCTGCTGGGGATCCTCAGGACCCCGGTGGTGTTCCTGCTGTCGATCCCGGTCGCGGTCGTCCAGCCCGCCCTGGCCAAGGTCCTGTGGCTGCTCGCCTTCGTCATCGGGGCGGTGCTCCGACGCCTGGAGCCGCCCGGGACCGACCCGGCGGCCGCCGAGGGCGGCGGCCGTCCGGCTAGCCGATCATGAACGGCTTCTGCTCCTCGAAGCCGGGGTTGGCGGCGCCGACCCGGAAGTAGTTGGGCTGCTGCTTGGCCGGCATGCGGGCCCGGATCGCCTCGCGGAACTGCGCGTGCCCGCCGCCCTCCCAGGCCCCGTCGTCCCAGACCGCACGGAGGTTCTCGGTGAACAGCCCGTTGCTGAAGCCGTCGAGCGAGAGCTGGTCGTCGCGGCAGCCGGAGATGAGCAGCACGGTGGCGGCGGGGTCGGCCTGCTCCGCGCCGGGCAGGCGCTCCTGGATGGCGTCGTACAGCCTGGCGTTGGCCCGGTAGGTCGCGATCATCACGTCCCTCGGCATGGCCTTGTACCGCGGCGACTCGGCGGCTGCCTTCTCCGTGGTCGAGACCGGCGGAGGGACCTCGGCCTCGATGTCCCGCACCACCGTCCCGCTGTGGCAGCTGTCCGAGAGCACGAAGATGCGGGCCCCCGGGGCGAACCTGCCCCACAGGGTGTAGAGCTCGTCGTCGACGATCTGCCGGTCGTAGGCGACCCAGGTCTCGTCCGAGCGGTCGTCCTCCTCCTCGCCGTTGCGGTCGGGCACCTGGCCACCATGACCGGAGTAGGTGCAGAGGAACAGGTCCCCCTGGCCGAGCTCGCCGGCGGCCCGCTCGATCGCCGTGAGGACGGCGTCGGAGGTCGCCTCCTGGGTGAGCAGGGAGCGGGGCTCGAAGCCCTGGTTCTCGGCGATGGCCCGCATGTCGTTGGCGTCGAACTCGCACGCGGTGAGCGCGCCGTCCCAGCCCTGGTAGTGCGCCGGGTCGACCCGGTTCAACCCGATGTGCAGTGAAAGACCCCGCGGCATGATGCCCCCCTTGGCTGGTTTCAGGCCCTGTTCGCTTGAAGTCGATGGCAATCTACGGTGGGCACCTGACCGGGTCAACGGCACCGCAGGCGACGTGCGGGGCCGGAGTGGCCCGCGCGAGATCACCTGGAATGGGTGAAGCCAGCTCGCCTTGCCGGGCGGGAGACTGAATCGGGAGGCCGGTGCGTGGAGCGGAGCGGAGCGATGGTGCAGGACGGCGAGCGTGCGTTGGTGCCGGTGGCGTCGGAGCTGGCCGGGACCAGGACGGTGCCCGATGGCCGGGTCGACGTGCCACGGCTGCTGGCCGCCGCCGCGTTCGGCGTGGCGGTGGAGGCGCAGCGGCGCTCGTTGGACGCGGCGGCCGTCGTCGCGGGCCGCCTCGGGCGGCCGCTGCGAGCCCTGGCCCGACCCGCGGTGGCGGTGGCCGAGGGATCGGTGGCGGTGGCGCGGCATCACCTCGACCTGGACGGCTGGGCGGAGCGGGGACTGGCGGAACAGCGACGTGCGCGGGAGGTTGCCGCCAGGGCCCTCGGTGGGCTGATCGCCACGGTGGTCACCGCCGTCCTCGACGAGATCGACCTGGACGAGGTGATGGCCCGGGTCGACCTGGACCGGATCGTGCGCCGCATCGACCCCAACCAGATCGCCGCCCGCATCGACCTGGACACGATCGTCCAGCGGGTCGACGTGGGCGCCATCGCCGAGCGGGTCGACCTGGACGCCATCGCCGCCCGCATCGACCTGGACGCGATCGTCCAGCGGGTCGACCTGGACGCGATCGTCGCCCGGGTGGACATCGAGGCCATCCTGGCCCGTGTCGACCTTCCCGGGCTCACCGAGCAGGTCATCGACGAGGTCGACCTCGGCGAGATCATCCGCGAGTCGAGCAGCACCATGGCCAGCGAGACGGTCGACGCCCTGCGGGTGCAGGGGATGCGCGTCGACGGTCTGGTCAGCCGGATCGTCGACCGCATCCTGCAACGGGAGGGGCAGCGCCAGACCGGCCCGCCCGTCGATGAGCTGCGGCGATGACCCGGGCCATCCGCTATACCGAGGCCCAGGCCCTGCAGGGCCACCGGGCCGGCTTCGCCTCCCGCGTCGTGGCCGACTTCATCGACCTCGCGGTCGCCTGGCTGCTGGGCCTGTCGGCGCTGGTGGCCGCCGGGCTGATCGGCTACCTGCTGACCGGCCCCCCGTTCCAACTCCCTGTGCTGCCCAACTGGCTCGACGGCAGCGCCCTCGGGGTGGTGGCCGTCCTCTACCTGACGATCACCTGGGCGGCGACGGGCAGGTCGGTGGGCAAACAGATCGCCGGGCTGCGGGTGGTGACCCAGAGTGGCCGCCGGATGCCGCTGTGGCGCTCCTTTGTCCGGGCCGTGCTGTACGTGCTCTTCCCGGTGGGGCTGCTGTGGATCCTGGCCAGCCGGCGCAACGCCTCGGTCCAGGACCTGATCCTCAGGACCGCCGTGCTGTACGACTGGGCATATCATCCTGCGGAAGACGCACACCCCGGAGAGGAGCATCGGTGATCCTGCTGTTCATCTTGGTGTGGGGCATGTTCGCCGGCTGGATCGCGCACCTGCTCCTGTACCGCAACCAGCCGATCAACTGGGCCGAGTTGCTGGTCGTCGGCCTGGCCGGATCGTTCGTCGGGGGACTGCTGGTGAGCCTGCTCAGTGGGGACGGGCTGGCGCTTCGGCCCAGCGGCCTCATCGGGTCGATCGTGGGCGCGGTGCTGCTGCTTTTGGCCTGGCGCGCCATCCGCCCGACCCAACGCCGCCCGACCCAACGCCGCCCGGCCAGATAGGTCGGCCGCAGCGAGCCGGTCCAGGTCGACGCGGACGTGTGTCAGGGTCACGAACCTGCGCGAGCGACCATCCCGCCCTGATGCTGGGAAGCCCCAGGGGAAGGCCTGAGCCACAACGCCGCCTGGGTCGGCTGCATCGTCTGTTCCACCACCGCCAGCACCTCGGCGGTCAGCGTGTCCAGGTCGATCTGCTGGCGCAGCCGGGCGCTGAACGCCGCGATCGTCAGGGTGGTGTCGTAGTGGCGGCGGTTGAAGCGCCGGTCCACCATGGCCTGGACACGGCGGCGGGCCGGCTGGAAGGCGGCGGCCACGGCCAGGGTGGCGGCGGCCACGGCCAGGCTGGAGCCCTGGGGCAGCAGCCGCCCCAGGCCCAGCACGACCGCGGCGTAGCCGAGGCCGAGCAGGACGGTGAGCAGCCCGTAGGCCAGGGTGCGGCTGATGATCCGGTCCACGTCGAACAGGCGGTATCGCAGGACGGCCACGGTCAGGCCGGCCAGCAGAGGGAGGCCGGAGAAGCCCAGCCAGCCGGCCGGGAGCAGGCTCCTGCCGAGCACCACCTGCGGCAGGAACCATACCGTCAGCGCCAGGGTGCCCGAGATGCAGGCGCCGCCGGCCAGCCACTTGAGCTGCTGGCGGCCGATGGCATCGGTGGCGGTCAGGTACCGGACCATCGCCACCACGATGCCCAGCCCGAGCGCGGCCACGGCGATGAAGGTCTCTCCGGCGATCACTCGACCGACCCACTGGGTGAGCCCCACACCGCCCAGTGCGGCCAGCGCCCACCCGACCAGCAACGCCAGAGGGCTGGCGCACACCACCCACAGCAGCCAGCGGTGCCGGACCAGCGGCGACCACGGGCGGGGGAACAGCGCCACGAAGGCCACCAGTCCCGACCAGCCCATCAGGTACACGACGTGGGTGTTGACCAGGTACAGCCAGAGGACCGGACCACCGCGGGCATCCACGGCCGAGACACCGAGCTCGATCGCCAGAGTGCTGCTCAGCAGCCCGCTGCCAAGCACCAGCAGCGCCCCGGTGGCTGGGCCCGGCCGCCGGGCGAACAGGTAAACCACCACACTGAAGAGCGCGACGACGAACAGGATGGTTCCCCATGCCTGCAGCAGCCGATCGGCCAACCGGGCTCGCCGGAGCACGACGGGGACCTCACGGTTCTGCCCGCCGCGGACCAGCTGGTAGGTCAGCCGGTCACCGGGCCGGTACGCCGGCGCCGGCCCGCCGCCCCGGCCGCCGAGCGCGACGCCGTCGACGACGGTGACCAGGTCGCGGTCACGGAGCGTGTTGTCCGGGTCCGCCTGGACCAGCACCCCGCCGCCGGTCCAGGCCCAGGTCTGCGGCGGCACCTGAGCACCGTCGACGGGTGTGACCAGCCGCAGGACGACGAACGCGGCACCGACGGCCAGGATGACGGCCACCAGCCAGCCGACCGGATGGCGGAACCAGTGGCTCGCCGGGTGCACCCCGGCCCCCGGGGCGGCGGAGGTCAGCACCATGGTCCCGCCCAAACCCAGCTCGCCCCCGGCACGCCACCCTCCCAGCGTCGCGGATCACCCGCGAGTGTGACCAGCGTGCGTCTCGGCAACGTTACGGACGGCGGAGAGGAGGGTCCATCGCCTTCGTCAACGTCGGCCGCCACAAGAGCCCGCAGGCGTTCAGCCGCCGTCAACCAGCTCGGGTTCCGGCGGGCGGCCGCGGCCACCCAGCACCGCGCCCATCCCTCCCTGTACCAGGTCGTGCGTCGCTGAGCGGGGGCGGCCGCAGCCACAGCGATGTCCGGGTGGGCTCCATGGTCTGGTCGGCCACCGCCAGGAGCTCGGCGGTCAGCGCGTCGAGGTCGAGCTGCTGGCGCAGGCGGGTGGCGAACGCCTGGATCGTGGCGGCGGTGTCGTAGCGACGCCGGTTGAACCGCCGGTCTACGATTGCCTGGATTCGGCGTCGGGCCGGCTGGAACAGGGCCGCCGTGGCCAGGGTGACCGCCGCGACCGCCCAGCTCGGCGGCTGGCCGCCGAGGCCGCCGAACAGCTGCCCGGCCACCAGCACCGCGCCGCCGTAGCCAAGCCCCAGGATGAGGGTGAGCAGCCCGTAGACGAGGGTGCGGTTCAGCAGCCGGTCGATGTCGTACAGGCGGTAGCGCAGGATCGCGATCCCGATGGCGACATACAGCGGCCAGGTGCTGAGCAGCTCGATCAGGCGGTTGGAGTCGAACCCGAGCAGGCCGATGGTGTCGGCGACCGGGACCGCGACCAGGATCAGCCCGGCGGCGGCGAACCACTTGAGCTGCTGGCGCTCGACCCCCCGGGCGCGGCGGAACCGCAGCGCCAGCGCCAGAGCCGCGGCGGGCAGGGTGGCCAGGAACAGCTGGAAGCCGACCGGGCCGAAGGCCTGGATCAGCCAGCCCAGCGGCCCGCCGGTGACGCCGACCGGGTTGTCCAGGAACGGGAACACCTGCAGCGGTCCCGGGCCGACGGCGCCCTCCAGCGGCAGCGCGACCGCCAGGGCCAGGATCAGCCAGGCCAGGGGCCGCCAGCGGGGGGTGGGCACCCGACCGTCGGGGAACAGCAGCAGGGCCAGCGGGACCAGCCCCAGCCCGAGGATCCAGGTGACGTTGGTGGCCCAGGCGACCACCGTGGCGCCGGGCAGGGCGCCCGGGCGGCCGAGGAGCCCATAGGTGGCATAGCCACGCGCGAAGGCGTCGAGCCCGACGCCCAGGCCGATCACGCACCACAGCCACCCGTAGACATTGGCGGGGCGGCGGGCGGCGATGAGCCCACCCAGGATCGGGGCGCCGAGGAACTGCAGGATCGCCAGCGCCTGGTCGTCCCAGGGGTCCACGGACGGCGGGAACCTCGCGTGGCGGCTGAGCACCAGCAGCGCCAGGCCGGCCGCCATCAGCACCAGGGAGCCGGCGCACAGCGACCAGGCCAGCCGGGGCCGGGCGACGCCGCTCCACCGGCCGCTCAAGCGCTCCAGACGGTTCATGTCCGCCCATGTTGGGGCCGGACCGTCCCGAGATCGTTACGGAGCGTGGTCGGCGACACGACCTCCAGCCAGGAACCTCTTGAGGTCGGTTGGCGGCCTGAGGACACTTGATGGGTCTGGCCGCGTCAACGGCAGAGGAGGTCGACATGGTCGAGGTCGGCGACCGGGTGCTGGTGGAGTCGGAGAAGGTCGGAGTCGGCACGCGCAGCGGTCTGGTGACCGCCGTGGACGGACGGCTCATCACGGTGCGCTGGGACTCCGGATCGTCCTCGACGTTCGTGCCAAGCGCCGGCTGTCTGCAGGTCACGGGCCACGAGCCGCAAGCCGAGGCGGTCGACAGGTCTCGTTGAACCGGCCGCCGCCGTCCTGGCCGGGGCGGTGGCGCAGACCGCCCGACGCCGCCCGGCCTCACTCCTGGACGATGGACAGGATGTTGCCGGCCGGGTCCAGGAACCAGGCGGCCGGGCGCACCTGCGGCGTGCGATGGATGCCCTTGGCGTCCGTCTTGGGGGTCTCGTAGTGCTCGAACCGGACCCCGCGGGCGACAAGCTCGTCGACCGCCCGCTCGATGTCCTCGACCGGGAAGATCAGGATCGTGAACGTCGCCGGTGTGTGGTCCGGCTTCGGGTACACCAGGACCCTGGTCCCAGGACCGAGGTGGAGCTCCAGACCGGCCGGCACGTCGGCCCCGCCCACCCCCAGGGGTGTAGCGGCCACCTCGAGCCCCAGGGTGGTGCCGTAGAACTCCTTGGCCCGTGGCACGTCGTCCACGGCGAAGCTGGGAAAGGCCTTGGCGTCCTTCAGCATCTGGCTTGCTCCTTCGCGTGCTCGGAGGCCGAGCGCTCGGCTGCCGGTGCTCAGCTCGGCCGGGCGCCCGAGCTGGGCATGGTCAGGGCCATCTGCCGCAGGCGCTTCCAGTCCATGATGGGCTTGGGATCCGGCACCCCGGGACGGTCGCGAGGCACCCGCACCCGCAGGGCGGCCGGCCGGATCGAGCAGCGTACGGGCGTGTCCAGCAGCAGGGCCTCGCCGTCGACCCCGACAGGGATCTGGGGGGTGTCGGCGTCGACCACGACCTCGCGCCCGGTCAGCCTGGTGAGCCCGCGGGACTGTGTCCCGCGCACCAGGCCGGCCGCCTGGACCGCGCTGCTGACGGTGACGGCGAACAGGCCCAGGTCGCCGCGGTCCAGCCGGGCCCGGCGCCCCAGCCCGGCGATGTCGCCCATCCCGTAGACGTTGTTGCTCACCAGCACCGCCTGCGGCCCGTCGATGGTCACGTTCGCCGCCCTGGCCACCAGGCGCGGCCCCTGCTGGCCGACCAGCAGCTCGGGGAGCATCTCCGCGGTCGTGCGGGCCTTGTCGTCCCGGTAGGCCGGACTCTGGACCACGGCCGCGTACGCCCCGAAGGAGGCGTTGTTGACAAACGGGCGGTCGCCGATGAACCCCAGGTCGACCTGCAGCTCCACGCCGTCCTTCAGCGCGTCCAGGCACCGCGACGGGTCCTCCCGGTCCAGTCCCAGGTCGAGGGCGAAGTGGTTGCGGGTGCCGGCCGAGATGACCAGCAGCGGAACGTCGTGCTCGGCCGCGATGGCGGCGACCAGCGCCTGGGTCCCGTCGCCGCCGGCCACCCCCAGCAGGTCGGCACCGTCGGCCACCGCCGTGCGGGCCAACTCGCCCACGTCCACGGCCCCCGGCCCCTCGAGCAGGACGACCTGAGCGCCGAGGGCCTCGGCCTTGTCCTTGAGATCGAACCGGGCCACCTTCCCGCCACCCGAGCGCGGATTCATGATCAGGAACGGCCGCCGGGGCGCCGGGACCTGGTGTTCGGGCATCCTCTCGGGGATGGCATCGCGGCGCAACGCGGCCCGGCCGGCGGCGACGGCCAGCACCCCCAGCCCCAACGCGACCAGCGCGACCCAGGTCAGCCGGGCCCTGGTGTACAGCACCAGGACGGTGACCGGCGCCGCGACCGCCAGGGCGATGGCCAGGCCCCGCACCAGGCCCCTGTTGGTCAGCGCCCACCACGCCCCGGCCAAGGTCAGGGCCAGGCCGGCCAGCCCGACCAGCACCAGGGCGATGCTCTGCCGGAGACCGGCCACCACCGGCGGCACCAGCACGGCCGCGGCCGCGGCCACCAGGGCCAGGCGGGCCAGCCAGCGCTGGGGGACGGTCGCCGTCCCTGGCGTCTCCTGTTCTGTGGCTACCATTCGGCTGCTCACGCCCCCTCCCTCGGCTGCCGGCACCGCCTGCAAGGGTGAATGGACGCGCGCGTCGATGCATCACCCCTGATGGGTGAGATCAGGCCGACGGCGGTGTGGTCATCGACGTGGTCGCCGCGTTCATCCCCCACTACTGGCTGCCGATCCGGGGCGAGATCACGGCGGCGATCACGATGCCGGGTGGCCGCCGGATCCCGAACCACCGGCGATCGGGCGCCTGCACCTCATCCACCTCCAGTCGAGCTGGCGACGTGCGTCCCCGGTTCGGCTAGGCTCGTCCTGCCCCTGTACCGCGCGGCGTCGACACCGGGAGGCCCACGATGGGGACCGAAGCATCCAACCTGCCGAAGCTGGCCGCCCCGGCGCGCCGGGCGCTGCATGGGGCCGGCTACACCCGCCTCGAGGATCTCACCAAGGTCACCGAGTCCGACGTCATGGCGCTGCACGGCATGGGTGCGAATGCCATGCAGGTGCTCCGCGACGCGCTGGCCGAGCGTGGCCTGTCCTTCCGCGATGGATGAGCAGCCAGCTCACGGGGTGGTGCGGCCATGAAGGTCAGCCCATCGGCCAGAGTCCCGTCAGGCGCGCAGGAGCCCGATGCCCAGGGTGAGCGTCCCGACGGCCAGGAGGAGGCCGCCGGCGTAGGTGAACAGGATCATGCGGTTGGGACGCTCGGCCCGGGGCGAGGCCACCGAGAGGAAGAACCCGAGCGGCATCAGGATCGGGGCGGCGGCCAGGCACAAGCGGACCAGCTGCTTGAGGCCGTCGCCGAGGTCCGCCTGGTCGACATACAGCAGGCCGACCAGGGCCAGGATGATGAGGACGCCCGCGTGGGCGTGGCCGGCCCGGAACAGGTTCTGGCGCACCGGGTTGTCGAGGTAGCCAGGGCTGCGACGGGAGATGAAGCCGAGCAGGGAGACCCCTCCGTAGGCCACCGTGGGGACCAGCACCAAGAACACGCCCGCGGTACGGATCGATGCCGCTGTCACTGGCTTCCGCTCCTTCTCGCCGCAGTGCCCAGGTCGAATGGGAGGGCTGGTGGTGAAACAGCCCAAGGAGCCTGAACCCCAGCAACCCGGCGGTCAAGCAGACCGCAGGCGAACGCATCCGGCGATCGGTCCCTGTGGCGCGCGGAACGGCATGTCCGCCAGCTCGTCGCGGTTCTGTCGGCTGGGTCGAGGTCGTCGTACGCTGGACGCGTGGACACGCCCCGCGTCATGGCCATCGACTGGTCTGGGCGAAGCGGCGCCGACCAGCGCCGGGTGCTCTGGCTGGCCGAGGCCAGCGACGGTGGGCTGGTGCGGCTCGAAGACGGCCGGACCCGCGCCGAACTCGTCGACTTGCTCATCGCCGAGGCCGATCGCGACCCCAGCTTGATCGTCGGCTTCGACTTCGCGTTCTCGCTGCCCGCCTGGTATCTGCAGGTTCGGCGGCTCACACCCCGCCAGTTGTGGGAGCTGCTCGCTGACGAGGCGCTGACCCCCGCCATGCAACGCTATGGCCTCGCGCGATGGATGAACGGTCCGGAGCCGCCGTTCTGGACCATGAGCCAGGACCATGCCCGGCTCAGGCCCCAGCAGATGTTCCGCCGCACCGAGCATGACATGCGGCTACCCGGTGTCCAGCCAAAGTCGGTGTTCCAGCTTATCGGGGCTGGCCAGGTGGGCCGGGGGTCGTTGTACGGCATGCAGGCGCTGCACCGGCTGACCGGCGCCGGCTTTCGGGTCTGGCCGTTCGACAGGCCGGCGCTGCCGCTCATCGTTGAGATCTATCCCCGTGTCCTCACCGGCCCGGTGCGCAAGAACAGCCAGGGCGAACGAGAGCGGTACCTGGAGGCCGTACCTCTGCCTCCCGATCTTCGCCGGCTGGCTGCCAGCGGCGAGGACGCCTTTGACGCCGCCGTCTCAGCGGTCGTCATGGCCGCGCGGGTCGAAGAGCTGGAGGCGCTTTCGGAGGAGCCTGGCTACGCGATCGAGGGCAAGATCTGGGCCCCGCGCGGCCGCGGTGCTGTCGGGGCCGCTGGCCGCCTGCCAGAAAGCCGCTATGGGGAACTTGGCAGCGCGGTCGCGCGGTTGATCCTGGCCGCCGCAGCGCGTGGCGAGTCCGCGTCGGCGCAGGCAGATGAGGTGTTGGACATGCTCAACCGTCGAGGCCTACTGGGTGGGGGACTCGACCGGCCGGTGGGCTAGGTCCGCGCCAGGCGACCGGCGGCTGCGGCAGGACCTGGATGAGGCCGGGCTTCGGGTAGGCCCGCCGAGCCCGGTCGAAGGCCGCGCTCGCGCCGACGGTCGGGAACGGCTTTCGCACAGCATGGGTGGTCGGCCGGGAGGGAGCGGCGTGAAAGCGATCCGTGGGGCGTATTGTCCACCGCCAACATCGCCCGGCTGGTGATCGAGGCCAACCGAGGCTCGGAGGTGACCCGGTTCGCCGCCGTGGCCAGTCGGGATGTGGCCCGGGCCCAGCGGTTCGCGGCCGAGCTCGGCCTGGACGCCAGCTTCGGCAGCTACGAGGCGCTGCTGGCCTCGGACCTGGTCGACGCGGTCTATGTGGCCCTGCCGGTGTCGATGCACACCGAGTGGACGGTCCGCGCTCTCCAGGCCGGCAAGCACGTGCTGTGCGAGAAGCCGTTCGCGACCAGCCCGAGCGACGCGGCCCGCTGCTTCGACGCCGCCGAGGCGGCCGGGCGGGTCGTGGTGGAGGGCTTCATGTGGCGCCACCACCCCCAGACCCTCCTGGCCCGCCGGCTGGTGACCGAGGGGGCGATCGGCCGGCTGTCAACGGTCAGGGCGGCGCTGTCTGGGGAGGTGCTGGCCCTGTTCGACGTCGGCCTGGACCTGACTCGGCGCGACCAGCTGGAGCTGGTCGGCACCGGGGGCCGGCTGACCGTCCCCGACCCGTGGGTGTGCCGGGCCGGGGCCGTGGAGCTGGAAACCGGTGGGCGGACCGAGCGCCTTCCCGCCGACCCGGACGGCGTCTGGGGGCTGTCCGGGGAGAAGGCTGACGCCTACCGGATCGAGTTCGACGTCGTCTCGGCGGCCGTCACCGCCGGCGACCCGACCGAGTTCGGGAGGGCCGACGCGGTCGACCAGGCGGCCGTGCTCGAGGCGGTGGGCCGGTCGGCGGCCAGCGGCCTCCCGGTCGAGCCGTCGGATGCAGACTAGTGCCCGCGCCGGCGGCCCACCTGCGCGCCTCGGTGCCCTCCCAGCCGGGCGTACCGGGTCTCGGGCCGCACGACCCTCACCGGCCCCGGGCATAGCGCAGGATCTGGTTCCACATGGGCACCGAGCTGGCGATGATCACCACCACCCCGGCCAGACCGGCCGCGGCCACGGCGGACTCGGCCGAGCCACG